>Ga0255182_1001717_pt1 | contig 10858 bp, 8 predicted proteins | sample Atl_UVDOM_RepA_8_FD_188420 | JGI IMG/M metagenome (GOLD analysis project Ga0255182, IMG submission 188420) | Freshwater microbial communities from Altamaha River, Georgia, United States - Atl_UVDOM_RepA_8d | ecosystem: Environmental > Aquatic > Freshwater > River | place: USA: Georgia | collected... | reverse complement strand
ACTTACGTCGTGACCATTGCTCACTTCATCGATGTTCTGCAGCGACTCGAGTGTCGTCGTGGCGTCTCGGCCGATGATGTTGCTACGCAGACCCAGCGATACGACGATCTCGGCGATGGCCTGGTTCAGCACCACGATGCGTGAGGCATCGGTCACGGTCACGGTGGTGCCGCTGGCGTCAGTGACGCGGGCAGGAAGTGTGGGCTCTTCGCGCTCGACGACTGGCAGCTCATAATCCTGCGACAGAATGAAGCGTGAACTTTCGCCCACTGGTTCGTTGGCGCCACCACAGGCGGTGGCTACGACCGCGAGCAACGAGCACGCCATGACCCGCCGCAACATCGCCCTTCAGGGTACGAGCGACGCCCCTTTGCACCAGCGTCGAGAGATGAGACGTCGGTTACTCGCAATGAGCGCGACATTGGTGTTAGTACTTGCGGCCTGCGGTGACGCATCGACATCGAGCGACAGAGTTGCCGCGCCAGAGACAGCCTCCACGCTGCCAGCTGCGACAACTACGATTGCCGAATCGACGACGACCACCGCTCTCGCGTTGACGACGACCACGCCGCCACTCGGCACGACGGTCGTAACTACGGTGCCAGCGCCAAGCACGACCGCTAAGCCGGCTCGTCCACGATTGGTGGTGAGTCAAACCACCAAACTCGACCCCGCGGGCACCACGGTGACCGTTCGAGGAACCGGTTTTAGTGTGTCGAAGGGCGTCTACCTCTTTGTCTGTAATCAGGCCCGCTGGGACGCCAACCGTCGCTGTGTGGGTGGCATCAACATGGATGGTTCTTCGCCACTATCACAATGGATTTCGTCGAACCCGCCTAGGTATGCCGAAGGTCTCACGGTCCGCTTTGAGGCGAACGGCTCGTTCTCCGTACCATTGCTTGTGCGAGCGTTTGACGAAACGACCAACCTCATCGACTGTCGAGTGGAACAGTGCGGAGTTGTGGCTTTCGCCGATCACACTCGACGCGACGATCGTTCACAAGACGTTTTCGTCGCCATCTCATTCGCATCGGATAAGTAATAACAGAGGTTAAGAAGAGGAGCTCTGCACAATGAATCGTCGAATCCTGTCAACACTGCTTGGTATTGCCTGTGCTCTCTCTCCGATAGTGGTCGCAGTCCCGGTGTCGGCAGCAGTCACCGTGTCAGTGAGCAAGTCGTCTGCTCTCATAGATGGCGAAAAGGTTACGATGTCACTCGCCGGGATTCCGATGGGCCAAGGCGTCTACATTCGCCAGTGTTACAAGCCAACCGTGGGTCAGCGAGACGTCACTGGCCTGAAATGCAACGGAAGCCTGCAGCGCACTAGTGAGATGGTGTGGGCAAGCACGAATCCAGCATTTCTTCGACAAGGTGCGGCGAATGCTGCCGGTGAAATCACGTTGACACTGAAGACGACCATCGTGATATATGAATCAGACGGTAAGACCGTAAAGGAAACACTGTCGTGCGGCATGATCGACTGTGCGATTTTTGTGCATCGAGATCACCTTGGTTTGCAAGACACCGCGCTCGACACGATCGTGCCGCTAATTTTCTTGGGCTCGCAGACAATTAAGGCTCGTCTCATTGGGCTCCCGAAGGACGGCACTGCGGTGCGATCGGGCAGCGTAGCAAGTCTGAAGAATTCTGCGCTCGTCACAGATCAAAAGTCGATGGTGCGCGCCTCAAGCGACACGCCAAAAGTATGCGCGGTTTTGCGGGGCGCCTCGATGACCAGTCTTCGTTTCCTCAAAAAAGGCACATGTGTGGTGCAGCTCGTCGCCAAGGCAACGGCAACACACCAGCGGTTTACCGCAACGTTCACCTACAAGGTCGGCTGAACACGCAGTCTCGCAGGCAGGGGTAGGTCTGATACTCGCACCACCTGCACTGCGTTGCGCCACCACTCGCGCGCAGGTGTCGCGTCGTCTACAGCCCCGCGCATGTGCCGACGATGCTGCGAGAGTCGGCACCCCCAGCCATCGTGCCGTCATCGCGCATGACGATGGCGTGCGCGTGGCCGAAGCCTGAGTCGAAGCGACCGCGCCGTTCGACGGCGTGACCTCGGTCGGCAAGACCAACTGCCCACGCATCGGGGGCGTGACCCTCAACGTTCACCACTGGCGCACTGGCAGCAGTCCACGTGTCGAACCCCGTCTTCGGGCCGCGCAGGGCGAAGCGACCGGCATTGACGGTGTCCCACGGGAAGCGCGACTGACCGTGGCGCAACATTCGCGTGATGATCTGCAACATGATCTGTGGTTGTGCGTCACCACCCATCGTGCCGAGCACCGAGAAGAGCGAACCATCATTGCGTGTGATCGCCGCGGGGCACAAGGTGTGTGGCGGCTTGCGACCCGGCGAAACTTCAGCGGGGTGACCACTTTGTACCGAGAAACCCATGCCGCGATTGTGCAGGTTGATGCCTGTCGACGGCTCGACCAAGAGCGAACCGAAACCCGAGGCATTCGAGTTGATGAGTGACACGCCCATGCCGTTGCGGTCGGTGGTGCAGAGATAGGTGGTGTCGCCGTCGCTCGCCGACACTGGTCGCGCGGAAGCAAGTGACGGGTCGACCATCGTCGCGCGCGCAACGAGTGAAGGAATCACCCCCGCCAAGTCGGCGCGGTCGTGCAAGACCGTCGGGCGATCGTGACTGACCGCCGTGGTTGCCTCAATCAACAAGTGCGCCCACTGCGCATCATTCGGATCTTCGGGAAGATCGCACTGCTCGACCACGCCGAGGGCTGCAAGATAGAGGTATCCCTGAGACGGAGCAGGAATCGACCAGATCTCGTGACCGAACGCCGCATAGTTGATTGGCACCACCCACTCGGCGCTCACCGACTCGATGTCACTCGCCGAGTAGAGCCCCGCACCCATACGCACAAGACCGTCGCCGAACTCGCCGCAATAGAACGCTCGAGCACCACCCGCAGCAATCGCCCGCAGCGTGCGGGCCACACCTTCGCGCCGTATGGGTGAGCCGGCAGTGAGTGCTTGGCTCGCGAGTTCGGCGAAGTTCGGTTTGTAGGCAGCCGGCATCAACTGCAATGAACCCACCAAAAGTGGCGAGGCAGGGAAACCGTCTTCGGCAAGACGAATCGCCGGCGCAAGCAACGTGCTGAGCGGCAGGGTGCCGAAACGTTCGTGCAGCGCCATCCACCCGGCGACCGCACCGGGCACGGTCACCGAACGCAGGTCACCGTGAAACGGCATCTCGCGGTGGCCTTCGTCGCGTAGTTGGGCGGAGTCGACGCCGCTACCGGCTCGCCCTGCTGCGTCAAGTGCGTGCACCGTGCCGTTCGTGTGCACGAGCGCGAAGAGATCACCACCCATACCGCAGAGATGTGGGGCGACCACGGCCATCGCAGCGTTCGTTGCGATGGCGGCATCAACCGCGTTACCGCCGAGCGCCAACACGTGGGCACCCGCCTGGGTGGCGACACCGTCGGCGCTGGCGACTACTCCGTGGCGCGAATGTGCGCCAGAACTCATGTCGTGGCGGGGTCGCTCGCATAGCGAACGCCCAACTGGCGGCGAATCTCATCCATCGTCTCGGCGTACGCGAGTGTCTCGGCGTGGGTGAGGCGCGGGCTTTCGATGAAACCCTGTTCGATACAGCGATGCACTTCGAAGACTTGGTGTCGCAGCCCCTGACCGTTCTCATCATGGCGGTGATACACGGCGGCTCGGTCGTTGAGCGCAACTGTGAAGCCGGGTGAAACGTGCATGCGTCGCTCGACGGTGATGGTGCCGCTTTCGCCGGTGATTGTGGCGACACATGGAGTGGCAACCTTCAACGAGCTCCGCAACACCGCAGTGGCACCGTTCGCGTAGCCGAGCGTGTAGGTCGCGTCAATATCGACACCCTGGTCGTTAAGTTCACCGACGGCGTGCACCGACTCGTGACCACCGAGCACGAATCGTGCGATGTGCAGGCAGTAGATGCCGAGATCGAGCACCGAACCACCACCCAATGCCGGATCATTGAGTCGGTGACCAGCGTCGGTGGGTGCCACGAAACCAAGATCGGCTTCCACCCGTGTGATGCGGCCGAGTGGCTGTGACTGCAGTACTTCGCCGAGAGACGCGTAGACGGGGAGGAAGCGGCTCCAGATGGCTTCCATCACGAAGCGTTTGGAATCGCGCGCCGTGCGCACCATTGACTTTGCTTCAGCGAGGTTGAGGGCGAACGGTTTTTCGCAGAGCACGTGTTTGCCGGCCCTCAAATACATCTCGGTGTCGCTGCGGTGTCGCGAGTTCGGCGTGGCGACATAGACGATGTCGACATTCGGGTCGTTGGCGAGTGCTTCATATGATCCGTGGGCGCGTGCGATGGCGCGTCGGTTTGCGAACTCGCGTGCCGAGTCAGTGCTGCGTGAACAAACCGCGACCACTTCGGCGTCGGGCACTTGACGCAAACCATCGACGAAGTCACTCGCGATGCGCCCGGTGCCTGCAATACCCCAGCGAAAGCTCATAGCCCTAGCCTTGCCGAACATGGTCGACCGCACCGAATCTGGCGCAGGCGGCGGCGCGAGTGGCAGCCCAGGTGGTGGCCGAGCGAGCGGCGGGGGTGTGAGCGGCGGCCAGTCGATTGGCCAGCCTTCGCTGCGCACTCGTTTGGTCGAAGTGGTGCGACTCTTCGGCTGGTTGGGCGTCATCGGCGTCGGCGGGCCGGCCGCTCACATCGCCATGATGCGCACACGTGTAGTGCAGCAGCGCGGCTGGGTGAGTGACGATGAATTTGCGCGAATGGTGGGGGCGTGCGCGTTGGTGCCCGGCCCGAACTCGACCGAGATGGCGATGGCGCTTGGCGCCAAGCGTGCAGGTTGGCGCGGGCTTCTCGCGGGTGGCGCGTCGTTCATCTTGCCGGCGTTTCTCATCGTGTGTGCAATCGGCTGGGTGTATGAAGACGTGCTGACGAGTGCGACCATTGCTGACATTCGTCGGTGGGTGGTGCCGATCGTGGCCGCCATTGTGCTCGATGCGCTGCGGAGATTGCGCTCAACCGCGGTGCGTGACGCGCGCGATGGCGTGATTGCAGCGTTGGCCCTGATTGGAGCAATCGTTAGTGTGCCCGAGCTGTTGGTATTGGCGATTGTTGGCGCAGGTTCGGTGGCATTGCGCGCGAGAGCCGCAACTCGCACCATGACGTCACTCCTGGCACCACTCGTCATCGCGGCGAGCACAACGACGCCCATCGTGCCGATGTGGCAGATCTTTCTCGTCTTCTTGCAGATCGGGTCGGTGATCTTTGGCAGCGGCTACGTGTTGTTGGTGTTTCTCGATGCCGAAGTCGTCGGTCGCGGATGGATCTCACCCGATGTGTTGCTTGATGCCATCTCGGTTGGGCAATTCACACCTGGCCCCGTCTTCACCACCGCAACTTTTGTGGGCTGGCACCTCGCAGGTCTGGGTGGGGCAGCGGTGGCGACGTTTGGCATCTTTGGTCCGTCGTTTGTGTTCGCCGCACTCGTCGGTCGTGTGGTGCGATGGTCGCAGCGCTCGCATGTGTTCGGGGCGTTCTTGCGTGGTGTGTCGACGGGCTCGATCGCTTTGATGGTCGTGGTGTTGGTGCGACTCGCCGACGAGGCATTCGTCGGTTGGTGGTCAGCCGCGACGTTCGTGCTGTCTCTCGCGGTGATTGTGGCAGTGCCGCGGTGGCGCGAGGCGAGACGCGCGCGGGTGGGCTAGCGCGATTGTCGGGCGCAGTCGGCGTCGGCTAGTGCGAATCGCGCCACGACACACCAGCGGGCCAGCGCCCCACCCCACCGCTTTCGAGCTTCATTCCCGACAGACGTCGCTCGGTGTGTTGTGAACGCCAGGTCAGCATTCGCTGGGCGAGTGGAAGCACGCGAGCAGCATCGGTGATCTGCGTGCGCCACGTCGGATCGCGCGCCAGATCGAAAGCCAACCAGTCGCCATTGCCGAATTGCACGTAGGCAGTGTGTTCGTCGCGTTGCACACAGAGGTTCTGACGTTCGAGGCGACGGTCGTTGGGCCAATTCACCGCCGAGCCGTCGGGTGCGTCGTTGATGTAGAGCTGTCGCCAGTCGTATTCCCATGTCGCCATCTCACGCCAGTCGTCGGGAGTTTCGCCGGCCAGCCACGGCACGAGCGAGCGACCATCGCACTGCGCGGGTGTGGGCGCAGCGAGCAATTCGCACAACGTCGGGAACACGTCGACGTTCTCGGTGAATGCCTGCACCACGCGACCGTGCCCAGCTCGGTGTTGCGGCGAACGCACCATGCCGATGATGTGGTAGCTCTGTTCGAAGAAGCCCACTTTCTCGCGCAGGCCGTGGTCGCCGAGTTGTTCGCCGTGGTCGGCCGAGATGACGATGACGGTGTTGTTCCACTCGTCTCGTTCGCGCAGTGTCGCGACAATTCGCCCGAGATGATGGTCGACTTCACCGATCATGCCGTAGTACTGCGCGCGCATCCTGCGCATGCCGGCCTCGGTGCGCGGTGCGGCGGTATCGGGAAGTTGCATCACGGCTTCGTGAAAGTCGTGCCGTTCGGCGGCAGGTGCAATCGGCATGTCGACCGTCGCCGGGTCGTAGGCGCTGGCCCACCTGCCTGCCGCGGTGTAGGGCGGGTGCGGTCGCAGATAACTGAGATGGGCGAACCACGGCGTGTTGCCCGGGCGCGCTGCCGCGCCGACTTCGCCAGGGCCGCGGCCATCGAGCCAGGCGAGAAACGTGTTGGTGAGAAACGCCGTGATGCTGAGCGACTCGTCGCGCTCGGGTTCGCTGATCAACGCAGCAACGTGATCGGTGATGTCGTGGCCGTTGTTGCGCAGGTGGGCGAGCCACGGCACATACGGCTCGCTCAGGTCGAGCACCCAGTCGAAGCCGGGCAGCACCCCTTGATAGGTCGAGAGTCGCGGGTCGTTGGCATCTGCCGTAACACGCGGATCAATTCCCTGGTCGGTATAGCCAAAGAGTGTGGGTGAATAGCCGACGCGGCGAGCAAAGCGCGCGACGTTGTCGAGTCGATCGTCGAGCGGCGAGCCGTTGAAACACACGCGGTGATTCATCTGATACGTGCCGGTGTACAAACTGGCGCGACCCGGCGAACATGGCGCAGCCTGGCTGTAGTGACGGGCGAAAGTGACCGACTCTCTGGCAAGCGCGTCGAGGTGTGGTGTGCGCACAACCGAGTGGCCGAGCGACGAGAGACAGTCGCCGCGAAACTGATCGAGCGTGACCAGCAGCACGTTCGGGCGCATTACTGCGTGCCGAGTGCCGAGCGATCTTCGCGAACGGGGTCGCGCCACGACGAACCTGCCGGCTCGACGATCACGTGATGCAACGCTCCGGCAGTGAACGCGAATGGTGCGTGTTCACCAGGAATCACCGAGTGACCGCGCAAGTAACCAACGGTGAACCCCGCCGTGCCATAGAAGAACGGCACGGTCGCGCCGACTTCCACACTGCCGACGGGCAGATCGTCGTAGAACAATGCGACGTCCCCCTTGAAGCGCCCTGTGGGCGAGAACTCGACCACCAAGCGGTGACTACCAATCGGCACTTCGACTTCGGCCACCGCCTCGAAGTGTCGCAGTCCGAGAAAGTTATGCAGGTAGTGCAGGCGGTTGTTGCGCACGAACACTGCGTAGCCAGCTGAGGCCGAACCGTGAGCACAGATGGTGCCGCCAACTTCACCACGCGAGGTGACTTCGGCGGTGATGCGAAACCCGCGGTTGTGCAGATTCGGTGCAACGGCACGTGGCAGCGAGCCGATGCCCGGGCGATACACATAGCGCTCGCGCTTCTGTCGCCGATCGCCGAACTTGCCCGGTTGATTGTTGAGCGGCAGCACACGGTGGGCTTCGGCGTCTTGCCACCACAGTGCGATGAGTTCACGCAGTTTTTCCGGGTGTTCGTGCGCGAGGTTATGTGCTTCAGCGCGGTCGTTGTCGACGTGATACAGCTCCCACGGGTCGTCGTCAAAGGCAATCGTCGGGTCGCTGCCGTCGTAGCCGAGACCCGCCATCGGGTGGAAGACCACGGCCTTCCACCCGTCGTGATACAACGCCCGCGACCCCATCATCTCGAAGTACTGCTGGCGATGTTTGGTGGGTGCGTCGGCGGCGTGCAGCGTGTGGGCGAAACTTACGCCTTCGATCGGCGTTTGTTTCACGCCGGCAATCTCGCTTGGTGGGTCGATCTTCAAGACCTCGAGCAGTGTCGGCATGAGGTCGACGGCATGTGCGTATTGGTGGCGCACCTCGCCGCGTGCGGTGATGCCCTTCGGCCAGTGCACGATGAGCGGGTCGGTGACGCCGCCTTCGTGAGTTTCGCGCTTCCAGCGCTTGAACGGCGTGTTGCCTGCCCACGCCCAACCCCACGGGTAATGGTTGTGGGCGTGCGGTGTGCCAAGCAGATCGATGCGCTTCAGGTTTTCTTCGAGGCTCTCGGGCACGAAGTTGAAGAAGAACACCTCGTTGTATGACCCCTTCGGTCCACCTTCGGCTGATGCACCGTTGTCGCTCATCACCACAAAGATCGTGTTGTCGAATTCGCCGAGCGATTTCAGGTGCTCGACGAGTCGCCCGACTTGAGCGTCGGTGTGTGTGAGAAAGCCGGCGTAGACCTCCATCATGCGCGCATAGAGACGACGCTCGTCAGCAGAGAGCGAATCCCACGCCGGCACCCAGTGCGGTCGTTCGCTGAGGGTCGTGTTCTTTGGCATGACACCCGACTGCACTTGTCGCGCGAACACTTCGTCGCGCCATGCGTCCCACCCTTTGTCAAATTGACCGCGGTACGGCTCGATGTATGACGCTGGCGCTTGGTGCGGAGCATGACACGCGCCGGGCGCAAACCACAAGAAAAACGGTTTAGTCGGGTGCGCAGCGCGCGCGTCGTTCATGAAGAGGATCGCCTTGTCGGCCATGTCATGTGTGAAGTGGTAGCCCTCTTCTGGCGTCGCGGGCGGATCAATCTCGTGATTGTCGTAGACGAGGTCAGGGTGATACTGGTCGGTCTCGCCACCGAGAAAGCCGTAGTAGCGCTCGAACCCGCGGCCTAGCGGCCAGCGCCACCGACGCGCACCCATCTGGTGTTCATAAGGCGGAGTCAGATGCCACTTGCCGACACAGAAGGTGCTGTAGCCGTTGCGCACGAGAATCTCCGACAACATGCCGTCTTCGTGTGACATCTCGGCGTTGTAGCCGGGAAATCCTGACGGCACATCGGCGACACGCGCCATGCCCACGCTGTGATGATTGCGACCGGTCAGCAACGCCGCGCGCGTCGGTGAGCACAACGCGGTGGTGTGGTAGTTCGTGTACCGCAGGCCGTGTGCGGCGAGTGCATCAAAGGTCGGCGTGCGAATGTCGCTGCCATAGCAACCAAACTGGGCGTACCCCACGTCGTCGAGCAGCACGACAACGATGTTCGGTGAACCGGTCGGTGCGATCTCGTGGTCGGGCCACGACGGGGTCGACTCGGCGAACGTGCGCCCGATTGTGCCGCCGAAGGGTGGCCGCGTCGTTTGCGCCATGCGGGCAACGGTAGTGAGTGCGGTGCCACCGCAGCGAGGCGAGTACCGCCGAGCCATCGTGGCTCGGGCTCACCGACCGATTTCCCCACTACCTTGGAAGGTCTACACAACGAAGTGGGGGAATCCGGCATGGGCCGTGTAATCAAGGCAGCGCTGTTGCAGACCGACTGGGCGGGCAGCAAAGACAAGATGATCGACAAGCACGAGGCGGCGGCTCGTGACGCCGCCAAGCAAGGTGCGCAGGTGATGTGTTTTCAGGAGCTGTTCTACGGCCCGTACTTCTGTCAGGTGCAAGACGCGAAGTACTACGACTACACCGAGGCGATTCCCGATGGCCCGACCACGAAGCGATTCCAGAGCGTGGCGAAAGAACTGGGGATGGTGCTGGTACTGCCGATGTATGAAATCGTGCAGCCCGGTTTGTATTACAACACGGCGGCCGTGATTGATGCCGATGGTCGGTATCTCGGAAAATATCGCAAGCAGCACATTCCGCAGGTGAAGGGTTTCTGGGAGAAGTTCTATTTCACGCCAGGCACCGATGGTTACCCGGTGTTCGATACTGCCGTGGGCAAAGTCGGTGTTTATATCTGTTATGACAGGCACTTCCCCGAAGGTTGGCGTGCGCTCGGCTTGAACGGCGCCGAACTCGTCTTCAACCCGTCGGCGACGAGCCGCGGCTTGTCGGAGTACATCTGGCGTCTCGAACAGCCCGCGTCGGCCGTAGCAAACATGTATTACGTCGGTGCCATCAATCGCGTCGGCATCGAGGCGGAATATGGCGACGACGACTTCTATGGTCAGAGTTACTTCGTCGACCCGGAAGGCAAGTTCGTCGGCAATGTCGGCGACCCGCACAAACCCGAGCTGATCGTGCGCGATCTCGACATGGACAAGATCAAGATGGTGCGCGACCGCTGGGCGTTCTATCGCGATCGTCGCCCCGACGCGTACCCCGAGCTCGTGCGTAGATAAAGAGACAACGAAGGAGACAGCCATGGCCCGCATCCTCATCAAGAACGGCACGGTCGTGAGCCCGACGGGTCGTCATGACCAAGACGTGCTGATCGACGGTGAAGTCATCGTCGCCCTCTATGCGCGCGGTCAGGCCGACGCGATGGGCGTGACTGCCGACAAAGTGATCGACGCGAAGGGAAAGTACGTGGTGCCAGGCGGCATCGACGTGCACACGCACATGGAACTGCCCTTCGGCGGCACCGCGGCGGTGGACACCTTCGAGACCGGCACGATTGCCGCTGCGTGGGGTGGCGTTACGACCATTGTCGATATGGCACTGCAGCGATACAACGAAAACGTGCAGCTGGGCCTCGCCGAATGG
>Ga0255182_1001715_pt1 | contig 10864 bp, 10 predicted proteins | sample Atl_UVDOM_RepA_8_FD_188420 | JGI IMG/M metagenome (GOLD analysis project Ga0255182, IMG submission 188420) | Freshwater microbial communities from Altamaha River, Georgia, United States - Atl_UVDOM_RepA_8d | ecosystem: Environmental > Aquatic > Freshwater > River | place: USA: Georgia... | reverse complement strand
CTGGGATCGACTGGTGGTTCCCGCCCAGCGGATGTCCGAACTGGCCGCCTCGAGCTGATCTCAGTCTGCTGTCTGCGGTCGAGCCCTGACGCGGGTCCGAGGCCACATCAGACTGCGGATCTCTGTCGTCACCCATCGTCGACACTCACGTTTCGAGCGATTCCCCTGACTTCCCCGGGATGAATTTCATGGCTCCGCGTTGGCGGGTGCTGGTGACAGACCGAGCCTGGCCCGATCTGGCGATTGAACGGGCGATCCTCGAACCCCTGGGAGTCGAACTGCAGGAAGCCCCCAGCACCTCGGAAGCCGTTCTTGCCGACCTCGCTGCGAAGGCCGATGCGATCATCTGCAATTGGGCCCCCGTCACCCCGCGTGTGGTGGAATCGGCCACTCGCTGCCGGGTGATCTGTCGCTCGGGAATCGGGCTCGACAACATCGCGATCCCGACCGCCACCCAGCGGAGAATTCCGGTCACCAATGTCCCCGACTATTGTGTCGGCGAAGTCGCCGATCACACCCTGGCCCTGCTGCTGGCGTGTGCCCGCCGGGTCGGTTTTTTCCATGTGCGGACCAAGCAGGGGGAATACCGGCTGCAGGCGCCCCCCCCTCCCGAACGCCTGGCGGGCAAAACCCTGGGATTGATCGGACTGGGCCGGATCGGCGCAGCGGTCGCACACAGAGCCCGTGCGTTCGGTCTGTCGATCCTGGGTGCGACAGGTTCGGGACGCGACCACGGCGTCGGCTGTCCGGTGGTTCCGCTGCAGGAATTGCTCTCGCGGTCCGATTATGTCTCGTTGCACCTCCCGGCCACGGCGGCCACCCGGCACCTGATGTCGCGGCCCCAGTTTGAACAGATGCGTCCCACGGCCTGGCTGATCAACACCTCGCGGGGCTCGCTGGTCGATGAAGCGGCACTCTGGCAGGCTCTGCAGCAGAATCAACTGGCCGGGGCCGCGCTTGATGTGTTTGATCCCGAACCCCCCGATCTCTCGCAACCACTCTTTCGGGATGAGCGGGTTCTGGTCACCCCCCACGCAGCGTTTGTCTCTCCCGAGTCGCTCGCCGAGTTGCGGACGAGGGTGGCACGACAGGTGGCCGCGGTCCTCAATGGGGAACGCCCCGAGAACATCGTCAACCCACAGGTCTTCTCAACCTGACCCCGATTGCCCCAAACCGCCTCCAGTTGTTCTTGCTTCCCCTTTTTTCCACCGCTAACATCGCCCCGTGATCGGGTGTCTCCCGGTCCCAGGATTCTCCCGGCTCTGCGCTGTTCCCCATGCCCAAGTCGACCGATATCACCATTCTCGAGGCTCGATGCACCTTCGAGCCGACCCCGTTCCGTTCCCCGCTGAAGTTCGGCGGTCGGGTCATGGACCGGGGGACCCTCATCAACGTCGAACTGACGGTGGGGACCCGCAACAAGCGCACGGAGGGGGGCTTCGGCAGCATGCCTGTGGCTCCTGTCTGGGCGTGGCCTTCGAGCTCGGTCACCGTCGAGCAGGCCGAAGAGGCCATGAAGAAATTCGCCGAGGAAATCGTCGAACTGGCGGTCGACTTCCCCGACTATGCCCACCCGATCGACATCGCCGAGATGTTCGCGGGTGAATACGAACATCTCGCCAAGCAACTTCAGCAGCGGCTCAAGCTCGCCGAGCCGATGCCCTACCTCGCCCAACTGGTCGCGGCGAGCCCCCTCGATGCCGCCCTCCACGATGCCTACGGCCGGGTGCATGGCGAAAACAGCTACAACCTGCTGTCGTCGAAGTACATGAACCACGACCTGTCGGAGTACCTCGACAAGTCGTTCAAGGGCGAGTTTCTCGACAAGTACACCCTCCGCGAGCCAAAGGCGAAGATGCCTCTCTATCACCTCGTGGGGGCGCTTGATCCGCTCTCGCCGGGTGATGTGCAGAAGAAAATCGCCGATGGCCTGCCCGAAACACTGGGGGAATGGATCAAGTACAACGGCCTGACCCACCTCAAGATCAAGCTCAATGGCGATGACCTCGCGTGGGATGTCGAGCGGGTGCTGACGGTCGACCGGGTTTCGACCGAAGCACAGGGGGCCCGCGGTTGTGCCCAATGGGTCTACTCGCTGGACTTCAACGAGAAGTGCGCCAATGAAGATTATGTGCTCGATTTCCTGAACCGGATTCGCGAGCAGAATGCCCCGGCGTACGACCGCATCCAGTACATCGAGCAGCCGACCCACCGTGATCTGGCCGCACACCCCGACAACAAGATGCACGAGGCCGCCAAGCTCAAGCCGGTCGTCATCGACGAATCGCTGGTGGATTACGATGCCCTGCTGATGGCCCGCGACCTCGGCTACACCGGAGTCGCGCTCAAGGTCGGCAAGGGGCACAGCGAATCACTGCTGATGGCCGCCGCCGCCCAGAAGTTCGGCATGTTCCTCTGCGTCCAGGACCTCACCTGCCCGGGCTTTTCGTTCCTCCATTCGGCCAGCCTCGCGGCCCGCATCCCCGGTGTCGCGGGGATCGAGGGGAACGGACGGCAATACTGCCCGGCAGCCAACCGGAAATGGAAGTCGCAGTTCCCCGGGATGTTCGAAATCAAGGACGGCTCGGTCGCCACCGGAACGCTGTCGGGTGTCGGACTCGGCTTCTAGGGCGAAGAATTCCTCGCCGCAGGTCAATTGTCGGCAGATTTCCGGGCCGCCCTTTTCGTGCGGCTGGATGATGCCGTCCGTTTGGTGCTTGGCGGCGACTGGCTTCCTCCGGTTTGGGCTGACCCCGATCGTGCCGTTGCAGTCGTCGACCCCGCCGACTTTTTGACGCGGGGCTTTCGCCCGCTCGCAGAACTCGATTTGGCAGCCCCACCCGCGGCAGCTGACTTTCCGGGATCTGCGCCCTTCTTTGAACCGGGTTTGCTGACGGCGCGTGTTCGCTTGCCTGGCTTCGGTGAAGGGGGCTCCTTCCGCGATTTGCCTGGACCGGTCGAACGCTTCGTCCCCCGGTCGGCACTCTCAGTTCGCCTCTGGCCTCCCAGGTACGATTCGTAAAGCCGGATGTAACCCGGCACGTCGATCTTCCTCAACAACTCGGCCAGCACGTCGAGGGGAACGTCTTCGTGCGAGCGGAAGCGCAGGCAACTCTTTCCCCGATCGAGGCGATAGCCCGCCTCTTTCCAGGCCTGATCGAGCCACGTTGACAGTTGGGGATCCGCATACACCGACATCAGGTACAGCGACAGCGAATTCTTCTGCGATGCCAGCGACGCCACCGGCAGGGGATCGGAGGGGTTACAGTGGTAACCGGCCGGATAGACGCTGTGCGGCACTGCGTAGGTGATCATCCCATATTGCATGACCTCGACCAGCCCAGGATCGAGATGGGTTCGCAGCAGTTTCCGCAGGATCCCGATCGACTGCCTGCGGTCGTCCGGAAGATTCGCCAGATACTCGGCCACAGTCTTGGCATCACTGCGCATGCGTGCGATCTCCCTCAGGGTCAAACGGGTTCAAAGTCAGCCGACAGCGTGGAATGACAATCAGACCCCGGGTGCGTGTGGCCCGCCAGAATCCTGGCGGGCCACGCCATATCCCCACACTCTTCCAGTCCCAGCCGACCTGGCGCAGCGGTGTTACCCGCGCGATCAAACAAGGGCTCGGGCCGGGGCGGGGGGGGTTCAGTCGCGAACCTCGAAGATCGCCTCCACTTCGACGGCGATGTTGCCGGGGAGCGGTCCCATACCGACGGCACTGCGGGCCCCCTTGCCGGCGTCGCCAAACACTTCCACCATCAGATCGCTGAATCCGTTGATCACCTGGGGATGATTCAGGAAATCGGGGGCGGAATTGACCATCCCCAGCACCTTGATCAGCCGGCTGACCCGGTCGAGCGATCCGAGATAGTTCTTCAGGGTCGCCAGCATCGCCAGCCCCACCACGCGGGCAGCCTCTTTGCCCTGGGCCTCGTTCAGATCGGAACCCACCCGACCGGTCACCAGCGTCTTGTCGGGACGCAGAGGGCCGTGCCCAGACACATAAACCAGCGACCCCACCTGCACACAGGGAACATACGTGGCGACAGGCTTGGGAGCCGGGGGAAGAATCAAACCCAGTTGCTGCACGCGGGCTTCGGCGCTCATTCGGGAACTCACGGGACAATCACAGAAGGCAATTCACCCGGCCCCACGGCCAGGCTCTGCCCTCTGTGGTATCGCTGCCCGACTCGGCCTGCAACCCGCCCGCCCCGATTCACGGGATTCTCTGTGTGCGGTCACTACCAACGGAACCGCATTCCCACGTTCAGTCCCGAGAACCAGGCCGCTTCCGAGCTCGACAGACCAGTCGCATTCGACAGCAGCCGGCCAAGTTCCGACTGGTCTCCCGCCACGGCGACCCCCTGCAACCAGAGGGCTTCGTAACTCAACGCGGCCGACCATCGCTCGGTGATGCGGTAGACAAAGCTGAACTCAAAATCACCGACAAAGGCGAGCTCTGTGGCCGAGTCGGCCCCCCGCCGGCTGAGCCAGTTCGAAGGCGACACGGCTGTCATTCCCCAATCGCCACTGCTGGAGTTGGCATACAGCCCCCCCTTGAGTCGAACGTCCACCTCGAGCGGAGTGTTGTCTTTGACAATCGCGATCGAGAAGCCCCCCTGACCGCCGTACAGGGTATTGGCGGTCGAAACCTGGAAGGCAACCGCCTCATCGGGGCTGCTCGTGGCGCTGCCCCAGAGATAATCATCGAATTGCAGCCACCGAAAACCGGCCAGCCAGGTGAATGTCGCCCGTTCGGCATCGTGCTGCACGTTCCATTCGACGCTCTGGACCCGCGAATCGATTCCGGCGCGAAAGATCGACTGCGGCCAGACCTGCGCATCTCCCGGAAAGGTCCAGTCGCTGCCCGTATTGGCCCACCCCGTATTTCCCGCCCCGTCGATGCCGAAGTAGCGTGCCTCCCAGCCATCGATGAAGCGGTCCGAGGGATCTCGATAACCGACACGCAGGTCCAGCCCGGTCCCCCACTGGTAACCGCCAAAGGTACCGTCGTACCAGGCCGGGGAATCACCAATCGGGTCAAACAGCGGGTTGGTCTCATACAGCGACCGGGTCATCGCGATGAACCCGACCGAACTCCACCAGCCGGGCGGATCGGTCATGCAATGGGCGGGCCCGTAATCCTCCGGGCAACCTTCGGGAGGCCAAGGCTCGGTCCGACGACAGGACCCGTCGGCGACCGGCGTCTGAGCGGCGCCAGGCTGATCTGCCACTTCCGCAGCGTCAGCCGGCGACAAATCACCAGTCCACGCGTCCGGCTCCACAGTCGCAGGTTCAGCCACTTCGAGGGTCTGGTCCTGACCCGGTCGGAGGGGAACCGTCGTCTGCGCCATCCCGGGCTGCGCCCAGGGCAGACTCGCCAACAGCGCCAGGGCTCTCCAGCGATTGTACATCCGAACCCCCATCCCTGGAGGGGAGACAACGTCCCCCGCCCGGCACCTGTGTTCCGAAACCGCACGCACGGTTTTCCGTGCCCTTCCGGATCGACCGTCAAGCGCAGAGCATTGCAGAGAGTCGGCGTTTCAAGTCACGACTGGTACAGACAGCCGTCTTGCCCAACCGCTACAGATTCACACACTCATTCCGCCAGCGACGAAGAAACCCTTCATTCCGCAACTTGTGGTTCGATTCGGAACCGGGGTTCCCGCGGTGAGTGGAATCACCAGCGGAAGATCCGCAGGGCGACAGCAAACGAAACGATCCCCCACGCGACGAGTGTCACGATCGGGCGCCACAACTCGGCGAGCGACAGCCCTTCCAGCATGACACCCCGCAGGGCGTCGTTGAGCGCGGTCAGCGGGAGGGCACGGATGAAGGGCTGTACCGCATCGGGAAACCGGTCCGAAGAGAAGAAGACGCCCGACAGCACATACATCGGCAGCATCAACAGATTCAGCAGGCCCGAGGCGGTTTCCAGCGTGGTCGCCCGGCTGGCAATCAGCAACCCCAGACCGGCGAATGCAAAACCTCCCAGCAATACCACGGCCACGAGGCTCAACAGGCTCCCCTGGACGCTCACACCAAACAGCAGCCACGACAGCCCGAGCAGCGCGCAGATCTCGGGAAGCATGAAGATCAGACGGCTGAGCATCACGCTCAGCAGAAAGTCTCCGTGCCTTAGCGGCGTCGCCAGAAACCGCTTGAGCAGTTTCTTGACCCGCATGTCGACCAGGACAAATCCGACACCAAACAGGCCTCCTCCCATCAGGTTGATGCCCAGCAGGCCGGGAACCAGAAAGTCGATGTAGCGTGAGCCCGCCTCGCTGAGTTCCTGATCCTGGATGGGAGGGGGTGCCCCCCCCTGCTGTTTCATCAGGACATTCTCGACCGCCTGACGGGCAAACAGACTCTCGGCACGACGGGGTTCCTGCCACAGTTCCCAGTCGGCGGGAGACACTGCCTCCGAGCCCCCTGCCTGAGGGGGAATGATCACCAGATCGGTCTTGCCATCACGCAGCCGTTTGCGCCAGCTGTCGTCGGTCAGTTCGCGCACGGTGAACCGGCCATCGGCGGTCAAGGCATCGCGGAACGACTGAATTGGGGCCATCCCGTCGCGCGACACAAGGTCGACCGTGATCTGCGTCTTGGGCTTCTCGCGGAAGGCGATCCCCAGCGAGACCGCCATGATGAGGGGAAAGCCGTAGACCCAGAAGATCGCGGCCGGTTCGCGGAAGAACTCCCGGATGCGGGCCCGGGTCAACTCAATGAGGGGCGTGAAGCGATGACTCATGACTGGGACTGTGCTCCATCGCGCAGGTGGCGCCCCGTGAGCGTGACGAAGACATCTTCCAGCGTCGCATGACGGGTGGTGAGCGAGGCGAGCTCACGCTGGGACTGGCGGGTGTAATCGAGGAGAGCCGGCAGGGCCCGGTGCGGTTCGGCCACCGACAGCGCCAGACGCCCGTCTTCATGCCAGACCTTGGTGACCGAGGGGAGCTGGGCCAGTTCCTCTTCGGGAGGAAGCTCTCCCTGCCAGGTTGGTTCCAGCACATGTTCGCTGCCCAACTGGGAGATCAACTGCCGGGGAGACCCGAGCGCAATCACCCGTCCCTGGTCGACAATCGCCACCCGGTCGCAGAGCCGTTCGGCCTCATCCATGTAATGCGTCGTCAAAATCACGGTGCGTCCCGCCGACTTGAATCCCGAGATCACATCCCACAACTGGCGTCGCGACTGGGGGTCGAGTCCGGTCGTCGGCTCATCAAGGAACAGGATCTCCGGATCTCCCACAAGGGCACAGGCGATTGCAAGCCGCTGTTTCTGCCCTCCCGAAAGCTTGCCAAACCGCGTCTGTTCCTTCTCTTGCAGGGCGACCTGGGCGATGGCCACGTCGGGGGTCAAGCCCTGCTGAAAGAAACTGCGGAAGAGACGAACGATTTCTCCCACGGTCAACTTGTCGGTCAGGTTGGTTTCCTGCAATGAGACGCCGATCCGCTCGCGAATCGCGCGGTCATCGCGTCCCCAATGTCGTCCCAGGATTTCGACCTCCCCCGAGGTGGCCGGGAGCAATCCCTCGAGGATTTCCATGGTGGAAGTCTTCCCCGCACCATTGGGGCCCAACAGGCCGAAGCACTCCCCCACCGGAACGTCCAGGTCAATTCCCCGGACGGCCTCAACGGGGGGCTTGCCCGGATAGGTCTTCGTGAGTTGCCGGCAACGAATCGCGAGTGGGGCCGGGCTCATGCCGCGACTCCCTGCCGACGGGCGGCCGCGAGGGCAAACAGAATCCAGCCCACGATGGACAACGTTCCTCCCAGTGGCACGATGAGCATGCCCACCCAGCGCAGGTTGGCGAGCGTGTAGACATAAAGCCCCCCGCTGAACCCGATGATCCCCAGCAGCAGGCAGACGCCGGCGGCGTTGGTCCAGCGCCGATTCGCAGGCGTGGCGGCCAATCCCAAGCCGATCAGGGCGAGGGCATGATACATCTGGTACCGGGCCCCCGTGTCGAAATCGGCGAGGAACTTCCGGTCGAGCGGAATCTGTTCCACCACCTTGGGCCCCTCGGGGGTCGAGATCTTCTTGTCGAACAACTGACCGGCATACTTCTGGCGGAACCAGCCATCGAGGCCATGGGCGGCAAACGCGCCGCCGGCCACCGACAGGGCTCCCAAAAGCGCCCCGCAGACGATCCAGAATCGTGACCCGTGATTCACTGCCACCCTTTCGCGCCGCTGCCTGTCCGAAATCCCGATCGCTGTGATGCAGGGATGCAACCCGGGAGACTTCCATGCGTCTCCGCCTCTCCCCCCAAGGCCGACGGATGGGTCTTGCCGTCGTCCTCTGATCTTACCGACCAAGGCCATGGGGGCGTAGCCCGCCCGCCGTTGGGTTCGGGAACGGGAATCGGGAACTTGGCGGAGTGGCAGAGTCTGCTACAACACTCTTCTTGCATCAACACTCCCCAGACTTGCCTTGATTCCGGGTTCGATGGTGTTTCAGGACGCGAGACTGCTCGTGCTGCTCTACCTGGCCGCGATTGTGATTGCCAACCTCACCGTCGCGATGTTTGGCCCCGCGGCGATTTACGTGAATGCGTTTGCGCTGATCGGGCTCGATCTGTCGTGCCGGGATCGGCTGCACGACGCCTGGCAGCGGCGTGGCCTGACTTGGAAGATGGGGCTGTTGATTCTGGCGGGCAGCGCGTTGTCGTGGCTGCTCAACGCACGGGCGGGGCGGGTGGCCACGGCCTCACTCACAGCGTTCGCCCTGGCGGCACTGGTCGACGCCATGCTCTATCAATGGCTGCATCGCCATCCCTACCTGATCCGCTGCAATGGCAGCAATGTCGGGGGAGCGATCGTCGACAGCCTCGCCTTCCCGACCATCGCTTTTGGAGAATTCAGCCTGCTGACTTCGCTGCTGCAGTTCCTGGCCAAATTCGCCGGCGGGTTCGCCTGGTCACTGATCCTCAACCGCTCCCAGCGGAAGGAAATCTCCTGAGCCCGACTGGGGAGTCGACAGCCACGAGACCAGTCGCGAACGGCAGTGCCGCAGCAACACCGACGACCCGACCGGAGTGAACTGCTGGTGCGGTAGGTGCAGTTCGTACTGACCGCGATACCCCGCCGCCTCAAGTCGGCGAACGACGTCGGCCAGCGAGGCCGTGGGAGGGCCGGCTGATCCATCTGCAGGCACTGCACCTTCGGCATCCACCCGGGGGATATCGCGCAGAATCGCCAGGCCCATGTGGGGAACCAGTTCGTCGAGACGGGACAGCGCCACCGGATCACGGGCCAACCCGTGCAGATCGACGGCCAGTCCGAGGCGGGAATGCTGGCAACCCTGCACGAGTTGGAGCGCCTGGGCGGTCGAATCGAGACACGACCAGCGGGCAGCCCGGGCACCATTGAGAACATGCACCAGCACAGCCACACCCCGCAACTGGGCGTTCTCGGCAACAATCGACAACTGCTCGGTCAACAAGCGGCGCACGTGATTGCGCGAGTGGCCCGCCCGGGTCCCCGTGACCACCAGCAAATAGGGAGCCCCCAAAGCCGCCGCACTGTCGAGGGCGGCTCCCGAGTCATGCAGCGTCTCGCGAATCGAGATGCCGTGCTGTCCTGTAAATCCACCGGCCCACGACAGGCTGCTGACCTGGATGCCACGTTCGCACAACAGGTCCCGGCAACGCTCTTCGCCAAACTGCTCGAGACGCAACCGCCACATCCCCAGGTTGTGCAGGCCGCACTGACCCATCTCGTGAACCAGCTCGGGAAGATCCCAGTGGTAGGCCGACGAGAGATGCAGCGAGATCCGCGACTCGGGATGACACGGATGTGGGCTGGCCACGTCCAGATATTGCAAATCAGTCCGGATCTGGGGGGCTGAAGAATCCAGGGGTCTCTCCCGAAATCATGAATGAGGAATCGGGCCCCGCCCGCAGGGGCGAATCACCCGAAAATGGCTGCAAACCCATGACTTGCGGCAGTCCCCCCCAGCCAGGGGTGGGGCCACTCGTCACCCAACCCTCAACCCTTCGCGTTCAACTTGACCGCGGGATCGTCGCCCACGTTGACCCAGACGTGGACGTGCGGGGTCCCCCGGTAGTGCCAGACAAATGACGGTCCTTCCAGTCGCCAGCAATCCCACTCGCCGTCGTCTCCCAGGTCGAGCGAACTTCCATCGCTGGACTTGCGGTAATACGACAGCCGGCATGCCTCGAGGCCTCCCTGGGCCTCAAGCAATCGGCGGGCTTCCTTCTGATCGGCATCGCGATACGGCTCGAGCAGAGCGCTCAACACCTGCCGGGCATGCTCTTTCTGATCGGCTGACAAGTCCACCAGCGGCAACCCGGGAATCTCTCCCTTCCCGCGGAATGCCACCGCACTCTCATGCGGAGTGAGCTCCACCAGCGACTTCTCGCGCTGCTTGCCGTCGAGCATCTGGAACAGCTTGTTCGCCTTCTGGGCCTGGTACCAGAAGACGTTCCCGGGGTGACCCACCTCCTCGTTGAATCCCGAGGCGGCGTGCCCGTAGAAGATCGGTCCGCCAAACGCCATGTGCTCGGTGCTGTCACCATCGCAGCGGATGGTCAGGTGCCGGCCTGTCATCACGAATTCAAACTTCCCACTGTCCGGTTTCCCGAACAGGGCAATCGTCTGCGACTTGCCGTAACCCCCGGCATCGTCCTGCAACTGCTTCAGGATGCGGGCGTGCCAGTCGGGATGGTAGAGCCCCAGGAAGATCTCGCGGATCAATTCCCGCTGGTCCGACGTGAAAAACTCTCCCCCGACATTCAGCTTCGCCGCGTCAGTGATGTTCCAGTTGTTGGAGACATGCGTCCGCAACAATCCGCGATCGTCCTGGTAGTCCCAGTCGAAGCAGATCTCTTCACGCT
>Ga0255182_1001714_pt1 | contig 10877 bp, 13 predicted proteins | sample Atl_UVDOM_RepA_8_FD_188420 | JGI IMG/M metagenome (GOLD analysis project Ga0255182, IMG submission 188420) | Freshwater microbial communities from Altamaha River, Georgia, United States - Atl_UVDOM_RepA_8d | ecosystem: Environmental > Aquatic > Freshwater > River | place: USA: Georgia... | reverse complement strand
AAAAGCATGCTCGAGGACTTGCCCAATATATTCATGATGCAATAACTGCTAATTCGTTAGACAATATGTAGATGAGTGAATATCAAATAACCAGTTGGAAGAATATTCCTTCTTTAGTAACAGTTAGAGAAGGCGACAAAGTTGTCAAAACACAACTACCCCAAAGATTTCAAGAAGCTATTGATGAAGCAGCAATGCGTTTAAATGAAACCGATGCTGATAGTTATATGAATGGCTGGAATAGATCTGAATGGATAAAAGCAGATGGTGAACCGGCTATAATTGCAGAACAGGTTGTTGCTGGTATTGAGAAAGATTTCTCCGAGGAAAACCTCGCGGCATTACTTGATGAATTAGGAAAAAACTAAAACTAATTTTATTAAGAGTGGAGAAATCAACATGGCAAATATTTACGACTTATTAGATCAAGGAAAAACTTTAATCAGTGATGGTGCCATGGGCACCATGTTGCAAGAAGCAGGTTTGACCGATGGTGGAGCACCTGAATTATGGAATGTGGAACATCCTGACAAAGTTGCAGAAATATTAAACGAATATGCAAAAAATGGTGCAAATCTTTTAACCACAAACACTTTCGGTGGAACAAAACCAAGATTACAAATGCATCAATTAGAAGATCGTGTTTTTGAATTAAACAAAGCAGCTGCAGAACTTGCTAAGAAAGTTGCTAGTAAATATCCAGATTGTTTTGTTATGGGAGATATTGGTCCAAGTGGTGAACTTATGGAACCTATGGGCACATTAACTATTGATCAAGCAAAAGAAATATTTGCAGAACAAATTAAAGGTTTAGTTGCAGGTGGTGTGGATGCAATTTTGATTGAAACCATGAGTGATTTGGCAGAAGTTGAAGCAGCAGTAAAAGCAGCACAAGAAGTTGCTCCAGGATTACCGATCGTTGTCACATTTTCATTTGACACAAATTTAAGAACCATGATGGGTGTTAAACCTGAAATGGCAGTTAAACAAATTTCATCATTAGGAGTTCGTCTCATCGGAGCAAATTGTGGACGTGGCACTGATGAAATGAAAATTATTGCTCAAGAATTAGCAAGTGCTAGACAACCTGGAACTTATTTAATTACTCAATCAAATGCAGGTTTACCAAAGCTTGTGGGTGATGAATTTATTTATGATGGAACACCAGAAGAAATGGCCAAGTACGCAAAAGAAATGAAAGAAATTGGTATTAATGTAATTGGTTCATGTTGTGGTTCCACACCTAAGCACACTAAAGCAATTAGTGAAGCAGTTAAATAATTTATTAAATGGATAATGAAGAGTATTTAGTAAATAGACCTGATTTAGGTGATAGATCTGAAGTTCAAGCTGGTGAATTTTATCCAGTAGTTGGAGTTGGGCCTCATCCAAAACCATGGCCAATTGGCGAACAATACGATCCTCAATATTTGGAAAATGGGGATAAAAGAAATGTGCTGGATAAATACAGATACTGGTCTGTTGAAGCAATCGTTAAAGATTTAGATAAATCAAGACATCCCTTACATATTGCTATTGAAAATTGGCAACATGATTTAAATATTGGTTCTGTTGTAAGAACTGCCAATGCTTTTAATGTCGCAGGTGTTCACATAATCGGTAAGCGTGATTGGAATAAAAGAGGTGCGATGGTGACAGATAAATATTTACACCTTTTTCACCATGCCACATCTAAAGAATTTAGTAATTGGGCTAAAGAAAATAATGTGCCAGTTATTGGTATCGATAATTTAGAAAATTGTGAACCTTTAGAAACAGCAAAATTACCAAGTCCCTGCGCATTTTTATTTGGGCAAGAAGGCCCAGGATTATCTGATGACGCTATTTCAATATGTGAAAAAATTTATGAAATTAGACAATATGGATCAACAAGATCAATGAATGCCTCAGCAGCTGGTGCTATAGCAATGTTTGCTTGGGGATTGCAGCATATTTCATTAAAGTAAAACTTTTGGATTAAAAAATTTTTGATTTATTGGTTCAGTAAGTTAAGATTTACTTATCCAGCGATGGTCTCAGTACCATTGCTCAACGGCCCCGAAAGGGGCCGTTACTTTATGTAATCAAAAAACGTGAAATGTATTCAAACCTAATGTTAAATGTGTGGATAACTTCAGATGTGGAAAAGTCTTTTAGGGCATATGATTTAGAAAACTTATGAAAACTAAACGTATTATTTTTCCTGATCAACTTGGAAATCATTTCATTAATGATCATGATGGCGAAATCATTATTTTAATCAGCAAAGAAGACATGTGGGCTCGAAAAATGCATCGAGCAAAAGCTCAATGGTGGTTAAGTGCTATTTGGCATAAAAAAGAAGAATTAGGAAAACGCTGCCAAGTAGTAGAGGTTAATTCTGTAAAGGAATTTGTAAATAAATTTAAAGATCAAGCCTCAGTTATAGCTCCGACTAGTTATCGGGCAAGAAAGGCTTTTTTAAACAAAGATAACTTTATTAAACTTCCTTCAAGAGGTTTTGTCTTAAGTGAGAAAGATTTTGCTAACTGGATAAATACGAGAAAAGATAAAAAACTAAAGTTAGAAGATTTCTATAGATTTCAAAGAGTGTTCCACTCAGTTTTAGTTGATGGAAAAGAAAATCCAATAGGTGGAGCATGGAATTTTGATCATGAAAATAGATTGCCCCCACCAAAAAATGTTAAAGTTCTTGATTTAGAAAAACCTTATTATCCTAAGGAAGATGAAATTGATGATTTTGCTAGAAAAGAAATAAAAAGATTAGAAAATGAAGGCTTTGAATTTATTGGAACCGATAAACAAAGAGTATTTGCTGCTACTGAAAAAGAAGCGAAGAAATTACTAGCAAACTTTTTTGAAACTCGTTTAAAACAATTTGGCCCCTATGAAGATGCCTCATTAATTGATGACTGGCATATGTCTCATTCCCTGTTATCAGCTCCTTTAAATATTGGACTTCTTGATCCTTTGCAAGTAGTAAAAGATGCAGAAAAAGAATTAAAACATAAAGCCCCAATTGCAAGTGTGGAAGGTTTTATTCGCCAAATTCTTGGATGGCGTGATTATATTTGGCATCTTTATTGGTATTTCGGTGAAGAATATTCGGAAAACAATAACTTCTTAAAATCAAATAAGAAATTACCTGATTGGCTAGAAGATTTAGATAATTCCAAAATTAAAGCAAATTGCTTAAATCATGTTGTAGGTGATTTAAATGAAAGAGCTTGGGTGCATCACATTCAAAGACTTATGATTTTAGGAAGTTGGTGCATGCAACAAGGAATTAATCCTCAACAATTAGTTGATTGGTTTGATCGAGCTTTTATTGATGGTCATCCTTGGGTAATGTCAGCAAATGTAATTGGCATGAGTCAATATGCCGATGGTGGAAAAATGTCTACTAAGCCTTATACAAGTGGTGGAAGTTATATAAACAAAATGAGTAATTTTTGTTCAAGTTGTGTTTATAAACCAGATGTTCGGGTAGGAAAAGAAGCTTGTCCATTTACCGCAGGTTATTGGAAATTTATTCATCAACACCAAGAAAAATTTAAGAAAAATATTAGAATGAGCCAAAGTGTTAATGGTTTAAAAAGACTAAAAGATTTAGATCAACTATTAAGTGAAAAATCAAATACTAGTTAATTAATAATTTAGCAATAGCTTCATATAAAGGAATACCAAAAATTAAGTTAAAGGGAAATGTAATTCCTATGGAGCAAGTAAGTGCTAAACCAAATTTTGCTTTAGGTAAAGCAATAGAAACAGCAGCTGGTGCTGCAATATATGAAGCAGATGCAGCAAGTACTGCTAAAAGTGTGGTGCCACCTAAACTCATTCCAGATAAATAGCCACCTATTACTCCAATAGTTCCAGCAAATACTGGAAATAAAATAGAAAACAAAATTAATTTATATCCTGCTTTTTTAACTTCTTTGATTTGTGATCCAGCCATAAACCCAAGTTGAAGTAAAAATAGCACTAAGAATCCACTCAATAAATCAACAAATAATGGTGAAACCTTATTAAATCCATCATCTGTAGTTATGTATCCTGCCACAAGTCCACCTACTAAAAGTAAAACAGTTTTTCCTAGAAGTATTTCTTGAAAAGTTTTTCCCCATGAAACATTTGATTTATATTTTCTACTAGCTAGATAAATTCCCACAACCAATCCTGGAACTTCCATAATGGTAAGAAGTGTTGTGGAATAACCCTCAAAAAATATTTTGTTATTTTCTAAATACAAAACAGCAGCAGAAAATGTCACTAACGAAGTAGACCCATAGTGAGCTGCCATAGAACCTCGTTGAATATCAGTTAAATTCTTTACAAATTTAAGGAAATAAAAAGCTAGAAAGGGAATTATGCTTCCGATAATTAAAGTAGTAATGCTTGGTTTTATGATCTCTGTAAAAGAAACTTCCTTTAAAGCATGACCACCTTTTAAACCAATACCTAACAGTAAATAGATAGAAATTAATTGATAAATAGATTCAGGAATTGTTAAATCACTTTTAAATCTTGCCCCTAAAAATCCTAGAATAAAAACTAAAACAGCAACTGATGTTAAGTTAGTAAGTGCAAGTGTTAGGTTCATGATTTTAAGTTAATTTTACCACATTTTTTCTTAAAACCACGATTCTTGCTAAATATGTCAATATTATTAGGTTGATTACAAAGACTATTACTTTCCAAACTTGGATGTTTTTAACTATTTCATAAATTTCAATAGGTATCCAAAGTGTCGTTGAGCAAAATGTTAGTAATACTCCCCAATGCTTTTTTAGAAATAACCCAATAGCTTCAAGTAACACGATAAAGCCATAAATTGTTATAAGAATAAAAATGGTTACCCATTCCCAATTAGGAATTTTTATAAACTTATACAAAAGATTTATAAACTGTGAATGCAATAATATATTTGAAATTGATTGGTTTATAACCGAAAATTCTTTAACTAAAAGATTAAATTCTTCAGTAATAAAATTTCTGTTGGTCGAATAAATTAATCCTTGAATACCAAAATAAATTGTCAATAATGCTCTACCTAATCGCTCAAGGGCGATTAAATAAATAAACTCAAATTTCTTAAGCATCTACTGGTTCAATTTTTCCAGTTTTAACGTTATAGATTGCCCCACTAACGATTACCTCTTTTGGTAAAAGTGGATAAGTTCTAATTCTTAAGACATCTGTGATTAATGCTTTTTTCTGATCAGTTACTGTTCTAAATTCTAAAGATCTGGTGTCTACTCCATGTTGATCTTTTATTTGTTTATGAATTTCTGCTTCAGCACCACTTGCCATTCGACAGTCTGTGTGAGGCATGATCAAAATTCGATTAACTCCTAAAAGATAAGTTGCTAAAACTAAAGTTCTGATCACATCTTCTGTGACACGAGCACCTGCGTTTCTTAAGATTTTTGCATCTCCTGCTTTCATACCAACTACTGAAAGTGGAGAAATTCTTGAATCCATACAAGTAACTATTGCGATACCTTTTTTAGCTACTCCAGTTAAATCTTCATATTTAAAACTATTAACAAATTCTTGATTATTTTCTAATACATCATTAAATTTTTCTGAGTTAAATTTTTGGATATCATTTGATTCACTTAGTGGCATGAAGAATAGATTAGCAACAAGATCCAAGCTTTAGGCTTTCTTATCTTCTATTAGACCTTGATAGTCAGTAAAAGACATAACTACTGCAATATTTTTGCCATTTCTTTTCAACAAAATTGGTTTTTGTGGTAACCCTTTTTCAATGTTTAAAAGGGCCTGTTTTAAATCTATTTCTTCAAAATTATCCATAAGGTCTAATATTTTTAAACTAATTACATTCAAATGTCAAAGTTTTGTAATCCTTTTGGTTAGAATTACTCACAGAATCTAAAAGGAGATTTAATTTGAATCAAATATTTTCTGATATTCAAAAGTCAGTTTTAAAAGGATTGCAAAATTACGCAACTTTTTCAGGAAGAGCTTCAAGAGCTGAATTTTGGTATTTCCTGTTATTTTTCTATGTTGCTAATTTTCTGGGAAATCTAATTTCAGATGTTTTAGGAACCATAATTTCTCTTGCACTTCTTCTTCCATATCTTGCAGTAGGAGTTAGAAGGATGCATGATCGAAATAAATCAGGCTGGTTTTTAATTGTTCCTTTATTAAATATTTATCTTTTAGCCACTGCGGGAGATTCAGGACCTAATAGATTTGGTCCAAAGCCAGCAAAGTTATAACGCCTTTTTCCTTCAGTAAGCAGTTAGTTACGTGCTAGCATTTTGCGAACCACGAGTTAAAGATTGAAGGCTAGATAAAAGATGAGTGCACCTTCATCAAATATTGCCGTAAGCCTTCGAAATGTATCAAAAAAATTTGGTGATGTGGTCGCAGTCGATAACGTCAATTTAGATGTCTATGACAAAGAATTTTTAACTCTGCTTGGTCCTTCTGGTTCTGGTAAAACCACAGTTTTAAGAATGATTGCAGGTTTTGAATTACCAACTTCGGGAACAATTGAATTAGATTGTCAAGATGTTACAAATCTTGCTCCATTTAATAGAAATGTAAATACAGTTTTCCAAGACTATGCATTATTTCCTCACATGAATGTAATAGAAAACATTTCTTATGGCTTAAGAGTTAAGAAAGTTGAAAAAAATGAAGCATTAAAACTTGCAAAGGAAGCACTAGCTTCTGTGCAGTTAGCAGGTTATGAAGATAGAAAACCATCTCAACTTTCAGGTGGTCAAAGACAACGTGTTGCTCTTGCTAGAGCTTTAGTTAATCGCCCAAAAGTTTTGCTTCTTGATGAACCATTAGGTGCACTTGATTTAAAACTTAGACAACAAATGCAAATTGAATTAAAAGAAATTCAAAGACAAGTTGGTATTACTTTCGTATTTGTTACCCATGATCAAGAAGAAGCCTTAACTATGTCTGATCGAATTGCTGTTTTTAACAATGGAAAAATTCAACAAATTGATACTCCTTCAGTAATTTATGAACATCCAAAAAATGAATTCGTAGCAGGTTTTGTGGGTACTTCTAATTTATTAAGTAAAGATGTTGCTAAACAAATATTAAATAGTGAAGATACTTTCACAGTTAGACCAGAAAAAATAACCTTAGAATTAGGAACCGTTAAAGCAAGTGCCTCTCAAAGATCTGCCACCGGCAAAGTTCAAGAAGTTGAATATTTAGGCCCAAGCACTAGGTTTATCGTCAAACTTGATGCAGGAACTACTTTGGTGGTCTTAAAACAAAACTCAACAGAGACTTCTGAAGAAGTAAACAAGCTTCGAAATCAAATCGTTACTTTACTGTGGGAAAAACAGTCCGAGTATCGCGTAGGCTCATAGTTTTCCTGGTTTGAAAAAGACTGGGGATTAAAAGCATTAGGTAACTAATGCAATTTGTTGCAACGGCGCAACAAATAAAAAGGAGGAAAAAAACGTTGAATAAAAAACGTTTATTAACTTCACTTCTTGCAATTGCATCTAGCACTGTATTAATTGCTGGTTGCAGTTCAAGTGGAACAAGTGAAGAAGCAGCACCAGCTGAAGAAAGTGCTGTTTATCAAGGTCCAGTTGGCGATACCCCAGGCACAATTAATATTTTGGCTTGGCCAGGTTATGCCGAAGATGGTTCAACTGATCCAGCAGTGGATTGGGTAACACCATTTGAAAAAGAATCTGGATGCGAAGTAAATGTAAAAACTTACGGAACATCTGATGAAGCTGTGCAATTAATGCAAAGCGGCGGATATGACGTAATTTCTGCATCAGGAGATGCTTCACTTCGTTTGATTTATGGTGGAGATCTTCAACCAGTTAATTTGGATTTAATTCCAAATTACGCAGATATTTTTGATAACCTCAAAGACCGTCCATGGAACACTGTTGATGGATTAAATTACGGTGTGCCTCATGGTCGTGGTGCAAACGTTCTGCAATACACAATTGGAAAAGTTGATCCAGCTCCAGATTCATGGAGTTTAGTTTGGGAAGCAAATTCACCAGTAGCAGGAAAAATCACTGCTTATGACTCTGCTATTTATATTGCAGATGCTGCTGTTTATTTGATGTCAACTAAACCAGAATTGGGTATTACTGATCCTTATGCACTTGATCAAACTCAATTTGATGCTGCCATGGAATTGTTGAAACAACAAAAACCATTGGTTGGCGAATACTGGGCTGATTACACCAAGTACATCGAAGCAGTTAAAAGCGGAACAATCGTTGCTGGAACTTCTTGGCAAGTTATTGCCAACGTTCTAAACGGTGAAAAAGAAACTGTTGGAGCAGTTAAACCTAAAGAAGGTGCAACTGGTTGGTCAGATACTTGGATGATTTCTAAGAACGTTGAAGCAGTTGATTGCGCATACAAATGGTTGAACTGGATTATCAAACCAGAAGTAAACGCTCAAGCTGCTGAATGGTTTGGTGAAGCACCAGCAAATTCCAAAGCATGTGCACTAACTGCAAATAAAGATCATTGCAAGTTGTATCACGCTGAAGAAACTGATTACTGGAGCAATGTCTACTACTGGAAGACCCCAACTGAAACCTGTCTAGATGGTCGCACCGATGTTAAGTGTGTTCCATACTCAGAATGGGTTAAAGCTTGGTCAAGCTTCCGTAGCGCATAACTCACGCTAAATATTTAAGGCGCCAATTAATTTTGGCGCCTTAAATAAAAAATTATGAGCACAAATTCATTAGCTAAAGTTCAGCAATACTTACATAAAAATATAAAAGCAAGAATTACTGCTCTCTTGCTTTTGCCAATGACTTGGCTCGTTGTTATTTATTTAGGTTCCTTAGCAGCATTATTTATTACCTCAATTTGGACAGTTGATGATTTTACTAACAAAGTTATTAGAACTTTTACCTTAGAAAACTTTATTGAAATTCTTTCTGATCGTGCTTATTTAAATGTAACAATTAGAACCCTATTAATTGCAGCAAGTGTCACTATTTTATGTGCACTGATTGCTATTCCGATGTCATTTTTTATGGCTCGAGTAGTTTCTCCAAAATTAAGACCTGTCTTAATTGCTTTAGCAATAACTCCTTTATGGGCATCTTATTTAGTAAAAATTTATGCCTGGAGAACCATGATGAGTCCAGAATCTGGCTTTTTAACTTGGCTACTTTCACCTTTTGGAATAAAAAGTCCAGGATATGGATTAGTTTCAGTTGTTTTAGCACTTACTTATTTATGGCTTCCCTACATGATTATTCCAATTTATGCAGGCATGGAAAGACTGCCTAATTCAATTCTTGATGCTTCAAGTGATCTTGGAGCAAAACCATTTAAAACTTTTTTTAAAGTCGTTTTACCTTTAACATATCCCGCAATTATTGCTGGCTCAATTTTTACTTTCAGTTTAAGTATGGGTGACTACATTGCAGTTCAAATTGTGGGTGGAACATTCCAAATGCTAGGAAATGTGGTTTATCAAAACTTTGCTCTTGATTTACCATTTTCTGCAGCAGTTGCTTTAATTCCTGTAATTGTGATGGTTTTATATTTAACTTTAATTAGAAAAAGTGGAGCGTTGGAAAACTTATGATTCTTTCCAAAAATGCCAAAATTGTTTTAACAATTTTTATGATTTTAGGTATGACTTTTATTTACCTGCCACTTTTTATTGTGGTGCTAAATTCATTTAATTCAAGTATTAGTTTTTCTTTCCCACCTGAAGGATTTACCACTAGTTGGTGGTCAAAAGCTGCACAAAATTCTGGAGTTAAACAAGCAATTATTACTTCTGTTTACACAGCCCTTGGAGCAACTGCAATTTCATTAGTTTTAGGAACTTTAGCAGCAAGTGCTATCGCTAGATATAAATTCTTTGGTAGAGATACTTTGTCATTATTAATTGTTTTACCTATTGCTCTTCCTGGAATTGTTACAGGAATTGCCCTAAATAACGTTTTTACTAATTATTTTGGTGGCCTAACTTATTTCACCATCATTATTGGGCATGCCACTTTTTGTATTGTGGTGGTTTTTAATAATGTGGCTGCACGCTATAGAAGAATGGGATCTTCTTTTGAAGAGGCAAGCATGGATTTAGGTGCTAATAGAATTATGACTTTTAGATTAATTACTTTTCCTCTACTTCGAAGTGCCCTTCTAGCAGGAGGAATGTTAGCTTTTGCTCTTTCCTTTGATGAAATTATTGTGACTACTTTTACAGCTGGAGCTGGTCAAAATACTTTGCCCATTTGGATTTTTCAAAATCTTTTCAGACCAAACCAAGCACCAGTAGTTAACGTGGTAGCTGCTGCTTTAATTTTATTGTCTCTAATCCCAATATATTTAGCACAAAGAATTATCAATGCCCCAAACAATAATTAAAAAGAACTTATATGGTTTTTAATCTTGGTCATAAAACTTCCCTTATTACTGGAGCAGGCTCTAGTTCTGGAATAGGTTTTGCTTCAGCAAAATTCTTACAATCAATGGGTGCAAAAGTTTTTATCACAGGTAAAAGTGAGCGTATAAAAGATAGAGCAAAAGAATTAAATTGCCCATATTTTATTGCTGATTTAACCAAAGAAGAAGAAGTTAGAAATCTAATAAGTGAAGTAAAAAAGGAATTTGGATCACTAGATGTATTAGTAAATAATGCTGGTATGACATCAATTGTTGATACTCCAGGTGCAGAATCTGGAAATATTGAAAACACTAGCCTTCAAAAATTTATTTCTTCAGTTGAAAGAAATTTAGTTTCAGCATTCTTAGTTACAAAAGAATCTCTTGAATTATTAAAGAAATCAAAAAGTCCTAGAGTAATCATGATTACGTCTATTACTGGTCCATTTATGGCTATGAAAAATGAAGTTAGTTATGCC
>Ga0255182_1001713_pt1 | contig 10882 bp, 7 predicted proteins | sample Atl_UVDOM_RepA_8_FD_188420 | JGI IMG/M metagenome (GOLD analysis project Ga0255182, IMG submission 188420) | Freshwater microbial communities from Altamaha River, Georgia, United States - Atl_UVDOM_RepA_8d | ecosystem: Environmental > Aquatic > Freshwater > River | place: USA: Georgia | collected... | reverse complement strand
ATTTTTTATTGATACGCTTTACCCATGATTCAAAAAATATTTTTATGTGCGTCTTTGTTTTTCATTCAATCCGCTTATGCTTTCAATCCGATGGGCGCAGTCAGTGGAGCAACTGCTGGTTCGGGAGTTGGTAACAACGAAGTCGTCGACGGAGTTTATTTAAATCCAGCGACTATTTCTTTGTTTGCGCAAAAAAGTTTTGCGGCCAGCTATTCGAAAAATCATCTGAATGTTCACTTCACTGATAACGGTAAGGACGCGCTTTTCCCAGCTTCGTTGATTTATACTTCAAATGATATCAGTGGTTTGAAAACTCGCAGCTATCATTTGGCCTTTGCCTACAGTTTTTGGGGACAGTTGGCGTTGGGCATCGATGCTTCGATGAGAGAAATCAGCGCCGATTTTTTACCTGAAAAGTACAATCAGACTGTTGTCAGCGCAGGATTATTTTATCAAAACGATGGTTGGGGGTTGGGTTTAGTCAGTAAAAATAAACCACTTTCGAATACCACATTGACGGACGATCTGGATCAAACGGCGACGGTGGCGGCGGGAGTCAGTTGGATTTATGAAAATTTTGCTAAGTTTAAAGCCGATGTTGAGTCCGCCGAGGATCAAAAGGCTAATAAAGTGATATATATGTTTGGTTTAGAGACCTACATTAATGACTGGGTTGTGACTCGATTTGGATATAGGAACGATAATGTTCATTCTTTGAACTATTTTACGGCAGGTTTAGGGTTTTTAGGTCCCCAATTCGGTTTAAATTACGCTTACCAAAATGAGGCTAGATCAACAACAGATCCACTTCATACCATTGACTTAAATATTCCGTTTTGATATCACTATCGTTCATTTTGCTTAATTTATTAACATAAGCTAATAACAGATATATAACGTATATATAAAGTGAGGAAACCATGGCTTCAAAAACGAAAAGAACTGAAACACGCCGTAAGCACAAAAAAGCAAGACAAGGCACAAAAAGAAAAGCCGCTTTAAGAACTAAAGGCACTACTAAAAAAGCTAAAAAATTATTTGGCGACTAATTAGTTATTAGTTATCTGAAAAGGTAAGTTTTGAAACTTACCTTTGACTGACCTGCCGGCGTAACAACGTCGGCATTTCTTGTACGTCACCCTTTAAAGACCAGATCTGAGGAATTTCAACCCAACCTTGCTGGCCTGGATAAAATCTCCACTTCTTCAAAGCAGACAAAGTTTTACCATCTAGATTTCTGAAACCAGTTGATTGCACTAATTTAAAATTTTGTAAATTTCCTTCAGGTGTTACGAAGGCATAGAAAATAACTTTACCTTGTTCACGACGAAGACGCTCGTCTGAAGAGTATTTAGGTTTTGGATTTCCTGGCATTTGTCGAAGACTGTCAACAGAACGAATTCCATTCGGTGAACCGGAAGCTATTTTAGAATTGCGATCATCTCCGACGGCTCCGGCGCCGCGGCCGACTTCACCCTGTCCCTGGCCTTTGCGTGCTGCTAAGGCTTGGGCTTTTTCAGCGGCATCGCGAGCCGCTTGAGCGCGAGCGGCTTCTTCGCTGGCGCGGACTTGAGCTAGGGCTGCTGCATTTTTTGTGCGAGTCGCTTCCAGAGAATTTTTCATCGCACGAGCCTGTGCTGCATTTTCATTTTCGATCGCAGCCAAAGCTTGATCTTGTTCGTCAGAAATCATTCGAGCTTCGTTGTCTAAAGCGGATTTTTGTGCGCGCAACGCGGCTTCGGATTTGTGATCGATATTTTTAAATTCATTTTCAAATTCGTCTTCACCCAATGCGCCGACTTGTGCGACGGCAACTGTATCGTAATCTAAATCGGGGGCCGCAATGTCTTCGATTGTTTCGGGGACTCCCGCGCGTGAAGGAGCTGATTTAGCAAGAAGGGCTTTGCCTCCGCCCGTTGTCGTTTTGATAGTAGAAAATTTTGATTTGGACTGAGTGGATTTTTTAACTGGAGCTGTGATTTCGTCAGATAAACGAGCTGTTTGCAAAGCAGCTGCTTGAGGTGCTGTGATTGCTTTCGCACCCCGAGTCGGTTTTGCTTTGGCACCTAAATTTTCGGGTTGTTGCAAAGTCAGCGGCTTAATTTTCTCTGGCTCTGGTGGATTGATTTCAGCGATTTCAATCGTGATGGGTTCGTTCATTTTTTGTAAAGCAGGCACCGTCACAAATAAGGCCGCAGTCATCAACGTGACATGGAAAAAAATAGAATACCCAAAATACTTAGAACTTGTTGTATTTTGCGTTAACGAAGTATCCATAAAATAATCGTAAGTTTGTGACATACGTACCCCACTTATTAGAATTGACATAGATATGCATATTCAAATCCGAGGCCGGACGGGGAGGAATTAATGGGCTTAGAAAGCAAACAACCCTGTAATTCTGACAGGGTTGTTCAAAGTTTGGAGCTGTTTTTAAAGGTACGAATGGGTGCTATTCAGCGCCCATATCAGAAAGGCCTTCTGGCATAATTTGCTGACGGATACAGTCCGCCAAATATTGGTGTTCTTTGCATCCAATCAGTTGCATCGCTTCGTCAATCGGACGCGGATCTGGTGTTAAAAGTTTAATTTTTTTAACATCTAAGACATGCTTGTGAATAGCTTCGATTTCGGATTTGTTTAATCGTTGTTGTGCTATGGCGTTGACAACAGATTCAATAGCCACTGGCGGGGAATCAGGTTCATTGCAGTACAATAATAAATCGGCGCCCGCTTCTAATGAGCGGACAGGAATTTCACCTTTGTCGTAATGCTTGGCCATTGCTTTCATATCCAAATCATCTGTAATAATCAGACCACGATATTTCATTTCTTTGCGGATCATGTCCTTTAAGAAAAGCGGTGAAAGAGTCACTGGCCATTTGGGATCAATATTTTTAAATAAAATGTGCCCAGTCATAACCATATCAACGCGGCTGCGTAGTGCTTTTTTAAATGGAACTAATTCAACTTCGTGCAGACGTTCCAAAGTATGTTCTTCGACGGGAAGTTCTTCGTGTGAATCGATCACGGTGTGTCCGTGACCTGGAAAATGTTTCGCACAAGATAAAATTCCAGATTTGATATATCCACGTACTAAGGCTGAAGCCATTTTTTCAACTTGGTGAGCATCTGTACTGACGGCGCGATCACCAATGACCGTATTTTTAGGATTGGTAAAAACATCCACACAAGGTGCGAAATCTAAATTGATACCGACGGACATTAATTCAAGTCCCATGCGGTTTGAAAAATGGAAAGCAACTGTTGGTGCATCCAAATCGCCAATATTTTTTAAAGCAGGCCATTGTGTAAAGGGAGGTTTCAAGCGGTGGACTCGGCCGCCCTCCATGTCGATTCCGATGAATAACGGAGCTCGGTCCGCCATTTTGTGACGGAGAGATTGAATTTCAGCACACAGATCGCGAATCTGTTGTGGGTTTGCCACATTTCTTGCGAATAAAACGACTCCGGAAATATTATTTTCAACGATGAATTTTTTTTCGTCCTGAGTTAATGAATGTCCAGAGACGCCAATAAGTGTTAATTGTCCGACGAGTTCATTGAGTTTCATTTTTATGTCCTATCTTCCTTAATATTTAAAATGATTATCTATTGAAAGCGTTTATTTTTCCAGCTGGAACTTCACCAAATATTTTTTCATAAGTTCCATTTGGAACTTTGATGCCATCGGTGGCTTCTTCGGCAGATTTAACCAGTTGCACTTCGATGCCGGTCGCAGGAGTTAATGACGAAATGACTTCGCCACGCTCATTTAATAAATTGCTGTATTCACTGCCGGCGAATTTATTTTGTGCTTTCATCAATTGCATAGGACCAGAGGCCACCATTTTTTTCTGAATGTGAGAACTGCCCTTGGAAACATCGAAAATTTCTTCGGCAACGGCGCTGAATTCATATTTAGTATCCACTTTGACGCCGGTTTTACTTTTCAGCATAAAATAATAAAGAGCGCTGGATAAAAAAGTGTCCTTTGTGATTTTTTTAGTTTGCTTTTTCTTTTCGCCATTTTCAGTGATCATAGCTGTCATTTTGGGTTCAGCCGATTTAAAATCAAAAGAGGCATCAATCGTTTTAGTTTTTGTGCCATCTACCATCAAGTAAGTGTAGCTAATCGGTTTTAAATCTGCATCCGAAGTGGCCTGTAAAGATTCGGTCATATCAAATCCATTTTTAGCTAATTTTAATAAAGAAGTGGTTTTAAAATTTTTTGTTTTAGCATCCAGTTCATATTTTTGAATAACAAATCCAATATGTTTTTTAAACTGAGTGACTTTGTAATAGCCTTCAAACAAGACTTCGGAAAACGAAGACACTGAGTAGCAGCAAACGAACAAAAATGCGATCATCAATTTCATAAAAACCTCTAGCAAATATTTTGTCGCAAAAAAAAAGAAATGGGCAGCTCTGATTCGACACAATAATTTTGACCTGACTTAGGTCTGGATGAAATTTGACTGGACCAAAATAAGACACAATATCTGTGAATGAACTTAATGGTGTCATCAGTAAAAAAATCAATTTATGATATTTAAAGGAATGAAATTGAAAAACTTTAAACTGACACAACGGAATCAAAAGGGTCAGGTCGCTATTTTTGTGGCCTTGATATTTCAAGTTATTTTCATTTTCTTTGCAGTTTTAATCAACGTCGGATTATTAGTTCACCACAAAATTAATTTACAGCAATCCACAGATATGGCCGCCTATTACGGAGCGATGAAGCAAGCTGAGATGTTGAACGTTATTTCCCATATCAATTTCCAAATCCGCCAAGCTTGGAAACTGATGACTTGGCGATATCGGATTATGGGAACTTTTATGTTTACAGTTATATCCCCGCCAAGTGCAGGAGGAAATCTAAACACGCCAATAAATATAGGTCCTCAAACCTTACCGCTTTTAAGTTATCAGCCGGGAAATATTTCTTGTAATAACCCTCTGAATATTAATTTGAATAATGCTCCTGTGTTTTGTGTGGCACATGCCGGCTTCGGTGATTGGGGAGGGCCAACCACCGAAAGCCCGTGTAAAGTAAATTGTGACCGTCTTAATATGTTTAGTACTGCAATTGGTAATATCACCCCCACCGGTGGTGTTTCCGTAGGATATGGCGGTACAGTTGGGCAAGCAGTCAATACAGCAATTGCACAAGCTAATGCCAACGGTGCAGAACAATGTGTTGCTGCCACCAAAGTAGTTACAATTCAATTCATTAATTTGTTAACGGGATATTTTCGTGAAGTTAACATGAGATCAGCTGGAATAAATGTTCTGTTAAAAAACTTAAAGAGTGGTAAAAACGATTTTATCGATTTAAATGGACAAACAGTATTTAGTGGCGTCGAACAAACTTTTAAGAACAATTTAACAGAGGCTAATTTAAGTTCGATCCAGAAATTTGATGCACTCAACGGTCTATCGAATGATAATGCTTCAATAGGTCAATGCGGATCAAATGAGTTTGTTTTAAATAAAATAGCATTTAAAATTGCACAGTTTTTTCTTTCTTTTTGCGGCAGCGGACCGGGCACAATGAGAGAAGATTTTTATATGAGTCCTTACGATTTGGATCCGGCATCTCCAGCTCCGTCACCGTTAATTGCAGCAAGAAGGGCGAATATAAAATCCATACTCGAAGGCTCAACTGCCGGCGGAGCAACTCTTTATGCTAATTTAATGGGTTTACTTCTAGGTAGTAATTTAAAATTTACTACTGGTTATGAAAAAAATCCTTATTGTCAGTCTTATTATGCAGTACGAGCCAGAACTAAACCTAAAATACCATTTCTTCCACTATCACAAGTGGAGCTCACTTCTGTATCTGTAGCAAAGCCCTTTGGCGGATCAATTGGTCCCTGGTATAGTAACAAATGGCAACCTAACGCTGGCACGAGTGACCAGACTGGACAAAAAGTCGATTACAATTTACCTAATCTAAGCGTGCCATCTGGAAGCGTCGATGCAATTAAGGATAATCTGGAGTTAATACCAAATTATTCTTTGTTTGTAGGAGACACAGAAGGGCTATCGAATAGAGAAGTCATTGCGATCTATCATGACTTTATACTGAATAAAAATTTTAATAGAAACTCGCCTTTAGCTAGCACGAATCATATTGCGGATATCAAAAGCAGAGACACAGCTTCACCAGGCGTTACGGAGTTAGTTAAACCTAGTGGTTCCTGGCCGCAAATGAAAGACTGGGGTCATATTAGTAATATTATTACAGCAACCGCAGACTATGATCCTCTGGCCATCACAAATGGCCAGAATTCACGATTAAGAGATTTAGAAATTTCTGCAATTGCACCAAATGCATTTGATTTGTCTTACTATTCGATTGATTCCGATTTTTACAATAACTATCTTAAAAATAAACTTCATAAACCTGATGTTTTAAGTAAATTAACAAGTGGTGTAAGTCCACCTGCAGATGAATCTAGTATCGTTTTTTTACCTGACTTTGGAGCTTCTAAAAGTTTGAGTGGAGTAAATCCCAAGGAAACATTTTCGGTCCGGCACCAACTTGCTGTTGTAAATGATATATTTAAGCAGAATAACGGTTCCGGAATTAATCAGTTAAAGTTTGTTAATTTGGCTAGCAATCCAGATGCAATCAAAAAGTATTTTACTTATATTCCTTCAGTTCTTTCTTCTTTGTTAACTGGATGGACCTTTAATAATTTAACAAATGAAGAAGGTTATACCTCATTTCCAAAAGATGGTGCCATGGCGTTTGGTAAATGTGGTGATAGCGTTGCTGATGAAACTAATGTGAAATATAAAAGTTTAACAGAGGTCGACGGTGGTAATAAATATCCACCAACACCAGGAAACTGTGTATCAGGCGGTCGAACTGGATATTCTGTCAAAATCGTTTCAATAGAGGCAATCAATGGCGTGCAGAAAGACATTGGCGGAGAAGGTACTAGCGGTCAGATTCTAAATCCGTTGCCTTTGGAGTTTATTAACTTTTAGATTCGTGTATTATTTTGAAACAATCTGAGCGTATAACAGTTATTCAAGTTTTCTCGACTTTCGACCGATAGGTAGACATCGGGGGGAACCGAGATGTTGACGTCTATTTCACGTAAAAAAAGCCATTTTATATTTTTATTAGCTGCGACTTTGTTCCCGCAATACAATCTATTGGCAAAATGCAAAGAAACAAATGTTAAAAATATCTATATGTCCGTTAATAGTGATAAGTATCTGCGAATTGCATACGGCATCGATACAACAAATGCTGAAAAAGAACTGGTATTATATAAAGACTTATATCAAGTGCCCACTAAAAAGGGTGATCAGCCTAAACTATTACAAAAAAATATTGAAATAAATGCCCTTGCGGAAAAAGTATGTCTGAAAGAAGGCGAAACAACCGTCAGTGCAGTTGGTGCTACACATACAGCGACTGCTGCTGCGACAACGTCGACAGTTGGCCCAGCAGTTAACGAAGCAGTAGCTCAGGCTAAAAAAAATAAATTTGGTGACTGGGAAGATGATGAAGTCAACGGAGTTTCAAAAAGAAGAACGATTGGTGAACACGGAGAAACTGTAGTTGAAACTCGAACGATGGATGGACGCACAACGAGAGATTACTATGATCCAGACACAGGAAGACAATTGCGCGCTACCGAAGTTGTTTCAGAGGGGGCTGCGAAACAAGTTACCGTTCCACCAGATAAGGGTGGTGCTCCGGCAGCCGCAATAGCTCCAACTAAACCAGAAGCAACTATTGATGATAGAAATGAAATGGATAAACAATCCGACTTGGCATCAAAAGAAATTGAAAAAGTAAATTCAGAATATAATCCTGGCACGCAAGGAAAATTATCTACTGATACGCCGCCGTCGAAAGAGGAAGTTACAAAGGCAGATATGTCATTACAAAACGTGGCCACTGCGCTGAGTGGTGCCAATGACATTATAGCCGGTATGAAGCAAGGCGAATTAAAAGGATATGCTCAAGCAGCAAATGGTGCTCTAGATATAGCTATGATGATGACCGCAGTTGATGTAGAGAAAATGACAGCGGCAGCTACAAAGTTTGACACTAATATTAAAAGCGATACTAAAATGATCCTTTCAAATATGCAGTCGGCCAGCATTATTCCGTTTGAAACACAAGGTGCAGCGACTAACTTAAATGCGTCTACAACAGCATATTTAAATGCAGTCAAAAAATGTGCTCAGCAGTTATCAACATCACAAGGTATTTGTGACGAAAAGAAAAATGGTAACGCAATAGCAGTTACTAAATTAATGACTGCAGGTGCGGGCATCATTCAAAATTTGTCTTCAGCAAGTGAGACCTGTGGAACGACGGCAGATTTGACTAAAATTGCAGGACTTGGCGTTAGTGGTGTTGGTTTGATGTGCTCTGCCAATCAAAAAATATGTCAGTCAGATTGTGGCAACGCTGCAACAGCTCTGGGAGTTGTTGAAAAAGATTTAGGATTAATGTTAAAAGCAATAGCTACTGATACAGAAGAATCGGCTGTAGTAGAGGGCAATAAAGCTGCTGCTGCATGTACAGTTGGAGCAGCGGGTTGCTACTCGGCTCGATATAGTCAAGTGAGTGGAGTCGGGAAAAAAATTTTGGCAGATGCCCAAAAGCTTCAGCCCATCGCGAAAGCACAGAATGGTGCAACTATTCAACCCACAACTATGGCCTGTGTTGCATTGGGTGCGAATATTTTAAAGTTTGCGATGCAGGCAGCAGATTTGGTGAATTCTTCTAAAGACGCAGACAAATGTAAAAAAGCACTGACTGCGGGTAATGGCAGTGGCGGTGGTTCAGCCATCACAAATATTACGACAGAGGAAATGTGTAAAAATTCTGCGAATGCATCCATGCAAGTCTGTAAATGTCACAAAGATGCCACAGCCGAAGGCTGTCCGGGCGCGATTGCTAAAGCCTTATCAAAAGATCCAGGTGGTCTTACAATCAAAGGTGGAAGCGGAGTTTCTCAGTTAGCTGGTTTCGGAAGTAAATCAGGTGGCTCTACAGGAACAAATAATTCAGGTGGTGGCTTTGGTGGTGAAAGCAGTGGATTAAGCGAAGCGGCTAAACAAGCATTAGGCTTAAATACTGGAAACCCGAATGCGACAGCAGCTAATAGTGCCAGCGGTGTTTCGGGAACAAATGGAACAGCCGGTTCTGGATCTGATTCGGCCAATAAAAATCAGGCAGAAAATTTTCAATCTAAAAAATTTGATTTCGGCAGCTTTGGATCTATCGGCAGCGGAATCAGTAATTTTTTTGGCGGCAAAGGTAAAAAATCAGGTTCAAGTGCTGCTATCACTGACAAACAAATAGAAAAAGCAAAAAGACAGATTGCATCGGCTCAGCTTAGAAATGAGGTTAGCACTGCATCTGGAAAATCAAATTGGGATAAGATCCGTGCGCGGTACGTAGAGAATCGCGGATCATTTATGGGTGATTAATGAAAAATGGGGGATGTATGTATCAAAGAATCAGTCGGCTCGTAGTTGCAATCCTGTTTTTTGGCTCAGAAATGATAATGGCGCAAAACATTTCGCAGTCAAATCAACAGGTCCAACAACATGTTGAACCAAATGAAAACTGTCAACCGACGGCGAATCTAGGGACAGATGATAATGGAAATTCCATGTATGATTATGCCTATCATGCCTGCTTAGGTCGTAATGCCAAAAAAGATCAATTGCGTGCTTATATGAATCAAGGCGCTGCGGATGCCCAGACAATTAATAATGGACGACCAACTCCGCCGCCACCACATAATTGTGGAACGCAAGAGTCTGCATCAGATCCATTTACTTATTCAAGCTGTATTAGTGCTTATGAAAACAGCCCTGCGATGCAAGATTACAAGAGAAAATTACAAGCTTACAATGATGCTGCTAGTGAGGAACAAAGATCTCAGGCTGAGGCAGCTAAGAAGGCGGCAGAGGCAAAGCTTTCAGATAAGTCTGTCACGGGAAGTTTGAGCGAAATTCAGCAAAAAAATCAAGAAGGCAATCAACTTTATAAAATGGCGGGTGTTGCACTAGCAGGTGTAGCGGCATATAAATTTGCTTCAGGTCAAACATGTTACGCAACTTGTGCATCATTTGGTGCGGGATGCTGCTCAGCGGCTCCATTGTTAATGGCTGCTGGTGCTGCCTTTATGTTGCTAAATTCAAAAGCAAACAAGCAAGCTGGAGAACATGCTGGATCGGCGATTGAAGCTTGTCAAAAATTCAACCAGTTATCATCAACTCAAAAAGATTGTTCTTCAATAGTAGATACAACAACACCGCCTGTAACAACGATTTATGATGATAATGGTCGTTGTCGACCAACAGCGCCTCCAGGATGTGTGGATTTAAATTCTCCAGGCAATGGCAGTGGTCCGTCTGTTACGAAAGTACCTACGAACTGCACTAGCAATGGTAAACCAGTCAGCTGTTTAGCGGCTGGTTCAAATGCTTTTATTAAAAATCCAGACGGTTCTATTTCTGTGAAAACTCCAAACGGTTTGAAAACATATACAGACAAAGATTTCGCAGATGTGAAATCGATGATGGCGGCCGGCTTATCTGCAGCAGATGCGAATAAATTATATAGCGATCTTTATGGTAAGGACAGCTTACTCAGCAAAGCTGGTGCTGATGCAAAATCGTTGGCAGAACTTGGTAAAGACAAAAAAAATCTGGGCGACTTTTCTGGATTGGGTGGCGGAGCATCGACAGTTGCTGTGGATGCTGCTGCGAATTCAAATAAAAAGTTCTCAGAAAAAATTGGTGATGTGGCAGACAGACGTCCTACATCCGAAGGTCTAACTCGTGACTTTAACGGTGAACTAATTGGCGCTGCTGGAGATGACATTTT
>Ga0255182_1001712_pt1 | contig 10889 bp, 8 predicted proteins | sample Atl_UVDOM_RepA_8_FD_188420 | JGI IMG/M metagenome (GOLD analysis project Ga0255182, IMG submission 188420) | Freshwater microbial communities from Altamaha River, Georgia, United States - Atl_UVDOM_RepA_8d | ecosystem: Environmental > Aquatic > Freshwater > River | place: USA: Georgia | collected... | reverse complement strand
GTGGTGTTGCCCGAAACCGGTTGAGCTCCTCCACATCAGCGACCAACCCCATATGCCCCGGGCATGGCAGACAGTCGGGGGGGACAACGCTAAAGTCGGGCCTTCTCACTCCTCCCGCCCCAACAGTCAGGAGCCCGTGACGCCATGCGAATTGCCGGCGTGCAGATGGATGTGGTGTTCCAGGACCCCCAGCGCAACCTGGCGCGAATCGCCAGTGGACTGGCGGAAACCGCGAAAAATGGAGCGGCATTGACGGTGTTTCCCGAGTGTGCCGTCCCCGGCTACTGCTTCAGCAGCCTCGCCGAAGCCCTGCCGTTCGCCGAGACCATCCCCGGACCTGCCACTGAATCGGTCACCCGGGTCTGCCGGGAATTGGGAACCCACGCCCTGTTGGGAATGCTCGAGCGGGATGGTTCGCGGGTCTTCAACGCTGCTGTGCTGGTCGGCCCAGCGGGCGTTGTCGGGAGTTACCGCAAGGTGCACCTGCCATACCTCGGGATCGACATGTTCACTTCGTATGGCGACCGGCCGTTTGCCGTGCATGCCGCTGGCGATCTGAATGTCGGCATGCTCATCTGCTATGACGCCGCCTTCCCCGAAGCGAGCCGGTCGCTGGCGCTGCAGGGGGCTGATCTGATTGCCCTTCCGACCAACTGGCCCCCCGGTGCCGAGTGCACCGCCTGCAGCGTGATCAACGCCCGGGCACTCGAAAATGCCGTCTACTTCATCGCTGTCAACCGCGTGGGGACCGAGCGCGGGTTCCCCTTCATCGGCATGAGCAAGATCTGTGACACCAATGGGCAGACGCTGGCCGAGTCGAAAACGACCGACGAAGACATTCTCTATGCCGACATCGATCTGGCCCGCGCCCGGCGGAAACACATTCTCCGGGTCCCGGGGAAGCACGAGATCGACCGGATGGCCGACCGCCGCCCCGAGATGTACGGGCTGTTGACCCAGCCCCATTCGCTGACCTCGCCGGGCCGTCCCGTCCGGCCCCACTGATCGTTCCTGGCCGCCAGCCACGCTCAACTCCGAAATCATTTCTCGGGTGGGTGGGGTACTGGACGGAAATCGACTGGCATGGGACAATGGCGTGACACGCGGTTGGAGACTTCTACGCGAGGAGTGCTGGTGATGACTGACAAGTCGGGAATGCGTTGGCTGACTCACGGTGTCGGGCGGATGCTGTTGAGCATGGCCCTGCTGGTGGGGGGACTGAGCTTGGTGAGCTCCACGTCGGCAGTGGAGTGTCCCTTTTGTGCCGCACCCTCGCTGACTCTGGCCGAGCAGCTGGCGAAGTCGGATGCCGGTGTTCTGGTGCAGTGGGTTGGAGCCGAGAAGCCCACCAAAGAGTCGATTGGCTCGACCACCTACGCCATCGTCGAAATTGCCCGTCAGCCCGGGAAAACCCAGGAACCCGCCGTCAAGAAGTCGAAGTTCGACATCGAAGGAGCGGTTCCCACCGAAAAGCCCCAGGGTGTTCCGCCGAAGCTGGAAAAGGGAAAAAAGATCACGCTCGAGCGGTACCGCGAGGGAAAAGAGGGAGACCTCTCACTGCTGCTGGGCAGTCTGACCCCCTCGGGAGTCATCGAATGGGGCAATCCCCTTGAAGTGACCGAGGCGCTCTACCAATACATGATCCAGGCTCCGTCGCCCGAGACCGCCGGCGAGAAGCGGTTGCCTTACTTTCTGAAGTTCCTCGAAGCGGCCGATCCGACGATTGCCGGTGACGCCTATCAGGAATTCGCGAATGCCCCTTACAAAGACATCACCACCCTTGCTGAGAAGCTTCCCCGTGAAAAGCTGCGGAAGTGGATTGCTGATCCCAAGACGTCCGCCGGCCGGTTGGGTCTGTATGGCCTGATGCTCGGGCTGTGCGGTTCGGAAGACGATGCTGCCGTGATGAAAGCCAAGATCGTCGAGAAGTCAGATGATTACCGGCTCGGCATCGATGGGGTCATGGGGGGATACCTGCTGCTGACTGGCGAGAAGGGGTTGGAACTGCTGGAGGAAACCAAGATCAGCGATCCGAAAGTCCCGTTCAGCGAGACCTACGCCGCCCGCCAGGCGATTCTGTTCCTGAATTCGTATGGTGCCGGCAAGATTCCCGGCGAACGGTTGCGGGGCGCACTGCGGAAGTTGCTCGAAAAGCGTCCCGAGATGGCCGACCTCACGATTGGTGATCTCGCCCGCATGAAAGACTGGCAGTTGCAGGGTCGCCTGATGGAACTCTACGGCGAAGATGCCTTCAATGTGCCCGCCGTGAAACGCTCAATCGTGCGCTTCATGCTGGCGAGCATCCGTGATGTTCCCCAGGGGGGAGGCGAGAGGACTCCGCCGCATGTGGAGTCGGCGAAGCAGCACCTCGACACCCTGCGGAAACGCGATCCCAAACTGGTCGCCGAGGCTGAGAAGTTTTTCTCGCTCGACTGACAGCGCTGTACACCCAGGGACCGCCTCCATGTCTGCCCCCGCTTCAACCCGGACTCTGCACGACCGATGTCCCTCAGTCCGTTCAATCGCCGGTGCCTCCCGCGCGCGGCGCATTGCGAGCGGAGAGCGTCACAGTTCGGGGCGTGTGGATGATGTCGACAAGTTTCCCGGGGGCTTCGGGATCGGGCGAGGTGCGGGGCTCACGGGCCTGCTGATTGTCTGGCTGCTGATGACCTGTGTCGGGGAGGCGCGGGCCTGTCCGTTTTGTCCCCAGTCGCTCGCCCCCTCCCTCGGGGAACAGATGGCGACGGCCCAGGTGGTGGTGATTGCGCGGTGGGCGGAACTCGTCCCTGGCGACAAAGCGGGCGATGGCGAATCCCCCCGGCACACCCGGTTTGAGATTACCCGCGTTCTGAAGAAGCATGTCAAGGGGCCCGACAAGGGAGAGTCGGTGGTTGTCCCACTCGAACGTCCCGGTCCCAAGGGGGCGCTCGAGTTGTGGTTTGGCGCTGTCAACAACGGCATGCTGCAGTGGACCTACCGCACCAATTGCTCGGGCAGTGTCATCCCCTACCTGGAAAAAGCCCCTGCGGCTGATCTGCCGGCGGCCAAGCGACTCCCGTTCTACGTCGGCTATCTCGAACACCAGGATGATCTGCTGGCCGAAGATGCCTTTCGCGAATTCGCCTCGGCTGAGTTCAGCGAGGTGAAGGGTGCCGCCAGTTCGTTCGACCCCGCCAGCATCCGCGAGTGGTTGCAGCAGGAACGGGTTCCCGGTGCCCGCAAGGGACTCTACGGCCTGATGCTCGGACTGTGCGGCGGCCCCGATGACGAGGCGTTCCTGCGGCAGTTGATCGAACCGAATGTTGATGAGGTCCGCCTGGGTCTTGATGGCATCATGGGGGGCTATCTCTACCTGACGGCCGGGAAGGGGCTGGAGTTCATCCAGAACAAGAAGATCACCGATCCCGAAGCACCGTTTCCCGAAACGTACGCCGCGATGCAGGCCCTGCGGTTCCTGTGGAGCTATGGCAGCGACCGTGTGCCGCGTGAACAGGTACTGAAGACCGTACGTTCGCTGGTGGAACGCCCGGCCGTGTGCGATATCGTCATCAACGATCTCGCCCGCTGGAAAGACTGGAGCGTGCAGGACCGACTCATGGAGCTGTACGGAACAAAAGAGTACAACCTGCCCACCATCAAGCGGGCCATCATCCGCTACCAGTTGGCCAGCCTGCGTGATGTGCCTGAGGGAGTTGATCCCGAGTCGTTGCCGCATGTTGTGGCCGGACGCAGGTTCGTCGAAGCGCTGCGCACACGCGATCCCAAACGGGTGGCCGAGGTGGAACGGCTGTTTTTCCCCGAGTGAAGCAGGTCGGCCAGGAGGGCCGGGGGAATCAACGCCCCCTCCCTCCCGAGGGCTGGCGACAATCTGGCAACCGGTCAGGGAGGATCTTCAGGATGAGTGTCCCGCAAACTGCGACCAAAACCCGGCACATCGCCAGCCGTACCTCACGAGCCGGCCTTGGTGCGCTCGATTCCTCCGGTCGACGGCTTTCTTGCCTGCTCAGGTTTTCGCTCGCCGTCATGACGATTGCCGGTTATACGGCCGCGTGGAGTGTCGTTCCGGGCGTCGGCTGCGAAATCTGTGGCCAGCCAACCCTCACATTGGCCGACCGAATTGGCCAGTCTGACCTCGCCGTCCTCGCCCGCTGGGTCTCGGCCCGTGCTGAGAAGGGAAACCAGGGGGCGGTCTCGGTCTTCGAAGTGGTCGATGCGGCTGAGGGGTCGTCCGACGTCGCTGCTGTCGGCAAGACTCTCACTCTGCCTGGCTTCCACGGGGGAGAAAAAGGAGCCCTCCGACTGCTGACTGCCGACATCGAAGAGGGAAACAAGATTCGCTGGAATGAGCCGCTCGAGATCACTGAAGCATGCTGGAAGTACGCGGTCGAAGCCCCTGATCCAGACACCGAATGGACCGAGCGCCTGTTGTATTACTTCCAGTTCCTCGAGAATTCGGATGTCCTGATCGCCAACGATGCGCATGCCGAGATCGTCAACGCCCCCACCAATGACATCGCTCAGGCCGCAACCGAGCTGGGGCCCGATCGCATCCGCCGCTGGCTGCAATCGCCCCGCACCCCAGCCGTCCGCAAGGGGGCCTATTGGGTGCTGCTGGGTTTCTGTGGCGATGATGGTGATGCCGACCGGCTGGAGGCCGAGGTTCAGGCTGAGTCGAAGAACCTCCGGCTGGGGCTGCAGGGGCAGATCTTCGGCTATCTCCAGCTGACGGGAGAGCGGGGTCTCTCGCTGGTGGTTGACCGGTATTTCAGCCGTCCTTCCGACGCCGATGCAACCAATGAACTGGGGGATGCCCTCAAGGCGGTCATCTGGTGTCACAGCAATGGCAACCGGCGCATTCCCGAAACCAGCCTGCAGGCAGCGCTTCGTCCGCTGTACATCCACCCGGCGCACGGCGAGCTGGTGATCACCACACTCGCCCGCTGGAAAGACTGGTCGATGCTCGATGAACTGGTTCAGAAATATGGCCAGCCCGGGTTTGAAGCCGCATCGACACGCCGCTGCATTGCTCGCTACGTCGCGGCCGCCACGCTCGACCGGCCAACTTCCCGGAACGAACCGGTTCCGCTCCACGTGACCGAAGCTGAGAAGTCGCTTGAGCAGTTGAAGAAACGCGATCCCCAACTTGTCGAAGCCGCCGTCAAGGCTCTCCAGCGCGAGGCCGAAGAAGCCGCGTCCGACAAGACCGAGTGAGTGCGGCGATTTGGCGTCATGACACGTGGACGAATCCGTGCACTGCCCAGGCTTACTCGCAGAGTCGCCGGCAGCCCCTTGCGCAGCCATGTGGCTGCCGGTTTATGTTGCCAATCGATCGGGAAGTCTTTCCGGGCACCAATCAGTGCGGCTGGGTTCCGTCGCCCGACACCAGCTTGCGCCGGCGGGCCCATTTCTTTTCGATGCCTGAGATCTTCCAGGCGAGCCGTCCAAAGAGCCGGGCGACGATAAACAGCGTCGTCGCCGCCAGCGGTCCACCGATGGCCGCGAGGGTATAGGGGCTCCAGTTTCCGATCAGGCTGGCCAGCAGGGCGAGGGGAAGCATCGCCAGAATCGTCACGGCGAAAAACCCAAGCCAGTCGAGGGCGTTGTAAAACAACGACCGCAAGATGGGGCCTGAGAAAAACATGAAGGGAGAATTCGCCTCGAGGGCCGACATCAGGCAAATCGGATAGAGCACGCAGACGATCGCGGTCGCCACCAGGAACCGTGGCGGTCCGTCTTCGGGCACGAATCCCGCGAGAGCCGAGGCCAGCACCACCGGAATCGACGCGATCCAGCCGAGGTACACCATCTGGGGGACCCATTCACGCCAGTTCGGTTCCGGCCATTCGCGGATCTCCTGGACCCCGGCCGCCGTCCCTTCGGTGATGCACAGAAAGGTCGCTGCGGCGAACGAGATCGACCAGATCCCGATCCAGATCAGGGGAAGTACGAAGAATGCCAGCACCATGCCGAACCGCCCCGCACCGTATTGCGCCGACACCACGACAATTGTGGCTGCGACCAGCAGTGCCGCGGTGAAGCCGATCGACTGGTAAATCCACCGCAGCAGGCTGTGTTTCTGGAACGGAAAGGCGAAGACTCCCGAAAAGAAGGTCCACTCGGGAGGAGTGGGAATCGACTCGGTCCGGACGACCGCCATCTGGTCGAAGACCGACCTCCGCGGCACCCGGGGAGGTGGTTCCGCAGTGCGAACAGGCTCGCTCGCAGCGGTCTCATCGCGCGGCGGGCGGGGGCGCGTCTTGCGGGCTCCCGGTGGCGGGCGCGGGGCGTCGGGTGGTGGATCGGCCACGCGCGGGGGAGGGGAGCTCGGAGCGGCTTCCCCAGGCACGCCTGTCTCTGGTGGGGCCGCGAGGGGAGGGGAGGGAGCGTTCGCTGCAGTGTCCGGCGGGCGACCCCGCGGGCTGGCGGGAACAAACAGGTCCCCGCCACAGTGCGGACACGACACCTTCTTGGGACGGTCTTCGAGCCGGGTTCCCACCGGCTGCCCACAGGTCGGGCAGGCGATCGTCGTGGAGAACCCGGGATACACCCGGCGTTCAGCTGGCGTGGTCAGGGCGGCCGGACGGTACGGCGCCTCGGGTTCTTCGGGCCGGGCGATCTGGTAGTCGCCGATTTCGTTCGGAGTACGCTGCCGGACCGTCGGGGTGATCGCCGCCAGATGGGCCCGCGACGGGATGTGCACCTCCCGTTCGCAGAACGTGCACGGCTCGCGGCGGGGAACTTCTCCCGCCTCGAATTCCAGCAGCTCGTGGCAGGTGGGGCAGGTCAGCCGCACCCGGCGGGACTGTTCGCTCGACACCGTCGTACATCCGGCAGGGAAATGTGGTCCCCGTCTTCATTCCCGGTGGAACAGAGACGGGGACAGCCAGGCAGTGGTCCTCAAGAGAGCTCGATCGGCCATTGCAGCCCGGCCGACATCCCTCCGTCGACGTAGAGCACCTGGCCGGTCATGAACTCCGATGCCTTCGAGGCGAGGTAGATCACGGTGCCGATCATGTCTTCGGTCTTCCCCAGGCGGCGCAGCGGGGTGTTCGCATAACCCCACTCCTGCATCTTCGGAATCGACCACAGTTTGTTGGTCATGTCGGTCAGGATGAACCCCGGGGCCAGGGCGTTGACCCGCACTCCGTGAGGCCCCCATTCCGACGCCATCCCGCGGGTCATCATGCTGACACCCGCCTTGCTGATCGCGTACGGCAAGACCCCCTTCAGCGGCGCGTAGGTGTTCAGCGAGTCAATGTTGATGATCGAGCCCTGCTTCCGCTCGATCATCGTCTTGCCCACCGCCTGCGACAGGAAGTACAGCCCGCGGAGGTTGATGTCGAGAATCCGGTCGTATTCCTCGGCCGTGAAGGTCTCGCTCCGCTTCCGCAGGTTCACACCCGCGACATTGACCAGCGTGTCGATCTTGCCGTGCCGTTCGATCACCGTCGGCACCAGCCGTTCAATGTCGGGCAGGCTGGCCACATCGCAGACCACCGTATCGACTGCACCCGCCGGACCGGCGATCTCTTTCGCCGTGGCTGTCAGCGTCTCCTGCTCTCGTCCGGTGATGATCACCTTCGCCCCGCGCTGGGCAAACCCCTCGGCGATCGACCGGCCGATTCCCCGGCTCGCCCCCGACACCAGCACCACCTGATCCGCGACCGAAAACAGTTCATCCGACATCTGTGCACACGTCACTCTGGGAGAAACCCCCCGGGCATTTCCGGGCCTTCGGGAGGCAGAACGAACCTCGAACAGCGGCAAATCATGGCAGGTTGGCCCGCACGGGGAAAGCGTCCGCGAACGGGAGGGAAATGATCCCTGTTTTTACGTTGTCTCCCTGCAGACGGCCTCCGATTCACTACAATTCGAGGCAGGTCGGACCGGTGCGGTTGTCCCTCTTTTGTGAAAGTTCCCGGTTTCGGATGACCGGAACAGCGCAGACAGCACGGGAAACTGACAACCAACCAGCGACCCCGTTCGATCCGCTTTGTTTCCACTGGTTCGTCGTCTCCTGATTTGCGAGTGATTGTCTCCGTGTCGGCTCCCATCTCCACTGCCGCTGGCTCTGCCGTCGTCACCGAAGCTGTCTCCCCGTCTGTGCCAGGACCCGGTGTCTCAAGCCGGCTGGTTCCATTGACCGGACTGCGATTCTTCGCCGCACTCCACATCTTCGTCTTCCACATCGCCGCCATGCCGACGATGGACGAACTGCAGGTCCTGATGCAGCAGGGTTCGCAGGCCGCCATGCCGGGCGAGGCCGGAGCCGACATCGGCACCGGGGCCACTGTCGCGACATCCCCCGAAACACCGTCCGACGCATCCGCCGATTCCTCCCCCGAAAACCTCTCCCGGAGACCGGTTGATTCCCCGCCCGGCTCGAAGCCCGCAGCAAGGTCCCCCGAGGCGATGGCGGCTGAGATGCAGAATCGCGGACTGTACGCGGTGCTTCCCAAGCCGCTCGGGCGGTTCCTGCAACGGGGCTATCTCTCGACCGGGCTCTTTTTCATGCTGTCGGGATTTGTTCTGGCTTATCTCTATGTTGACCGCGACGGTCACCAGACGGTGAGTGATCGCGAGTTCTGGCTCAACCGCATCGCCCGGCTCTACCCGCTGCATCTGCTGATGCTGCTGTTTCTCATCCCGATGGCGGTCGCCATGCTGTCATTTATGCCCTCCAACAGCCTGTGGGGGATACCGGTCAGCAAGCCGGTGTTTGGCGTCGTCACCGGCCTGATGAGTGTCCTCCTTGTCCAGGCCTGGTGTCCCGAGGCGGCCCTCACCTGGAACTTTGCGACCTGGGCCCTCTCGGCGGTCGCCTTCTTCTATCTCGTCTTTCCCGCGGTCGTCCGGTTTCTCGCACGGCAGTCACGCACCACACTTTGGGGATTGTTCTGGCTCATGCCGGTGCTCAATCTGGTTCCCACGCTGATCTTTCTCTGGAAAGGGGAGGGGGCGCAGACCGGGCTGAACTTCTGGAGCGAGTTCGTCATGCGCACGCCACTCTTCTGGCTGCCGCACTTCGTCATGGCGATCATTCTCTGCCGGCTGTTCCAGATCACCCGTCACGACATGCGCTGGGTGCAACCGGGTGATCGCACCGGCTGGCGTCCCGGTCTCGGCGACCTCGCCGCGCTGGTCATTGTCATGGTCTCCATCACCCCCGACGAGGTTTTCTCCCGCTGGTTCGGACTGCAGGGGAAGCCGCCGAATTTCATCCTGCGGCACGGCTTCATGTGCCCCCTCTACGCAGTCTTCCTGTACGAACTCGCCCAGAACCGGGGCATTGTCGCACGCCTGTTGTCGCACCGTTGGTGCGAGACCCTGGGTGAGGCGAGCTTCGGCATCTTCATTTTTCAGGGGCCGTTTATCTTTCCCGCGCTGCTCTTGTTCGGCTTCGTCGCCCCTCACTTCGAGGCGATCATTCGCCGGTTCACCGACGATCCCGGCACCGTGACTGCCACTCTGGAAATCGCCCGGGTGGTCCTCACCGTGGTGCCGGTCGTGATGCTCGCCCTGTTGAGTGTGCGGTACTTTGAAAAACCGGTCGCCCGCCGGCTCAAGAAGCGGTGGGGACTGTTGTCGACCGAGGGATGACCGCGCTCCAATCGCATCAACAGCTCCCCCAAAAACAACGGGACCTGCCAGAGGGCAAGTCCCGCGTCGATGGAGTCCGGATTGACGGGCAGTGCGAACACCTGCCGTCAGTCGCGCGTGATGCGAATTAACGAATCGCCAGTGGCCGCAGGGCGAAGCCGGCGACCGTCCCGGCCACCTTGGCCGTCGTCGCGACGTAGCAAAACTCGTAGACCTTGTCGCGGGCCAACCCTTCGAGATTGTGGAACTCGCCGATGTGCACCCCCTGCTCGATCAGCAGGTACTTGTGCACCGGAATGAAGGTGTCGCTGCCCGCCGGGGCTGGGGCGACTTCCAGCCCGCTTGTATCCGCCCCGATCAGCATCGCGCCCTTCTGCTCGATGAGGTACTTTGCCGTCTCGAGGCTGATCCCGGCGGTGTCGTACTCCTTGAGTGTTTCCACGTCGGCCCCCTCTTCACCCCAGAACTGCAGTGTTCCGGTCCGGAAGAGAACGACGTCTCCCGGGCGCAGTTCAGTTCCCTGCCGTTTGCATGCGGCATCGACGTCGGCCGGGGTGATCGCGTAGTGCGGCGGCAGCGCCTTCATCTGCTTGAGTCCCGCGATGTCGAGCATCACGCCGCGGGCGATGATCGGCGGGATGTTCGCCGCCGAGCACTTGCGGATCCCGAAGTTCCCTCCCCAATCACTCTCCTGGAAACCGTTGTACCAGTGATTGTCATCCCCGACGGTCACGTGGCCGAGTCCGTCGATCTGGGTGCCGACATTGTCATTGATGAACAACGCACAACTGTGCCATCCCTGGCCCGAGGGATTCTTGTCGGGCAGCGTGAAATCGAGATCCTTCTGCCGCTTGACCCCCTCAGGCGACCGGAAGGTGATCACCTCTCCCGGACTGTGACCGGGCCACTTGAAGCTGTTTCGGCTGTAGTTGACCCCCAGGTCATAGACCTGGCCATTCTTGGCAAGCTGCAGGGCTCGCGCCCGGGTCTGGTCGGTGCTGGTGTTGAGGGCTCCTTTTTCATCCTCGGGCCCCCAGATCCAGCCGTAACCTTTTCCCTTCACCCATCCAGGACCACTCTCGGCAGCCACGGCGGGCGAGAACTTCCCGGGGGAGAGCACCAGCCAGGTGGCGGCCGATGACACCGCGGCAATCAGCAGACCAAGCACGACAGGGCGAAGACGACGCATGGGCGAGCCTCGAACAAAAGGAATGCAAAGCCCCGGATCGCACCGGGTTCCCGATTCTTCTTCTCACACCGTCGGAATGCAACCGCCCACTCATGCCCCC
>Ga0255182_1001709_pt1 | contig 10914 bp, 9 predicted proteins | sample Atl_UVDOM_RepA_8_FD_188420 | JGI IMG/M metagenome (GOLD analysis project Ga0255182, IMG submission 188420) | Freshwater microbial communities from Altamaha River, Georgia, United States - Atl_UVDOM_RepA_8d | ecosystem: Environmental > Aquatic > Freshwater > River | place: USA: Georgia | collected... | reverse complement strand
CACTTTCGCACGCCGTCGCCGCAAGGTGAGCGTGCTCCGCCAGAACATCGACAACCTCTATCCCATCCTCAATCCCATGGACAACATTTTGACCAACTGGAAAACCTCGCTGGCGGGCCTCGTCGGAATCGTCGCCATCATCGTCAGCACCTGGCTGCCTGAGTATCAGGTGGAAATGGACAAGGCCATCGTCGTGCTCATGGGCCTCGGGCTGCTGCAAGCTCGCGATCCGAAGAGCAACATCACCGGGCCGGGCAGCTTCATCTCGAAGCTGATCCTCATCGGCTGCACGCTGACCTGCCTTTCCTCGTGCGTGAACGGCCAGTTTATGGGCCTCGACTCCAAAGGCTGGACGAATGTGCTGGTGGATGGGGGCAAGACGCTGTCGAAGCAGGCACCGTCCGCCTTCCTGCAAGCCTATGCTGCCGAGCAAAACCGCCCGAAGACCAGCGCCAAGCAGCCCATCGACGTGCAGCCGGAGCCGGACGGGCTGAAGCCCGAACTACCAACGGCCGCTTCACCCACGCAATCTTTTCTCACCCGCTGGTTTTGATGCCATGAACGCCGCTGAACTGATGACATCACTGGGCTTTGAATGCCTTGGGCCTTCCCGAGCGCATGATGGCATGGTGCTGTGGATGCTGAGCTGCGGCGCTCGTGACATCCTTGTGACCCTGCCGGAGAAGGCGACGCCTGCCGATGCGGCGGAGGCCATCTATGAGGCCGGACTGCGCGACAAGCGGGATGAAATCCAAAACCGTTACCAAGCCTTTACCGATGCCCTGAAATACACGCGAGTGGATACCCTGTGGGTGGAAGCTCGTGCACTGCAACGCGAACTCCAAGAGAAGCTGGTGGCCGCTGCCTCCATGCCCAAAGCCTGAAACCCCTATGACCGCCGCCGTCCTCATCACCGGAACGCTCAAAGCCATCGCCGCGCTGCTGGCGATGCTGCTGTGCGTGTTCACGGTGTTTTGGCTGGTGGGGAAAATTGACTGACCTTTATGCCACGCAAACTGACCATCATCCTCGATCCCGGCCACGGCATGGGCAATCGCAAGCCCGGTGTCTATGACCCCGGTGCCACCGTTCGCGTGGGTAAGGAGGAGATCACGGAAGCGGGCATCGTGATGGACTGGGCCAATGAGCTGAAGGTGCAGTTTGAGGCGCTCGGCTGCAAGGTCATCCGCACGCGGATCAACTCGAGCGATGTGTGCTCGATCAGTGAACGCGTGCCCATCGCGCACAAGTATGGCGGCCATGTGCTGCTCTCGCTGCATTGCAATGCCGCCGATGGCAAAGCGAACGGCACGGAGACGTTTTACCGTGGTGCCAGCAATGAGCCGCTCGCCAAGGCCTGCAATGACGCCATCGTGAGCAGCCTCGGCACGAAGAATCGCGGCTTGAAGACGGAGAACCAGAGCCAGCACTCGCGGCTGGCCGTGCTCGGTTTCCCACGTGCCTGCCTCATTGAACTCGGCTTCATCGATCACGCGGCGGATCGGGCACGGATGCAAGATCAGCAGATGATGCTGCTGGCCTGCCAGAAGCTGAGCGAGGCCGTGGTGCATTGCCTGACCACCTGAATCCTCAACCACGGGCTAAAGCCCGAACTACGAACTATGAAAACCCTTTTGCTCCTCGCCTCCGCCCTGCTGCTGCCGGGCTGTGTGTATTGGGGGCTGTATGTCGTGGCACCGCTGACGACGCCGAAGAATCCGTTTCCTGTTCCTGCTGAACCTTCCACCTGCCCTTGAACCATGGCCATCACTTACGACATCATCGATCGCGATTCCCGCGAGATCACTTCCCTGGCCAGCGTGCTGTCGCCGGTCACGCTTTCGAGCGTCTCCACCAGCACCAGCAGCAATGAGGTCACCGTGGCCTCGACGACGGGCTGCTATCCGGGGATGCCGGTGGCGATTCCGGGCGTGCCGGTGGGCAGCTTCATCCAGGCGGTGAAATCGAGCACGGTGCTGGAGCTTTGGCGCAGTGCGTGGGATTCGAGCACGGGAGCATGGACGACCAGCGCGGCGAATGCGAATGCCACGGCCACGGCTTCCAGCCTGACGGGCTATGCCTACGGCTACCATCCGCTGTGCGTGATCGAGCAGACTTATGCGCTGGGCATGTGGCGGAACATCCATTCGAGCAATGTGGGCCTCGGCGGCGTGGCGGTGGCCAGCGGCACGGAGCTGACCTCGCACGAGACGTTTGGCCGCGGCGTGGCGCTGGTGCCTACCTCGGGCACGCTGAGCGGCGGCCTGTATTCGGCCACGGCGGTGGACATCCGCGTGGCGGACACGCTGGCGGCCACGCCAGTGAAGCGCCACAACGGCGAGAAGTGGGGCGTGCGCCCCTTTGTGCAAACGGGCGGCCTGCTGAGCCATGTGCCGGCACGACCGGACTGGAGCGTGATCTGCTCGGCGGTGTCCTGACCTTTGACCTTTCCTCTGTATGCTTGAACCTCGCGAGCCGACTTCCTTTGAACTGCTGCCGACGCCTCACCTGGGCACGCGGGTGGTGCGGCTGCGGGCTCGGCAGGAGTTTATCCGTGCAACGACGTCGATCACCGAGGGCATGACAGTGGCGGCCTTCATCGCGGCGCTGAACGTCGCGGGCTCCGACGTGCTGACGGCGGGCTATGGCGACTATGTGCTCACCGCCCCGGCTCCGGCGGGCAGCGGGTATTTGAGCTTTGACTTTGCCCCGCCTGCCACGTCGCTCAAGGTGAATGCTTTGACGCCGTGGAGCGAGAAGACCATCTGGATGGATCGCCCCTGGCCGGATGTGCTGCGCTACCTGTATGCCATGACGGGCGTGCAGAACGATGAGGAAAGCACGGGCCTGAGCGGTGTCACGCTGTTGACCGACTACAAGAAGAAGGTGCTGACGCTGGACCGCTATGAGTTGGTGCAGGGCGGTGAGATCCCCACGCAGGTCATCGTGCGCCGCTACCTGACACCGGGCCTCATCACGGGCCTGCGTGCCGAGCGGCCCATGCCGCAGCCGGTGCGCTATGCGTGGAACCGGCTGGTGAACAGCCTAAACTGCCTGCATGACGAGGTGATCATCCCCGAGATCCTGAGCGAGGCGCAGCTCGTGCCGGGCTTTGGCACGGAGAATGGCTCCTCGTATGCCGATCTGGGCCAGCAGGTGTTTCCGCGCACGAATTTCCTGACGTGGCAGAAGCACATCTTCCGCGTCGAGCAGTCCGATGTGCCACAAAATGGCCTTTACGAAACCGTGACTTATGAAGCCCTACCACCGCCGATGCCGGAGGGGCAGTTGCTCGCGGGCTAACCTTTCACCTTCATCCTCTTCTCACCATGGCCACACCTTTTGACAATCGCGCCGCGCCGATGATCCGGCCTGACTACTCGCTGAATGCCGCCCCGCGTCCTGTGGGTCGCTCGATCAATGAGCCCTCGCGCATGATGGATATCGCCTTGCGCCGCATGCGCAGCCAGGGGCAGTTCGCCGATGCCGCCAAGCTGGCGCAGAGCCAGCAGTGGCTCGATGCGCGATTCCTCGGACGCAATGCCAGCCTGCCCGCGCCTGCCATCGGGCCCGCCGCGATGCCTCCCAGCATCCCGCAGCCTCCACCGATGCAGCCGGGCGGCGGTCGCCGCGTGCCGGGCCGCAGTGCGGGCAGCATGGTCTGGCAGCCGGATGCACCGCCCCCGATAGCCCCCGCGCCGGACGCGATGCCCACGCCGATGGCACCGCCGATGCGGCCGCCGGAGCAACCTGCCGCCGATGCGATGCCCATGCCCGCGCCGGATCTCACGATCAATCCGCTCACCGGCCTGCCCTTTGCGCTGGCCACGCCGAATGTGCCCAGCGGCTTCATGGCGCAGCAAGCCAAGGCGCAGAATGCCACCTTCCCCGGACTGGCCCCGGCACCTCCCGGACTTTACACGGAAGCTCCGCCGCCTGCTGGCGTGTTTCCGCTGCCGGGCACGAGCACGGCCATGGTGATGAAGAACGGCCAGCCAACCGGCGGCGTGGTGTCGATGGACAAACCACCAGCGCCGCTGACCATGGTGCCTTTGCCGGGCACGAACATCATGGTGCCTCGCGGTGAAGGCGCTGACCGCCTTCCGCTGATGGAGAATCGCGGCACCATCGAGAGCCCGCGGCCCAATGCCAACGCGATGGGACCGATGCCGGGCATGATGGATCTGCGCCCGCTGGATCAAAGGCCCGGTGCGCCTCGTGATCCGCAGGTGCAGCGCATTCGCCTCAAGGATGGCACAGAGGTGGATGCGGTGTGGAATGCGCAGACAAATCAATTTGAGCCGGTTGCGATGGCGGGCGGTTCTGCTACCGGTGCAGCAGCGGGCGGCAATGTGCCGCCATCGCCCACGACTGGCAAGACAGCCAGCGGCATTAGCTTCACGCTGAAATGACTTTCTCCATCTGCCATGCCTACCTATTCCCTCACCAGCCCGACGACCGGGCAAAGCTATGACGTGGACTTTTCCGGTGCGCCAAGCGAGGCGGACATGGAGCAGGCGGTGGCCTTCTATGACCAGAAGTTTGACGAGCTCGGCGGCCAGCACCCGCGCCTGCTGAATCAATCGACGGCCGGCACGGCTGGCATGGCGGCGTTTCGCTCGCTGGGTGATGCCGCGATGAATGCCATCGGCGGTCTGGCCAAGCTGGCGGATGTGGGCGGGGCGCAATCGTTTCAAGCGATCACGGGCCTGCCGATCTCCACGGGCCTGCAAGACCTCGCCAAGCAGACAGATCAGATCAAGGACGAAGCCCGCCGCGTGTATCCGACGAATCCGCTGAATCCGAAAGCGGAAACCATCGGCGGCGGCATCGGTCAAGGGGCTGCCATGCTGGCCACCAGCGGCGCCACGGCATTGGCCGGCGGCGGAGGCGCGGCGATGGCGACGGTGCCAAGCGCGATCGGTTTCCTGAGCGGTGCCGGTGAAGGCATCGACACAGCCAAGGAGATCGGAGTGAGCAGCCCGATGGGCCAGCTCGCCATGGGCCTGATGTTTGGCGGTGTCGAGGCAGGCGTGGAAAAGCTCGGCGGCATCGGCGGGCGCGAGTCCACGCAGATGCTCATGGATCAATTCCGCCGCCCCATGGGCGAGCTGCTGAAGCAAGCAGCCAAGAGCATCACCAGTGAAGGCGCGGAGGAATCCGTGACCGGCGCGGCGCAGGATGTGCTGAAGCGTGCCTTTGCCAGCGAAGATCCAAACAATCCCGGCTTCACGACCACGGGCGTGGAACTGCCGAAGCTCGACCGCAAGATGCTCGAGCAGCGCGGCATGGAGTTCCTCGGCGGTGCCGCCGGTGGCACCGTGTTTGCCGGTGCGCAGGCCGTGAGCAATGCGGCCAAACCTCTTCAACCTGCCAGCGTAAATGATGGGACTGCTACGCCCCCGGCCGATCAAACGGTGCCGGATGCGGTTGGTGGTGCGGGTTCGACTCCCGCCGCTGGCTCCCCTGTTTCTCCGCTGCCGGGCATCGCGCAGCGGGCGGGCACCGTCGATGTGCCGCCGCTGGTGCCGGGGCTGGAGGCGGAGGACATCGGGCCGCTGACGGCGGCGGATGTGCAGGACATGGAGACCATCGGACAAGGAAACAATCAGATGCCGCAGCGGCAGCCGATTCTCGCTGGCGTGCCGGATCGGGTGGCACCTTTTCGTGACCGGCCTTTGAATGTGGAGCCGCAGATGAGCGGGGATGTGATCACGGACTTGCGCATTCCGCGGAGTCCCGAGGCCATCGCGGAGAGCCAGCGCATCGAGCAGGAACGGCAGCACCAGATCGCGGAGATGCGCATGCTGGATGCCAAGGCCCGCGGCATGCCGTTGATTCCTGACAGCCCGATGGGCAGCATGGACATCCTCGACTGGGCCAATGAAAATCCGATCTACCTGCCGCCAGGTTTTAGCGAGCAGCGGAAGCTGCCGGAGTATGAGGCGCTGGGCCGGAATCCGTTGCCGAATTACTGGCGGCAGTTTGTGGCGAGCGGCAAGCAGGGCGGCAACCCGGACAGCGTGGCGCAGCGTGCCTTCGACGCGGGCTTGATCGCAGAGCCGACGGCGGATGCCTACATGCAGGCGCTGCAAGATGGCATCGCAGGCCGCAAGCAATACCGCGTGCAGTTCCAGCAGCGTGAGAAGGATCTGGCGCAGGAGGAAAAGCGGGTCGTCGATTTTGAGAAGTCGCAGACGAAGCTCGCCAAAAAGCCGGACACGCAAGAGGTGCCCTTCGAGGACATCGTGCCGGGAGATCGCATGACGATCGACGGTGAAAACGCGGTGGTTAAAAACGTGGAATACAACGAGGACGGCTATCTCACGAACGTCGTCATCGAGGACGGCAAGCGCTTTGGCCTGATGCAGTTCGATCCGCAGAATCGCGGCGGCATCCTCGTCGATGAGTTCAAGCCGCAGCCCCGGCAGGCGGTGGAAGACTTTGCTCCTGCCGAGAGGGTAGGACAGCCAATGTCCGAGGCCATTCAACAGCAGCTCCAAGGCGGGCGGAGCGCGGAGACTGGCGCAGCCAGCGTCGTTCCGGCGGGTTCAAGTCCCGCGGCTGCTACTTTGACGCCGGAACAATGGGCGGATTTGAATCTGTCCAAGAATTTGGCCGTGATGGCTAAAACGGGTGATCAATACAACCGCGAGGCTTTGCTGTCTGAGCACAAGCAAGCGGTGATGGATGCCATTGCCGTTGGTGCGCCAATCAGCGAACAGGCTTTCCGCATTTACACCCGCACAGGATGGCCATCCAAACTGGAGCGCAAAGCCGCTGAATATTTCCCGACGCAGGATGGCACGCAATTGATGGTGCCTCGCTCCAAGCTCACACGCACCACCACCACAGCAGCAGCCACGCCACCACAAACAGCACCAGCGGCCACGCCGGGCCGGGGCGAGGTCGGAAGTGGCGGAGCAGGCGGGGCGGCATTGCTGGACGTAGCACCGAGCACCCGCCCCCGCAATCGCGGCGAGACAGCCAAACCGCAGCGCGAGGACGTGCTCGCCGAGCTCGGCCAGGCCACGCGTGAAGGCGCGGCGAATCAGGCGCAGGGGAGGCTGGGCTTTCAGAACCTCGACACCTCCGGCCGCACGGCGGGATTCCTGAATGCGGACATCCTGGCGGAGGCCACGGCCCTTTTGCGGCAGGGCATCACGGACTTCACCAACTGGAGCCGCGCCATGCTGACGCGGTTCGGTCGCGGCATCCGCGACTACTTGCAAGGCATCTGGGCACAGATCACGAGCCCGCAGACGAATGCCGCGCAGAACGTGCGCCTGGGCCTGCCGCAGGGCAATGCGCCGGTGAGCGTGGGCAGCGGTGGATTTATCCCGAATCCGCTGCACAAGCAGGGCGAGGCCTTCCGCGTGAAAGCGCAGGTGGGGCGGGCGCTGCTGACGGGCTCGCCTTTGCCAAAAGATTTCACGAAAGTGCTGGATGCGACGGACAACGAGCGGCGGGCGGTCGATCAGACGGCGGCCATCGTGGGCCGGGATCTGGATGCCGCAGTGAAGGCGCATGCCAAACGCACGGGCAAACCGCTGGCGGATGTGTGGGCCATGGTGGAGCCGGTGATGACCGGCCAGCCGGGAGCCTTGGCGGTGCTGCGCACGCTGGATGCGAATCTGGGCGAGCGAGCGCGGCGTGCTCGCAATCTGCTCGATGACCTGAGCACAGCAGTGGCCCGCACGATGCCGGCCGGGGAGATGCGGAACACGATCCTGGGCAATCTGGGCCAGTGGATGCGGCGCGGCTATGCGGCGTTTGATCCTGAATCCGGCTGGAGCTTTGACAAGGTGACAGCGGCGGCGAAGGCGGGCAAGCTGATCGCGGGCAAGGACGCGGCGCTGATCCTCGCCAATGCGCGGGCTTACCTGCAAGCCCAAAATCCCGGCGCCACGGCGGCGGAGATCGAGGCAGACATGCGTGATCTGATGGACCGCGACACCTGGCAATCGGCCCTGCTGGGTGGCACGGTGAAGAAAGCCGTCGGCAGCCTCATGCGGCGCAAGGACATTGCCCCGGAGATCCGGGCGCTGATGGGCGAGGAGACGAATCCGCTGCATCGCTATCTGCAAAGCGCGAAGTTTCAGGCGCAGCTCATCGCCCGCCATCACGGGCAGGTCGCCATGCGCACCATCGGGCTGGCAACGGGACTGCTGAAGCCTGCTCGCGGTGGTGTTTACACGGTGGAGATTCCCAAAGAGGGCTATCGTTGGAGCGGACTGGGTGGCACTTTTACCACGCCGGAGCTGATGCAGGCACTGGAAAACAGCAGCGGCATCCTGCAAGATGGCAACACATGGGGCGGCTGGCTGGTGAAGACGCTGAAAGCGCTCGGCAATGAGGCCAAGCTGAACCGCGTGGCGATGAACCCGGATTCGTGGCTGGTGAACGTGCTCGGTGGATTCATGAGCATGGTGCAAAGTGGCGACATCTTTGCCACGAGCATCGTGCGACGCCTGCGAGAAGCGGGTGGCACCATCGGCAGCACGCGCACCAAGGCCACGGCCAATGCGCTGCAAGATGCGCAGCGGGCTTTGCTGGCTCGGCTCACGGAGCAGGGCGTGATCGGCAGCAGCATCACGCTGGCGGACATCGAGGCAAGTTTGCCGCGTCACCTGCTGCAATGGGTGGCGGAGAATGAGACGCGTGATCGTGCTCTCGGCGCGGCGCAGGGGGCGGTGATCGGCCAGGCTCTGGGCCGTGGGCTGGGCCTGCCCGGACGTGCCGCAGGCGGTGCCATCGGTGCCGTGGGCGGTGCCATCGCGGGCACGCAGAACCTTCAGAAGTGGCGGCAGAAGGTGGCGGAGTGGACGATGACGAAGCCTGACAACCTTTTCCGCGTGACGGGCTGGCTGACGAACTATGAGACGGCGCTGGCGGCCGGCATGCAGCCCGATGCAGCGGCGAAGTGGGCGAGCGAGCGGACGCTGAACACCTTCCCCAACTACAACGCCTTGCCTGCGGTGCTGCGGGAGTTTTCCAAGCTGGGGCTGGTGGGCAGCTTCATCGCCTTCCCGCATGAGGTTTTTCGGAACACCTACTGGAACATCCGCTATGCAATGCGGGAAGTGGGCAGCGGGAATGCGGCGCTGCAAGCTCGAGGCCTGCAACGGCTGGCGGGCCTGTCGAGCATCGCGGCGCTGACTTTTGGCGGTGGGCTGGCCTACCTCCTCGGCATGAGCGGTGCCGCCGGTGCGGATGACGAGCGCAACAAGCTCTTCCGCAAGTGGTTTGCCGCGCCGTGGGAACGGGATGCGGTGCTGGCCTTTGACAAATTCACGCCTGAAAGCGTGAGCTACCTGAACACGAGCTACCTGCTGCCGCAGGTGACGATGCAGGAGCTGGCGCAAGCCGCCAGTGAAGGCGTCTCCGAAGGCGAGGCGGTGCAACGGGTGATGAGCCGCCTCTGGGAGCAATTCGCCGGGAGCAGCGTGCATTTGAGCCCGATCATCAACGCGGCGCTGAATGTGGACCGCAACAATCGCCCGATCACCAACCGCCCCGGTGTGGCCGGTGCGCTGGAACGTGCGGACAGTGCGCTGATGACCATCGGCGAGCCGGGCTTTGCCGACAAGATGACGCGCATCCTGTATGCGCTCCGCGAGGCAGAACGCCGCGGTCGCAAGTTCAGCGTGGAGCAGGAGGTGAAGCGCCTGTTTGGCCTGCGTGGCTATGAACGCACCTGGGACACGCTGGTGAAGAGTCGATACTCTCGCTTTGGCTCCGAGTATCAGGCGATCCGCGACGATGCCAACCGGATGCTGGGCGAGAACCTGCCCGGTGCCCAGGTGCGTGCTGTCGAAGAAGCAAACGCCCGCATCGCGGAACTGGACAAGCAGCGCCTTCAATTCGAGACCGACATGCAACGCCTCGGCATCGCGCCGTTGATCGTGCGCTCCGCCCAGAAGGAAAGCGCCTTCAACAAGCTGAACCCCGTGCGCCTCCGGGCCGATGGGAAACGCGTGGAGGCGGTGACAGCACGGCGGTGAGCGTTTCCTCGCACGATCCCAAAGGTGCCGCCGGTGCGCTGAAGCCGCAGCTTCAACTGCTGCCGCCGGTTTTTAACGAGCAGGTGGCCGGGGCGCTGAGTCTCGGCGCGGCCAAGTATGGGCCGTGGAACTGGCGTGAGCATCAGGTGGAACTAATGACCTACCTCGGCGCCATGCGTCGGCACATCGACCGCGTGCTTGATGGCGAGGATCTTGACCCGGAAAGCGGTGCTCATCACCTCGGCCATGTGGCCGCAGGCTGTGCCATCGTGCTCGATGCGGCGCGGCATGGCACGCTAGTGGATAATCGGCCAAGGCAGGTGGCTTGACACGCGTGATACACTGGCAGCCATGAAAACGCTCGCCATCCTTGCCGCCGTCGTCGTCACCGCTTTTGCCTTGTATGCTGCCGATGGCCGGCCGCCGCTGCCGGACGGCTCGCAGGTGGGCCGCTTTCAACTTTGCCAAGGCTCCAAGGTTGCGGCCAATCAAAGCCAGGCAGTGCCTGCTTTGTTCCGCATCGACACCGTGACCGGGCAAACGTGGGAACTGGCCGCGAATGCGCTCGTCGCTGCCGATGGCACCACGGCTGTGTTTAACGTGTGGCAAGGCGTCGAAGAACCCGGAGGCCAACTGCACCAGGCCGCCATGGCTAACCTGCAAGCCCGACTTTCGGCGGGGAAATGATACTCGCTGTCCATCCAGCCCCACTTGTGGCATGCGGTGTGACATGCGGCAGTGCCGCCATGCGTTTTGCTTTGATGCTCAAGCGTGAACGGCGTTTGGCGCAGTGGGCTTAAAATCTGCTGCTCTGCAAAGAGCTTCCGGGTTCGAGTCCCGGCATCGGCACTGGTAAAATGGCCTTGTGCGTAGGGGAATTGGGTGGTGAGGAGGTGGTAGAGTGGCGGGC
>Ga0255182_1001707_pt1 | contig 10922 bp, 8 predicted proteins | sample Atl_UVDOM_RepA_8_FD_188420 | JGI IMG/M metagenome (GOLD analysis project Ga0255182, IMG submission 188420) | Freshwater microbial communities from Altamaha River, Georgia, United States - Atl_UVDOM_RepA_8d | ecosystem: Environmental > Aquatic > Freshwater > River | place: USA: Georgia | collected... | reverse complement strand
GCAGAAAGGCTGAGCGGCTTGGGGCCGGCGTTTTTTGCCATCTGGCGCTTGCGTTGCCACCGAGAACACAGAGAACACCGAGGGCGAAGCTTGATTGGGTGTGCACCGGCTGCGAGGCACTGCCTGTGCCACCGCGCTTGTCATCACGCTTCTTCTCCGTGCTCTCCGTGTCCTCCGTGGTAAATGGACCCGTCCTGCCCTGCGCGAAGGTCTGGTTTCACCACGGAGGACACGGAGAGCACGGAGAAGAAAGTGATTTGGGGTATGTGCTTCCGTGGCAGTGCCCTGCGGTTGGCACGGCCCAATTCAATACCCCCCTCGGTGTTCTCTGTGTTCTCGGTGGCAAAACCGACGCCCGGCGCGCCAACGCGGAAGCACGGAAGCCGCAGCGTTCAGTCCGGCGGCAATGAACGCGCAGCGTGCACGTGCCGCCCGATCACGGCGCGGAAGCGCAGGCTCAGCACGACGGCCGCAACGCAGAGCGCGCTCGCCAGGCCCATCCAGATGCCGACCGCGCCGAACCCGGCGCGCATGCCCAGCGTGTAGGCCAGCACGAAGCCGATTCCCCAGTAGATGACGCCATTGATCAGCATCGGCACCTTGGTGTCCTTGAGCCCGCGCAGGGCGCCGGCCGCCGCGCTTTGCGTGCCGTCGCCGGCCTGCAGCACCGCCGAGATACCGAGCAGCGACGTCGCAAGCGCCACGACCGCCTCGTCACTGGTGTAGGCGCGGGCGATCCAGGGCGCGATGAAGTACGTGACGATGCCGACCGCCGCCGCGATGCTCCCGCACAGCGCGATGCCGGTGTAGCCGATGCGCCGCGCACGCGCGGGCAGCCCCCTGCCCATGTGCTGCCCGACCAGCGCGGCGGTCGCGAACGCGAGCCCGAGCGGCACCATGAACACGAGCCCGGCATAGTTCAGCGCGATCTGGTGGGCCGCGGCGTAGGTCTTGCCGAGCGTCCCCATCAGCAGCGCGAGTGTCGTGAAGAGGCCTGCCTGCATCATCAGCGACAGGCCGATCGGCCCGCCGAGCCCGAGCAGTCGCCGGAGCGTGTGCCACTGCGGCGGCTCGAAGCGGCGCCACAGCGCAAGGGGCGCGTACGCGGGCGCGCGGTGCACGTAGCCGGCGATCATCGCGAACATCAGCCAGAAGGCGATGCCGCTGCCGAGGCCGCCCCCGACGGCGCCGAGCTTCGGCGCGCCGAAGGCGCCGAAGATGAACACGTAGCTCAGCGTGACGTTGGCGGCGAGCGCGATCCCCATCACGACCATGATCGGCACCGTGCGCCCGATGCCTTCGTTCATCTGCCGCATCACGTGATAGAGGTAATAGCCCGGCACGCCGATCGACAGCGCGCGCAGGTAGTCCTGGGCGAGGTCCGCGACCTCGGCCTCGATGCCCAGCCTCGCGAGCAACGGCGCGACATTGTGCATGACCAGGATGACGAGCACCGAGAGGCCGAGCGCAAGCCACATCGCCTGGCGGGTGTCATGGCCGATTTCGGTCAGGCGCTGCGCGCCGTAGTGCTGCGCGACCGTCGGACCGAGCGCCATGATCACGCCGAGGCCGGCGAGGAAGATGCCGATCCACAAACTGGAGCCGATCGACAACGCGGCCAGCTGGGTCGCACCGAGCCGGCCCACCATCAGGGTGTCGGCGACATTGACACCGATGCTGAACAGGTTGTTGAGAATCAGCGGCCATCCGACCAGCGCAATCGCCCGCAGGTCCCGGGCGACCGGGGGCTGTTCGATGGAGATGTCGAGGGGTGAATTCACCGCCGCGTAGTGTACGGGAAGCGTGACGCTGCCGGACTGCCCGCCCCATGTCGACGCGCGCGCTTCCGTTTCGGTGCATGCCGCGCGCGCAGCCGCGAGGCACGTCTTCGCGCGCTCCTTGCCCGTGTCTATGGCCGCCCCTCGCCGCCGCCGATGGCGCGCCCTCGCCCGCCGCGCATCGCGCGCGTCGCTGCCGGATCACAAGTGACTGAGGCGCGGGGACATTCACCTCGATTTGCCACCGCGGGACACGGCCTCACCTCGTGCAAGCCGATGCTTGTCGGGCCTGCCGGCACGTCATGGCACAGCGTTTGCCCTGTATGCCCTGAGTCCACGCCAGGGTGCGAATCAAGCCTCATGACAGTCACGCGCAGCCACGTCTCACGCACCACACCAACGCGTGCGCAGTCCGCACCGTGGTTCGATTTCAAGCAGGCCCTGCAGCCCCGGACCACGCTGCTGCTCGGCATCGCCGGCGCGGCGCTGTTCATCGCCGCGTGGCAGGTCGCCGGCACCAGCGCCGGCATGCCGCGGCAGCTGTTTCCACCGCCAACCGATGTCGCGCGCGCACTGTGGCGCCTGTTCGACGAGCAGGATTTCGCCGCCGACGTCTGGGCCAGCTTCGTGCGCATCATGCTCAGCTTCGGGCTCGCCGCGGCGATCGCCCTGCCGCTCGGCATGCTGATGGGCGCCTTCGCCGGTGTCGCCGCCCTGCTCAATCCCCTGCTCGCGGGCTTCCGCTACCTGCCGGCCACCGCCTTCATCCCGCTGTTCCTGATGTGGCTGGGGGCCGGTGAAGGCCAGAAGATAGCGCTGCTGCTGGTCGGCGTGGTGTTCTTCCTGATCACGCTGCTGATGGACAACACGCTCGCCGTGCGCACCGAGCTGATCGAGACCGCGCGGACGCTCGGGGCGAACCGGCGCCAGATCCTGTGGACCATCGTGCTGCGCGCGAGCCTGCCCGCCTACCTGGACACGCTGCGCCAGATGCTGGCCGTCGGTTGGACCTACCTGGTGGTCGCCGAGATCGTCGCCACCACCGACGGCATCGGCGCGATGATGATGCGCGCCAAGCGCTTCGTGCACGTCGACGAGATCATGGCCGGTATCGTCGTCATCGGCCTGCTCGGCGTCACCTGCGATGGCGCGTTCCGCCTGGTCCGGCGCGTCGCCTTTCCCTACCTGCGCTATCACCGGTGAATGCCTCGATGAACGAACCCCTGCCCCGCGCTGCCACGCCCATCACACGAGTCGACGAACTGCGTGCCGGACTGCGCGCGAACGCCAGTGCCGCACCCGGCGAGGCGCGCGCGCTGCCGGCCGGCTGCTATGACGACGCCGGCTTCCACGCGCTGGAGCGCGCGGCGATTTTCGAGCGTGAGTGGATTCCGCTCGCGCACGTCTCCCAGATCCCGCATGCCGGGGACTTCATCGCCCTCGACGTGCTCGACGAGCCGCTGCTCGTCGTGCGTGGCAAGGACGAGCGCATCCGCGTGCTGTCGCGCGTCTGCCAGCACCGCGGCATGGACATGATGCCGCCCGGCTACGCGGAGCCGGCGGGCAGCGGCAAGCTGCCGGCTCTCCGCTGCCCCTATCACCTGTGGACTTACGATCTGGGCGGACAGCTGCTGGCCGCGCCGGAGATGCAGGGCTCGACCTGCCACGCGCGCGGGAACGTCGCCCTGCGCGAATTCCGCAGCGAGATCTTCGAGGGCTTCGTGTTCATGAACTTCGACGCCGACGCCGCCCCGGTCGGCGAGCGCTACGCGGGACTCGCCGCGGGACATCTCGGCAAGTGCGGTCTCGGCGACGCGACCCTGGTGTGGCAGCGCGAATGGGACTGCGCCTTCAACTGGAAGGTGCTGGTGGAGAACTTCATGGAGCCCTACCACCACATGGGCGCCCACCGCTCGACCTTGCAGCCCCTGATGCCAGCCCTCGGCTGCTGGACCGACCCGGCCGGCGGGGAGGACTGGCTCGCCGTGCACCTGCCACTGACGACACAGATCCGGGACGAGTTGCTGCGGACACGCCGCCCCGTGCCCGGCTTCACGCCGTTCCCGGGTCTCGCGCTGGAGGACCACCTCGAATGGTGGGTGTTCCTCGGCCAGCCGCTGTTCCTGACGTTCACCGCGCCGGACCGTGCCTTCTGGTATCGCCTGCTGCCGACCGGCCCCGACACCTGCCGCCTGCTGACCACGATGCTCGTCGCGAAGGACGCGCCGCAGGCGCCCGACTTCGCCGAGTGGCTGGCGCGCGCCGAACAGGAGGCGATCGCCTTCCATCTCGAGGACATGGCCGTGTGCAGCGGCGTGCAGCGCGGCGTGCGCTCGCGCGCCTACGTGCAGGGCGCGCTGAGCCGTCTCGAGGAGCCGATCCTGCGCGTGCAACGCTACCTCGCGCAGCGTCTCGCGTAATCCCAGATTTCCGTCCAACCCGGAGACTTAGACCGATGAGTGTTTCAAAACTCCCCGACCGCTCCCGCCTGCTGCGTGTCGTCGCGGCCCTTTGCCTGGCCGCGGCGACGCTGCCCAGCCTCGCCGCCGACAAGGTGCGCGTATCGCTGTTCTCGTGGCCGGGCTACGGCTTCTGGTACATCGCGCAGGAAAAAAACCTCGTGCCGGAAATCGACTGGGACATCCAGATCATCGAGGACCCCTACCAGAGCTTCAGCGCGATGGCCGCGGGCCAACTTGACGTCACCACCAGCACCGTCGAGTACGGGCCGATTGCCGCCGAGCAGAAGGTGCCGGTGAAGTTCGTCACCTACACGAACCCGTCCATCGGCACGGACAAGATCATCCTCGCCCCCGACATCAAGAGCCCGGCCGACCTGAAGGGCAGGAAGGTCGCCGTGCTCGAAGGCGGCCTGACCCAGATCTACATGGGCATCTGGCTCGAGAAGAACGGCGTGAAGTTCGACGAGGTGCAGTACGTCAACGTGATCATGGACGACGCCGTCGGCGCGATGGTCAGCGGCCAGGTGGCGGCCGGCGAATTCTGGGAGCCGTTCGGCGGCAAGGTGCTCGAGAACCTGAAGGGTTCACGCGTGGTCACCACTTCGGCCGAGGACTACTGGAAGAGCACGGCGCTGCTCGGTGACGGCATGTACATGACGGAAAGCTTCATCAAGGACAAGTCCGAGCTCGCGGGCCTCGCGATGAAGGCCTGGTTCAAGGCCGTCGACTACTGGAAGAAGAACCCGGCCGAAGGCAACGCGATCATCGCGAAGCACCTCAAGTTTCCGGTTGCCGACGTGGAACTCGTGATCGGCAAGGACGGCAAGCCCAACCCGATCGGGATCTGGGTCTTCGATCTCGACGAAGCCGCGCGCTTCATGCGCGTGCGCGAGGGAGCGCCGCCGATCGGCAGCAGCAACGGCATACAGGATCATTGGGCGCTCACCAACGAGTGGTGGATCAAGTTCGGCCTGATGAAGCAGAAGCTGCCGCCGGAAGCCGGCATCGAGCTGGGGCCGCTGAAGGCCGCCGCCTCGGCGCAACCCTGATTCGGGAGCGAAGACCCTCATGTTGCCGCTCGAGTCCGCCACCCTGCAGCAGGGTCGTCCCGTGGACGACCCTGAATTCCTCGGCTTCCACGCCGTCAGCAAGGACTACGCGCAGCGCGGAGGCGGACGCCTGCGCGCGATCGACAACGTCAGCTTCGACGCCGCGGAGCGCGAGGTCTGCGTGCTGCTCGGCCCGTCCGGCTGCGGCAAATCGACGCTGCTGCGCATGGCGGCGGGTCTCGACCGGCCGAGCGAGGGCACCATCACGCTGTCCGGCACGCCGGTCACCGGGCCGAGCCGCGACCGCGGCATGGTGTTCCAGAGCTATACCTCGTTTCCGTGGTTGACGGTGCGCGAAAACGTCGAGTACGGGCTGCGGGTGAACGGCGAGACGCTGTCGATCAAGGAGGGCACGGCCGACTACTTCATCGAGCGCGTGAAGCTCGACGCGTTCCGCGACGCCTACCCGGACCAGCTGTCGGGTGGCATGCGCCAGCGGGTCGCCCTGGCCCGCGCGCTCGCCAACTATCCGCGCCTGCTGCTGATGGACGAGCCGTTCGGCGCGCTGGATGCGGAAACACGCTGGCAGATGCAGGAACTGCTGCTCGACGTCGTCTCGAAGGAGGCGATGACGGTGCTGATCGTCACGCACGACATCGACGAGGCGCTGTTCCTCGGCGACCGCATCGTGTTCCTGTCGCGGCACCCGGGGCGCGTGCGCGAAATCCTCGAGCCCCCGTTCAAGCAGGGCCCGCGCCTGACGACCAAGGAAGCCCTGTACGACGCGCCCGGCTACCTCGAACTCGAGAAGCACGTGATGCGCCTGATGCGCGAGGAAGGCGCGGGCTCACCCGGGTGAGGCGGGCTCCGTCGCCGCGCCGATTTTCGGCACGGCGGCCAGCAGCTGCCGCGTGTACGGGTGGCGGGGCGCAAACAGCACCTCGCCGACGGGCCCCGACTCGACCACCACGCCCTGGTGCATCACGGCCACCCGGTGCGCGAGTTGCGCGACGACTCCGAGGTTGTGCGTGATGAACAGGAAAGCGAGGCCCAGCCGCTGCTGGAGGTCGCGCAGCAGGTCGAGAATCTGGGCCTGCACCGAGACGTCCAGCGCGCTCGTGGGCTCGTCACAGACGATCAGCGCCGGTTCGACCGCCAGCGCGCGGGCGATACAGATGCGCTGGCGCTGGCCGCCGGAAAATTCGTGGGGATAACGCCGCGCGTGCGCGGCGTCGAGCCCCACCTCCCGCAACAGCTCGGCGACGCGCGCCTCCCGTGCCTGCCGCGTGGCGCCGATGCCCTGCGCGCGCATGCCTTCCTGGACGATGTCGCCGACCAGCATCCGCGGATTCATCGCGGCGTGGGAATCCTGGAAGACAATCTGCAGGTGGCGGCGACGCCGGCGCAGCTCGGCCTCGGACAGTCGCGCGAGATCTTCGCCGCGAAAACGCACGCTGCCGCCGGCGAGCGGTAGCAGGCGCAGGATGCCGCGGGCCATCGTCGTCTTGCCCGACCCGGACTCGCCGACGATGGCGAGCGTCTCCCCGGCCGCAAGCGTCAGGCTGACGCCGTCGACGGCGCGCACGTAATCGACCGTTCGGCGCAGCAGTCCGCTGCGCACCGGGAAACGGACGCTGAGATTCTCGACTTCGAGCAAGGGTGTCGAAGCGGCCGCGGACGGCACGGCCGGACGTCGCTCGAGCCGCGGCAGCGCCGCGAACAGCGCCCGCGAGTACGCGTGCCGCGGAGCGCGATAGAACTGGTCGCGCGGAGCGCTCTCGACGAGCCGCCCAGCCTGCAGTACCGCGACGCGGTCCGCGACCTGCCAGGCGACGCCGAAATCGTGCGTGATGAACAGCATGCCCATGCCACGTCGCCGCTGCTCCGCCTGCAGCAGCGCAAGGATCTGCGCCTGCAGCGTGACGTCCAGCGCGGTGGTCGGCTCGTCGGCGATCAGCAACTCGGGTTCGCCCGCGAGGGCAATCGCGATCATCGCGCGCTGCTTCATGCCGCCGGAATACTGGTGCGGATAGTCGCGCGCGCGGCGCTCGGGATCGGGTATCCCCACGGCATCCAGCGCCTCGATCACGCGCCTGCGCAGCGCGACGCCCCGCAGGCCGAGATGCTGGTGCAGCACTTCAGCGACCTGGTCACCGACGCGCATCACCGGGTTCAGGGCAACCTGCGGCTCCTGGAACACGAAACCGATGCGCTTGCCGCGCACTTCGCACAGGCGTCGCTCGGGCAGGCCGAAAAGGTCGAGCCCCCCCAGCGCGACGCGCCCGCCGGCGATCCGGGCGGCGGCCGGCAGCAGCCGCGTCACGGCAAGCGCGGTCAGCGACTTCCCGCTGCCGGACTCGCCGACCAGCACGAGGGTTTCGCCGCGGGCGATCTCGAAGCCCAGGCCGTCGACGGCCGCGACCGGCGCCGACGGCGGGCCGAATTCGACTTTGAGGTCCGTCACCTTGAGCAAGGTCTCCGTCACGTGCGCTCCCGTCGTGCCTGTTGCAGTATCGCGTCGAGTGTAATCAAGCCGTCGACGCCGCGGCGGGCCTGTCCTCCGCTCATTCGGCGGGTGTCCCGGGCAGTCCGTCGCCCCCGCGCAGGCGCGGATCGAAGGCGTCGCGCACGGCGTCGGCGAACAGGTTCGCCGCGAGCACCAGCGCGAACATGAAACCCATCGCCGCCGCCAGCGACCACCAGACCGGGGGCTCGCGCGCGAGTTCGAGGCGCGCGCCGTTGATCATGTTGCCCCAGCTTTCCATGCTCGGGTCGACCCCGATGTCGATGTAGGTCAGCGCGGCCTCGGCGAGCACGAGCCCGCTGAAATCGATCACCGTCGTGATCGTCACGATGTGCATGACGTTCGGCAGCAGGTGGCGGCGCAGGATGCCCCGGTGCCTGACCCCGAGCGCCTGCGCGGCGACGACGAATTCGATCTCCCGCAGCTTCAGCGCTTCGGCGCGCAGCAGCCGGCACAGGCTGGTCCAGCTCGTGATGCCGAGGATGGCGCACAGCGCGAGCAACCTGAGATCGGCGCGCGCCGCCAGCGCCTCGAAGTCGATGGCGTGCTTTGCCATGTAGACGTCGAGCATCAGCGCGCTGGCGGCGATCAGCAGCACGCCGGGTATCGAGGACAGCGTCGTGTACAGGTACTGCACGACGTCGTCGACGACCCCGCGGAAGTAGCCCGCGGCGATGCCGAGCACGAGCGCGAACGGAAGGCTGATCAGCGTCGTCAGCGATCCGATGAGGACTCCGGTGCGGATGCTCTTCAGCGCCTGGTAGAGCACGTCGTTGCCGACCTTGTCCGTGCCGAGTACGTGGTAGTGCGGAGCAAGCGCGGCGCAGACGCCGACCACGACCGCCAGCACGGTGACGACGACAAGCAACGCCCGCCACGCGCCGGTGGCATGCCCATGGACGAGCGCGCCCACGGCGCGCCCGAACGTGGAGGACCTTCGCCGTGACACGAGGACGACGACCAGCACACTGGCGAGCAGCCCGCAGAGGAGCCCGCCCGCGACACCGGCCAGCGCGCGTCGGGCGACGTCAGCGGCACGGTCGCGCGCCGGATCGGCGAGGTGCGCGCCCCCGTGGCGCAGGCGCGGATGGACGCGGCGCATGCCTCCCGTCTCGTCGCTGACGCTCTCGCGGCTGTAGGCGTGGGTCGCAAGCGGCGCCGAGTAGCTCGTTTCCACGCGCGTGCGCAGCGGCGTCAGCCACAGGTCCAGCGCGCTCAGGACCTCGGCGTCGACCCCGCCATCCGGCGCGGCGCCGCCGCCCGGCGCCCGGAAGCGCACGGAATCCGCGACTGCCACCAGCATGAAGGCGGCGAGCACGGTCGCGCCGCCCACCGCGGCGGGCCGCCGCCACACTTCACGCCAAGGTGCGCGCAGGTGCTCGATGCGGCGCGCCACGAAAAAGAAGGCGAGGCCGGCCGCGATCAGCGCAAACAGGCAGGCATCGGTGGTGAGGACGACGAGTTCACCCATGGCGTCAGCCGAGCCGGACACGCGGGTCGGCGATGACATAGGAGAGATCGGTCAGCAGCAGCCCGAGTATGTAGAGCAGGGAGCCCAGGAACACCATCGTGCGCACGATCGCGAAATCCTGCGCCTGGATGGCGTCGATCGTGTAGCTGCCAAGCCCCGGGATGGCGAAGAAGGCTTCCGTGATCAGCGCGCCGAGGAACAGCGTCGGCAACAGCACGACGACGCCGGTCAGGATGGGGATGAGCGCGTTGCGCAGCACGTGCGCGAGCATCACGCGCGCGTCGGACAGGCCCTTTGCCCGCGCCATGCGCACGTAATCGCGGCCCATCTCCTCGAGGAAAATCGTGCGGTACCAGCGCACGTTGGCGCCCAGCGATATCAGCACGCCGACCAGCACCGGCAGCACCAGGAACTTGAGCCCGGCGAGGCCGTAGTCATAGCCGGAAATCGGCACCAGCCGCCAGGTCTTCGCCACCAGGTACTGCCCGCCGATGATGTAGAACAGTCCCGAGATCGACATCATCCCCACGCAGATCACGGCGCTCCAGGTGTCGATGCGACTGCCGCGCAGCCACGCGATCACCAGCGCCCACGCGACGGCCGCGACGAGTCCGATCACGAGCACCGGCACCGCGATGGCGAGGCTCGGCCCCATGCGCTGGGCGAGGTCTGCGCCGATGTCGCGGCCGCCGTCGGAGGTGCCGAAATCGAAGCTGAAGAGCTGTACCGTGCTGCCGTAGAAAAGCGTGTCGGTCACGCTGGCGAGGCCGCCCGCCGCGCCGTTCCAGAACAGCGGCCGATCGTAGCCGCGCTCGTGCTTCCACTTGTCGATGGCTTCCTGGGTCACCCGCCGGTCACCGAGCTGCATGCGGGCCATGTCGTCCGGCGTGTTGACGACGAAGAACAGCACGAAGGTGATGATGTTCACGCCGAGCAGGATCGGCAGTGCGTAGAGCAGCCGTCGCAGCAGGTAGGCCGTCATGCGACGCGCGCCTCGCGACGTCGCCGGAGCAGCGTCCAGGCCGCCAGCGCGAAGACGCCGACGGCTGCCGCGACCACCGTCACCGGCACCAGCGCGGGGTGATTCCACGCGCGCCGCCGCTCGGCACGACGCGCAGCATCGAGGCGCCGGTACTTGAGGGTATTGCGCGCCATCATGTTCGGCTTGCCGTTGCCATACCACTGGTGGTGCAGCGAGTATCCCTGCGGGTGCATGCCCCACAACCAGGGCGCGTCGCGCCGCACCAGCGCCAGCATGTCGTCGATGACGGACTGGCGCTCGGCGCCATCGGGAAGGCTGCGCATGCGCAGGAACAGGCGGTCGAATTCGGGGTTCGCGTAATTGGTCGCGTTTTCGCCCTGCTCGAGGACCTTGCCGTTGGGTCCGTAGAGCAGGAACAGGAAGTTCTCGGGGTCGGGATAGTCCGCGTTCCAGCCCCAGCCGAAAATCTGCGCGTCACCCTTGCGCACCTTGTCCTGGAAGCGGTTGTAGTCGGTCGTGCGCACCACGAGCTGGATGCCGAGCTTCGCGAACTGCTTCCGATACCAGTCGAACTGGGGCTTCGCGTCCGGGCCGAAAGCGTAGGCGTCGAAATAAAGGGTCAGCGGCTTGCCGGTCACCGGGTTGCGACCCTGAGG
>Ga0255182_1001704_pt1 | contig 10943 bp, 11 predicted proteins | sample Atl_UVDOM_RepA_8_FD_188420 | JGI IMG/M metagenome (GOLD analysis project Ga0255182, IMG submission 188420) | Freshwater microbial communities from Altamaha River, Georgia, United States - Atl_UVDOM_RepA_8d | ecosystem: Environmental > Aquatic > Freshwater > River | place: USA: Georgia... | reverse complement strand
CTCCCGTCGGCGATGATCTCATCGTCAGCCTCCCCGTCGTGGCCGCCTGATCGATCCGGCTCTCCCTCAGAATAGTCGTACTGACCAAACGTCAGCTACACCACGCCTCGGGACACGATCTGTTCGTCCGGCTTCTCCGGTTTGATGCGAGGCTCGAGACAGACAAATTTCCGGCACTGACGGGCGTGCACTTTTCGCTTCGCTGCTTTCTTCACCGCACATCTTCGCTAATGACCTGATTTTTGTTCGTCGATAGCTCCGGTGGGATCATCTTCAATTGTCGATACGGCGATTGATCATGACCCCCCTCCATCCCGACCGCCTCACTCCCTCCGAACGCCTGACCGAGCTCGGCCAAATCCTGGCCGCCAGCCTCATGCGCCTCCAGGCCCGGAACCCCAGTCCAGTATCTGACGACCGGCGAGACAGTTGCGTCGACTTCCTGCCCGACCAAAGCGGTCATGCCGCCGCCCTACAACCGGCGCTCCCTGGAAGCCGGCTGGCCTACCGGATCCAGGAGCTGGCCTACGGCGGCCTGAAGCCCGAGACCGTGCGCCGGCTGCGAGGCAGCGATATCCCCCATGCCCGGCACCCGGCTGATCCGGTATCATCAGGGCGCCGAGCGCACCGTCACGGTGATGGCTGACGGCTACGAGTGGCAGGGCCGGCCGTACAAGTCGCTGTCGGCCATCGCCCCCCCCCCCGCGATCACCGGCACGCGCTGGAACGGCCTGCTGTTCTTCGGGCTCAAGAACCCGCGGAGGGCGGCATGAAGAAGCCGATTGGCCGCAAGCTGCGCTGTCTACCTAGTCAGCGAGGCGAGCCTCGAACTGGAAAGCACTTGCCGAACCACTTCCAACAAGAGGTCCTCCGCAAAATCGACAATGAATTTTTCGTCCGAATCTTCGAATAGAAACTCACTGACGCGGCTGTGAGCTATCGAGCTCCGTACTCGATAAATCCAATAAGCAGCTACACTCGTGACAACACGTGCGTAAGGACTACTCGGCGAGCAAAGTCTAGCTCTTAGGAAGTCGACTTCCGCTGTTTGTCTCGCATGACATATCTCCATCATTTTGGACCACTTGCCCTCATCGAGAGGATTTCCATCCTTCGTATAGTGCTGGAAGATTTCGACCGCTTTAGCTTCAAATGGAACCAAATTTGAAAACTTACGCGCAATACCCTCATACGAGTCGCAGTACTCGACTAGGATATACTTTAACCGGTCGAGCTCGGTGCGCCCGTGTGCGCGAGACAAAGCACCAAAGCCAACCATATCGTCGCCTAGCTTCTGGATGGACTTCATGATGATGAAGTCAAATATTAGCTCCAGGCTATGATAGAGACGGAGAAAACGATCGAAGGCGTTACTAGCCGAGACGTAACGCGAGAACGCCATCGCATGATATCTAGTCGGAAGCGCAATATCAGAGCGTGCGGTGATGATTGTGTGTTCATTGGAGATCGGAGCGGTGAAAGGTGAGTGCGAAAAACCTCCCCAAACTGGCGCAGTATCAAGATACTTTTTCAGATATTCATCAAGGTGCGCCGCCTTCAAGATAAGATAATTCTGTCTGAAAGTATGGGGCCTGCCTGCACTCGCTTGTTCTATGTCCGCGAGATATGCAACATACTGCCACTTGGTAAGCGTGCTTGGATTAGCTCCATTTAGCTTTTCTGTGAGGCATAATGTGCCAAGGGAAGCGCCTGCTTGGTCAATAATTTCTGCATCTACTTGTCCGTCAATAAGGCGTGAAACCTGGCTGACCGGCAGGGCTAGCAAGTCGCCAACTCGCAGATACCCGTTTAGTTCGGACGCGTCAGACGGGGAGATGCCCTCAACGACTGGCAGTACATCGAGGAGCGCTTCGTTCTGGAGCTCTTCTGGCAACACCGCAGGTCACTCTGCAGCCAGCGTCCAACAGTCGGACAGGGACATTTCACCTGACTCACGGAAGAACTCTTTGAAGCCGTTTGTTAGAAGTCTGCGAGTCGCGAGCCCCACGTTGATCCGGCGAGGATTGTTTCCGCCTCGGAGCTGTTCAAATACTTTGAGGCCCAATGGATCTTCGCCCTCTTTAGCAGCCTTAAGGGTAGAAACAAGTGTCTCTATAGCCTCGTCTACGCGTCGCGTTCGCGTTTCCGAGGAAGAGAACTGCGCAATTGCTGCAAAAAAAGCCATAATTACATTCTCTGTAGCGAACCAGTTAGCATTGTTCTGTTGCGTCTGCTTCAGAGCTTCTGCGTCTTCACGAGGAACCGCCTCGACGTCGTCATCGCTCGAAAGTTGATTTCGATAGATACGATACACTTGCTCGTCGAGATGAGCATATTTCGAAAGGTGGGCGCTGAAGTTGGAAAACTGATTTGATATCTCTTCCTCGGACGAATCGAGGGCGCTGCTTTCAATCAGCTGGTTTGCAATTACGTTGTCTTTGTGAAGTTCCGCCGACGAAGTGATAAAGGCCTGGTATCCTGACACAACGCTGCTCAGGGGGAATTTTCTTGGGCGATTGCGCCGAGTGTTATCTCTCTCCGTGTATATCTCCAGTCCCGGGATCGATTGTTCGACGGAAGTCTTTAGAGACATGAAAAGAAGCTCAAGCTGATGTCGGATCGACATCGGCTTCTGTCCGGCGTTAAGAACGATGATGCGATAAATCAACTTTTTTAGATCTGACTCTAGCCAAAATTCGACAAGCACCTTTTGACCGACGACAAACTCGTGCCCTTCATTCTTTAGGTCGGTCATAATGTAGGTGCGCTGAAGGCCGTCCAGAATGTCCACATTCCCGCGCTGGCTCAAGGCAATACCAAGTGCACCTAAGCCGGAGTCGTCTAGCTCGGCTGCCTCAAAGAGTGGCTTTATTCCGGGCACCTTATCTGGTTTTACAGCGAGCGTTATGGACGGCAGCAAGGCACCAGCTTTTATGTCGAGCTTTAGCCGTTGATAAGCTTTGTGACTCTCTCTACGACGCTGGATAGAGAAGTCTTCAAATTCATCTCCGACTACTTCCAGGTAGTTCGCTACAGGAAGTTGGGCATACACGACGGGCGTGGATGTCCGGAGGTCGCGGGCGAGTCCGATGACCTTGAGGTCCATTTGTGTCTCCTCGGGCTCTTTTGTTTCTCTGAGATGCACAGTGTCTGGATCATAACGGCAGCCGCAGCTTATACAACTCTTGTGGGGGTTCGATCATCTGTTCCCCGCCTTTCATACAGCGTTAGGTTGAGTCTGTTCCGCTTTTGCTCTGGTCGCTTATGGTGCGCCTGGGCGGGGTGCGAAAGGCGCACTTCTATCGCAAGTCGCCACTGTTCGACCGGCTTCTCTGGTTTGATGCGAGACTCGAGACAGACCAATTTCCGGCACTGACGGGCGTGCACTTTTCGCTTCGCTGCTTTGTTCACCGCACATCTTCGCTAATGACCTGATTTTTGTTCGTCGATAGCTCCGGTGGGATCATCTTCAATTGTCGATACGGCGATTGATCATGACCCCCCTCCATCCCGACCGCCTCACTCCCTCCGAACGCCTGACCGAGCTCGGCCAAATCCTGGCCGCCGGCCTCATGCGTCTCCAGACCCGGAAGTCCAGTCAACTATCTGCGGACTGTGGAGGCAGTTCCGTCGACTTCCTGCCCGACCAGAGCGGTCATGCCGCCGCCCCCCAACGGAGAACGGCATGAAGGATCACGACATGGTATTGGCGCGCATTGCGTCTCTGAAAGCGACCCCGACGGCGAAGCTGAAGGAGCAGTGGACGGCGCTCTTCAACACTCCGCCCCCGCCCTATAACCGGCGCTTCCTAGAGAGCCGCTTGGCCTACCGGATTCAGGAGCTGGCCTACGGCGGGCTGAAGCCCGAGACGGTGCGCCGGCTGGAACAGCTGGGCGAACAGCTCGACGGCGGCAACGTCGCCGTACGCCGGGTGCGAGGCAGCGACATTCCCATCGCCGGCACCCGGCTGATCCGGGAGTACCAGGGCGTCGAGCATACTGTGACGGTGATGGCTGACGGCTACGAGTGGCAGGGCCGCCCCTACAAGTCGCTGTCGGCCATCGCCCGGGCGATCACCGGGACCCGATGGAACGGGCTGCTCTTCTTCGGGCTCAAGAACCGGCGGAGGGCAGCATGAAGAAGCCGGTCGTCCGCAAGCTCCGCTGCGCTGTGTACACCCGGAAGTCGACCGAGGAAGGGCTCGACATGGAGTTCAACAGCCTCGACGCCCAGCGCGAGGCCTGCAGCGCCTACATCGCCAGCCAGCGCTCGGAGGGGTGGGTTGAGCTAGCCGACCAGTACGATGACGGCGGCTTCTCGGGTGGCACGCTGGAGCGACCGGCACTGCGGCGGCTGATGGCCGATATCGAGGCCGGCCGGGTTGACGTCGTGGTCGTCTACAAGATCGACCGCCTCAGCCGCGCCCTGATGGACTTCGCCCGCCTGGTCGAGGTGTTCGACCGGTGCGGTGTCACATTCGTCTCCGTCACCCAGTCCTTCAACACGACCACCAGCATGGGTCGGCTGACGCTGAACGTGCTGCTGTCATTTGCCCAGTTCGAGCGCGAGGTCATTGGCGAGCGTATCCGTGACAAGGTCGCGGCCTCGCGCCGGCGCGGCATGTGGATGGGCGGGTTTGTGCCCATGGGCTACCGGGTCGAGAACCGGAAGCTGGTCGTCCACGAGCCCGAGGCGGCGGTCATCCGTCGAATCTTCGAGCGCTTCCTGAAAGTCGGCTCGGCGACGCTGCTGGCACGACAGCTTCGGGCCGAGGATGTCCGCAGCCATCGAGGACGGGTCGTCGACAAGGGAGCCCTGTACCGGATCCTCCGGAACCGGGTGTATGTCGGGCTGGCCGTCCACAAGGGCGTGGCTTACCCCGGCGAGCACGCCGCGATCATCAACCAGACGCTCTGGGACAAGGTGCAGTCGATCCTGCAGGAGAGCCCGCGGGTCCGGGGCTGCCGGGCTCGGGCCGCTACTCCCGCGCTGCTCAAGGGGCTGCTGTTTGGTCCGACAGGCCGCGCCATGAGCCCGACACACACCCGCAAGCAAGGCAAGCTCTATCGCTACTATGTCTGCCAGGCTGCTCTGAAGGGCGAAGCAGAGCCTTCCCTCATCCGACGGGTCTCGGCGGCTGCCATCGAGGCCGCGGTCATCGATCAGCTGCGGGCCCTGCTCCGGTCCCCTGAAGTCGTGATGGCGACCTGGCGGGCCGCCGGGCCTCAAATCGAGAAACTGTCGGAGGGCGCGGTCCGAGAGGCCCTGGAGCGGCTCGATCCGCTCTGGGAGGAGCTCTTCCCCGCTGAGCAGACCCGCATCATCCAGCTGCTGGTCAAGCGCATAGACCTCAAGACGGACGGGCTCGAGCTCCAGCTCCGGACACAGGGGCTCAGCCATGTAGTCCAGGAACTGGGCGATCTCCGGAGGGCTGCCTGATGCCGCGGCAAGAACCCGCCGTCGTCACCATCAAGATCCCCTTCGCCGTACGCAAGCGGGGCGGCCGGAAGCTGGTACTGGCGCCGGACGGCGTGCCGGTGCCGCCTGCTGCGCCCCACGTCGACAGCACGCTCGTGAAGGCCATCGCCCGGGCGTTCCGATGGCAGAAGTTGCTGGAGACCGGCCGGTACGCGACCATTAAGGAGATCGCCAGGGCCGAGAAGATTAATCCGTCCTACGTCAGCCGGGTGCTGCGGCTGACGCTGTTGGCTCCGGCGACGGTGGAAGCGATTCTGGAGGGGCGCGCGAGCGCCGGGCCGACGCTCGCGGAGGCGATGGGGGTGTTTCCGGTGGAGTGGGCGAGGCAGCGGCGCCAACTACATTCCACTTGATAGCTAATCGACTACGGTCGCGGCCGCTGGCGCAGACGGGGTTTGGGCGTTCTGCTGCGCTTCCCAATCAGCATACGTCTGCCCGTCTCCCAACCTCCACATAATCCGCCCATTCGCGCTCGCGCCCATCACCGCCGCTGCGGCCGCCGACGGAGACGAAAAATTGTAATCGGTCGTAAAGCGAAGATAGTCCGCCTCAATCGCCAACACGCCCTTCTCAACCAGCATGTCGCGAAGCGCCGTGGTGCCCTTGGGAATTGTCGGAGTGGTCCGGATTCGCGCCTTCGATCCGCTGAGCACGATACAGTCGCCGGACGGGCCTACCGTCATCTCCGCCGCAAAGCCCTCGCCCCGGAAGAAGAACACCGCCGCCTCCTCCCCGGGCTCCGTCTCGACCGGGTTGGCATCACGACGCACATCGTTGCCGATTCCTCGAACGCTGCGGAACAAGTCCCATCCAAGGGCGCCCACCAGCGTCTTTGTCTGATCGACGAACTCATCCATCGCAGCCCTGTCGGGCAAAGGCAGCTTTCCAGCATCATCCGCCGGTCGCTGGCTATTGGGCAGCGACCATCGTGGATTGCTACCGACCGCGCGGATCAGGCAAGACTCGACGTAACGAGCGTGGCTTTTGGTCAAGTTCTCGTCCTTGCTTACGAGCACAACGGTGTCGAACCAGAACGCCTTCGAGTCTCGACCCTTGTCGTTCGAGCTGTGGGTGGCCAGACGGGCGCCGACGCTCTCTGACTCGCCAATGTACGCGACGAACCGATCCGGCTCTTTCTCGTCCACACCGATCAGGATATAGACGCCAGGCCGCTCTATCTCCGAGAACGTGTCTCGCACTCGGCGCAGCTGGTTCCGCCGGAACGCGATGGCCTGGATCGTCGACATCGCGATCTGGGCAACCTTGATGCTGCTCGGATCGCCGTCGAGCAAAAAGATGTTGATCGACCGCGGCTTCATTCAAGAAGCCTACCACTGTCAACCGTGGCGCGAAATCCGTCTGTGAACACCTTGACAATAGCGTCGCTGACGCCAGCGGTCTGTGATTCCAGCACTGGGCGGCGCGCCACAATTGGCACCCCGCCAACAAGGCGCCCTCGTGACGCTATCGCCCGGACGTTCCGCCGGCAACTATACTGGAGACGGGCCGATACACGACCATGAGAGAGATCGCCAAGGCTGAGAAGAATAACCCGTCCTACGTCTCAGGGGTCTACAGCGGCTCGGCCCCATAGTGCAGAAGCTCGGCGACCTGCGAAGGGCCACCAGATGGCCGGGCAGGACGCTAGCTTTGTCAAGTCTTTCTGATTGACTTGCTTTGCCTCACCACGAGTCTCACCCCTGATCTTGCTGGGCCTTGCTACGGCCCCGAATTGCCAGGATCAGTAGAATTGTCAGCATCAAATCATGCTGTAAGCTGAAATGGCTACATGGTAGCTCGGTGGTCGGCTGGGATAACCCGTCGGGTAGCTATCCTCTGCTGCAATCTTAGAGTGCCGGAATGATTGTGCCGGAGCCTGTCATCTCAGCGTAAACTAACCCCGTTCATGACCTTGATAAAATCCAAGAAACGCGTGGCCGACCACGGAGAGGTGTTCACTCCCGACTGGCTCGTTGATGCCATGCTAGACCTCGTGAAGGACGAGTCCGAGCGCATCGACTCGCGCTTGCTCGAACCCGCCTGCGGCAGTGGAAACTTCCTAGTGAAGGTGCTGCAGAGAAAGCTGGCAGCTGTGGAGCTCAAGTTCAGGAAGGCGGAATTCGAGAAGCGGCATTACGCGCTCCTGGGCCTGATGTGCATCTACGGTGTTGAGCTTCTGCCCGACAACATTGCCGAGTGCCGGGATAACCTCCTCAAGATCTTCGCTGAGTACCTTGGATTGACCGAGGAAGAGGGACTCTATCAGGCCGCTTCATACGTCCTGTCGCAAAATCTAGCTCACGGGGATGCCCTCACGATGCGGACTCCGGACGGTGAGCCAATCACGTTCGCAGAGTGGGGCTATCTCGGCAGGGGTAAATTCCAACGGCGCGATTTCCGTTTGGACGTGCTGACCGGCTCCTCCGCCTTTAGCGCGCAAGAGGCGCCCGCTGCGCATCGCGGCAAGCACGGCATCTTCGTGCCCACGAAGACCTACGCGCCCATGACGATCGCTGCCTTGGCCGGCGCGGCAGGCTCAAAAGTGGCCGCATGAGCACGCAAGCCAGCTTTGCCTTGCGGGGGCGCAATCCAGACGTCCTCACCTGCATCGCGAATCTATCCAACGACGAGGTGTTTACGCCGCCTGAGTTCGCGAACCGAATTCTCGATACTCTGGCGGACGCATGGGCGGCTTCCCACAACGGCGCGAGCGTATGGGCGGATAGGACAGTCCGGTTCCTAGATCCGTGCACCAAGTCGGGCGTGTTCCTGCGGGAGATAACCGCGCGCCTTACTGTAGGCCTGGCAGCTGAAATCCCCGACCTTGAGAAGCGTGTCGACCACATCCTCACCCATCAAGTGTTCGGCATAGGCATTACGCACCTCACCAGTCTGCTGGCCCGTCGTAGTTTGTATTGCTCGAAGCACGCCAATGGCGAACACTCGATCGCGCGTAGCTTCAAAACTGATGCCGGAAATATCTGGTTCCAACGCACAGAGCACAGTTGGGACGGTGGAAAGTGCCGACACTGCGGCGCCAGTCAAGGCACCCTGGATCGAGGCGAGGATCTCGAGACGCACGCCTACACCTTCATTCATGCTGACGACATCAAGGCTCGCCTTTGTGAGCTTTTTGGGGGCCCTATGCAGTTCGATGTAATCATCGGCAATCCGCCGTATCAGTTGGACGATGGCGGCTTCGGTGCGAGCGCAATTCCGATCTACAACAAGTTCGTCGATCAGGCGAAGGCTCTCGAGCCGCGCTACCTGACGATGGTCATTCCCGCGCGCTGGCTGTTCGGTGGGCGCGGCCTAGACGACTTCCGCAAGGAAATGCTGAGCGATCGTCGCGTCCGAAAGCTCGTCGATTATCCCGACAGCCGGCAGGTGTTCCCGAGCGTCGACGTTGCCGGCGGCATTTGCTACTTCCTGTGGGAGAGAGATAATCCGGGCGATTGTCAGATCATTGAAGTAAATCACGATGGGTCACGCTCGGAGGCGGCGCGGCCGCTACTCGAGGAAGGCGCAGAGGTCTTCATCAGAAGCCACCGTGCCTTGTCCATTCTCAAAAAGGTCATGCGGAAAGAGACCGGCGCCGAAGCCCTCTCCTTGCCGCTCGAAAAGAGGTTCGATCGGCAGGTGAGCTCGCAGAAGCCGTTTGGCCTGCGGACCTTCTACAGAGGCGCCAAGAAGAAGACCGCAGATAAGGACGTGATGGTCGTCCAGAGTGGTGGCCGTGCCTGGATGGCCCGCTCCGAGATCGGAGCAGGACATGAGCTTGTCGATAAATGGAAGGTGTTTACCTCGAAGTCGTCCTCCGAGCATGCGGGCCAATTCGACAAGAACGGTCAGCGACGCGTGCTGTCGCTCTCTGGCGTCATACCGCCATGCTCGGCGGTTACCGAGACCTATATCCTCCTCGGGGCCTACAATACCGAGAAGGAGGCGCGAAACTGCTTCTCGTACGTCACCACGAGGTTCTTCCGCTTCTTGGTCGCTTCTAGATCTTCAGCGCAGGATCTCGCTCGCTCTGCTTACTCGTTTGTGCCCCTGCAGGACTTCTCGCGGCCTTGGACCGATGAGGAGCTATACGCGAAGTACGACCTGACGGAAGAAGAGGTCGAGCACATCAAGAAGCTCATTCGGCCGATGACTGCGGACGATGAATAAGCCAACCATCGAAGAGATACTGCCGCCCAGGCCGGTGGCACGCCCACGTATCTATGCTTATTCCATTTCAGACGAAGCCCATGCCGGCCTGTTGAAGATCGGGCAAACGACACGCGACGTGAAGCTCCGGGTGGCAGAGCAACTCAAGACGGCGGCCATTCGCAACTTCGTTATCGAGCTGAACGAGCCAGCCGAGAGAGACAACGGCTCGGTCTTCACCGACTTCGAGGTCAGGGCCGCCTTGGTTCGCAAGGGCTTCCAGAATGGCGAGCTCGAATGGGTCCGCTGCTCGGTCGCTGACGTCAAAACAGTGATAGGTGAGCTGCGCACCGGCCAGCGGGTGAGTGGCACGCAGCATCAGACGTTTGGGATGAGGCGCGAGCAGCAGACGGCGGTTAACAGCACGCACTACTACTACATGTCGCGCTGGGCCGAAGATATGCACGCCGTGCCGCGGTTCCTTTGGAACGCGAAGATGCGATTCGGCAAGACCTTCGCTGCATACCAGCTGGCCAAGAAGATGGGGGCCAAGCGCGTGCTCGTCGTGACGTTCAAACCAGCCGTTGAGGATGCGTGGCAGGTCGATCTAGAGAGCCATAAGGACTTCGACGGCTGGCAGTACATGTCCCGCAATTCGGACAGCGATCCCACAAAGATCGATGCCAAGAAGCCGGTCGTTTATTTCGGATCATTCCAAGATCTTCTCGGGAGGGACCTTACCGGACAGATCAAGGCTCAGAACAAGTGGCTTCACAAGGTGAAGTGGGATCTCGTGATCTTCGACGAGTATCACTTTGGCGCATGGCGGGAGACTGCGAAGGAGCTCTTCGAGGGTGAGGACGAGGCCGTTGCAAAGAAGGAGAGCAAGCTCGAATACAATACGGGGCTAGCGGAGGTGAACGACGACCTCGCTATTCTGTCGGAAAAAGATAAGGCGTTCCTGCCAATCGCGACGCGAGCCTACCTCTATCTCTCGGGGACACCCTTCAAGGCTCTGGCCACAGGCGAATTCATCGAAGAGCAGATCTTCAATTGGACCTACACCGACGAGCAGCGGGCCAAGGCAGATTTCGCTCTGAAGCACCCTGACAAGTGGAACCCGTACGGCGCGCTCCCGCAAATGCGCTTGCTTACCTACCAGATGCCCGATGAACTGTTGGCGATCGCCAACGCCGGGGAGTTCGACGAGTTCGATCTCAATGAGTTCTTCACGGCAACGGGAGACGGCAACAAGGCCAAGTTCAAGCACAAGAGCGACGTGCAGATGGCCTGCTCCCCTGAAACGAGGCCAGCCT
>Ga0255182_1001703_pt1 | contig 10946 bp, 8 predicted proteins | sample Atl_UVDOM_RepA_8_FD_188420 | JGI IMG/M metagenome (GOLD analysis project Ga0255182, IMG submission 188420) | Freshwater microbial communities from Altamaha River, Georgia, United States - Atl_UVDOM_RepA_8d | ecosystem: Environmental > Aquatic > Freshwater > River | place: USA: Georgia | collected... | reverse complement strand
GGGGTGGCTGCCGGGGTGCTCGCGTGCCGCAGGCGTGTGTTCGGCAAAAAGCAGCAGGCCTTCCTGGGCCGCTGCCACGTTGATGCCGCCATGTCGGACGGCCAGGGCGTTGTAGACCCTCAGCGAACCGGCTTTGCCCGGCTGGTTGGCAATGGTGGCCGCCACTTGACCCGTGGCGTCGATCAGTTCGAGCGCGGCCAGATGGTCCACAGGGGGGAGTTGTTGCAGGTTTGTGGCAAAAGTGCTCATGGTTCGGTCGGGAGGGCAGGGGGCCGATTGTGCCTGCTTGTCACGTGGGGGGCGCCCAACAGGTCACCGCGACAGCCAGCCGACAGTTTGTCGCCGATACTGCGGGCCATGTCTGAAGTTTCTTCCCGAAGCCTGCAACCGTGGCAAGTGATGGCCGGTGGCATCTGCGGCTTGATGCTGACCCTGGGCCTGGCACGCTTTGCCTACACACCGCTCTTGCCGGTGATGCAGGCCCAGACCGGCCTGGGGGATGCCGCCGCCGGCGCGCTGGCCGCTGCCAATTACGCGGGTTACATGAGCGGCGCGCTTGCCGTGGCCTGGCTTGACAATGTGCGATGGCGCCACCGCTTCTACAGCATGGGCCTGTGGCTGGCCCTGCTGAGCACGGCCGCCATGGGCCTGAGCGCCTGGTGGCCCGCCTGGGCCTTGTGGCGCTATATCGGCGGCCTGTGCGGCGCCAGCGGCATGCTGCTGGGGTCCGGGCTGGTGCTGGGCTGGCTGATGCAGCACGGCCGCCGGCCCGAGCTGGGTGTGCATTTCATGGGCATTGGCTTTGGCATCATTTTTTCGGCCGTCGGCGCCTGGGCGCTGGGTCGGCTGTGGCCCCACTGGGCGACCCAATGGTGGGCCTTTGCGTTGGTGGGGCTGGTGTTTTTTGTGCCGGCCTGGCGCTGGCGCCCACCGGTACCGCCCGCGCCGGTGGCCCGAGTGCAGGGGACCGAAGCGTCGTCCGTGCCCCGCCGCTGGTGGTGGACCATGCTGACGAGCTACTTTGCGGCAGGCTGGGGCTTTGTGATCAGCGCCACCTTCATGGTGGCGATCGTCGAGCGCGAGCCGGCGCTGGCCGGGCAGGGGCCCTGGGCCTGGGCGCTGGTGGGGGTGGCCGCCACGCCGGCGGTGTTCCTGTGGGACCGGGTGGCACGGGTGCTGGGCGATATCCGGGCACTGATGCTGGCGTTTGTGTTGCAGATCCTGGCCGTAATGTTGCCGGCGGCCTCCGGCTCGCTCTGGGCGGCCCTTGCAGGCGCACTGGGTTATGGCGCGACCTTCATTGGCATCGTGAGCCTGACGCTGGCGCTGGTGGGGCGGCGATCGCCCGCCAACCCTGGCAAGGCCATGGCACGCCTGACGCTGAGCTATGGTGCGGCACAGATCATCGCGCCCGCGGTCACCGGGGCCATGGCGCAGGCTTCGGGCAGTTTCAAGGGGGGCTTGTGGCTCACGGCTGCGGTGATGGGCGTTGGGCTGGTCTTGCTGGCCAGTCTGCCCAGGGACCCCTGATCAACGGCTGGCAGGGCTGTCGGCCATGGCTTCGGGCTGTACCCGTCTTGCCCCGTTGAAGCGTTTTTGCCAATAAGCCGCCCGCATGTCCTCGATCCGCACCTTCTGGCCGGCGCGTGGGGCGTGGATGAATTTGCCATCGCCCAGGTAAATGCCAACATGGCTGAAGGCCCGTTTCATGGTGTTGAAGAACACCAGATCGCCGGGCTGCAGTTCGCTGCGGTCGATGGTTTCGGTGGCTTTCGCCTGCTCGGCCGCACGGCGTGGCAGCAGCCGACCGAAAGATTTTTCGTACAGATGACGCACGAAGCCGCTGCAGTCGAAGCCGGTTTCCTCGTTGATGCCGCCACGGCGGTAGGGCACGCCCAGCAGACCCATGGCCTGCGTCAGCAAACCGGTGGCCTGGTCCTCCATGGACTGGCGCGCGGCCGACCACTGTCCGCTCACCACCCCGGCCCACGGGCTGGACGGTTCAGGGTTCAGCAGTGCCGACGTTGGCATGCCCTCATCCGCTGGCGCCGCCAGACATGGCGAGGCCAGCAGGCTGAGCGCCAGCGCAAGACAGAGGGTGGTGTGCCGAACAGGCATGGAGTGGATGAGGGCGATGCGAATCAAAATTGAGGGTCGATCATACAAGCGGCCAGCCGATCTGATTGCCAGCCCAAGACAGACGGTCTGATTGGCATCCACTTTCCAAGTGCCGAAAGGGGGCTCTGATGGGGGGGCGCCGTGCTGCACAATCGAATGCTTCAAGGAGTCCCCATGCTGATCGATGCCGATGAAAGCCAGCTGGTGCTGGTCGATTTCCAGCCCAAACTGCAGCCCGCGATGTTCGAGGCCGAGCCGGTCTGGGCCAACGCCCACCGCCTGGCGCAGGCTGCGCACCTGCTGCGGGTGCCGGTCTGGGGCACGGAGCAGAACCCGTCGCGGCTGGGCGCCATGCCGCCGCCACTGCGCGAGGCTTGCCAGCGGGTGCTGGCCAAGATGCAGTTCAGCGCGGTGGAGGAGGGCCTGGCCGAGTGGCTGCAGCCGCCGCCGGCGGCGCCTCGTGGCAATGCCCGCAGCCTGCCGCGCCACCTGCAAAAACCGCAGCAACAAGAAGAAGGTCGCAAGTCGATCGTGCTGGCGGGTGTCGAGGCACATGTCTGCCTGCTGCAAACGGCGCTTGATCTGCTGGAAGAAGAGTTCGAGGTCTGGGTGGTGACTGACGCCTGCACCTCGCGCACCGAGCGCAACCGCGATGCGGCCTACGACCGCCTGGCCGGGGCCGGGGCCGAGCTGGTCACCTCCGAGATGGTGATTTTCGAGTGGCTGCGCAGCGCCGAACACCCGGATTTCAAGGCGGTGCAGGCGCTCATCAAGTGATCTTTCGTGTGTACCGGGGCTGTATCCAGGACTGACTTGTCCAGTCAGCCTGTCGCAAGTCCCCTGTCCATAATTATGAATTTCAGGCCGGTTGCAGTCGCAAAGTTGGCGCCACCGGTGACGAATTTCATTGACAGGCTTGCGAGGAGCACCCATGGGCAGTTACGCCGAATTTCACCAGCGGTCCATCGAAGACCGTGACGCCTTCTGGTCCGAACAGGCTGCGCTGATCGACTGGCACACGCCCTTCACCCAGGTCTGTGACTACAGAAATCCGCCCTTTGCCAAATGGTTCCTTGGTGGCGAGACGAACCTCTGCCACAACGCAGTGGACCGGCACCTGAAGGACCGGGCCGACCAGAACGCGCTGATCTTCGTTTCCACTGAAACGAACACCGAAAAAGCTTATTCCTTCCGCGAGCTGCATGCCGAAGTCAACCGCATGGCCGCCATTCTGCAGGCGCAGGGGGTGGGCAAGGGTGACCGCGTGCTGATTTACATGCCCATGATCGCCGAGGCCTGCTTTGCCATGCTGGCCTGCGTGCGCATTGGCGCCATCCACTCGGTGGTGTTTGGCGGTTTCGCCAGCCACTCCCTGGCCAGCCGCATCGACGACGCGCAGCCCAAAGCCATCGTGAGCGCCGATGCCGGCATGCGTGGCGGCAAGGCCGTGCCCTACAAGCACCTGCTGGACGCAGCCATTGATCTGGCCGCACACAAGCCCGCCAAGGTGATCATGGTCAACCGTGGCCTGGCCCCGCTGGCCTCTGTGGCCGGTCGCGACGTGGATTACGGCACCGAGCGCGCCAAGGTGATGGACGCCAATGTGCCCTGTGTATGGGTGGCGAGCGACCACCCCAGCTACATCCTCTACACCTCCGGCACCACAGGCAAGCCCAAGGGCGTGCAGCGTGACACGGCCGGCTACACCGTGGCCCTGGCCGCGTCCATGAAGCACATCTACATGGGCAACCCCGGCGAGACCTATTTCTCCACCTCCGACATCGGCTGGGTGGTGGGCCACAGCTACATCATCTACGGCCCGCTGATCAACGGCATGGCCACCATCATGTACGAAGGTCTGCCGACCAACCCCGATGCCGGCATCTGGTGGAGCCTGGTCGAGAAGTACAAGGTGACCGTGATGTTCTCTGCGCCGACCGCCGCCCGCGTGCTCAAGAAGCAGGACCCGGCTTACCTCACCAAGTACGACCTCTCCAGCCTCAAGGCCCTGTTCCTGGCCGGTGAGCCGCTGGACGAACCCACCGCCACCTGGATCGGTGGTGCGATCAACAAGCCCATCATCGACAACTACTGGCAGACCGAAACCGGCTGGCCGATCATGGCGATCTGCAATGGCGTGGAAAAAGCCCCGACCAAGTACGGCTCGCCGGGCAAGGCGGTCTATGGCTACGACGTCAAGCTGATCAACGAGAACACCGGCGAGGAAATCACCGAGGCCGATCAGAAGGGCGTGATCGCTGTGGAAGGCCCGCTGCCGCCGGGCTGCCTGCAGACGGTGTGGGGCGATGACAAGCGCTACGTCAACACCTACTGGACCAGCATCCCCGGCAAGACCATGTACTCCACCTTCGACTGGGGTGTGAAGGACAAGGACGGCTACTTCTACATCCTGGGCCGCACTGACGACGTGATCAACGTCGCCGGCCACCGCCTGGGCACCCGGGAGATCGAGGAAAGCATCTCCAGTCACCCGAACGTGGCCGAGGTCGCCGTGGTCGGCGTGGCCGACCCGCTCAAGGGCCAGGTGGCCGTGGGCTTTGCGGTGCTCAAGGACCCGAGCCTGGCCGCCACGCCCGAAGCCGCCCTCAAGCTCGAAGGCGAGATCATGAAAACGGTGGACAGCCAGCTCGGCGCCGTGGCCCGTCCGGCGCGGGTGCGTTTTGTGTCGCTGCTGCCCAAGACCCGCTCGGGCAAGCTGCTGCGCCGGGCGATCCAGGCGGTGTGCGAAGGCCGCGATCCGGGTGACCTGACCACCATGGACGATCCGTCTGCCTTGCAGCAGATCGTCGAACTGGTCAAGACCTGATCGCACCGGACCCCGCCCTGGCGGGGTCTTTTTTTGGATTTCTTTCAAGTCCTGTAAGTTTGATATCGGCCAGCCCATGGCACAATGCGAAAGTTTTATCAGGCCCTTCCAGTGCCACACTGTCGCATCCGCCAACCGGTTCAGCCGTGTCGCGGAAGGTAGTTCAACCAGCTAATGTTCCCTGCAGGGGAACGGAGGTAGCGAGAAAATGAGCGAGACAAAATCCGTCTACGCGGCCTATTCGGCCAACACCCATCTCTTCGGGGGCAACGGCCCTTACGTCGAGGAAATGTACGAGAACTACCTGGCCAATCCAGGCAGCGTTCCCGACAACTGGCGCGAATACTTTGACGCCCTCCAGCACGTGCCTGCCGTCGACGGCTCCAATGCCAAGGACATCCCGCACCTGCCGGTGATCAATGCCTTTGCCGAGCGCGCCAAACAGGGCGGCACCAAGGTTGTCATGGCCAGTGCCGATGCCGAGATGGGCCGCAAGCGCACCGCCGTACAGCAGCTGATCGCCGCTTACCGCAACGTCGGTCAGCGTTGGGCCGACCTCGACCCGCTCAAGCGCACCGAGCGCCCCAACATCCCTGAACTCGACCCGGCGTTCTATGGCTTCACCGACGCCGACCAGGAAACCGTGTTCGACACCTCCAACACCTTCTTCGGCAAGGACCGCATGTCCCTGCGCGAGCTGCTCAATGCATTGCGCGAGACCTACTGCGGCACGCTGGGCGTGGAGTACATGTACACCACCGACATGGCGCAAAAGCGCTGGTGGCAGCAAAAGCTCGAATCCATCCGCAGCAAGCCCAATTTCAGCGCCGAGAAAAAGCGCCACATCCTCGACCGCCTGACCGCGGCCGAGGGCCTGGAGCGCTACCTGCACACCAAATACGTCGGCCAGAAGCGCTTCTCGCTCGAAGGCGGCGAGAGCTTCATCGCCTCCATGGACGAACTGATCCAGCAGGCCGGTGCGCAGGGCGTGCAGGAAATCGTGATTGGCATGGCCCACCGCGGCCGCCTGAACGTGCTGGTCAACACCCTGGGCAAGATGCCCAAGGACCTGTTTGCAGAGTTCGACCACACCGCCCCCGAGGACCTGCCTGCCGGTGACGTGAAATACCACCAGGGCTTCAGTTCGGACGTGACCACCCCTGGCGGCCCGGTTCATCTCTCGCTGGCCTTCAACCCCTCGCACCTGGAAATCGTCAATCCGGTGGTTGAAGGTTCGGTGCGTGCCCGCATGGACCGCCGAGGCGATCCCAAGGGCGCGCAGGTGTTGCCGGTGCTGGTGCACGGCGACGCGGCCGTGGGTGGCCAGGGCGTGAACCAGGAAACGCTCTGCCTGGCCCAGACCCGGGGTTACAGCACAGGCGGTACGGTGCACATCATCATCAACAACCAGATCGGCTTCACCACCTCCGATCCGCGTGACCTGCGCTCGACCACCTTCTGTACCGACATCTTCAAGATGGTCGAAGCTCCGGTGCTGCACGTCAATGGCGATGACCCCGAAGCCGTGGTGCTGGCCAGCCAGCTGGCGCTCGAGTACCGCATGGCTTTCCGCGCCGATGTGGTGGTCGACATCACCTGCTTCCGCAAGCTGGGCCACAACGAGCAGGACACCCCGAGCCTGACCCAGCCGCTGATGTACAAGAAGATCGCTCAGCATCCCGGTACCCGCAAGCTGTACGCCGACAAGCTGGCCGCGCAAGGCATGGGCGAAAGCCTGGGCGATGACATGGCCAAGGCCTACCGCGCCGCCATGGACGCTGGCAAACACACGGTCGACCCGGTGCTGACCAACTTCAAGAGCAAGTACGCGGTGGACTGGTCGCCGTTCCTGGGCAAGAAGTGGACCGACGCCGGTGACACGGCGATCCCGCTGGCCGAGTGGAAGCGACTGGCCGAGAAGATCACCACCATCCCCGAAAACGTCACGCCGCACCAGCTGGTCAAAAAGGTCTACGACGACCGTGCCGCCATGGGCCGAGGCGAGATCAACGTCGACTGGGGCATGGGCGAGCACATGGCCTTTGCTTCGCTGGTGGCCAGCGGCTATCCGGTGCGCCTGTCCGGTGAGGACTGCGGCCGTGGCACTTTCACCCACCGCCACGCCGTCATCCACGACCAGAACCGCGAGAAGTGGGACACCGGCACCTATGTGCCGCTGCAGAACGTAGCCGAGAACCAGGCCCCGTTCGTCGTCATCGACTCCATCCTCTCGGAAGAAGCGGTGCTGGCCTATGAATACGGTTATGCCTCCAACGACCCCAACACACTGGTGATCTGGGAAGCCCAGTTCGGCGATTTCGCCAACGGCGCGCAGGTCGTGATCGACCAGTTCATCGCCTCCGGCGAGGTCAAGTGGGGCCGCGTCAACGGCATCACCCTGATGCTGCCGCACGGCTACGAAGGCCAGGGCCCCGAGCACAGCTCGGCCCGCGTCGAGCGCTTCATGCAGCTGGCCGCCGACACCAACATGCAGATCGTGCAGCCGACCACGGCCAGCCAGATCTTCCATGTGCTGCGCCGCCAGATGGTGCGTGATCTGCGCAAGCCGCTGGTCATCTTCACGCCCAAGTCGCTGCTGCGCAACAAGGACGCCACCAGCCCGATCTCCGAATTCACCAAGGGCAGCTTCCAGACCGTCATTGGCGAAACCAAAGAGATCAAGGCCGACAAGGTCAAGCGCGTGATCGCCTGCTCTGGCAAGGTCTATTACGACCTGGTCAAGCACCGCGAAGCCAAGGGCGCCGACGACGTGGCCATCATCCGCGTTGAACAGCTCTACCCCTTCCCGCACAAGGCCTTCGCGGCCGAGATCAAGAAGTACGCCAAGGCCACCGAAATCGTGTGGTGCCAGGACGAGCCGCAGAACCAGGGCGCCTGGTTCTTCATCCAGCACAACGTGCACGAGAACATGCTCGAAGGCCAGAAGCTCGGGTATGCCGGTCGTGCGGCCTCGGCTTCGCCGGCCGTGGGTTATGCCCACCTGCACCAGGACCAGCAAAAGGCGCTCATCGAGGCCGCCTTCGGCAAGCTCAAGGGCTTTGTGCTGACCAAGTGACCCTGTGCCGGACGCCCGGTGTGGGCGTCTGGCACCACGCTCAACTCCCAACGCAAAACGCATCACGGAAACATCATGGCAATCGTAGAAGTCAAAGTTCCCCAGCTCTCCGAGTCCGTGGCCGAAGCCACGCTGCTGAACTGGAAAAAGAAGGCCGGCGAGCTTGTCGCCCAGGACGAGATCCTGATCGAGATCGAAACCGACAAGGTGGTGATGGAAGTGCCGGCACCGTCCGCCGGTGTGCTCGCTGAAATCGTGGTCGGTGACGGTGGCACCGTCGAGGCCCAGCAGCTGATCGCCAAGATTGACAGCGAAGGCAAGGCCGGTGCTGGTGCCTCTTCCGCGCCTGCCGCCGCGCCCGCTGCTGCACCGGCCCCGGCCGCTGCACCGGCTGCTGCTACCCCCGCCAGCAACGCCATGGCCGGTGTGGCCATGCCCGCGGCTGCCAAACTCATGGCCGACAACAACCTCGCTGCCGGCTCCGTGCCGGGCACTGGCAAGGATGGCCGTGTGACCAAGGGCGATGTGCTGGCCGCCGTGGCCTCTGGCGCCACCGCCGCCATCCCGACCGGCGTGCCCACCAGCACGCTGCCGCAGGTGGCCGCACCGGCCGTGAGCCTGGGCGAGCGCCCCGAGCAGCGTGTGCCCATGACCCGCCTGCGCGCCCGCATCGCCGAGCGCCTGCTGCAGTCGCAGGCCACCAACGCCATCCTGACCACGTTCAACGAGGTGAACATGGCCCCGGTCATGGCGCTGCGCAAGGCGCACCAGGAGAAGTTCGAGAAGACCCACGGCGTCAAGCTGGGCTTCATGAGCTTCTTCGTCAAGGCTGCCGTTCACGCCCTCAAGAAGTTCCCGGTGCTCAACGCCTCGGTCGATGGCAATGACATCGTTTACCACGGTTACTTCGACATCGGCATCGCCGTGGGTTCGCCCCGTGGCCTCGTGGTGCCGATCCTGCGCAACGCCGACCAGATGAGCTTTGCCGACATCGAGAAGAAGATCGCCGAATTCGGCAAGAAGGCCCAGGAAGGCAAGCTCGGCATAGAGGAGATGACCGGCGGCACCTTCTCGATCTCCAACGGCGGCACCTTCGGCTCCATGTTGTCCACGCCCATCATCAACCCGCCGCAGTCGGCCATCCTGGGCGTGCACGCCACCAAGGACCGTGCCGTGGTCGAAAACGGCCAGGTCGTGGTGCGCCCGATCAATTACCTGGCCATGTCCTACGACCACCGCATCATCGACGGCCGCGAAGCCGTGCTGGGCCTGGTGGCGATGAAGGAAGCGCTGGAAGATCCTTCCCGCCTGCTGTTTGACCTGTAAGTCAACTGGGTCCGGTGAAGTTCTCCCAGTATTTTCTGTCCACACGCCAGCGCGATGACCGCAAGGGTATTGCCCTGGCTTGGGTAGAACGGGTGGTGAACCATCTCGAGCATGAGTTCATCCAGGCCGACGGCCGCATTCGTCGCTGGGCGCAAATTGCCGAACACGAGGGGCGTTACCTGCGGGTGGTGCTCTTGCCCGACGGGCAAACCGTTCACAATGCCTTTTTCGACAGAGGGTTCAAACCATGAAAGTCAAATATTTTCAGGATACCGACACGCTCTACATCGAATTTCGCGCCGCCGACATTGTGGAGACCCGTGATCTGGATGAAGACACCTTGCTGGAACTGGATGCTCAAGGCCGTGTGTGTGCCTTGACCCTGGAGCACGCTCAGGCGCGTGCCGACATTCCGGCGTTTTCTTTTGAGCAAATAGCGGCTTGAGGCGTCTCAAGCCGACATTGAAAGCATTGAACATGAGCAAACAATTTGACGTCGTCGTGATCGGCGGTGGCCCCGGAGGCTATATTGCGGCCATTCGCGCCGCACAGCTGGGCATGAATGTGGCCTGTATCGACGAATGGAAGAACGCCGCTGGTGGCCCCGCACCCGGCGGCACCTGCACCAACGTGGGCTGCATCCCGTCCAAGGCGCTGCTGCAGTCGTCCGAGCATTTCGAGCATGCCAACAAGCATTTCGAAGAGCACGGCATCACGGCCAAGGACGTCAAGATCGACGTGGCCAGGATGATTGCCCGCAAGGACACCGTCGTGAAGCAGAACAACGACGGCATCCTCTACCTGTTCAAGAAGAACAAGGTCACGTTCTTCCACGGTCGTGGCAGTTTTGCCGGCAAGGCCGAAGGTGGTTACGAGATCAAGGTGGCCGGCAAGACCGAAGAAAGCATCGTCGGCAAGCAGGTCATTGTCGCCACCGGCTCGAACGCCCGTGCGCTGCCCGGCGTGCCGTTTGACGAAGAGAACGTGCTGTCGAACGACGGCGCACTGCGCCTGGGCGCCGTGCCCAAAAAGCTGGCCCTGATCGGCTCGGGCGTGATCGGTCTGGAAATGGGTTCGGTCTGGCGCCGTCTGGGGGCAGACGTCACCATCCTCGAAGGTCTGCCGACCTTCCTGGGCGCGGTCGACGAACAGATCGCCAAGGAAGCCAAAAAGGCCTTTGACAAGCAAGGCCTGAAGATCGAACTCGGCGTGAAAGTCGGCGACATCAAGTCCGGCAAGAAGGGCGTGACGGTGAACTACACCAACGCCAAGGGCGAAGCCGTGGCGCTGGACGCCGACAAGCTGATCGTCTCGATCGGTCGCGTGCCCAACACCGTTGGGCTGAACGTCGAAGCCGTGGGCCTGCAGCTCGACGAGCGTGGCGCCATCGTGGTGGATGCCGATTGCAAGACCAACCTGCCCGGCGTGTGGGCCGTGGGCGACGTGGTGCGTGGCCCGATGCTGGCGCACAAGGCCGAGGAAGAAGGCGTGGCCGTGGCCGAGCGCATCGCCGGCCAGCACGGTCATGTCAACTTCAACACCATCCCCTGGGTCATCTACACCAGCCCCGAGATCGCCTGGGTCGGCCGCACCGAGCAA
>Ga0255182_1001702_pt1 | contig 10954 bp, 8 predicted proteins | sample Atl_UVDOM_RepA_8_FD_188420 | JGI IMG/M metagenome (GOLD analysis project Ga0255182, IMG submission 188420) | Freshwater microbial communities from Altamaha River, Georgia, United States - Atl_UVDOM_RepA_8d | ecosystem: Environmental > Aquatic > Freshwater > River | place: USA: Georgia | collected... | reverse complement strand
ATGTGTCGGTTCAGGCTCCGCAGACTGTGGCGGAATACCGCACCAAGCTGCTGGATCGGGTTCGACAGGCAACCTCCGAGGGCGGTGTGACTGTCGCGGAAACCGACCTCATTCGCGAGGTTGCCATCTATGCGGATCGCGGTGACATCAATGAAGAGATCACTCGCCTCCGGTCCCATCTGAAACAGTTTTCTGCATTTCTGGCAGAGCCGGTCTCGGCTGGGCGAAAGCTGGATTTCCTGAGTCAGGAAATGTTCCGCGAGACGAATACCATCGGGTCCAAAGCCAACCATGTGGGAATCGCCCACAGTGTGGTGGAAATGAAGGCGGCGTTGGAAAAGATCCGCGAGGTTTTGCAGAACGTCGAGTAGAATTGGGGCTCCGGCCAGCAACGTTGGCCGGGGCGTCCAAACAATGGCGAACTGGTGGTGGCGGCTGTGGGTTTTGGGGAGTTGTGTCAGGTGTCTTCGGCCGAGAGTGAGTTTAACCGGATGCGATTTGTGGTGTTGTCGGGACCAAGTGGTTCTGGCAAGACCACGATCGTGCCACTGTTGATCCAGCACTGCCCGGTTCGGCTCATCAAATCTGTCTCTGCGACAACCAGGGTTCCTCGTCCCCATGAGATTCCCGGGGAGGATTACCATTTTCTGACGAAGGACGAGTTCAACCGCCGACGTGAACAGGGTGAGTTTCTGGAATGTGCGGAGGTGCATGCGTCCGGCAACTGGTACGGTACCCTGAAGTCGGAGGTGACCCGGGCCCGGACGGTGGGGGGATGTGCACTGCTGGAGATTGACGTCCAGGGAGCCCGTCAGGTGATTGAACAGTGCCCGCAGGCTTTGACCATTTTCGTCCGGACCCCGGAGGGGGAGTACGAAAGGCGACTGCGAGCCCGGGGGACCGAGTCGGAAGAAGTCATCCAAAGCCGGCTGGAAACGGCCCGGCGAGAACTGGCCCAGGCGCCTGCTTACCGTCATCAGGTGGTGAATGACGATCTGCAGCGGGCAGTGGCCGAAATGAGTCAACTGATCCAGAATTGGGAGCACGAGCGCGATGATTGAAGAACTGAAGGAAGAGCAGATCGTCAACAAGGTGGGTGGCCGGTTCAAGTTGTCGACCCTCATCCAGAAGCGGATGGTTCAACTCAATCGGGGGGGCGTTCGCCCGCTGCTCGACAATCCGGGCAATACCCAGAATCTCATGGAGACCGTGATCCAGGAGATCATCCAGGACAAGATCTACCTCGACAATTCGGGACGCCTGGTGGTCGATGGAGAAGTTGCTCCGGAACCCTCCGGTGACGATGCCGGTCCTACTCTCGACGACATTCGCTGACCATCATGGACCCGCTGGCTGGACGGGAAATCATCCTCGGAGTGACTGGAGGGGTCGCCGCCTACAAGGCGGCCGATCTCTGCAGCCGACTTGTTCAGGCGGGGGCGAGAGTCTCGGTTGTCATGACCTCGTCATCCCGCAGGTTCATCGGTCCCACCACGTTTGAGGCGCTCACGAACCGTCCGGTTCACTGGAAACGATTTCATCCCCAGGAACACCGTTTGGGGGAGCACATCGGACTCGCCAGGCGGGCTGAACTGCTTGTGGTGGCGCCTGCCACCGCCGCCACTTTGGCCCGGTTTGCCTGCGGCCTCGCCGACGACCTACTCTCGACTCTGTACCTCGCGTTCACAGGCCCTGTGCTGGTTGCACCGGCCATGAACTGCGAGATGTGGGCCAAAAGAGCAGTGCAACGCAATGTCGCCCTCCTGCGGGAAGACCAGGTGAAGTTTGCGGAACCTGGTATTGGCTGGCTCAGCTGCGGCATGCAGGGAGCCGGACGAATGGCCGAGCCTGGGGAAATCCTCCAGCGGATTCACGAAATCCTGCCGGTCCCCAGGGCGTAGTTGAGAATTCTCCAGTCACTGGATCGAAAAAAACGTGCCGGCCGTCCCTTGAGACGACCGGCACGTTTTCGTTTGACTCACGATGTCAGGAAGAAACTACCAGCCCCGCCGGACCATCCGGACACCGCCTCCCTGCCGGGATTGGCAGGAGGAGCGAGCGGGCTGGTGGGTGTAGACCGGCTGGGTGTGGGTGGCGGCTGGAACGGTCTGGTAGTAGACGGGAGCCGCAGCAACCGCGGGGGCCGGCGCCGGGACAGCCGCTGCCTTCTTCGCCGCAGCCGGCGGCAGAATGACACTGTCGATCACGTGGATCACCCCGTTCGAAGCATTGATGTCGGTTTGCAGAAGTTTCGCTTCATTGATGAACGCGCCCTTGTCGCTGGCGGTAATCTTGATCGAGCCGCCCTGCAGTGTCTTGGCCTCTTTCGCCTTCACGGCGTCGTCAGAATAAACCCGGCCAGGAACCACATGATACTTCAGGATGTCAGCCAGCTTCTGCTTGTTCTCGGGCTTGAGGAGAGTCTCGACAGTTCCCTTGGGGAGTTTGGCGAAAGCGTCGTCGGTGGGGGCAAACACAGTGATCGGACCAGGCCCACTCAGAGCATCGACCAGACCCGCTGCTTTTGCCGCTGCAAGCAGCGTCTTGAAGGCTCCGGCCTTGTCCGCGACAGCCGGAATGGTGTCACCAGCCGGCAGCAAGACCGAATCAATCACGTGAATGGTGCCGTTGCTGCAGGCGATATCGGTCTTCACCACATTCGCATTGTCGACCTTCACACCGCCATCGGCAACTTTGACTGTGGCCCGCTGTCCATTCACTGTCGGGGCACTGGTCAGCTTGACCACGTCAGCAGCCCGCACATCGCCGGCGACAACGTGGTACTTCAGGATGTCGATCAGCTTCTGCTTGTTCTCGGGCTTGAGGAGAGTCTCAACCGTTCCCTCGGGCAACTTGGCAAATGCTTCATCCGTCGGGGCAAACACCGTCAGAGGACCCTTCCCCTTCAGAGTGTCTACCAATCCTGCTGCCTTCACGGCCGCGACGAGGGTGTTGAATGAGCCCGCACCGACCGCAGTGTCCACGATGTCCTTTTCCGCTGCGAAAGCGGGGGTTGCCAGAGCGATTACCGCCACAGCCGAGGCCAGCCAATTGTTTGCAAAACGCATTCTTGTACACCTTCTTGAAAGCAGTGTCAGTGAACGTATGGATCACGCTGAGCCATGAATTCGTTCAAATCGTCCACATCGAATTCATAGTTCAGTGGAGTCCGGCTTCAACAAAAATCCAGTCCAACTTTGAAAAGAGTCTGTGGAGGGAGGTTGATCGCATCGCAAATCCCCCATTTTGCCATTGAATCGTCGGGTTTTGTCGCATGTTTCGGACGAGTGACTGGATTCCGGTGCAATATCCCCATCGAGTTGTCCTCGAAACTCTCCATCGTGACGATTACCATCAGCGTTTGTGAATGTGTTGGGGCGGTCATTTCCCGCATCCTGATCACCACTGCCGATGATTCGAGACTGGCGAGGACCGTCATGCCACAGATTCCGGATTCGCACTGCCGATGTTGGGTGACTCCAGCCGTTTTGCTCGGCGGCCTGTTTCCCGCGGTACTTTCTGCCGGAGACTGGCCGCAGTTCCGCGGACCCGACGGACGGGCGGTGGCCGTTTCGAATCGCCCACTCCCTCAGGAAATCGGTCCGGATCAGAATGTCATCTGGCGGACGGAATTGCCGCCGGGACATTCTTCTCCCGTCGTTGTCGGCGAACGCATCTACCTGACGGGCATTCGCGACAAGCAGAAACTGGTGACGATCGCCCTCGACCGGGCGTCGGGCAAACTGGTGTGGGAGCGCGAAGCCGAGTTTGAAAAGCTCGAAGAAATTCACCCCACCGGCAGTCATGCCACCCCCACGGTGGCGTCCGATGGTGAGCGGGTGGTGAGTTTCTTCGGTTCGGCAGGGTTGTTCTGCCATGACAGCGAGGGGCGACTTCTGTGGCAGATCCCGCTGGGGCCGTTCAAGAATGACTTCGGATCGGGGACTTCGCCCCTGATTGTCGGCGACCGGGTCATTCTCTGTCAGGATCACGACACCGATTCGTTCCTGATGTCGGTCGACAAGCAGACCGGGCGGATTGTCTGGCGCATCGATCGAGGAGAGTTTCCCCGCAATTACTGCACACCGGCCATCTGGACCGTCAATGGGCGTCGCCAGATCGTGGTGGCCGCGACACTTCGTATCGTCGCCTACGACTTCGAGACGGGCGATGAGATCTGGACCGTCCGCGGGGTGGCCCGCATCGTGAACATGAGCCCTTGCCCTGGTCCCGATGGCAATCTGTATGTGGCCACCTGGTCTCCCGGTGCCGAGGCCAATGACCGGATCAACACCCCTCCGTTTGACGAACTGGTAGCCGAGGCAGATCAGGACAAGAACGGGACGTTGGCCAGGGAGGAACTTCCCGACGGGCCTGCCAGGCAGCGGTTCACCCAGATCGATCGCGACAAAGATGGCCAGATCACCCGTCAGGAATACGATTCGATGCGAACCGTATTTCAGCAGGCCCGCAATGTTGTGCTCGCAATCAAGCCGGGGGGACAGGGAGACATCACCCGGTCGCATGTTCTCTGGGAATACACGCGGGTGATTCCCTACTGCCCCTCGCCGGTGGTTTACGGTGAGCATCTCTACCTCATCAAGAATGGGGGAATCCTGACGGTGCTCGACATTCACACGGGCAAGGCACTCAAGGAAGGGCGGATTGATGCCACGGGGGACTATTACAGTTCACCGGTGGCCGGGGATGGCAAGATCTACCTGCTCAGTCAGCGTGGTCAATTGACCGTACTGGCGGCCCGTGATGGCTGGGACCAACTCTCGCACACCGATTTCGGGGAAGATGCCTACGCGACTCCGGCCCTGGTCGATGGCCGCATCTACCTTCGGACAGCCAGCCACCTCTACTGCTTTGGACTGACGCAGTCGGAGTAGACCGGGTTCGCTCTCCGAATCCAGATTCCAGACCGGTCGATCAGCCGCACCGGGACAACCGCTGTCGGCCCAGTCCGGGTGGTCGTCCTTGCCCTGGTTTTCCCGGTCCGCTTCCCTCAGCGGTTTTCGCTGCGGACTCACTGCAGGAATCGGCACTGATGCTGACGCGATTCTGTGAGCCAATTCCTGTGCAGTTCGCTGAGAACAACCGCATCACCATGTTGTCCGCCAGGCCACTGTGGCTGGCGCCAAGAACCCCTGGCGCCAAGAACCGGGTGCGATGACCCCTGCATTGCCTTTATCAATCCGGGGTTCGGCGACGTTCGCCTCCCAACTGCCGTAATGACCCCCCACCGCGTCGGCTATGGTCGCAACTTTGGCCTCAATGCCATGTATCACCGAACGGTCGAGCGGCATCGTCGTTCCGCCGCCAACCATCCCGCTTTCCGACTCGACTCGGCGGTACGCCTGCCAGTCTCCAGAGTTGAAGATGGACCAGTGGCCTCTCCAGTTTCGCCTTCGCCCGGTCAGTTGCCTGCGGCTGCCTGCTGTACCACCAGTTCCCGGTCAATCCCGTCGACGGTCACCTTCTGGACATCGCCATTGGGCCAGCGGACTTCCAGATCGGGAGTCTCGGCAGACTCACCCAGCCCGAAACTGGCGACCTTGTCGAGCTGTGAAAGGTAGCTGCGGGTTGGCGAGATAAGCCGGCGTTGAGTCCCCCCTGGGGATTTGAGAGACACCACGGCTCCAATTCCATCGCGGTTTGTGGTCTGGCCGTCCCCCACGAGCCGCACCCGCAGCCAGTGTCGGCCCAGTGCCTGATCATTCCGCAACAGCCGGGGAGCCGCTCCGGTGGTGGTCAGCAACAGGTCTTGGTCGCCATCCCCGTCGAAGTCAGCCGTGGTGGCCCCCCGTCCCACCATCGGTTTGGCAAAATCGGTTCCGGTCTGCGGGACATCGAGCTTGATGAACTCACTCCCCCGGGTGGAACCGGTGTTCCAGTACAACTGCGGTGGCTGCTCGTAGGTCTGGCTCTTCTGGACCTTGCTGATGTCATTCTCGAGGTGCCCATTGGCGACCACCAGGTCGAGCCGCGAGTCGAGATCGACGTCGGCGAAGAAGACTCCAAATTTCAGCCAGATGCGCGAGGCGGGGCCGAGACCCGTCGCGACGGCATCGTCGCTGAAGGTCATGTTGTTCTTGCGGGTACAGTACAGCGCGGTCATCTCATTGGTGAAGTTGCCGATCACCACGGCCTGGGTGTCATCATTGCGGAACCAGCCGAGGTCACAGCCCATCGCCCCGCGCGCATTCCCCGTGTTGTCGACGCCAATGCCCCGTTCGATCCCAACCTCTTCAAACTTCCCGTTGCCGAGGTTGTGGAACAGGAAGTTCTGAACGGTGTCATTCGCCACCATGATGTCAAGCAGGCCGTCGTTGTCCGCATCCAGAAAGACAACCCCGAGCGACTTGCCGACGGGCACCCCGGTCGCCGCGTTCTTGACCTGCACTCCCGAGTCGGCCGACACATCGGTGAATTTCCCCCCACCCTCGTTGCGATAGAGGTAGGGAAAGGCTCCGTCAAAATCCTTGGGACGGCAATACGCTCGCACCGAGCCGTCCAGAGTGCACCGCAGTTCGCGATCGACCCGGGGAGACCAGCGGACATAGTTCGCCACGAACAGGTCCAGGTCACCGTCGCGATCGTAGTCAAAGAAACCGGCACTGGTGCTCCAGGCATTCTCGTCCCCTCCGACCCCCGCGCTCGCGGTCACATCGACAAACTTCCCCTGTTCGTTGTGAAAGAGGTGATTCGTTCCCAGCCCACTCAGGAACAGGTCGGTCCAGCCGTCGTTGTCATAGTCTCCAACGGCAACCCCCTGGCCATAAAACTCGAGGGCGACCCCCGCCTCCTCGGAAACGTCGGTGAACTTCCACTCGCCGTCGTTCCGGTAGAGCGTGGTGACGGCACGTTTCTTGCCTGGCGTCTCTGCGTCACTCCACGGGCGGGAGTTCACGAAGAGAATGTCGGTTCGGCCGTCGTTGTTGTAGTCCAGGACGGCACACCCGCCCCCCATCGACTCGGGCAGCAGTTTTTCGCCCGTCGCGCCATTTTCATGGACGAACTGGATCCCCGCTGCCGCCGTCACATCGACAAACGGGACCTCGGGAAGAGTCACCTCGGTCTTGCGCACATTGGCCTGTTTCAGTTCCGATTGCCGGTCGACCGGTTTTTCCGGCGGCTTCCGGGTCAGCCAGAACGCCAGGCCTCCCAGCACCGCAACTCCGGCAATGGCCGCCAGCGAGCGACGAAACATCTGCGCGATGATCGTGTCGTCGGCGGCGGCCTCCAATTCCGGTTCGCGACGCGGTGCGGGCTTGTGCTTGTCCTTGTCGATCATGACGCGTCTCCGGTGGTCGGTGCGGCCGGCTCGAGGACGGCTGCCTCCGCGGCGGGTTGGGCCCCAGCCGGGCGAGGCTCGGGCTTTTGCCGGGCGAACTTCTTCGGCAATCCCGGGGCCCCGGGACGGTTCAGAGGATAAATCACCAATGGTTCCGAAGCGACATTGGCCGCCGGGTACCGCAGGCGGGCCGCGTTGACCGCCAGCTCCTGGGCATTGTCATCGGGCTTGTAGCGGATGTGCAGCCGACGGTGCAGACCGGCCCGTTCCTCATCGCCCAGCTCGGTATGCAGCTGCGCGAGGTTGTAATGCGCCATCACATCTTCGGAGTCATAGAAGAGGCTGGCTTCAAACTCCTTCACAGCCTCCTGCAGCAGTTGACGGCGTTCGGTCTCATCGTCACGCACCTGCTTGGCCAGTTCAAACAGCGTCTGTCCCAGTTCGTTGTGAACGACAATGTCACGCTCGAGGTGCAGGTTCCGTTTCCGCCGCTCCTCCGTCTGGTCGTAAAGCACACTGCGGAAATTCTCGACGGCCCGATCGAGATACCCCTGCTGCTTGTTGATCAGGCCGGTGAACCACGCCACGGTCCAGGGAGGTGCCGCCGGGTTCTGGAACTCAGCCGCCTTCTGCAGCACTTCCACCGCTTCATCAATCCGGCCTTCGGTGAAGTAGACGCGGGCGCGATTGACCGGCCCATCGAAACGCCCCAGCTTTTCGACTTCCAGGAAGGCCTGTTCGGCCTGCAGCAACTCCGACTTGCCACCCCCCGAACCGGGAGCGGCCCCTTCGAGCAGCAGCCCGATTCCGTAATCGTTCCAGCGCTGCCAGAGATCCTTCTCGGCAATCGCCGACTTCTGTTCCGGGATCTCCGCGGTCACTCCCTCGACGGGGAAGGTGATCGTGTCGGTGGCGATCGTCGTCACCGGCAGCGTGTTGTGCCAGGGTTCGCCCGGCGTGTGGTCCGGCAGCGTCGGGCCACCGGGCAGCGACTTCCGCCCCACGTAGTCCATGTAGATCTTGTCGAACTTGCGGTACTGCAGCTTGACCTCGACTGTCACAGGAGCCGAGAGGGTCTCGGGCAAGGCCAGCTCGAAATGCACGATCTGGGCACCGCCGGGGGGAATCTGCTTGTTGTAGAGCGGAGTGAAAATGTCCTGCGGATTCCGCCGGTCAATCCGGTTGCCATTCCGATCGAGCATGAAGACGTTGATGAAGTGGGACCAGGGATCGACACTCCCCTCTTCGTCAATCGCTCCATTGCGGCCAATCACCACATCGCCGCTCTTCACCGTGACATCAACCCAGATTTCATTCGAGTCAACCGTTCCCTGTGAGAACAGGTGCCCCACCTTGAGAGTGCGCAGCACGGTCTCCAGCAGGTAGGTCTTTCCGGGCTTGAGCGTCGGAACCTGTGGTCGCAGCGGGGCGGTCAGGGCCCCGTCGATCTTCCCCTCTTCCTTCAGCCCGAACAGGTCGACCCGAACCACCCCCTTCTGGAATTCCTGGTGGGCCTTCACCGTTTCCTCGTCGCCACGCAGATATGGCAACGCGGTATTGGCTCCCAGGAACATGTGGTTGTGAATGCTCAACTGGCCATTGGCCGCAAAATCCTTCGCCCCGAAATCGTTCGAGGGAGAGAGTGGCATGTGACACTCGGCACAGTTCTCCCGCGATTTCTCGGGGTAATAGAAGGCCCGTGCATTGCCTCCACTTACGCCCGACAGCAGGAACGATCCGTAGCTGTCCTGTCCCCGCAGAAACTCCTTGTAATGATTGAGGGCATACGGCAGATGCACCTTGTGACAGGCCGAACAGAATTCCGACGACTTGTGCAGCGGCTTCAGGAATGTCTGCTTGTGGAAGGTCGGCTTGGCCTTCACCAGCTGGTTGTTGACCCACTGCAGGACGCCGTTGTCACTCTGGGCAAACGGGTAGTGAATCGGTTCTTCGATCGTGTAGTCGGCATTGCCGCGGCTGCTGTATTGGTCGTTCCACTCGGTGGTGTTCAGGCTGGAAATGGCGTGGCACACGGTGCAGGTGATGGCCGCCCGTGCGGTGGGATGTTTGACGATGTCGAATTCGGGGTCGTCAAACAGACCGCCGAAGAAAGGGACTGGATCATGGCAGCCGGCACACCAGCGGGATGCTTTTACATGGCCATCTCGTTTCAGGCCGAATTCGCGGGTCTCCACCACGCTGGCCATGTACATCGGATTGTTGAATGAGCTGAAGCGGTGCGCCCCGTGCTGGTGCTGGGCATAGGCGTCGGCATGACACTTCAGGCAGTATTCGTCCATCATCAGCGTCGCGGCCGGAATGAACTTGTCATTCGCGGTCACCGCCATTGACGGTTCGAAGTACTTCCGACCTTCCGCTGAACCCTTGGCATTCAGGGTTCTGGGATCGGCATTCTGCAGCACGATCATCGCCCCGACCAGGCCGGCCACCGCCCCCAGGTATGTCAGTCCATACCGCCACTTGATCCGGGGACCGGCCAATCGGTGCAGCCAGTAGAGCCAGCCAGCCGCCAGGGGGGCGGCGACATGCAGCCAGTAAATGGCTGTGCGGGTCGTTCCCGCCCGAAGTTGCAGTGAACCGAACTGGGTCAGCCCGATGCCGGTCACCAAGACCACCAGCCCGGCCAAAAACAGAGCGTACCCGACCCGAATTGCCCGCCGGTTCCTGCGGTTGCGCGATGTGATCAGGTGGATCACACCAAATGCCACAAATGGAACCACCAGCAGCAGCCCCAGTGCGAGGTGCAGCAGGAACATCCAGAGATAGAAGTAGTTCTCATAGCTGACCCCGGGGCCGGCCAGCCAGCCGCGGGCGGTGACCGTCACGAGATAGACGGAATTGGCGGCCAGCAGTGCCACCAGGAACAACACGACCTGAAACAGACGCTTCAGTCGCGGTCCGATCGCGGGAACATAGCCAGTGGGGCGGGGGCGATCGGCAGGCCAGGCGGCGGGAGCCGGTGCAGACATTTCAGTCTTCCAGGAATGAGAGCAGGGGCATCCCGATTCCGGAATGCCGGGAATTGTGTCCGATCAAGCCAGGAGCCGCCCAGCGGCAGGCTCCCCCTTTTCAACCGGTCCTGCCCGGCAAGGTTCACCCTGCCCGGGGCCACAGGACCTGGACTTCCCACACGGCGTCGATTTCTGCTGGGAGGCAGGAGAGTCGAGATTCCAACTCCTGCGTCCCGGAACCCGATTCCGCCTGTCACCTCCCCCCGGACAACGCTGTCAACAGCTCGCCGCGGTCGGCCAACGGAAATCGGGCCCATTCCAGCCCGCCGTGTGCACAGTTCCCCGAGGTGGGCGTTCCCAACGGCCTTCACGCAACCTTCCGGCGACCGTCATGCCCCACACGCCCTGAGCCCGCAGCCCTTCGCCCTCACCGGTTTCGGCCAATGCCGTTGTCGGGATGCCGTCCAGCCTCACAGGATCGGCGGCCACCGATCCTGACCCCGGTGCGGGAGGAAGTGCACCCCGACAAGTCGGTCCGGAACAACCTGAGGGGGCCGGAACTGGTACCTCCACCGGTTTGTCCTTGGTGTGAATCGCACTCTTCCCGGCGACCCGGTCCCCATCGACAAACGCAAATCCCGAGTGGGCCGCAAGATGCATCATCCGGGCAGCCGGCTGATCC
>Ga0255182_1001701_pt1 | contig 10962 bp, 9 predicted proteins | sample Atl_UVDOM_RepA_8_FD_188420 | JGI IMG/M metagenome (GOLD analysis project Ga0255182, IMG submission 188420) | Freshwater microbial communities from Altamaha River, Georgia, United States - Atl_UVDOM_RepA_8d | ecosystem: Environmental > Aquatic > Freshwater > River | place: USA: Georgia | collected... | reverse complement strand
CCCACCACAGGCGCCATGGACGCGCCATGACCGGGCAGCACGCTGTCGAGCAAGGCCTCGTGGGACCAGCGCAGGTCGGCAAAGCGCACCACGCGCTCGCGCATCCGCTCAGCATCCCAATCCTCCAAGGCCGCGATTTCAGCGTCGGACATGGGCTGGAGCAGGCGCACGTCCTGGGGCAGGGCGTCGCCTCGACGGGTGTCGATCATGCGGTAGTCCTCGGTGAGGTAAACACCGGCTTGGCGCGCCTGCTCGATGGTCCAAGGGCCCCAGAGAATGCCGCCGGTATCGTCACGGCCCAAACCCGAGAAGAGGAAACCATCGTCCACCCCCACATTGCGAAACGCGCGGTAGATCCAGGTCGGCACCGACACGATGTCGCCTTCCGTGATGACGGTGTGTTTTTCCTCCGGATTAAAGCCCCACATGATGCGCCAATCCCCCCGAAAACACATGAAGACTTCACACGTGAAGTGCATATGCGGGGGATTGGTTTTGCCGTGGGGCATCGACACTCCGCCGAGCTGAAAACCATGGGGCTCGCGCAGGCTGATGGGCTGGTTGGGGTTTTGCGAGACCCCGGGGCCAATCAAGGCGTAGTTGTATTTGGGCGAGCACGCCTCGATCGCGTAATCGATGAACGCCTCGGTGGTATAGCGCAAACTGGAGAAGGGAATAAAGCGCTGCGTCAAGTCGGATTGCTTCATGGCGAAGACCTGCAAAGGTTGTCGGGTTGATGAAAAAAACGGTGCGTGGCCCGAGCCAAGGCTTGCGCCCGCGCCAGGGGCAAGTAATGCCCTGCCCCCTCGAATTCCTGCCATTGCGCGGCGGTGTGCGCCGCGCACATGGCTTGTTGCTTCTCGGCCCCGCACCAAGGGTCGTTGGCGCCACTGATGAGCAACACCTCGCCCGAAAAAGCCTGCAAGGCCGGCAATCCGTCGGGGCGGCTGGCATTGAGTTCGCCCTGGGCGACAAAGGCCGACCAGGGCGTGGCGCAAGCCATCTCGACCACGGTGGCCGCGAGCTCGGGGGACTGCGAATCGGCCGGACTGGCCTGGGCGAGCATGGCGCGCGCCACGGCGGCGGGGCCCTCGGCTTGCCAGAGGGCCTGCTGCGCCTCGGTTCGCTCGCGGTGCAAGGGGGTGCCCGCCGCGGCATTGGTGGCGACCAAACACAGGCGGCGCACACGCGCCGGGGCGATGGCCAAGAGTTGCAAGGCCAAAACGCCCCCCAGTGAGAAACCCAGCACATCAAAGCGCGCGGGCAGACGCGCGAGCTGCCTTGTCCACCACTGCGAAACAGTCAATTCCAAGGTGTGCAAGTCTAGAACCTGGCCGTGGCCTGGCCGCCCGAGCGCCGCCCATGCCGTTTGCAGCGGCGCAAACAAGCGCGCGTCGCACAGCGTTCCGGGCAGCAGCACGCAGAGGGGGGCTTCAGTCACGCAGGCGCTCCCCACTCGCCGCATCGAACCAATAGAGCCGATCCTGCGGCAAGCGCACATGCACCCGCTCGCCGCGCGCCAAGCGCAAACTTTTGCTGGCTTTGACGCTCAGCAGGGTCTCGCCGAGTTTGAAGTTCACCATGCTGCAATCGCCCAGCAACTCAAAGGTGAACACTTCGGCGCTGAAATGCCCATCGCCTTCGGCGGTCAAGTGCATGTCTTCGGCACGGACGCCCAAGACCAGTTGACCCTCGCGCGGGGGGCGCAGGGCCACATTGACGCCATCGCGCCAGCGGACACCCTGGGTCGAGGCTTGCACAGGCAAGAGGTTCATGGCGGGGGAGCCGATGAAGCCGGCCACAAACACATTGGCGGGATCGTTGTAAATGTCTTCGGGTCGCCCGAGTTGCTGAATCACGCCATCGTTCATGACGGCCACACGGTGCGCGAGGGTCATGGCCTCGACCTGATCGTGGGTGACATACACCGTGGTCACCCCGAGCTCTTCACTGAGGTTTTTGATTTCAGCGCGGGCCGTCACGCGCAGCTTGGCATCGAGGTTGGAGAGGGGCTCGTCCATGAGAAACACACGTGGGTTGCGCACAATGGCGCGCGCCAAGGCCACGCGTTGGCGCTGGCCACCGGAGAGTTCTTTGGGCATGCGGTGTAAATAGGGCTCCAAGCCCACGCGGCTGGCCGCTTTGCTCACCCGCTGCTCCCGCACCTCTGCGCCCACCTTCTGTAGCTTCAGGGGGTAGGCGATGTTGTCATACACGTTCATGTGCGGGTAGAGGCCGTAGTTTTGAAACACCATGGCCACGTCGCGCAGTTGGGTGGGCAATTCGTTGACACGCACACCATCGAAGCAGATTTCACCGCCGCTGGGCTCCTCCAGGCCTGCGATCATGCGCATGGTGGTGGTTTTGCCGCAACCTGAGGGGCCCAGCAAGACGAGGAACTCGCGGTCGGCGATGTCCAAGTTGAGGTTTTTCACGACGTGGGTTTGCCCAAATCGCTTGTCTAACTGTTTGAGTTCAATCAGGGCCATGTGGCGTTGCTTTCTCGGGAATGGGGTCTTTAGCGCACGGATCCTGCCGTGAGGCTGCCGACAAAATGCTTTTGCACCATGAGCGACAACACGAACATGGGCAGGGTGATCAAGAGGCCGCCAGCGGCCATGAGCTCCCAGAGGTCCCCCCGCTCGGTGCGAAAACCAATGAGGCCGATGGGCAGGGTCAGGGCGTGTTGCTTGCCCAAGATCAGGGCAAAGAGAAATTCGTTCCAAGTCAGGGTAAAGCTAAACACCGCCGCCGTGATGATGCCGGGCCAGGCCGCGGGCACCACGATCTCCCAAATCACGCGCGCGCGCGAAGCACCATCGACCATGGCCGACTCCTCGATCTCCAGCGGCACGGCGTCCAAAAACCCCTTGATCATCCAAACGGCATAAGGCAGCACGATGGAGAGGTTGACCATCACCAGCGCGATTCGGGTATCGAGCAAGCCCCAAGCCTTGAACATCAGGAAAAAGGGCAAGACCACCACCGCCGCCGGGATGAATTGGGAGGCGATGACGAGCAAGAACAGCGTGCGCTTGAAGGCAAACTGAAACCGCGAGAAGGCGTAGGCCGCCATGGTCGCCATGGGGATGGCCACGAGCACGGTTCCCGTTGCCACGAGCACGCTGTTGACGATCTTTTGCCCAATGTTCCAGGGGTGGGCAAACACCGTCGTGAAATTCTCCAGCGTAGGCGTGAAATGGAGAGCGCTGGCGAGCGCGTACACATCGCGCGGCTCTTTGAACGCCGTGAGGGTGATCCAGAAAATCGGCAGCACGATCACGCCCACAATGAGCAAAACCCCGGCTGCGTGGAAAAACTCAAAGCTCCAGCGCTGGGCCAAGAGGGTCGTGGCCGAAGGGAGGTGTTGGCGGTGGGCGGTCATTTGCGGATCACCAAGCGAAGGTAAAACATGGCGATCGTGAGCAGCACCGCCGTCAATACATACGCGGCCGCCGCCGCATAGCCCATGTCGTAATACCCAAAGGCGGTGTTGTACACAAAGTAAGCCAGCGTTTGGGTGGAGGTACCGGGCCCGCCATTGCTCAAGGTAAAAATGGTGTCAAAAGCCTTGAGCGCAAAGACCGATTTGAGAATGGCCACCACGCCCAAGACAGGCCAGATTTGGGGCAAGGTCACGTCCAAAAACACCCGTATGGGGCCGGCGCCATCGACACGGGCGGCCTCCTCGGTTTCACGCGGCACGGAAGCGAGCCCCCCCAAAATCATGAGGGTCATGTAGGGCGCCCAGTGCCAAATGTCCGAGGCCACCACTGCGGCCATGGCAAGTTTGGCGTCGGAGAGCCAAATCTTGCCTTGCAAGGCCGGAATCAAGCTGCTGAGGAGGTGTTGTGCGATGCCGTATTCCGCGTTGAGGAAGAAGCGAAAGGAAATGCCAATCACCGCCGGGCTCATCACAAACGGCAGGATGAGCAACACCCGCGCGAGCGAATAGGCCCGGCCCTGGCGCTTGAGCAGCAAGGCCGCGCCCAGGGCGAGCAATAGGGTGAGCACGACGTCCCAGCCCAGAAACACCGCCGTGACCTTGACCGAGTCCATGAACTCGGGGTCGTCGGTGAGCAAGAGCCAGTAGTTCTCCAGCCCGACCCACCGACCGGGCTCGTCCATGCGGGCGAGTTTCCACTCCCGCAAGCTGAGCACGAAGGAGTAGCCGAGCGGAAAAACCGCCATCGCCAGCACAAACAAGAGCGCAGGCGAGAGCAACCAGACCCAGGCTGGGACACGTTTGGTCATACGGCCTCGCTCAGCTGCGCATGATGCGTCGCGCGCGCTGGGCGGCCCCGTCGAGCGCCGACTTCACATCGCCCTGCCCGCTGGCGAGCTCGTTGATGGTGGCTTCGAGCAAATCCGAGAACTGGGGCCACTGGGGGAACAAGGGCACACCGTGCGCGCCCTTGAGCGACTGGGCCGCGGCTCGGTGCATGCCGTCAAAGCGTTGGTTGACGGCCGCATCCACCAAGTTGGCGTTTTGCACGGCCACCACCTCGTTCTTGGAACGGTCGAGCAAGAGGTCGCGCTCGATGCCGGGCTGGGTGAGCCAGGTGAGAAACTCCATGGCCGCGTCTTTGCGCTTGCTGTTGCGGTTGATGCCATAGAACCAAGTGTTGGTGTAGGTGCTGTTGTCTTTGCCCGGCATGGATGGCAGGGGCACAAAACCCACTTGCTCGGGTTTGAGCGTGGAGGTTTTGGCATCGGTGAGGCTTGCATAACGCCACCACCAAACCGGCACCATGGCGGTCTTGCCTTGGGCGACCGAGTTCACCGCGTCGGTTTCATTGAACGAGGCGCTCGCCGCCGGGGCCACCTTGTGCTTGAGCAGCACATCGAGGTAAGCCTGCGTGGCAGCGATGCCTTGGGGTGAATTGAAGGCGGGGTTGCCCTGGGCATCGACCAAGTCACCGCCCATGCCCCAGAGGTAGTTCATCCAGATCATGAGGTTTTGGCCGCCGGTCTTGCCGTAATACATGGCCACGCCCGCCAGATCGGTCTTGGACTGCACGGTGCGGGCGGCCTCGACCATTTGGTCCCAGGTCTCGGGTGGGTTCAACCCTAGCCGGCTAAAGATGTCCTTGCGATAGAAGAGCAACTGCACGTGGCCCCGAATGGGAAAACCCAAGTAATTATTGCCATTGCCCAAGCCATCGCGCGCGGCGCGCAAATGGGCGCGTGGGTAGCGCGCAGCCATGTCGATCTTCTTCTCGGCCAAGCGGTCGTTGAGCGGCTCAAAGAGGTTGTAGAGGCTTGGACCCCAGATATCCATGGCGCTGAGCACATCGTATTGATCGGTTTTCGCGACCAACTCGGCGGTGAGCTTCTCGCGCGTGTTGGCAAAGGGCACGTACTGGTACTTGACCACGATGCCCGTGAGGGCCTCGAACTCCGCGAGTCGGGCTTCATGCGCGCTGAACTGCGGTGCGACCACACTCAGCACGTTCACCGTTTGCCCGGCAAAGGGCTTGCCCGGTCGCAGGGCGGCACTCTGGGCGTGTGCGCTGCCCAAGCCGTGGAGGCCCAGCGCGGTGGCGGCGGACCATTGCATCAAATCTCGTCTATTCATCATGGTTGTCTCCTTGGTGATCTGGGGTTGGGGTGTGAAAAAAACAAAAACCGTGTGGATGGGGCACTCAGGACGGCGGACGAACCGAACCGCGCAGGCGCAACTCGCCCTTCAAGACCATCGCCTGTCCGGCGGCTTTTTTGGGCGAGGAAACCTCGCGCGCCTGGAGTTGCAGCCGCAGGAGTTGCACCACCGCGTCGATCATCTCGGGCAGGGGCTGGGCGTAAGTGGTGAGGTCGTAAGCGGGCCAGGCGGCTTGGGGCACATCGTCAAAACCCACCACGGAAACGTCTTCGGGCACGCGCAGGCCCAGCGTATGGCGCAAGAGATCCATGGCGGCAAAGGCCATGCGGTCGTCGGCGGCGACGATGGCGTCGGGCCGCTCTTGGGGCTTGCGCAGGCGCTTGCCGCTGTAAAACCACTCGCGCACCACGGCTTGCGCCGTCGCCTCTTCGTAGTTCCCCACGCCGTAGGCAAACAAGGGCATTTGGGCCTCCTGCAAAGCCCGGCGGCAGCCCTGCTCGCGGGCTTGGTTGGTGGAGGACTCCAAATTGCCTGCCAAATAAGCCACGCGGCGGTGCCCGCGATCCAGGAGCAGGCGCGTAAGAGCCGCCATGCCCGCTTCCTGATCGGTTTGCACGGAATGGAATGCCCGATCGGGCGCGCTCGACGCCACGCGGTTGAAGAGGACCACCGGAATGCCCGCTTGGGTGCAGGCCTTGGCCAAATCGGAATGCAGCGTGGTAGCGGCGAGCACAATGCCGTCCACACGGTAGTTGAGGAGTTGCTCCATGAGCGCCACCTGCTGTTTGCCATCGGCCACAAAGAGGAGGAGCTGCATGCCCAGGCTTTGCAAACGCTCGGTGAGCAGTTGCAAAAAACGCGGGTAAAACAAGTTGTCCAAGTGGGCGAGCACGACACCCACCATGCGGGTGCGCCCCGTGCTCAAGTTGCGTGCGTGCACGTTCGGGCGATAGCCCAAGGCAGCGGCAGCCCGCAAGACTTTGGCCCGCGTCTCTGGCGCCACGCTCGCCCCCACCGAAAAGCACCGACTCACCGCGGATTGCGAGACCCCTGCCAACGCCGCCACATCGTGCGAGGTGACGTGCCGCTCCACGCCAGCGGACGCGCCGGCCCCAGCGGGGCGGGCGGGCGACGTCAGGCTCGACTTGGGCGTTTTAGGCGATTTGGTTTGCATACGTATGCAAGCATGGTATAAAAAAAAGCGCCCCACCGGATTCATGACTTACCCTAGGGTTCCAAGACTCTTGGCGGCGCAAGGCCCCAAAAAAAACCCGACGGGGGAAAGTCCGTCGGGTTCGACTGCAGGCACGAGAGACCTGCGGTCTGTTGCGAGGAGAGGCTTGGGTAACCCAGCTTCGCCACGCGAGCGGCAAGGATGTCGCTCTAGAGGTGGATGCGAAAACCCATGACTGGGCCACGCCACTTCATACTAGGCCCATTCTGTGCCAGCGTCAAACACTTCTTGACCCTTCTTGGGGCTGTGGCCTCAAATGCGGCATTTCGAATAAAGCCCCCTCAGGTCTCACGAACCTTCGCATGCGCGTCCCCCCGCTCGCCGCGCATGAAGGGATATCAGCCAAAACTGATGCCGGCGGATTTCACAATTCGAGTGATTTGCTCGGAGGATCGCTTGATGAGGTCGGCCAGCTCCTTGTCGCTGCCCGAAAGCACAGAAATGCCGCGACCTTCGAGCTGACTGCGCAGTTCGGCACTGGCCGCAATTTTTTGCACTTCCTTGCTCACCCGGCTGATGGCCGTCGCTGGGCTGCGCGCGGGCATCATGAAACCCCAGAAATTCGAGAAATAAAAGCCCGGCACCCCCGACTCCGCCACGGTGGGCACATCGGGCATGGCGGCAATGCGCGAGCCCGTGACCGCAAGGGCTTTGATCTGTCCCGATTTGGCCTGCGAAAATGCAGCGCCATCGATCATGAAATCGATATGGCCGCCTAAGAGGTCATTGAGCGCCATGGCGCCCCCCTTGTAGGGGACATGCAGAAAATCCACGCCGGCAATGCTTTTGATCATCTCGAGCGACAAATGCCCAATGCTGCCCGGCCCTGCAGTGCCGCAGCGGAATTTGCCCGGGTTGGCTTTGGCCAGCGCCAACAAATCGCGCAACTGGTTGGCCGGCAAATCCTTGCGACCGGTGATCACGATCGAGACCGCTGCGATCGCTGAGACGGGCACAAAATCGCGCGCGGGGTCGTATGGCAAGGCGGGATTGGCGATGGGGTTGATGCACAGGGAGCCCAAGTCGCCAATGGAGAGGTTGTAACCGTCAGCGGCCGCCTTGGCCGCTTGGCCCAAGCCAATGGCGCCAGCCGCGCCGCCTTTGTTGTCCACTACCACGGGTTGTCCCAGCGCCGCGGCTAAGGGCACCGCATAGGCGCGCGCCACGATGTCGTTATTCCCTCCCGGTGGGTACGGCACGATGAGGTTGAGGGGCTTGCTTGGGTAATTCTCCTGCGCATGCAGCGGGGCCAGGCCCCAGCCCGCGCCCCATGCGCAGAGGGCTTGGAGGTAGCGTCGGCGCGTGAGCGTCAAGCACGGTCGATCATCCCGGAGGGGCTTGTCCATGGTCAGTACTCCTTCATTAAGCAGGTCGAATCGCGGTGCGATCGGGGTGATCGACTGGGGGCTGTGGGTAATGCACCCCTCGCTGGCCACTCAATTGGCGGTCGGGGGAGATGCGGGTGCCGTCGCTGGGGTAGCCACGCAAGCGCCCCTGCTGCACCCACTCCAGATCGCTGCCATAGAGCTGCGCGATCAGGGCGGCTTCGAGTCGCTCACGCACCGCCGCGTGTGCCGGCGCCGCGGCGAGATCGTGACACTCTTTGGGGTCCTCCAAGAGGTCAAAGAGTTGAACCACTTGCCCGCCGGGGTACCAAATCAGTTTATAGCGGCCATCGTGGATCATGCGGGTCGCGTTTCGCCCTTCGCCACATTCCCCAAACAACAGCTCACGTCGGTGCGCACCGATCATGCTGATCCCCTCCACGCTGGAGGGGATGGGCAAACCCGCCAACGTCAACAGGGTGGGCATGACGTCTTGGAGTCCGACCAAACGGTCGTCCACCGCACCCACCGCAACGCTGCGGTCATGGGGACGCCCCACCAAAATCATAGGGACTCGTGCCGATCCCTCATAAAACAAGCGCTTGGCCCACAGCCCGTGGTCGCCCAACATATCGCCATGATCGCCCGTGAGGAGAATGACGGTGTCGTTCAACAGGCCTTCTTCGCGCAAGGTGCCCACCAACACCCGTATTTGATGATCGATATGCGTGCACAAGGCGTAATAGGCCCGCCGAATGCTGCGCAACTTTGCGGGAGACCACGGTGCGGGCCAGTAGTCGCGCACCACTTGCAAGGCCATGGGCAAATCCGCTGTGGCTTGCCGGGACCAATCGGCCATCACGGGCAAATCGATCGGCTCATCCTGATAGAGCGATTCATAACTCGCGAGCGGCACCAGCGGCGGATGGGGGTGGGTGTAGGAGACGTGCCAGAAGGCGGGGCGCGTCGGGTCACGCCGCTTGATCTCCCGCGCCGCGACACGGGTGATCCAATTCGTCACATGCAGCGCTTCGTCCAAATGCCAGGGTCTGTGCTCGTAGCCATTGTTGCTCATGCCATGCATGAACTGCTGTCCCGCTTGTCCTTGGTCGGCCAAGTAGAGGTCGTAATCATCGACCGCACCCAAGCCAGGCCGGCCCTCCTCGGCCAACAAGGTATTTTCAAAGCCGATTCGGTCCCGCTGCGGGAATACGTGCAACTTGCCAATGGCGCTGGCTTGGTAACCCCCGTCAACCATGCACTGGGCCAAGAGGTTCTCACGCGGCATGGGGAGCGCCGGCAGAAAAGACCGATCCCCATGCCTGCGGGGGGATTGCCCCGTCATCATGGAGCGTCGCGCCGGGATGCAGATAGGGGACTCGGCATACGCCCGGGTGAAGCGCGTGCCCAATCGCGCCAATTGATCGATGGTGGGGGTTTGGATCACGGGGTGCCCTTCGCACCCGAAAAAGGGGCCGCCCCACTGGTCTAGGCTGAGAAAGAGGATGTGCGGGCGCTCGGGGGAGTTGGCCATGGTTGATCTCTGAAGCAGGCGATGAGGGCCACTCTAGCTCGGCACATGCCATGCGCATAGGGGTATCTTTGTCATAATGAATATGCCTTTGGAGATATACCCATGCAAAGCATCAGTCTGGAGCAATGGCGTCTTTTTGTGCAGATCGCTGACCGGGGAAGCCTTACCGAAACCGCTATGGCCCGAGACGTGGCGCAATCGGCCATCAGCCGTCAACTCGCCGCTTTGGAGCGCCTGTGCGGGGGCAAACTCTTTGACCGCCACGCTCAGGGCGTGCGTCTGAATGAAGTGGGACAACGCCTCTATCCCCAGGTTTGCGACTGGATTGCGCGTGCCGATGCGCTCGTGGCCGACGCCCGTGGGGTGCTGCGCGTGCCCAGCGGAACGGTCCGGGTGGGCATTTTGGAATCCCTCGCCGGGGATCTGGTGGGGCCGCTCTACAAAAGCGTGCGTCAACGCTATCCGGGGATTCAACTGCGCGTGGCCATTGGTTTGAGCGGTCGGCTCACGGAGAGTCTAGGGGCGGGACATCTCGACCTCGCCCTGTATTCAGACCACGGGCGCGAGCGGGTACTCCATGGACAAGGGCTGGGCACCATGCCCCATTTACTCGCAGGCCCGCCAGGGGACAAGCTCACGCGCGCCAAAACCGTGGCCTTTGAATCCCTGCACGACATTCCCTTGGTGATTCCGGGTCGGCCCTATGCCTTCCATGACGTGCTCGAGCACTGGGCGCAACGCAAGCGCATTCGCTTGCAAATTGTGCTGGAGTGCGACTCCTTGAGTTTGCAAAAGCAACTGGTCATGCAAGAAGGGCTCTACGCCATCATGGCTGCGAGCGCCCTGCGTGAAGAACTCCAATCGGGCCAAATTCAGGCCGCCCGACTCGCCAACCCCACACTCAACCGCCGCCTGGTCCTGCGCGTCAACCCCCAAGAAGCCCCGAGCCAAGCCACCCAGGCGGTGCGGGGTCTCCTCAAGCAACTCGCGACCACCCGCCTGCCCCCGCGCCAGACCGCGACCACGGGCTGATCAGCCCCTTGCGGTTGGGCGGTCACTTCGAGCTCGCGCGCTCCCCCATCGGCCGGCGCTGCGCTAAGATCACACCATGCCTATCGAATTCAACCCCGAACTGGATTTAGAACTGCGCGTGGAGGTGCCCATCACGCCCGCGCAGCTCTTTGCCGGTTGGACCGACCCGGTGCTGCTGCCCCAGTGGTTTTGTCCGCGCCCCTGGCGCGTGACGGCTTGCGAGATCGAGCCCGTG
>Ga0255182_1001700_pt1 | contig 10963 bp, 5 predicted proteins | sample Atl_UVDOM_RepA_8_FD_188420 | JGI IMG/M metagenome (GOLD analysis project Ga0255182, IMG submission 188420) | Freshwater microbial communities from Altamaha River, Georgia, United States - Atl_UVDOM_RepA_8d | ecosystem: Environmental > Aquatic > Freshwater > River | place: USA: Georgia | collected... | reverse complement strand
CGTTTTACGCCAGCTACTTGAAAAGTATGCGCCATGTGTGATTTTGATGGACGAGTTAGTGGCTTATATCAGGCAATTTCCGGACGGAGGCAGCCTGAGTGGTGGTTCGTATGACAGCAATCTTTCATTTGTGCAATCTTTGACTGAGGCTGCCAAACTTGTACCCAACGCAGTGGTTCTCGCCAGCCTTCCAGAATCAGAGGTGGAAGCTGGAAGCGCAAAGGGTGTAGGGGCATTGAAAGCTCTTGAGAAGACGTTTGGCCGAGTACAAGCGCTTTGGAAACCTGTGGCCCCCCAGGAAGCTTTTGAAATTGTACGGAGACGGCTTTTTGAGCCTATAAGAAATGAAAATGAAAAGCTGGCGGTTTGCAGGGCTTTTGCTGATACATATCGTTCCGAAGGTGCCATTCTGCCAAGTGAGACGCAGGAAGGTGAATATTACGAACGCTTGGCACAGGCTTACCCAATCCATCCAGAGTTTTTTGAAAGACTTTACAAGGATTGGACCACGATTGAAGGTTTCCAGCGTACCCGTGGTGTTCTTAAGCTCTTGGCAAAAGTCATCAGCAGGCTTTGGAAGGCAAATAATACCGACATGATGATTATGCCAGGAAGCCTGCCTTTGGCTGATAGCGAGGTCCGTAATGAGATGACCTACCTTCTACCACCGGGTTGGGACCCTGTGATTGACTCGGATATTGACGGGGAAAGGGCTGAAACCACGAGTTTAGAGGCTCGTGAGCCCCGTTTTGGTCAGGTGAATGCCGCCAGAAGAGTGGCTAGGACACTATTTTTGGGATCTGCACCATCTAGCGTTGCAACAAAACCAGGAATTCGTGGAGTTGACCGTGGAAGGGTTATCCTTGGCTGTCTGCAGCCAGGACAATCAGGCGCTGTGTATGGAGATGCCTTAAATCGAATTGCTGACCGTCTGCATTACTTGAACAGCAGCGGGGACAAGAACGATTCCACCACACGATATTGGTTTGATACCAGGGCAAATCTTCGACGCGAAATGGAAGACCGTAAGAGGCGTTTTGATGACAAAAGTGATGTCTACCAGAAGATTCAGGAAGTTCTCAAGAAACTATTCAACAGTTCCACATTTTTTGATGGAGTACATGTTTTTACACCCCATTCTGATGTGCCTGATGATAGTGCCTTGAGATTAGTACTAATGCCTTTGGATGCTTATTACCTTAAGGAGAATACCCAGCAATCCGAGGACCATGTCCTCGAATACCTTAAAAAGCATGGTAGCCAGCCAAGGCACAAACTGAACCGCCTCATTTTTATAGCTCCTGATCATGGAACATTATCACGCCTTAAAGATACCGCCCGTACTGCTTTGGCTTGGGCCAGTATCCTGGATGACATTGATACCGGAAGGCTTAACTTGGATCAGATCCAGAAAAAGCAGGCCCAAAAGGAAACCCTAGCATCCAATGACGTACTACCAAGGGTCGCACGGGAATGCTTCAAATGGCTGTTATGCCCAGTAATCGATGATTCAAAAGTTACGACTCCAAGAGTAGAATCATTCCCCCTTAACACTACAAGTGGAACCATCGCATCCGAACTTGACAGATGCCTTCTTGATAACGAATTGATCATAGTAAAATGGTCCCCTATCCACCTTCGGAACACTTTACAAAGCTTATATTGGAAAGAAGAAAAGCCTGCCATTGAAGCCCGGGTGTTCTGGGAGGATTCGCTTAAGTACCTATATCTGCCCAGGCTAAAATCCAAGGAAGTTCTATCCGAGGTTATTAGGGCAGGAACGATGGGTTCTGACTTTTTTGGTACCGCCTATGGTTTCAGTGATGGCAAATATGATGGCTTCCAGTTTGGGAAAGAATCTGTTTCATATGACGATACCCTTATGCTTATTGAGCCAAAAGCAGCCAAGGCTTATTCTGAGAAATTTCAGCCTGTGATTCCTCCACCAGTTATAGTTGTACCGCCGGTGGGAATTATTGGAGGAGGTGGGGGTACCAGCGTAAAGGGCGTGGGTGGAAATGGTGGTGGCCCCTCATCAACACAAACACCTTTTAAAAGCTTCCGTGGGTCAGTTGATGTGAATGCATTGCTGGCAAAATCAAGGCTTAATACTCTTGCTGAGGAGATAATCGCTTTACTGACATCGGACCCTCATGCGTCAGTAAAGGTTACTGTGGAAATAGAGGCAGATTTCCCTGGAGGAATTAAACAAGATTTGAAGAGAAGTGTTAGCGAGAACGCCAACAGCCTTGGTTTTAAAAATGCTGAATGGGAATGAAGTTTCAGCTATGAAAGTATCCCATTACGACTTTGTAAAAGGACTTAAAGAGTTTCCGGAAGGTTCTGACCAAGGTTCCGTGTATCTAACAATCCCAGAAACACCAAAAGAAGACTTCTATGTGGAGTGCAGCATTTCCAAACAGGCTCCTACCAACATCTGGCTACTTGAGAAATGCATACCCGTTGAAACACAAGAGCAGGTTTGGGCTATTCACGATCATCTGAAAAAACATATCCTTAAATTCATCGATATTAATAATCAAGAAACAATACTAGGGACTATTGCTAATGCGTTCGTCCGGAAATACCTTTGGAAGAGCCGCGCTTTCTATAAGCAGGTTTTTGGCACCAAGAAATCACGGAAGTAGTAAGTAAAGCAACGCTCTTGCCATGAGGAGTTTTGGCTACCAGGTTGAGATAGCTTTATCCGAGAATCGAAAAGAGCCCATTATGGACAACTATTGCTTAAACTTGGATGGTTGTATTGAATCGTTTCCTGATTTTTCCTTCAGTAATGAAGGTGATTGCGTAAGTATCTTTTGGAACAAAAGGCCCGAGATTTTTTGGCGTTTGGCGTATTCCCTTAAAACGGATAAAGAGACGGATGACGCTATTGTTTACCTGCAACTGCTAGGTCCAAAAGCTACACTGGAATCCTGGAAAAAGAATCTTAAGTTCAACTTCCTCGAAAAACCAAAATCCTTTAACGGAAGAAATGCACTTGGCAGGTTAATCAAGTTTATCAAGAACTTTGATTACGGCATTAAAAGCTGAATGCTTACAAATCTCTCTGATCACGGGTTTGTAATGATGCTTTTTGACAGCGGAAATACCATGGGGAGTTCATAAAATACTTTAACAATTGAATAGTTGCTTTTGCATAGCTTCCCTAAATGCCCATACCACGCCCGAACATTTCGGAAAATCCGTTAGGCCCTTGCAGGAACGAGGAGGACTTCCTCCTTCACTCTGCTGCATTGGAATGGTCCATTTCTGATCCCATAGTGATCCAGGGACCTGAGGACATCACATCCAGGGTAAACTGGCGCGATACCCCTAACCCTTTCCAGCCATATGACCATCAGGTTCAAAACCTGATCACATTCTGCAAACGACTGCCTGTTACCCTTCTTGCAGACGATGTGGGCCTTGGAAAAACTATCAGCGCCGGGTTGATTTTAAGCGAGCTAATGTTCCGAAGGAGGGTGAACAAAGCCCTGATCCTATGCCCCAAAATTCTAGGAAACCAATGGGTTGAGGAACTTGAGTCCAAGTTTAAGATCAAAAGCGTTTTTGCCAGCGGGATGAAGGAGTATCATCAGGCTGTCCTTGGTAAACAACCTGTAATTGTGACAACATACAACACAGGAGCGGAAGCACTTTTAGGATTAAAAAAGAATTCCTACGACATGCTGATTTTGGATGAGGCGCACAAGCTTCGCAACCTTTACGGTACCCCAAAACGACCCAAAATGGCTGCATCCGTTTACCAAGCCTTAAAGAACCGGTTGTTTCGATTTGTGCTGATGCTGACAGCAACCCCTATTCAAAACGGACTTTGGGATATTTATTCATTGGTAGACCTGCTTACCACCGCTAAGGGGCACAAGAACCCGCTGGGCAATAAGGATGAATTCCAAAAGCGATTCATTCTCCCAGGTTCTAATGGGCGAAAATTTATTGAAGGCACGGAAAAAGAATTTCGGCCCTTGGTAAGGGATTACATAGTCCGGACACGAAGGGGCGATGCAAAATTACAATTCCCGGATCGCGAGGTACGAACATCCCCGGTGACTTTGAGCCCCGAGGAAAAACGCCTGACATCCTTAATGGCTGAATACATACATCACTTTCATGGTCTTTCGCAATCAAGCCTTGCTGAATCGCTCATGAGCAGCCCGGCGGCTTTCATTGACCAATTAAATGAAATGGCAAAAAAGGAATACCTGGCCAAGGAACTTCTCCAGAAAGTTGATGAAAGCCTTCCCGAAGGTTTTGAATCTGCCAAACAAAAAAGTGTCATCAAGATTTGCAAGGAACTAAGGAGCAAAAAGAAGGATTGGCGCCTCATCATCTTTACCAAAAGAATTGAAACACTAAAAGCCATTGGTAAATCGCTACATCGCGAGGGCATTACCTATGGTTTCATTCAAGGCAATAATGCGAATCAAAACCAGAAAACTATCAAAGATTTTTGCTCTGAGCCTCCCAAAATCCATGTCATTATTTCCACGGACGCCGGTGCAGAGGGTGTCAACCTACAGGCAGGCAATGTCCTTTTGAACTATGACCTGCCCTGGAACCCAATGCGGGTAGAACAGCGAATCGGAAGAATCCAACGACTGGCATCAAAACATGCCAAGGTAATCATCCTCAATATGTATTGCGTGAACACCGTTGAGGAGAAAATCGTTGTAAGGCTGATCGAAAAGCTTCAAACCATCTCTCATGCGGTCGGGGATATCGAATCCATCCTGGAGGCGACCAATTCGGATGAGGAAGAATCTTTTGAAAAGCAAATCCAGGAGATGGTGATCAAATCCCTCAAGGGCCAGGATGTTGAAAAAGAGGTAATGGACAAGCTGGCGAGTATCCAAAGGGCAAAGGAAACCATCGAATCGGAAAAAGAATTCCTTGAGGATACCCTGGGAACCTCGGAACCAAGCAAAGACACCGGCCCTCAAGTGCCAAAGCTTTCCAAAAATAAACCATTCATGCCTTTTGAGGAGTTCAGCATCCGTGCCAAAAAGGCCCAGGGGATGGAGGTTCAGGAAACCAGTCCCGGTGTTTTTACTTCAACGAAAAAGGGCAAGCAGACGGAAATGATGGTCTTTGATGAGACTTTGTTCCAGGAAATGCAGGACAAGTCTGTATTCATGGGAAATGTATCGCTCTATCAGCCCGGTAAAACTGATTTTGAAAGGCTGGTCCAGCACTGGGTGGACCGTTGTGGCCATTATGTGATTGATTCCAGAAGCGTCACGGAAACGGATCTTGCCTCACTAGCTAGGGAATATTGCTCGGGATTTGAGGGTGTCACCTACGAAAGCCACGAGGTTTTGTCACAGACAGACCATTTCCAAGGGTCCATTGAGGCCATGACAAAAGCCTCAAACGGTGTGGATGCTTTCGAAAAAGTGATCCGCGAGGAGTATGTCCCGGAAGGCCATTCAAAGATAACAAGGTCGGATTTCAAGGAATTGGTGATGGCGGACCGGCTAAAGCCGACCAATCTCTTTAATTCTGTGGCATCATTCCTGGAAAGCAATATCATCGCGGACAAGGAATTCAACCACTTCTGTAATTTTTATGACCAACGGTTAAGGGAAGAACTTCCATCCACCTCTGGTGATGCCCAATTGGAGAAGAAAATCCGGGACAATTTCCAGTCCAACATTCTGGCGGAGATTTCCAGCATCAAGGGGTACCTGTATCGTGAAGTGGTTTTGAGGGTTGAATTCAGGAAGGATGGACAGGGACCATACAGCGCAACACTGACCGTGGTACCGTTTGCAAGCACCATCCTTGCCAAGCCTCTTGAAAAGGCTTGCGGTTTGACAGGACAGCAAGTTCCAGAAACCTGTTTGGAAAAATGCGCGATCACCGGGATGGAAGTTACAAGCCACCTGCTGGAATCCTCGGCAGAGTCTGGAAGAAAGGCCATCCCTGATAAAGTTACAACCTGCCAGGAAAGCAACCAGAAAGCCCTTGTGGACGAGGTGGAAACATCTGCCAGAAGCAGAGTCACTGCTTTTAAGAAGTTCTTTGTGACCTGTGAGGAAACCAACAGGCGTATTCTTTCGAGGGAATCTGGAAGGTCCTCCGTATCCAACAAGCTGGTGGACAAAATCTTCTTGGTGGCCTCAAGTAAGAATCCCGAACGGTATGGCCTTACCGAGGAGCATTTCACCTGCCAGAAAACCGGTAAGTCCCTACTGATCGATGAAATCGAAACATGCGCCAAAAGCTGGTTCAAGGTGGATGGAGATCTCTTGCAAGAATGCAGGGTAACCGGAAAAAGAGTGCTCCCAGAATTTCTGATTCCCTGCGAGGTTTCAGGGGACCTCTGCCTGCCGGAATCGTTGAAGGCTTGCACGGTTTCCAGAAAAAATGTTCGGCCAAACTTACTATTCACATCCGCAGTAAGTGGTTACAGAGCACTGCCTGAATACGCGAGCGCTTCGGAAGTTTCGGGATTATTGTGCCTGGCAAACGAGTTAATAACGTGTTCAATAACCGGTAAAAAAGCGCTTCCGGAGGAGATGGGAACCTGTGCCGTTACGGGAAAAATCTGCATCCGCAGTGAGCTTTTGCAATGCGCAGTGACCAAGGATCTCATTTTAAAAAGGGAGGCAGACCGGTCGGATTACTCGGGATTGATAGCCCGCAAAGACCTCTTCGAGGAATCCGCCAAGCCCCCTCACCGCAAGGGGCTGGATTTTGAATTAGCCATCTGTCAGGAGACAGGGGCTGCCTTGTTAAAAGATGAGGCATATCCGTCTGATGTTTCGGGAAAGATTGTAGATCAGGAACTTCTCCTCACCTGCCCCATAACGCAGAAGAAAGGCCTGAAATCGGAGTTCGTTCTTTGCGAGGAAACCCAGCAGCATATTCATCCAGATGAGGCAGCTATTTGCGAGTTTTCGGGCAAAACATTCCAAAAAGATCTTCTGGAGCCAAGTCAGGTTTCAAGAAAGAAGGTCTTCAAGAAGTACCTTGTCAGATGTTCGGTGACAGGGCTACTTGCCATGCCATCGGAAACTGGAATCTGTGATGTAACCGGTAAGCAAGTTGTTCTGGACCAGTTGCAGACCTGTGATGTAACCGGGAAAAGAGTGCTTCAAGAGCTGCTTGGCACCTGTGGAGAGACCAGCAAAACTGTTCTTAAGGAACTGCTGGGGGTAAGTTCGTTCAGCAAGATCGTTGTTTTGAATTCCCTTTTGATTCATTCCGAAAAGGACCCGCAAAGAAAAGGCCTGGCCAGGGAACTTGTGACCTGTTGTGTAACAGGCAGGCACCTGCTTTTGGATGAAACCCTTACATCGGACCATTCAAACAAGGTGGCGGACCTGGATTGCTTTGAACAATCGCAACTTTCAGGATGCAATCTCCTTAAGGATGAAGTCAAGGTCTGCGAAATCACTGCCCTTAGACTAAGCCCGGCGGAAGTGGAGGTTTGTACGGTATCCGGGAAAACTGCCGACCTGCGGCTGCTGTCCATGTGCCAGGATTCTGGTTTACTGGCACTTTCTGAATACCTTGATGTTTGCGAGATCACCAGCAAAAGTGTTTTAAAATCAAAACTTTCTACCTGTTCAATCACTGGCAGGAAGGGCTTAACAGCACTTATGGCCTGGTGTGAACACTCCAACCAGCCAATCTTTCCAGACCAGGCTGTAAAATGCCAGGCTACCGGCAAGGTGATAGCCCGAAAATATTCCAGTCATTCTGCTTATAGTGGATGGCTTGTGGATGCATCCCTTTTGCAAAAATCGGAAAAACCGCCTTATCGTGAAGGCATTGAAAGTGAATTTCAGAAGTGTGCCCTAACTGGCAAGCGGCTCCTTAAGGATGAGATTGCAATATCAGATTGGTCCAAATTAGCGGTCGACAAAGCTTTGCTCATGATATCTAGGGTTTCGCTAAAATATGCGACCAGGGAAGAAATGGTCCAATGTCAGGAAACCTTTCAGCATCTTTTGCCAGATGAGGTGCTGCGCTGTTATGTCACGGGAAGGTTTGTCGACAAAAGGCTTCTCATCAAAAGCGAATTGTCAGGGGAACTGGGATTGAAAAGACTATCAGGCCGATGTGAAGCAAGTGGAAAACTTGTCTTTCTTAAGGAATTGAAAATCTGCCCATTCAGTAAATTAAAAGTAATCCCCAGCGAGATGGTGACCTGCGCGGTCACAGGGCACCTAGGTGCCCGTATCAAAATGCTTAAAAGCTCAGTTTCCGGAAAATATGTCTGTCCCCAAAAAGCCATTCGCTCGGCTTCCAGTGATCTAATTGGCTTGCCAGACGAAACTCAATTCTGTTCGTGGTATGGAAAGCGGGTGTTAAAAAACGAAGCGGGGAGATGCGAATTCACCAAGCTTTATATTTCCAAGGAATTCTTAAACAGCCATGGCGAACTAAGCACACTTCGAAAATTGCTGGATGGCAAACAAACACTGACTCCGGAGAACAATTACCTGGATTATTCAGGCAAGGAAATCTTCATGGGGATCCTTAAAACTATTGACCCGGATTATTTCAAAAACGCGACAAGCTTGATTGGATTCAAAGGCCCCGGTTCACGGTATGCCGTTTGTGTGGAGATAAAACAATGGCTTGGGCTAACCTCTAAAGTTTTGGGTCTTCTTCTGGAAATCCAGCCGCCTAAGATTATTGGCAATGCAGTCTTGGGACGCCGAACTACTTCTGGATTTGAGATCGAACAAGACGTAACCTTTAAGCCAATCAAATAAATTATTCGGGGAAGGCTAATCCAAACCATAAAGAATAAAATGCACCATACTCCCTGGGATTCCACCAGCAAATACTATGAAGATAGGGCCGAGGAATACCTTGCCAGAACTGCGAACGTTGACATGGGATCCGTGTATGAACCTTTCCTTGCGCATATCCCCAGCGGGGGGGAGATTCTGGATGCCGGTTGCGGGCCTGGACGGGATACCTTGGCCTTCCTCAAAAAGGGCTTCCGTGTCACCGCATTTGATGCCTCTTCGAAAATGGTGGAGATGGCCTCCCGCCAAACAGGATTAGTAGTTGCCCAGATGCGGTTTCAGGATCTTTCATACGACAGTGAATTTGACGGCATATGGGCCTGCGCCTCATTGCTACATGTGCCTTCCACCGAAATAGACAATGTCCTTTTGAAGCTTAGCCATGCCTTGAAGCCTGGCGGGTTCTGGTACATGTCCTTCAAAGAGGGTTATGGGGAAAGAGTTGAGGACGGCCGGCGGTTCCTTGATTTAACTGAGGCAAGCCTCAAAACGAAATTGGGAAGCATCCATGGAATATCAATAATCCGCATATGGAGTTGTGAGGATCAGGCAGGCCGGGTTGGGATTCGCTGGGTGAACGGTTTGGTGAGGCGACAAAGCTAGGTGTCTAATTAGACTTGCAGCCCAAAATTTTTCTTGGCGCTAAGCTTAAAAAGTAAGGCACCAGATTGCTCTGGTGCCTAAAGTTGCCGCCAGTTTCGCCCATAGAACCAGCAGCATATTTATTGTGCACTATGTGTATTTAGTTGCAAGCATTAAAGCTTAATACTTAAAACTCCTCTAATCACCCCAGTCTGCATAAAAAGCGCTGATCATTACTCCCGTGGTCAAAAAGTCTTTGAATTGGTCTCAAAAGCTTTTAGAATTCGATTAATAACCTTAAAACCCTAAGCCCAAAAGCCCATGCAACCTGCCGATAAATTCGTGTTTGGCAAATACAAGACACCAAAGGTTTCCCTTGGAGAAATGATTCCATGCATGCTTAGAGACTGCGATGTTAAAGTCGTTGGTCTGTCAGATAGCCGAATTCAATGGCCCCTGGGCCAGCGCCCTGGAAAAGGTGCCAAAACATTAATCATTTATGGAGACCTCGAGAAAGCCATAAGGCGCGAATCCTTGCGTGCGGTTTGTTATTGGTTTGGTGTAACACCTCAAACTGTAACAGTGTGGCGCAGGGCTTTGGGGGTTCCGCGTTGCAACGAAGGCACGTTAAAGATTTTGAGCGATAACTTCAAAACACCATGGGCCCGTGAAATTCAGAAAAAAGCCCATTCTAGGCTCAGTGACCCTGACCGATGTGAAAAAATAAGGCTATCAAGACTTGGCAAAAAACGCCCCCAGGAAGTTATTGAGAAGATTCGTCTTGGGCATATGGGCCTTAAGCTCAGTATGGAGCACCGCAGGAAATTATCAATAGCGCAAAGAAAGCGTAGAGTTATCCCACCTGCTGCTGGAAAACCGTGGACTAAAGCAGAACTTGAAATCTTGTATAGTAAAAGCCCGGAAGATGTGGTGCGTGAAACTGGCCGCACTTATAGTGCGGTCTTTTCTTACAGGTGCCTGCTGCTAAAAAAAGACCCAAGTATTCAATTTGCCTTTCCAACCAATGCGCCAAAGCGGTGGACTAGGAAAGAAATACGGCTCCTTTACAAATTTAAGCCGAAGGCTGTTTCCAAAATGACCGGAAGGTCATTTAAGGCTACCTGCGATAAGCGAAGGATGCTAAAGATAAAAAACCCTGAAGTTACGTTCCCTTAAATTGTTTTGAATAGTGCTTGAAACCTATGAACCATAAACCCTTACCACCGTCATTTCTGCGTGATGATTCTGTCGAACCTCCACAGTGGTATCGCATTACGTGTGAAGCCGGCGGATGTCCTGTCGCTTGGAAAGAAGCCGAGGATGGCTGGGTTGCATTGCGAAAAGAGTTTTATCCGCCTGTGGTTTTGGAAACAGTGCAGGAGCTTTGGCAAATTTGGAAATCAAAGGTTTCCTGATAGCTAAAAAAATCACCTGCGCGGGCAAAGCCTTGCAGGTGGTTTGAGTTATCAGCCGATCTTAGCTTTTAGTTCACCAATCAACCAACTGGCCTGTGAAACAGTCAGCTCATTAAAAGAACCGACCTTTCGTTCATCAAGCAAAGGCTGAAATGTTATCTTGCCTCGTCTAATCAA
>Ga0255182_1001698_pt1 | contig 10969 bp, 6 predicted proteins | sample Atl_UVDOM_RepA_8_FD_188420 | JGI IMG/M metagenome (GOLD analysis project Ga0255182, IMG submission 188420) | Freshwater microbial communities from Altamaha River, Georgia, United States - Atl_UVDOM_RepA_8d | ecosystem: Environmental > Aquatic > Freshwater > River | place: USA: Georgia | collected... | reverse complement strand
CGGCCATTGCCGTTGCTGAAGGGGTGCACCCAAGCGAAACGATGGTGGGCCAGCGCCACCTTCATCAGGTCGTACTTGGGCGGGTCGGGCTGGTTGACGAAGGCCACCAGTTCGGCCATGTAGCCTGGCACCTGCACCGCGTCAGGTGGCAAGTGGTCGGCCTGGGCAATGCGCACCGGCCCTGAGCGGTAGCTGCCGGGAGTGCGGTCACCCTCGCGCTGCAAGCCATCCACCGTGGTGGCGTGCAGGCCTCGCAGCAGGTGTTCGCTCAACGGTGTACCGGGCTCTACCGCTGACTCCACCTGGCGCATGGCGGCTTCGATGTTGTCGATCTCGCGCAGCGCTTCGGTGCCCGTCGGGGCGGGGGTGACCTTGGCTTCTACATAGTCGGCCAATGTGGTGTGATTGCCCTCAATGCGGGCTGACGCCAGACTTTCGAGAAGGTGGAAAACTTCTTTGAGTTGCAGGAAGACCGGCGGCGGGGTGCTGCCGCGGATTTCAAGCCGGCGCAGGTGCTCCAGATCGGTCAGCACGTCGAGCAGCGGCGAGTCGAACCGTGGGTTCAGTAACTGCAAGTTGTGGTGTGCGAACCGTGGCATGGTCATCCAAGATCTTGAATGTATTGCGGATCATATCTTTAAAGCGCGTGTAAAAGTCTTTTCATGACAACCACTTGCTTGCAAGCCTGCACATTCAACAAGTTGAATTCAGGCCGCCGGTATCTTGAGCGCCGCCACCTGACAAGTGAAAAGTCGGTGCTTGATGTGGGGCGCCGATGACAATGACGGTGTTGGCCAAAACGCAAAAGGCGGCCGGTGCGGCTCCTGTCTTGAAACTTGATGTGAATGAACGATCAGCCTGACAACCCCCTGCACGGCGCCACGCTGCAGCACATCGTCGAAAGCCTGTCCGATTGGTACGGGTGGGCCGAGCTGGGCCGCCGCATCCCGGTGCGCTGCTTCACCCACGAGCCCAGCGTGTCGTCGAGCCTGAAGTTCCTGCGACGCACGCCCTGGGCGCGGGCCAAGGTTGAAGCCCTGTACGTGGAGACCTGGCGGCGCGAGCGTGGGCAGGCCTAGGCGGCTCAGCCCGCCGCGTGGATCTTCGGAAACGCCACCTGCGCCTCCAACTCATAGGCCAGCGACAGCAGGCGGGCTTCGTGACCGGCCTGTGCCGCCAGCTGGATGCCGATGGGGCGCGCATCATCACGGCTCAGGCCCATGGGCACGGAGATCGCCGGGGTGCCCAGCACGTTCTGCATCGGCGTGAAGCCCACGTAGGCGATCAGGCGCGACAGCAACTGATCGGGCGGCGCGCTCGGGCTGAGGTGCCCTAGCCGGGGTGAGGCATGTGTCACCACCGGGCTGAGCACCGCGTCGAACGGCGCGAAGTGCGTGGCGTTGAGGCGCTGGAAGCCCAGCAGGGCCATGGCCGCAGCAGGCAGGCGGTACCAGCGTCGCTCGAAGATGCGCATGAGCTCGCGGCTGAGCCCTTCGTAGTGCGACATGTCCCAGTGTGTGCCCCTGAACATCAGTCGCCCGAAGCGGCCCACCGAAAACGCCAGCAGGCCCCAGTACAGCAGGAAGCTGTCGATGTGCGACTGGCTCATGCGGGCGTCGATGGGCTCGATGCTGTGTCCTGCCGATTCCAGCAAGTGAGCGGCCCGCATCACGGCCGCGCGGATGTCGTCATCGATCGGCACGTCACCCGGCGGGTTCATCCACAGGCCGATGCGCAGGCGTCGGGCCGACGGGCCCTCCACCAGCCCCACGCGGGGGTAGCGTCGGTTGTGAAAATGCGTCTCGCCTTCGGCCAGGAACGTGGCGGTGTCGCGCACGCTGCGCGTGAGCACGCCCTCGCAGATCAGGTTCAAGGGCAGGGTGCGCGACACCGCGGCATCGACCAGGCGGTTGCGCGACACCTTGAGCCCCACGAGCCCGCAGGCGGCCGCAGGGATGCGGATCGAGCCCCCGCCGTCATTGCCGTGGGCCAGTGGCACGACGCCTGCGGCCACCAGCGCCGCCGACCCGCCCGATGAGCCGCCGGCTGAAAAGCCGAGCTGCCAGGGGTTGGCCGTGGCCGAGCCGTCCTGGTATTCGGTGGTGCCGTTGAAGCCGAATTCCGGCAGCTTCGACTTGCCGATCACGTTGAAGCCCAGCGCCAGCATCTGCCGGGTGAAGGGGTCGTCACGCCGCGCGGGAGCGGCCTCGAAGATGCGTGACCCCATCTGTGTGGGGTGGCCCGTCAGGTCCACCGTGTCCTTGAGCACCGTGGGCACCCCGGCAAAGGCCCCTGGGTGCCGCTGTGCACCCTCGCCTTGGGCCGATGCCCAGGCCCGGGCCCGATCGAAGGTGCGTAGCGCCAGGGCGTTGAGCGCAGGGTCGACGGCTTCGGCGCGGGCGATGGCGGCTTCGGTCACCTCGTGCACGGACACGTCGCCTTGTCGGATCAGGCGGGCCAGGGCCACGGCGTCGTGGTCGCCCAGGGCGTCGTTGCGGTAGGCGTGGACGGGAGCGGGTGTCACCATGTGGTTGCGAATCATTTAATGCATTTGGCTGTCGATTCTAGGGCGACGCCACCGCGCGGCACGCGGGGCCTGACCAGGGAGTTTTCAGGGCTTGTCCAGGGGGCTGGGGCCGCGTGACGCGCAGCGATCCCTTGTGTCGTTCACAGTGCCTTGAAACGGCGGCATGCGCACCTACCATTTGCGCCAGATCAAACATGGTGCCCCCACCCCTGGGGCATGCGACCGGAGACACAGATGAGCAAGCAAGCACTGCACAACGCCAAGGAAATCGTGGCCCGCGAGAAGCTCGATTTCGGCCTGGACGGCGATCTGCCCCGCTGGTGGTACCAGAACAACCCCTACAAGTCGCGGCTGATCGACGCGCTGCAGGCGGCGTTCCCGGACGGCGAGCGCTACTTCATCTCGTGCGTGCGCGCGTTCCGCGAGCAGACCACCGACCCCAAGCTGCTGGCCGAGATCAAGACCTTCATCCGCCAGGAAGGGCAGCACGGCATCGTGCACTCCAAGTACAACCAGCGTCTGCGCGAGCAGGGCCTGGATGTGGACGCCATCGTTGATTTCATCAACTGGAACAACGATTTCCACAACAAGCATTTCTCGAAGGAATACAACCTGGCGCTGACGTCGGCCTTCGAGCACTTCACCGCCATGCTCGCCGAGATCTTCTTCGTGGACAAGCGCACCATGGCCGACGCCGACCCCAAGCTGCGCGCCGTGCTGGCCTGGCACGCCATCGAGGAGATGGAGCACAAGGCGGTGGCCTACGACGTGATGCAGCAGGTGGCCAAGGTGGGCTACGTCAAGCGCTGCCTGGCCATGCTGCACGTGATCGCCTTCATCAGCCTGCTGACGATGCGATTCACCAACCGCCTGCTCAAGAACGACGGGTTCTCGTTCGGTCAGCGCATGTGGATGATGGTGAAGTGCCGTTGGTGGCTGCTGGGCTACAAGGGCGTCATTTCCAGCCACCTGGGCAGCCTGTTCGCCTACTTCAAGCCCGGGTTCCACCCCTGGCAGCAAGAGGCCATCCACAACTACGACGCGTGGGTGGACGCCTACGAGCGCACAGGCGACCCGATGGTGGCCGGCGCCGCGCTGTACCAGGCCGCCCGCTGAGCTCACGGCCGGGTCGTCCGGCCGTCGCGACCTTGAACGCCGCAGCCCCCCACTGAGAGGGGGCTGCGGCGTTTTTCTGGCTTGCATAATCCCGTCCCAAATGATGAGAAACAGTCACAGGGAAGGGATGTCATGGCGTTCTGGTTCACCATGCTGGGCCTGGTGCTCGGCAGCCTGTTCGGGGGTTTCTGGACAGCGTTGATCGGCGCCGTGGCCGGCTACGGCTTGGCGCGGTATCGGGCCGCTCGCAAGCGCCAGCAGGCGCAGTCGGCGCCGCCAATGTCCGCTCCCCCGTCGGCTGCAGACGCTCCAGCGGGGCGACATGAGTCCAGCCCCCTGGCGCGCGAAGACATCCCCGAAGACCTGGCCGAGCCGCTCGACCTGGCCCAGCGGGTGGAGGTGCTCGAGGCCCAGGTGGCTCAACTCCAGTCGGTGGTCGACCACCTGGGCAGCCTGATCCAGCGACAGGACCCGACGGGGGCAGCGATCGCGCGCCCGCTGGCCATGCCGCAGGCTGTGGCCCGCCATGTGGTGGAGCCCGTGCCCGAGTTTGTCCCCGAACTGCTGCCGGAGCCTGCATTGGAGCCGAGGCCGGCACCCGGCCTGGAGCCGGACCTTGCCCTCTGGCCAGAACAGACCGCGCACGCGATCGAGCCCGCCCTGGCTGGGCCGTCGGTCGACTTATCAGCTCCGCTTTCCGAGCCCGAGGTGGTGGCCGCCCAACCGGTGATGGAGGTCGAACCGGCGGTGGAGGGACCGCCCGCCGTGGCGGAAACCCCGTCGGCGCCCACGCCCGAGCCTGCAGAGGCTCCCAAGGCTCCAGAGCTCGTGCAGCCAACGATGCCGCCCGCGCCACCGCCCGCGGCCACCCCCGGCACCGATCTGCCAGGGCGGCTGCGTGATTTCATTTTCGGCGGTAATGCCATCGTCAAGGTGGGCGTGTTGATCCTGTTCCTGGGTCTGAGCTTCCTGCTCAAGTACGTGGCCGAACAGGTGACGGTGCCCATCGAACTGCGCTACGCCGGCGTGGCCCTGCTGGGTTCGGGGCTGCTGGGCTTGGGCTGGCGCCTGCGCCACCGCCGTGATGCGGCCGGTGGGCGTGGCTACGGGCTGGTCCTGCAGGGGGCCGGGGTGGGGGTGTTCTATCTCACCACGCTGGCGGCCATGAAGCTGCACCCGCTGTTGCCCGTGGCGGCCGGCTTTGCCCTGCTGGTGCTGGTGACCGTGCTCGCGGTGGTGCTGGCCGTGGTGCAGAACGCGCCGTGGCTGGCCACCGTCGCCTCAGCGGCGGGCTTCCTGACGCCGGTGCTGGTGTCCACGGGCAGTGGCAACCACATCGCCTTGTTCAGCTATCTGGCCATCCTCGACGTGGGCATCGTGTCGGTGGCGTGGTTCCGTGCCTGGCGCCAGCTCAATGTGGTCGGCTTCGTGGGCACCTTCACGCTGGCGTCGGGCTGGGCGGCCAAGCACTACAGCGATGCGGTGTACCCCAGCACGCAGGCCTTTCTGGTGTTGTTCTTCCTGCTGTTCACGGCGGTCGGGGTGCTGTTTGCCCGCCGCGCCCTGGCGCTGGCGCCCGATGACGCCCCCGGCGCTTCGCTGGGCGAACGCGCGGCGCTGGCCCTCAGACAGGTTGGCCGGGTCGACAGTGCGTTGGTTTTCGGCGTGCCTCTGGCCACCTACGGCCTGCAGTACCTGATGGTGCAAGACGACCCCTGGCTGCCGGCGGCCTCGGCCCTGGTCATGGGGCTGTTCCATGGCCTGCTGGGCGCTGTGCTGTGGCGAGGGCCCAACCCCCGCTATGCGCTGCTGGCCGAGGCGCATGTCGTGGTGGCCGTGCTGTTCGGCACCCTGTCCGTGCCGCTGGCTCTCGAGGGGGGCTGGACCACCGCCACCTGGGCGGTCGAGGCGGCGGGCATGTACTGGCTGGGCAGCCGCCAGCATCGCGCTTACTCTCGAGCGTTCGCGCTGGCGCTGATGGGGCTGGCGTCGATGCGCACGCTGGCCGGCATCGGTTACAGCGATGCACCTGATACCCCCTGGCTGACGGGCTCGGTGCTCAGCATGGTGATCCTGGCCACCAGCGGGCTGTTCATCGGCCTGGTGCACCGCCGCGCGTCGCAGCCCGATCGCGGCGTGGTGCACCCGCCGTGGGAGCAGACGGCCGTCACGGCCACGGCCTGGCTGACGCTGACCTCATGGCTGGTGCTGCCCTGGATGTGTCTGACGCCCTTGTGGGCCAGCGTCGTCACCGCCTGGCTGGCCACGGGCAGCTTGTGGCAGGGCGATCGGTTCCGCGTGGCGATCTTGCAGGCGGCCAGCCCGTTGGTGCATGTCCTGGCCGTGTCGGGTTTTGTCAGCACCCTGCACCTGGGCACGGGTGATGCCATGCTGGCCGACGGGTGGCTGGGGCTGTTGGCGGCCGCGCTCATCGGCGCGAGTCTGTTGTCCAGTGCCTGGCTGGGCCTGCGCGACACCTGGGTACAGGCCATGGCGTCGAAAGACACCACCATGGCGCCGCCTGACTGGCCGTTCGAAAGCAGCCTGGCTCTGGTGGCCGGCCTGGGGCTGATCAGCTTCGGTCTGCTCTACCTGATGCCCCTGGGCCACGCCAGTCTGGTCTGGCCGATCCTGGGGCTGGCCGCGTTGTGGGCGGGCCTGAAACTGGCGCACCCGGCGCTGGTAGCGACCTGGGCGGGGCTGAATGGGGTGGCCGCGCTGTGCTTCATGGCCTTCGGCCCAGCGGTGTGGCCCACGCTCGCGATGGCCAGCGAGCCAGCGGCTGGCCCTGGCCCCCTGGGGGCGCTGGCCTTCTGGACGCCACTGGTGCTGATGGTCAGCGCGGTCGTGTCGGCGGCCTGGCTGCACCGGTCGGCCCGCGCGACCGATGGATGGCGACTGCCGTGGGTGACCACGCCCGCCCTGCACCTGCTGATGCTCGGCGTGTCACTGTGGTGGTGGGTGCAGACCCTGCCGCCCGAAGGGCTTCGCCTGCTGGTTCATTGGGATGCCCTCGGTCACGGCTCGGCCATGTGGAGCCTGTGGGTCACCTTGACGTCCGTCGCGATGTGCAGCCTGGCTGCGCGCCTGGACTGGTCGCTGATGGGGCGTGCCGCCGGCCTGACGGTGCCGGCCTGGTTGCTGGCCCTGACCTGGGCGCCATCGGCCCACGACGTTCCGCCGCTGTCCAACCTGGGCTGGCTGGCCTGGGGCGTGGCGCTGCTGTGGCACCCCGTGGCCTTGCGTCAGATGGCTCGCTGGTGGCCATCGCGACCCACGGCCGCGGCGCATGTCGTCGGTTTCTGGTTGTTTGCCTGGATCATCGTGTCGCAGGCGCTCTGGCACGCGACGCGGTCGTTGCCGCCCGCCACCGCCTGGCGGGCGGTGGGCATGCTGGCCGCGCCCCTGGCTCTGCTGGCGCTGCTGTCGGCGCGCCGGTGGTGGGAACGCTGGCCGGTGCAGGCCTTCCCGGTGGCTTACCGGCTGGTGGCGGCGCTGCCCCTGGCCTTCCTGGTGGGCTGCTGGTGGGTGGTCAGCCTGCTGACGGCGGGCGAAGCGGCACCCTTGCCCCATGTGCCCGTGCTCAACCCGCTGGAGCTGGCGCAGGGCCTGGCCCTGCTGGTGCTGTTGCGTTGGAGCTCCGGGCTGCCGCAGGGCGCTGGCGCCCGGATGTCGTCCCGGCCACTGCGCCTGGGCGTGCTGGGTGTGGGTGGGCTGGCCTGGCTGACCACGATGGTGCTGCGCGCCTGTCACCATTGGGGCGACGTGCCCTGGTCATTCTCGTCACTGTATGCCTCCCGTCCGACCCAGGCGGCCCTGTCGGTGACCTGGGCCCTGGTGGCCGTCGGCCTGATGATCCTGGGTCACCGGCGGATCACGCGCCCCTTGTGGGTGGCGGGAGCCAGCCTGCTGGCCGTGGTCGTGGCCAAGCTCTTTTTTGTCGAGCTGGCCGATCATGGCGGCCTCTACCGCATCGTGTCCTTCATGGCCGTGGGGGTCCTGCTGCTGCTGGTGGGCTATTTCGCGCCCGTGCCGCCGTCGCGGGCCACAGGTGCCCGCGGCGATGCCGCCGACGGGCGTGCCGAGGGGGTTGCATGATCCTGCTTCGGTGGGCCGCCGTGCTGCCGCTCTTGTTGACGGGTGTGGCGGCCCCAGCGATCGATGGGGCCCCGCCCGCTTCGGCGGCCCTGACGCTCAGCGGCACGGGGCCCTACCACCGGCTGGACCTGTCGCTGGGGTGGCAGGCGCAGTCGCCCCGCGGCGACCTGTCGGACGTTCGCGTGGTGAACGCAGCGGGCGAGGCATTGCCTCACGCCTGGATGCCTGTGCCGGTGACCAACCGTGCAGAATCGGCCGCGAGCCCGGCCACCCGCGCCGGCCTCGAGGGGGCACGGGCCCGGCCTGCGTGGTCCTGGAGCGGGCGCATTCGCGCCACACAGTGCGGCGCACGTCACTGCGACTATCCCGTGCCTGACACGGTGCCGCTGGGGCGACTCAAGGTTCACCTCGCCCAGGTCAATACCCTGCTGATCCTGAACGTGCAAGGCCTGCGGCCGACGCCCGCCGCAGACGCGGCGTCGGTGCCCGTTGACGATGCACATCAGGGCCACCGCCACGGCTTGCGCGACCGATTGCGTGCCTTGAGGGACAAGTCTCGCAACGCGGACTCCACCGATCGACGACCGGTGGCATCGCAGGACTGGGTCGAGGCGGCAGGTGGGCAGGTCCACTGGATCGATGCGGCCGGGCAGGTGACCCGCCGTGACGAACTGCCGCTGGACGACGGACGCTATCGCATGCTCAGGCTCAGCGCGCCTCAGGGCGATGCCGGGTGGGTGCGAACGCCACCCGAGATCGAGGTGGGCACCTGGGTGCGGTCATTGGTCTTTCTGGCTCGGGGCCCGGGGCCGTTGCGGCTGGAATGGACGGACACGCACGACCGATCGACCGAAGTGAGCCTGGCCCAGTTGATGCCTGTCGCCGGCGTGAAGTCGCCGAGCCGTCTGGGTCGCGCCACCTTGCCTGAACGCCCCACTGCGGCCGCGGCCGCCTCAACGCGCGTGGTGGCCAGCCCCAGCGCGCGATCGCAGCCGGCGACAGCCCGTCCGGGCGATGGCGGCCTGCCCATCGCGGTCTGGCTGTGGGGCGCGCTGCTGCTCGGTCTGGGGTTGCTGGCCTGGATGGTGCGGAAGGTGCTGCTCGAACCCGCGCCGCCCGACCAATGAGGATGGAGCTTGACGCGCGTATGTGACACTGCGGCCCCATGAAAGCAGTGTCTCTGCGTGCGGACGTTCTGGCGGGCCTCACGACGTCGTTTGCCCTGGTGCCCGAGTGCATCGCTTTTGCCCTGGTGGCCCAGCTGAACCCCCTGATGGGGCTGTACGGGGCCTTCATCATCTGCACGCTCACGGCCCTGGTCGGCGGCCGGCCGGGCATGGTCTCGGGTGCGGCAGGGTCCATGGCCGTGGTCATCGTCGCCCTGGTGGTGCAGCACGGCTCGCAATACTTCCTGGCCACCGTGGTGCTGAGCGGCTTGCTGATGATCCTGTTCGGCGCCTTGCGCTTGGGCAAGCTCGTTCGCATGGTGCCGCACCCGGTGATGGTCGGTTTCGTCAACGGCCTGGCCATCGTGATCGCGATGTCGCAACTTGAGCATTTCAAGCGCGACGGCGCCTGGCTGAAGGGCGAGCCGCTGTACTGGATGGGCGGGCTGGTGGCGCTGACGATGGCGGTGGTCTACGGCCTGCCGCGTCTGACGCGGTCGGTGCCGCCGGCCCTAGTGGCCATCCTGGGCGTGGGCCTGCTGACCTGGGGACTGCAGCTGCCCACGCGGACCCTGGGTGACATGGCCCACATGGCCGGAGGCTGGCCCACGCTGGCCTGGCCCGAGGTGCCCCTCACGCTGGAGACCCTGCGCATCATCGGGCCGTACGCGGCCCTCATGGCGCTGGTCGGCCTTCTCGAGACCTTGCTCACGCTGAACCTCACGGACGAAATCACCCAGTCGCGCGGCCGCACCAACCGCGAGTGCGTGGCGCTGGGCGTGGCCAATGTCGGCGCCGGCCTGGCGGGCGGCATGGGCGGTTGCGCCATGATCGGCCAGACCATGATCAACCTGAATTCGGGCGGGCGGGGGCGCGCCTCGGGCGTGGTGGCCGGGGTGATGATCCTGCTGTTCGTGCTCTACCTGTCGCCCCTGATCGAACAGATCCCCTTGGCCGCCCTGGTGGGCGTGATGTTCGTGGTGGCGCAGCAGACCTTCGCCTGGGGGTCGCTCAAGGTGTTCAACAAGGTGCCCTTGAACGATGCCCTGGTCATCGTGCTGGTGACGGTGATCACGGTGCTGACCGACCTGGCCATGGCCGTGCTGTGCGGCGTCGTCATTGCCGCGCTGAACTTTGCATGGCAGCAGGCGCGTGAACTGGTGGCCGACACCCATGACGAGGCCGATGGCAGCAAGCTGTACCGGGTGCACGGCACGCTGTTCTTTGCCTCGACCACGGCGTTCCTGAACCTGTTCGATGCGGCCGGTGACCCTGAGCGTGTCACGCTCGATTGCCGCCACCTCAGCTTTGTCGACTATTCAGCCATCGAGGCCCTGCACACGCTGCGCCAGCGTTACCAGCGGGCGGGCAAGCACCTGCGGGTGGTGCACCTGTCGGATCGGTGCAAGCAGCTGTTGCGGCGCGCGGGCGCGCACGACTGAGGCGCCCCCCATCAGGCCGGTTTGGCCAGCGGGTGCATGGTGGCGTCGTAATCGTTCAGCGACGGCATGGCCAGGGGCACCAGCTGGTCCAGCCCATTGAGGTGCGCCTGGTAGGCCTGCATGATGGCCTCGCGCTCGGGCGCCTTGAGGTAGGGCACGTGGTAGGCCACGAAGGGCGGCAGCACCGTCAGGCCCACGTATCCCAGCATGCCCTGGTGGATGGGCTTGAGCAGGGTTTCGAGCTCCCCATGCACCGCCCCCGGGCCGAACATGTGCGTCTGGCCGCCCAGTGACGTGGCCAGCATGGCGCGCTTGCCTTTGAGGCCGCCGCGGTCGTAGATGCGCGTGCCGCCATAGCAGACCCCCGAGATGAACACGCGGTCGACCCAGCCCTTGAGGATGGCCGGCAGGCTGTACCAGTACACGGGGAAGCTGAAGATGATCAGGTCGGCCCATTGCACCTTTTCGACCTCGGCCACGATGTCGGGCGCCAGCGTGCGCGTCTGCCAGCCGTGGCGTTGCTCCAGGGCGTAGGTGAGGTAGTCGGGGTTCTGGCGCGCGCCGAAGTCGGCCGCGCTGGCCACCGGGTTGAAGCCCATGGCGTAGAGGTCGGACACCTG
>Ga0255182_1001697_pt1 | contig 10972 bp, 10 predicted proteins | sample Atl_UVDOM_RepA_8_FD_188420 | JGI IMG/M metagenome (GOLD analysis project Ga0255182, IMG submission 188420) | Freshwater microbial communities from Altamaha River, Georgia, United States - Atl_UVDOM_RepA_8d | ecosystem: Environmental > Aquatic > Freshwater > River | place: USA: Georgia... | reverse complement strand
CTTGTAACGGTTCGGCGCCGTCTCCCGCCCGGAGAAGGTGGCGCGAAGCGCCGGATGAGGGTGTTTGAGGGTTGAGCGTGGCTTGAGGCTGCGAGTCCCTCACCCCTGCCCCTCTCCCGGGGGGGGTCTGAGTCACCGGGCTTCGGCTGGCGGTGCTGCTGGCTTTGCTCCCTTCTCCCACCGGGAGAAGGTGGCGCGGCAGCGCCGGATGAGGGCGTTCGAGGGTTGAGCCTGGCTTGAGTCTGCAAATCCCTCACCGCTGCCCCTCTCCCGGGGGGAGAGGGGTTCTGAGTCAACGGGCTTCGGCTGGCGGTGCTACTGGCTTTGCTCCCTTCTCCCACCGGGAGAAGGTGGCGCGAAGCGCCGGATGAGGGCGTTTGAGGGTTGAGCTTGGCTTGAGTCTGCGAGTCCCTCACCGCTGCCCCTCTCCCGGGGGGAGAGGGGCTCTGAGTCCCCGGGCTTCGGCTGGCGGTGCTGCTGGCTTTGCTCCCTTCTCCCCCCGGGAGAAGGTGGCGCGAAGCGCCGGATGAGGGACTTTCAGGATCGGAGCGGTCTTGAACCTGTGAGCCCCCGGCGCTGCAGGCGCCTCACTCCATCCCGAGTTCCTTGATTTTGCGGGTCAGCGTGTTGCGGCCCCAGCCCAGCCGGCGCGCCGCTTCCTGGCGTTGGCCATGGCAGGCTTCCAGTGCGACTTCGATCATCGTGCGTTCGAACGCCGGCGTGGCTTCGGCCAGCAGATCGCTGCGTCCGGACTTGAGCTCGATTGCAGCCCAGGCGCGCAAGTGGGCTGCCCACTGACCCTCGTGAGCCGGCGCTGTGGTCGCGGTCGGGATCGTGACCATCGGCAAGCCGATCGCGGCAGCGCTCAACGATGGCGGCATCACAGGCGGGGTCGTGACGACCGGAGGCGCCGGAACCGGCGCGGGTTCAGGAATGGTCTGGGCCGGTGGCTCCGTGGTGCGCTTGGCATCGCGCAACTCGGGCGGCAGGTCTTGCAGGTGCACGTCCTGGCCCGGCGCCATCACCGTCAGCCAGCGGCAGGTGTTTTCGAGCTGGCGGACGTTGCCCGGCCAGTCGAATCGGCACAGCCGCTCCATCACCTCGGGCAGCAGGCGCTTGGGTTCGGTCTTCAGCTCGCGACCGGCCGCGACCAGGAAGTGCCGCATCAGGTGCGGAATGTCTTCGGCGCGTTCGCGCAGCGGCGGGATTCGGACGCGGATCACGTTGATCCGGTGGAACAAGTCTTCGCGGAACTTGCCTTCGCGGACCAGCGCTTCGAGGTCCTGGTGCGTGGCGGCGATCACGCGGACGTCGACGCGCACGGGCGCGACGCCGCCGACGCGGTAGAACTCGCCGTTCTGCAGCACGCGCAGCAAGCGCGTCTGCAAATCGGACGGCATGTCGCCGATCTCGTCGAGGAACAGCGAGCCGCCGTCGGCTTGTTCGAAGCGGCCCTTGCGCTGCATCTGCGCGCCGGTGAATGCGCCGCGTTCATGGCCGAAGAATTCCGATTCCATCAAATCTTTCGGAATCGCCGCCGTGTTGACGGCGATGAACGGGCGGTTCGCGCGCGGCGAATTGTTGTGCAGCGCGCGCGCGACCAGCTCTTTGCCGGTACCGGATTCGCCGGTGATCATCACCGTGATCTGGCTTTGGCTGAGACGACCGATGGCGCGGAACACGTCCTGCATCGCCGGCGCTTCGCCGATGATCGCGGTGGGCGTGGCGTCTTCCTGCGGCTCAATGGCAGGGCGCTTCGAAGCGGCGCGGCGCACCAGCGCGGCCACACCGTCGACATCGAACGGCTTGGGCAGGTATTCGAACGCGCCACCCTTGTATGCCGCGACGGCCGAGTCCAGGTCGGAGTGCGCCGTCATGATGATCACCGGCAGCAGCGGCTTGCTGGCGCGTACGCGCTCCATCAGTTCCAGGCCGTTGACGCCGGGCATGCGGATGTCGCTGACCAGCACGTCGGGCGTGCCGTCGGATAGCGCGTCGAGCAATTCGGCAGCACCAGGGAACACCGTGACCTGCATGCCCTCGCGTGCCAGCGAGCGCTCCAGCACCCAGCGGATCGACTCGTCGTCGTCGACGACCCAGACCGTCAGTGCCGGGCTCATGCCGGCGTCCCGGCCGAAATGTCGAGCGGCAGGTAGATCGAGAAAACGGTGTTGCCCGGGCGAGACTTGCACTCGATGACTCCGCCATGCGTATGGATCAGGTATTGCGAAATCGGCAATCCAAGTCCCGTGCCTTCGGCACGCATGGTGACCATTGGGTAGAAAATTTTATCGATCATGGCGGGGGGTATTCCGTGGCCGTCGTCTTCGATGTCGATCTGGACGACGAGTCGGTGGCGGATGCCGCCGATGGTGTATTGGCGCCGCGTCCGTGAGCGCAGCGCGATCGCCCCTTCATCGCCGACGGCTTGCAGTGCATTGCGCAGGATGTTGAGCACGGCTTGTACCAACTGCTCGCGATCGCCGATCAGTTCGGGAATCGACGGGTCGTAGTCGCGCATGAAGCTGACGCCCCGCGGCGCCTCGGCTTCGACCAGTTGGCGAACGTGCTCGAGCACTTCGTGCACGTTGACGGCCGTTTTCTGCGGCACCCGGTTGGGGCCGAGCAAGCGGTTGACCAGGTTCTGCAGGCGGTCGACCTCGCGAATGATCACGCGCGTGTACTCGCGATGTTCGCTGTCGGGGAATTCGCGCTCCAGCAACTGAGCGGCACCGCGGATGCCGCCCAGCGGATTCTTGATTTCGTGCGCCAGACTGCGGATCAGCTCGCGGCTGGCCTGTTGCTGGGCCAGCAGCAATTCATCGCGCGAGATCCGCAGGTGGCGATCCATCGGCAGGATTTCGATCAGCAGCCCGACGTGCTTGCCGAGCTGCATCGGCGTTACCGTGCAGTCGACGGTGATCGCCTGGTCGCCGCTCTTGCGCAGCTGCAGTTCGCGCTCGATGAAGCCGGTGCCGGCGCGTAGCGCTTCGCGCAGCCGTTCGGCGTGGGGGATGAACTGGGGCACGGCGTGCGTGAACAACTCACCGATCGCGTAGCGTCGGCTGACGCCGAACACCGATTCGGCCGTGGAATTGATGAACACGACGCGCAAGGCCGAGTCGAGACTGATTACCGCGGTCGTCTGCGCATCCAGAATGTGCGCCGGCGCCGCACTTTTGCTGGGGGCGAGTTTCATTGCTCCGTTTTAGCAAAAGCTGGGCCAAAAAAGAGCCCAAAAAACCGCCGCTTCCGTTCGAAATGCACCGATCTGGTGCGCCGTTACTTCAGCCCGGGCGGGAGTAGGTGCACCAGGACGGGCGCGGCGCGCCCCAACTCCTTGCCTCGACCATCGACGACCGCCGCGCTGACCATGTGCGTGCCCCGGTCGACGTCGGTGATCGCATAACTGAGGTCGCGGATCGGCGCCGGCGTACGCGGGTTGCCGTCCAGCAGGTATAGCAGTCCACCGCCCTCGGGCAGCGGCTGGCTCAGTTGGACCGACACGCGCAGCGTGCGGTCGGTGTTGCGCAAGGTTTGATCGGGTGTCGGCGACACGACGCTGATGCCATGCGCCGGTGTCGTCGGTGCCGGCGCGGTGCCTGCGGCTGTCGACGGCCGCGTCGCGGAGCTGCTACCGGGGATCAGCTGCAAAGGCGGCAGCTGGGCTGGTTTGGCCCCAGGCGTCGGAGGGCGGTCGCCGTAGTGAACCGCGCCTTGAGCGTCGGTCCATCGGTATACCTCGGCGTACGTGGCCGGCGGCAGCAGGGCCAGCAGACACAGCGACCAGCGCAGCAGGGGGCGGAGCGGTTCGAGCATCGTCGTACTGTGGCAGTGCGGTGCCCGGCCTCACTCGAAGCGCAGTCGAACGTCTGCGGATTTCAGATAGTCGGCTTCTTGCTGCAGGTCGGCTTGCGTCAGCGGATGCGCCGCCAGCCAACCGCGCGGAAACGCGAGATCGATCTGCCGCCGCGACTGGCCGCTGCCGCTGCGGATGCTGACCGGCGGGTCCAGCTCCGGTGCCCGGCTTCGGTGCAGCAGCGTGGCCAGGCGCAGCAGCGTGGCCAGCTTGCGGATCGTCTCGGCCTGCGTTGCCGGCAAGTCGTTGAGCGCGCTCTCGCTGAACTTGCTGCGGTGCAGCCGCACCAAGGCTGCGAGCTGCTTCTGGTCGGTCTGAGAAAACCCCTGAAGATCGGCGTGCCGCAGGATGTACTCGCCGTGCTTCTGGTAGGAGGAATGCGCGATCACCAAGCCGATTTCGTGCAGCGTCGCCGCCCAGCCGAGCAGCGTCGTCGCTGCCTTGCGCTCCAGTTGCCACGGTCCGCAGATCTGCCCGAGCAGCTTGAGCGCGGTCTTGTTCACGGCCGCCGCGTGTGCGGCGTCGACGCCGTAACGCAGTGCCATCGCTTGCACCGACTCGTCACGAACGTCGTGATCGGCCAACCGCCCCAGCAGGTCGTAGATCAGGCCTTCGCGCAGGGCTCGGTCGGAGGTCTGCATGCGCTGCAAGTCGAGCGCGTCGAACACGCCGGCCAATACGGCCAGCCCGCCGGCGAACACCGGACGGCGGTCGTCGCGCAACGCCGGGAAATCGATCTTCGACACGTGGCCGCGGTCGATCACCAACTCGACGGTCTTCTCCAGGCCGTCGCGCGTGATCTGCTCGTCGGCCCAACCCTGCTCGCGCATCACGCGCCAGACGCCGCGAACGGTGCCGCTGGCGCCGATGGCCACATCCCAGCCGGCGCGGCGATAGCGGTTTTCGAGGAATTCCAACTCGAGCCGGGCCGCGAACCGAGCCTGACGGAACCGCGATCGGCTGATCGTGCCGTCGGCGAAATGTGCGGTTTGATGCACGACGCAGCCCATGCCGACCGACTCCATCAGCTCGGCTGTGGCGCCGCGACCGATGATCACCTCGGTGCTGCCGCCGCCGATGTCGACGACCAGTCGCCGCTGATCTTCCGACCCGCCCATGCCGTGGATCACGCCGCCGTAGACCAGCCGTGCCTCCTCGACACCCGAAATGATCTCGATGCTATGGCCCAACGCCGCTTCGGCCCGTTCGACAAAGCCACCGCTGGCACCGCCCGCTTCCTGCAAGCGACGCAGGGTGTTGGTACCCACGGCGCGGACGCGTTCGCGAGGGATGTGGCTCAGCCGCTGACCGAAGCGTTGCAGGCAAGCCAATGCGCGCGACTCCGCTTCACTGGTCAGGCGCCGCCGCGCGTCGAGTCCGGCCGCCAAGCGCACCGGCTCGCGTAGCCGGTCGATCACTTGCAGATCGGTCCCGGCGCTGCGCGCCACCATCATGTGGAAGCTGTTGGAGCCGAGGTCCACCGCAGCGACGACGGTCGGGTCGGGCGCGGCGCCGAGGCGGTCGGCGTGAGAGCTCATAGTGATAAACCCGACATCAAAAACGTATTAATGCAGAAAAGATCACAAACCACTGTGATCCGGCCGACGAGCGTGCCGACTATATCAACCGCCGGTTCCATACGGCTTTCATTGACCCACGATGCTAAAATCCTCGACAATTTCAAGCTGCTGCCAGCCCCGTCGGCGAATCTCGCCCGCACGAGTGCCAGTGGCCTTAGAACCAACCGTATCCTGGGAGTCGATGGTATGAAACTCGCGCGTCGGGGCATCATGGCCCTTGCCGCTTTGCTGAGCTTGCCTGCCGCAGCTGCGGGCGATCCCGCCGCCGGCCGCGACAAGTCGGACACTTGCGTCGGGTGCCACGGCATCCCGTTCTACGTCAACGCATACCCGAACTACCGCGTGCCCAAGCTCGGCGGCCAGCAGCCGGCGTATCTGGTGGCGGCGCTGAAGGCGTACCGCTCTGGCGAACGCCCGCATCCGACGATGCGCGCCCAAGCGTCCAGCATGACCGACCAGGACATGGAAGACATTGCTGCCTTCCTGACCCAGGCCCCCCGCCATCCGTCCGACAAGGCCGAAAAGTGAAGCGCGCCGTGATCCGTCTCGACCTCAAGACCCTGCTGATCGGCGCCGCTGCGTTGGCGCTGCCGAGCCTGTCGGCCCAGGCGGCCGACCACGGTGCCGCTGGCGCCGCGATCGACCAGCTGCTGCCGGTGTGCCAGTCCTGCCACGGCGAGCATGGCGCCAAACCGATCGTGCCGGAGTACCCGGTGCTGGCCGGCCAGTACGCCAGCTACATCGAGCATGCGCTGAAGGACTATCGCTCCGGCGCCCGCAAGAACGCGGTGATGAAGGCCCAGGCCGCCAATCTGACCGATGCCGATATCGCGGCCTTGTCCCAGTACTTTGCGCACCAGGCGAGCCCGATCTACACGTTCAAGCTCGAGCAGCAGAAGTAGTCTTCAACATCAAAAAAAGGCCGGCGCCGCCGGCCTTTTTTGTGGCCGCGCGGCCGGACGCCGGCGATAGGTCCGGACCGCGACACAACTGATTAGAAAAATGGGTTTTGGGGTGTCATTCGTTATGAAGCGATTGTTAGGAATTGCGCTCGTCGCCGCGTGCCTGAGCGCCTGTGGCGGTAATGTCAGCGACCCGACGGTCCCCGGTGACGATAGCGGCACGCCGCCACCGGCGACGGGCGGCGGCGGCAATGGCGGTGGTACCGGTGGTGGAGGGACTGGTGGCGGCGGTAATCCACCGCCGCCACCTCCGCCACCGCCACCACCTCCGACGGCGAAGAGCTGCGAAGCCGAGTTCGATCCGGCGCGCATCGCGGCCGGCGACGACTGCTCCAACAAGGCGGGTCAGTACTGCGCGCTGCCGCAGGGCTTGTTTGCGCTGTCCGGCTCGGTCGCTCCCTGCGATGGCGTTACCGTGCAGTCCATCCAGTTCACCAGCCGCAGCGGACAGGTCTCGCACTATCTGGTGCTGAAGGGGAGCCGCCAGCCAGCCAGCATCTACATGGCGCTGCACTACCTGGCGTCGCGCGTCGAAACGTTTTCCAACGTCATTCGTCTGCAGGAGCTGGCGCGCGAACGCGACGCCCTGGTCATCGTCCCTCAGGCGCCGTCGGCTTTCGGTCTGGATTCGCTGGGCCTGGATTCGCTCGGACTGGAGGCGCTGGGCCTGCCACTCGGCGGCGTGCTCGACGCGCCCGGTTCTCGCTGGCCGGTCTACCCGGCGGTGGAGGCGGTCGAGCCGTTCATCGAGTTCCTCGACGACGTGGTCTCCGACGTGCGCAACCGCTTTGATGCCGATGGTTTGCCGCTGCTGATCAGTGGCCTGTCCAACGGCGGCGCCATGGCCTACCAGTACGCCTGCCTCGCGTCGGACCGCGTTGACGCGGTGCTGTCGGTGGCCTCGTCGATGAGCGCCGAAATCGCCCGCCGCTGCGCGCCGTCCCGCGCGGTCGGTACGGTGATCGTCCACGGCACCGCCGACGTCGTGACGCCGTACGACGGCGCGCTGAATCTGGGTCTGTCGATTCCGGACGTGCACGCCAAGTTCAAGGCCGCCAACGGCTGCACCGGCAACGACATCCGCTACCAGACCGCACCGGACGACACCCGGCTGACGACCGTGTTCGACGAGGCCAGCAATGGGTGCCGCCAGAATCGCCGGCAGTACCTGGTCACGATCCAGGACGGCATCCACCGCTGGCCGAGCCAGGTGACGGCGATCGAAGGGGCGTTGCCGAGCCAGCTGAACACCAAGCCGGACTCGTTCGACGCCACGCTGCAGGGCTACGACCTGCTCAAGCTGGCCTCGGGTCGCTACTGAGCGTACCGGGCAGCGGCGGCATCGCCGTCGCTGCCCAGCTTGCCGTCGTTACAGCCGGTGGTCGCGCAGGAAGCCGTCGACCGGCGCCACACTGCGCATCGGATCTTCTTCCTGCGGCACGTGGCCCAGCTCGTCGAACACGATGCGGCGGCTGCCGGCGATGTCGCGCTCAAAGCGCTCGCCTAGCGGCGGCGGAATCAGCCGGTCGCGCCCACCCCAGAGAATCAGCGTCGGTAGCGTCAGCGTCGCGATTCGTGCGACCCACTCGGGGCCAGGGGCACTCTGCTCGAACCGCGCCGCCAGCGCGGCCCGGTTGCCGGTTCGCAGCGTCAGCTCCCAATAGCGGTCGACCAGCGCATCGCTGACGCTGGACGGGTCGCCGTAGACGTTGCGCAAGCTGGATTCGATGAAGGCACGCGGCAGCACCTGCCGCATCAGCAGGCGCAAGCCGGGTGTCTGCGCGATGCGAAATCCGATCGGCACCGACTTGGCCGCGCGCGGATAGCCGGCCGCGTCGACCAGCACCAGCGCGTCGATACGCTCGGGCAGCGCCAGCGCCGTGGTCCACGCCACCTGGCCGCCGAATGAATTGCCGATCAGCACGGCGTGGTCGATTGCCAGGCGGTCGAGCAGCGCGCGCATGAATGCCACGTAGCGCTCGACTCGGTAGTCGCCGTCGGGGAACGGACCGGTCAGCGCAAAGCCTGGAAGATCGAGCGTGATCACGCGGCGCTGCGCCGACAAAGCCGACACCCAGCCTTCCCAGGTGTGCAGGCTGGCCGAGGTGCCGTGCAGCAAGACCAGCGGATGCGCATCGCCGCGCGGCCCGACGTCGCGCAGGTGCACGCGCATGCCGTCGATGTCGACGAACTGCGATGGCGGCGGTGCCCAGCGCGCTGCCAGGGCTTCGACCGGACGATCGGGTGCCAGCGTCAGTGCAACCGCGGCCAACGCGGCTGCCAGCACCAGCAGCGCGGCCGACAACAGCCGCCGGCCGAGCCGTGTCACGACGGTTCGATCGCGGCCAGGTGGCGGCTGACGGTCCACCACGCGCCGGCCACGCCCAGCAGCACGCCGCCGCCGATGATCAGCAGGATGGTGCCGGCACCCGGTCCCTGGACCGCGAAATCGCTGTGGTACAGCGCGGCCAACTGCGCGGCCGGCGTCTGCAGCACGGCCAGCCCGACCGCCAGCATCAGCAGCGCCACCCAGCTGCCGAGCAGCCCCAGCCAGCAGCCGCCGTACAGAAACGGCAGACGGATGAACGCATCCGGCGCGCCGATCAGCTTCATGACTTCGATCTCGTCACGGCGCGCCTCGATGTCGAGTCGCAGCGTGTTGCCAACGATCACCAGCACCGCCACGCCCAGCAGCGCCGACACCAGCAGCACGACGCGTTCGACGATGGTCAGCAGCGTCTGCAAGCGCTGCAGCCATTGCTGGTCCATCTGCGACAGCTCGACTTCGGGCAGCGCCGCCAGCTCTTTGGCCAGCGCTTCGACCTGATCGGCGCTGCGCGACGCATCGGGTGTGACGACGATGACCGCCGGCAGCGGGTTGCGCTCCAGCAGGTCCAGCACTTCGCCAAAGCCCGACAACTCGCGAAACTCGGCCGCGGTCTGCTCGCGCGACAAGTAGCGCGCCTGCTTGACGCCATCGCGTTTGATGAACGATTCGGCCAGCGCCTGACCGCGCGCTTCATCGACCTCGTCCTTCAGAAACAGCGACAGCTGCAGCTCGTCCTGCCAGCCGTAAGCCAGCCGCTGAAAGTTGTTGACCGCCAGATGCAGCGCGGCCGGCAGCGCCAACGCGATGCCGATCACGGCCGCCGTCAGCAGCGCGGCGCCCGGCTGCGACACCAGCTTGCCGAGCGAGAAGAAGAACACCCGGGCGTGATCCTGGGCGATGCGCGCCAACCAGCCCGGCCCTTCAACCTGCATGTCGGCGTTGGGACGCACGGGCATCACAGCACCCCCAGCGACAGCCGCGACGCGGCTTCCATCCCGGCACCCGCGACGACGCGGCCGTCTTCCAGATGCACGATCCGGTGTCCCATGCGCTCGATCAGATCGATCGCGTGCGTGGCCACCAGCACGCTGACGCCGACGTCGTTGAAGCGCTCGAACAAGCGCATCACTTCCTGCGCCATCACCGGGTCGAGATTGCCGGTGGGCTCGTCGGCCAGTAGCAGCAGCGGCTTGGTGACCACGGCGCGCGCAATGCCGACGCGCTGCTGCTCGCCACCGGACAGCGTCGCCGGACGGGCGCGCTCGCGGTGCAACAAGCCGACCGTGTCCAGCGCGGCGCGCACGCGCCGGCCGATGTCCTGGTGCGAATAGCCGCGGATCACCAGCGGCAGCGCCACGTTGTCGAACACGCTGCGGTCGTTCAACAAATTGAAATTCTGGAAGATCATGCCGATCTGCTGGCGATACAGCGGCACTTGCCCGCGTTTGAGCTGGGCCAGGTTGTTGCCGGCGACGACGACCTGACCGCGGTTGGCGCGCGACAGCAGCGCCAGCAGCCGCAGCAACGTCGACTTGCCGGCGCCCGAAGCGCCGGTCAGGAACACCATCTCGCCGGCGTCGAGCTGAAAGTCGACGCCCTTGAGCACGTCGCCGTTGCCGCCGGGATAGCGATGGAACACCTGCGAAAACTGCACCAGCGCCTGGCTCATGCGCTCGTCCCTCCGATCAGCGATTCCACGTACAGGCCGGCGTCGAACACTTCCAGATCGTCGACCGCCTCACCAAGTCCGACGTAGCGGATCGGCAATGCCATGCGCCTTGCGATCGCCAGCAGAATGCCGCCCTTGGCCGTCCCGTCGAGCTTGGTCACGGCAATGCCGGTCAGGCCAATCGCCTCATGAAACTGGATCGCCTGGTTCAGCGCGTTCTGGCCGGTGGTGGCGTCGACCACCAGCAACACTTCATGCGGCGCGAATGCGTCGTGCTTCTGGATCACGCGCTTGATCTTGCGCAGCTCTTCCATCAAGTGGCTCTGCGTATGCAGCCGCCCGGCCGTGTCGGCGATCACCATGTCGATGCCGCGCGCCTTGGCCGACTGCACGGCGTCGAAGATCACGCTGGCGCTGTCGGCGCCTTCGCCCTGGCTCAGGATCGGCGTGCCGGTGCGCTCGGCCCAGGTCGTCAGCTGCTGCACGGCCGCAGCGCGGAACGTGTCGCCGGCGGCCAGCAAAACAGACAGCTTGTCGTTCTTGAAACGCTGCGCCAGCTTGCCGATTGTCGTG
>Ga0255182_1001695_pt1 | contig 10977 bp, 7 predicted proteins | sample Atl_UVDOM_RepA_8_FD_188420 | JGI IMG/M metagenome (GOLD analysis project Ga0255182, IMG submission 188420) | Freshwater microbial communities from Altamaha River, Georgia, United States - Atl_UVDOM_RepA_8d | ecosystem: Environmental > Aquatic > Freshwater > River | place: USA: Georgia | collected... | reverse complement strand
TCAAGATTCGAACCTTAAGGCTTTGCCCGTATTAAACCTACCGCCGTCCCACGCGAATACCCCGTCGCGTGCCGAGCCGGGAGACCTCACGATCACCGTGGATCGTTTTGTCTTCCAGGGTCAGCGCTTGATGGAGACCCGTGAGTTGGAGCAAATCTTGGCCCCTTTCCGGGATACGGCTTTGATTTTCTCAGGCCTGACCCAAGCGCTGCAAGCCGTGGAAGCGGCCTACCGCGCGGCGGGCTGGATGGCCGCGGCAAGCTTGCCCCCCCAAGCGCCCAGCGAGGGAGAAGTCCTCATCCAGATTCAGGAGGCCCACTTAGGGCAGGTGCAGTGGACGGCCCTCCCCGCCCGCACACGTCGTGAACAGCTGCAAGCTTTCTTAGACCGTGTGCAAAAGCCCGGCCAGCCGCTGCGAGGCTCAGCCGTGGACGAGGCCTTGTTGTTGCTCGATGACTGGCCGGGCTTGTCGGTTCGCGCCGACTACCGCGCCGGCCAAGCTGCGGGCGAGACGGACTTGGCGGTGCGGGTGGAGGACACCGGCGCCCTCGAAGGCAGCTTGAGCGTGGACAACATGGGCGCGCGGGCCACGGGCACTCTGCGCCGACAAGCCCAGCTGCAAGTCAACCGCCCTCTGGGCATTGGCGATGCCATCCAAACCCACTGGCTCCAAAGCGAGGGCAGTGACTACTTGCGCATGGCTTATCAATTTCCATTGGGGGCGAGCGGCTTGCGCGGGGGCTTGCGCGGCTCACAACTGCGCTATCAACTGGTGGGCGATTTCACCTCCTTGCAAGCACGGGGGGACGCACAAAGCGGCGGCGTGGAGTTTCGTTGGCCCCTGGTGCGCAGCAGCCTGCGCAACGCCCAACTGAGCTTGGAGGGTGATCAACGCCGCTACCACAACGAGGCCAATGGACGCGTGAGCTCCGAGTACCGCGTGCACACCACCACCTTCGGCTGGCAAGGCCATGCGGTGGACGCATGGGGCGGTGGCGGCTTAAACCAGGCGAGCTTGGCTTGGGTGGGCGGAGAGGTGTTGCTCGAGGGCTCACCCCATGCCGCGGCCGATGCGCTGGGCGCACGCACGGTGGGGCGTTTTCAGAAGTTAACCTGGCAAGCGAGTCGTCTACAGCAGCTCAACGCGAGCTGGAGCACTTATGTGAGCTGGAATGGGCAAGCCGCCAACCGCAACCTCGACAGCAGTGAAAAGCTCTTTATGGGAGGGGCCTCTGGCGTGCGCGCTTACCCCGGCAGTGAAGGCTTGGCCAACGAGGGGCAGTTGCTCGCGCTGGAATTGCGTCACCGATTGACCGAGTCGCTCGAGCTTGGGCTTTTTTATGACCATGGGATGGGACGTCGTTTCCACCAACCGGCTTATGCCGATGGCTCGGGCCAACTCAACAACGGCAGCGAGCCCAACCGATTCCAGCTGCGCGGCCAAGGGCTGTCGGTGCAGTGGCGGCTGCACCCGCGGCTGACGCTGCAGATGGTGAGCGCGCGCCGGACCTCGACCAACCCCTTGGCCAACGCCCAAGGTCTGGACAACGATGGCTCCAAAGTGCTCAACCGCCACTGGCTCAAACTGACGATGGGGATTTAAATCATGAAAAACAAAAAACATACCGCTGGCCAAAGCCTGCAAACGCGCCTGCGCCCTCTCCTTCTGGCCATGGCCCTGGGCGCTGGCGTGGGCCACTTGTCGGCGCAGACTTCGCCCCCTCAGGCCAACGCCTTGCCCCAAGGCGCACTCGTGCGCAGCGGCAGCGCGAGCTGGCAAGTCAGTGGCGCCGCAGCCAACCCCTTGCTGCGCGTGCAACAACAATCGGACCGCGTGGTGCTGGACTGGCAAAACTTTGACATTGGTCGACAGGCGAGCGTTCGCTTTGAGCAGCCCAACGCGCAATCGGTGGCGCTCAACCAAATTCGGGGCGCCGCACCCTCGCAAATTGAGGGCCAACTGATGGCCAATGGCCGGGTGTACTTGAGCAACCCCCAAGGGGTGTTGTTCTCGCCCACGGCCCAGGTGGATGTGGGAGGCCTGGTGGCCACCACTCTACAGGCAGACATGGCGGCCTGGGCGCGCGGCGAGAGCGTATGGCTAAAGGATGTGCTCACGCCCAGCACTGCACGGGTGGAAAACGCGGGGGTTTTGCGCGCGGCCGCCAAGGGCTTTGTCGCGCTCATGGCGCCCGAAGTGCGCAATCTGGGCACGGTGAGCGCGCCCGAAGGCACGGTGGCCCTGGGGCATGGTGACCGCATCCGTTTCACTTTTAATGACCAGGGTGGGCTCAAGGGCTGGGAAGTCTCCGCCGCCACCCTGGGCGCGTTGGTGGAAAACCGCGAAGCCATTCTCGCCCCCGATGGGCAGGTTTTGCTCTCCGCAGTGGCGCTGCATCGACTGCAAGCGGGGGTGATTCAACAAAGTGGACGTATCCAGGCCAATAGCCTGCGCTCAGTGGGCGGGCGCATTGTGCTGGAGGCCGATCGGATTGAGCTCGCCTCGGGCAGTGTCACGGAGGCCAACGGCGCGTTGGGTGGCGGGGAAATTCGGGTGGGCGGCGACTGGCAGGGCCAGGGCGCGCTGCGCTCGGCCACGCAAGTGCGACTGGAGAAGAACGCGCGCGTGGCCGCCAATGCCACCCAGCAGGGCACAGGCGGCAGTGTGGTGCTCTGGAGTGATGTACACGCCCCCCAGAGTCAGACCACGGTGCTTGGCACCATTGAGGCCCAGGGTGGCCCCCTGGGCGGCGATGGTGGCCGCGTGGAAACCTCGGGGCATCGGTTGACGATATCCCCAAGCGCACGGGTCTCGACCGCCGCAGGCGCCAGCGGTCAAGGCGGGCTTTGGTTGCTCGATCCCACGGATGTGGTGATCAATGACGCCACGGCTATTCAGAACGCGCTCGCCAGCGGCGACGTGACGGTGAGCACCACTGGCGCAGGAACAGACACGGGGAATATTTCCGTGAATGTGCCCATCAGTTGGAGCAGCGCTCAGCGCCTGAGCTTGGTGGCCGATGGCGGGGTTCAGGGCAACGGTCACTTGAATTTGAGTGGCAATGGAGCCTCGGTGGTGTTCCAGCAGGCGGGGAACTCCACCTATGACGGCAAGATCACCGCCGCGCAGGGCAGCATGACCAAGTCTGGCGCAGGCACCTTGACGTTGACGAACACCGACAACACCTTTGGCGGCGGGCTTAACCTGACGGCCGGAAAAATCAAACTGGGTGCGACGGGTGACGCCACGCACAGTGTGCTGGGGGGAACCGGCAGCGGCGTGGTGACGGTGGCGAGTGGAACCACGCTCGACTTCAACGGGCAATCGATCACAGCGCCCATCTCGATCAGCCTCGGGGGAACACTGCGCAACGATGTGGCGGGCACCACCTCAGACTATGCGGGCAGTATGACGTTGACGGGAATCTCGGCCACCCTGAGTACGGACAGTGGCTTGCGCATCACCAGCAGCGGCAGCATTCCGTCGGTCAGCAACACCACACTCTATCTGGCTGGAACGGGGCAAGGCGTTTTGGCCAGTGCACTCAACACGAGCGCAGGCAACTTGTTCAAGCAAGGCGCCGGTACGTGGACCGTGAGCGGCAACAGCAGCTTTACCGGAATGACCTTCATCACCAATGGCACCCTCAAGCTCGGCGCCGTGGGCACGGCCACCACCGGCCCATTGGGCAGCAGCACGGGCTATGTGTCCGTGCTCGGTGGGCTGGCCATGCTCGACCTCAATGGGTACTCGCTGGCCACACCGCGCGAATTGCGCTTGACGAATTTAGGGGCCAACAACTTGCTGCTGACGAATTCGGTGGCGGGCAGCCCAGTGACCTACCCTGGCCTGTTGCGATTCAATGGGGATGTGACCATCCAAGCGATAGGCGATATCGATTTCACCCACACCGGCACCATCGTGGGCGCGGGGCCGACCAACCAACTCGTTCTCACGGGCTCAGGCAACGGACGCATCGCCGGCATTTTGGATCTGGGCGCGAGTGGCGTGACCAAAACCGGCACGGGACGTTGGACGCTCGATGGCGCCAACACCTACACCGGTGCCACGCAAATCAATGCGGGCACTTTGCGTGCGGGCCATGCGAATGCGCTTGGGGGTACTGCGGGGGGCACCAGCGTGGCCAATGGGGCGACGCTGGAGTTGGGCGCGAGCACGGGTAACCTCACGATTGCGAACGAGAGCTTGAGTTTGGCCAGTGGGGCCCGCGTGCATAACGTGCAAGGGGACAACACTTGGAGTGGCAGCTTGAGCCTCGCGGGCAGTGCGACCACCCAAGTGGACACGGGAACGGCTCTGACCTTCTCGAACCCCGCCAATGTGACGGTGGGCAATGGCGCCACGCTGAGTGCCATCAGTGATGGGAACTTGACCTTCGCTGGCCCGTTGGTGGGTGCAGGCGCATTGACTCAAACCGGTGCCGGGGTGTTCACAGCGGACTACTCGGGGCTGACCGGTGCGGTGCAAATCGTGCTGGGCGCCCCGACGCAATTGAGCAGCAGCACCAGTGGGGGCTCGGCTTCGGCGCTCTCGCCGCGCATCAGCGGCTTGGGCGCGGCCAATGCGACGGTGACGGTCTACGATGGGGTTACGGCTCTGGGACAAGCCACGGTGGATGGCACAGGCCATTGGTCTTATCAGGTCAACGGCAATTTGAATGCCGGCGCGCATTCGATCAGTGCTCGACAGGTGCGCCAAGCGGGCAATGTGACCGCCACCTCGGGCAGTTCCGCAACGCTAACGGTACAACTCACCGCGCCAGCCCCCGCCTGGGAACCCGACCCCGCTCCGGTGCCCTTACCCAAGGCGACGCCCGCGCCCAGTCCGGCGCCGACTCCGGCCCCCACCCCAGCACCGACCCCCACCCCGAAGCCCAGCACGGCCACGGACATGCCGTCGACTTGGGCGCAATCGGGCCTGCTCTGGCAGGCATTGACCGAAATGGGTACGAGCAGCGTGCAGGCGCTCGGTGCGGCCGATCTGGCGCGCTTGGACCGGGCGGATTTGCAACGCTTGACCACGGCGCAATGGCTGGGGTTTCGCACGGAGCAGCTCTTGGGCTTGAGTCTGGCGCAATGGCAGCAAGTGCCCTTGAGCCAAGTGCGCGCCCTGCGTGAGACCCAGGTGGCGGGCTTGGTACCGGAGGTGCGGGCCTGGCTGCAAGCGGCGCGCCAGCAGCCTCAGGCCGCGCGCTAAGGCAGGGCATGGCTCGACAGGTGGATGCGGCCTGTCGCACAATGGGCGACATGACCGTGTACTACCAATCCTGTCCAACGCCCTTGGGGGCCATGTGGCTTGCCGCCGACGCAGACGGGCTGCGAGGAGCCTGGTTTGAAGACCAGGCCGATTTGCCAGACCTGCGGGATTGGACCCGCGGTCGCGGGCACGCCTTGTTGCAGGAGGCCCGCCGGCAATTGCGGGCCTACTTCGCGCGCACCTTAGAGACGTTTGATCTGCCGCTCAGCCCGCATTCCCCTGGCACCGCGTTTCAACACCAGGTGTGGCAAGCCTTACAGACGATCCACTTTGGCCAGCTGACGCACTATGGCGCCCTGGCCACCCGACTGGGCGCCCCCCAGGCCGCCCGTGCGGTGGGTGCGGCGGTGGGACGCAACCCCTGGAGTGTGATCGTGCCTTGCCATCGGGTGGTAGGCGCACGGGGTGAACTCACCGGCTACGCGGGTGGACTTGAGCGCAAGGTCGCGCTCTTGCAACGCGAGGGACATTGGCTCACCTGAGGCGCGGGCGTGCTATTCTCTCAAGATGTTGTCATTTTGAGCCCATGCCCTCCTCATCCGAACCCACCCAAGCCCAAGCGGTTTATGCCATTCATAACCGTCTGTTTTTTCGCCTCTTTCAGGTGGGCAATACGTTGGATCGCCAGGCGAGCAATGTGATGGGCATCTCCACGGTGCAGTGGGCGGTGCTCGGCGCCCTCACCCGCCCCCAAGCGGAACAAGGGATGACCTTTTCGGAACTCGCGGAATACCTGATCGTGAGCCGCCAAAGCCTCGATGGGGTGCTCAAGCGCCTGGAGCGTGATGCGCATGTCGAGCGGGTCACAGACCCGCATGACCGGCGTGCGCGGCGGGTGGTGCTCACAGCCCATGGCCGCCACTTTTGGCGCCAACTCCAGCCCCGCATTCAGGCGTTCTATGCGGCGGTGATGCAGGACATTCGGTTTGATGACAAGGTGGCCATGGTGCATTTGCTCAACGTGGTCAACCAAGGCCTCGCCACCGTGCACGAAGTGGAGCTGCCTGCCGCACCCACCGTGGCGGCGAAAAAAAAGGCGGGCCGAAGGCCCGCCCGCTAAGCACCCTCGCGGGGCTTACTTGGTCGACTTCAAGAACTCGGCCGACTGTTCCTTGACCACTTTGTCCACCACGTCGGTGTAAGCGGCGATCCAGTCCGACTGCGGCACCCACTGCTTGCCGTCCCACATGTCGATACGGGTTCTGCCCCCACCGCCATGGTCTTTGGCGGTGACGGTGACGGGGGCGATCAGGCCGTTGGCGTCAAAGTTGCGCAAGCTCTCCAAACCCGCCTTGATCTTGGTGGGTGTCAGCGGCATCTTGCCTTGACGAATGGCTTGACGCACCCCTTCAAACGCCACGGAGTACATGGCCAGGCCGGTGTTGTAGTAGATGTCGTCGAGGTTTTTGCGATCGCCATTGCCTTTGCCCTTTTCGTACAGGTCTTTGATGATTTGCTGCACGAGGGGGTGGCTGGTGCCGCCGACCACGTTGGTGCCGCGCTTCATGCCTTTGGCCTCTTCGGCGCCAATGTTGGCGATGTCCACCTCATTGAACCAGTTGACAGAGATGAGCTTCTCCATCGGGATGCCGTTGCGCTTCATCTCGCGTGCGGCTGCCACGTGCATGGCCGAGAGGTTCCAGGTGATCACCCAGTCGGGGTTGAAGCGGCGAATTTGTGTCCAAACCGCGGCTTGGTCACGCCCGGGCAAGGGGTTGGGGAAGAGTTGCAGTTCAAAGCCCTCTTTTTCTTGCAGGGTCTTGAGGATGGGGATGGGCTCCTGACCGAAAGCGTAATCGGGGTAGATGAAGCCAATCTTCACGCCGCGCATGTTGCCAAACTGCTTGTTCTTGATGAACTGAATGTTGTTGGCCATCTGACCCCAGTAGGTCGGGCCGATGGGGAAGACCCATTTGAAGACATCGCCGTCAATGGCGTCGCCACGTCCCACAAAGGACTGGAGCAAGATGTTCTTGTCTTCCATCACGCGGGGCAGAACCGCACGCGAGACCGGTGTGGACAAGGTGTCGAAAATCATCACGCCTTCGCGCTTGAGTTTTTCATAACACTCGATGCCGCGCTGGGGCTCGTTGCCATGGTCTTGCACGACCAGCTCGATTTTCTGCCCTTCCAAACCGCCGCGGGCATTGAGCACATCGGCGTAGTCCTTGGCGGCCTGCACGATCTGCGGCGTCACGAAGGTGTAGGCCTTACTCAAGTCGTAGCAGAGGCCGAACTTGACTTGGGCCTGCGCCGCGCCTGCGGCCAAACCCAAACTGGCGACGGCCAGCATGCCCCAAAGTTTGCGTTTCATCATTGCTGTCTCCTCTTGTGGTTAATGGATATGAACATTCAGCTCAACCAGCGCTTGCGGCGCCGGTAGTGCTTGATGTCCCGGAAATCGCGCCCCTCGGCTCCGCCCAGGTAGAACTCCTGGATATCGGGGTTTTGTTTCATGGCTTGGGCGCTGTCGTGCATGACGATACGCCCGTTCTCGATCAGGTAGCCGTGCGAGACCACTTCCAGCGCGGCAATGGCGTTTTGCTCGACCAACAGCACGGAGAGGCCCTCCTCGCGGTTGATGCGCCGCACGATGTCGAAAATTTCGGCCACCAAGAAGGGGGCCAAGCCCAGGCTGGGCTCGTCGAGCATGAGCAAGCGCGGCTGGGTCATGAGCGCGCGGCCAATGGCGAGCATTTGTTGCTCGCCGCCCGAGAGGTAGCCGGATTCGGCGTCGCGGCGTTGGGCGAGGCGGTTGAAATAGGTGTAGACCATGTCACGCTGGCGCAGCATCTCGGCGCGGCTGTTGCCGCGAATGGCCGAGGCGGCGACCAGGTTTTCATCTGGGGTGAGGTGCTCAAACACCCGGCGGCCTTCGAGCACTTGGACTATGCCCAAATGCACGCGCTCCTGGGGGCTTAGGCGATCGATGGCCTGGCCTTCGAAATGAATGGCTCCGCGGGTCACCTCCCCCCGCTCGGCTTTGAGTAGGCCCGAGATGGACTTGAGCAAGGTGCTTTTGCCAGCGCCGTTGGCCCCGAGCAAGGCGACCATGCCGCCTTGGGGAATTTCCAGCGAAGCGCCTTTGAGGGCCAAAGCAACGCGGTCGTAGATGACCTCCACATTGTTGAGGGAGAGCGCGAGTGGGGTGGTGGCGTTTTCCATGGCAGCCCCTTTATTTACGCGTGTAGCCAAACGGCCAGAGCTTGAGGTAATCGCGCACATTGCCGTAGAGCTTGCCCAAGCCCATGGGCTCGACGATCAAGAAGAGAATGATGAGCGCGCCGTAGACCACATGCGGGATGTGGGCCAAGGTCTCGACCCCGAGGTCGAGCCCGAGGGCTTTGGCCCCCCAAGCGATGAGATGGTTCATTTGCGAGGGCATGAGCAAAATGAAGGCGGCACCAAACCAGCTGCCGATGATGCTGCCCAAGCCCCCCACGATGACCATGGCCAAGAGCTCGATGGAGACGTTGACCGAGAACTGTTCCGGCGTGACCGCCCGGTAGAAGGTGAAGATGAGGATGGCACCACTCACCCCGCCGATGAAGGAAGATGTGGCAAAGGCGATGAGCTTGTAATAAAAGCTTTGCACACCGATGACGGCGGCGGCGAAATCCTTCTCACGCACGGCCACCAAGGCGCGCCCCAAGGCGGTACGGCGCAGGTTGAGCATGAAGACCGTGACCAGCACGCACCAAACCAAGGCCACGTAGTAAAGCCCGGCGTCGGAGCTCACCACCTCACCCATGAGGCGCATGGCGGGGGCTTGCAGGGTCGCCCCCACGCCGCCACTGATGGCGGGGACATGGGAGATCACCCAATCCATGACGAATTGCAAGGCCAGGGTGGACAAAGCCAAGTAAAGGCCTTTGACACGCAAAGCCGCGAAGGCAAAGACCACGCCAATGACGGTGGCCGTGAGTCCGCCCAGCACGACGGCGATTTCCCAGGGAATGCCGTTGCGGGTGGCGTGCACCGAGGCGTAGGCGCCAATGCCCATGACCGCCGCGTAACCGAAGTGGAATTGTCCGGCCCAGCCAATGATGAGGTTCAAGCCCAGCGTGGCCGATGTCCAGACCAACCAAGGCAGCATGTAGCTCGTGAGCGTGAGCGAGCTCACCAACCAAGGGGCGAGCACGCCAAAGGCCAGCATGACGACGATCATCACGCGATCGGCGGGAATGGGAAAGAGCTTGCGGTCCAGCGCGTAGCTGGTGTGAAAGACGCCGGCTTGTCGGAAGAACATGGTCAGAGCCTCTCAATATCGTGGCGGCCAAACAGGCCGTGCGGACGAATCATGATGGTGATGATGAGCACGGCGGCAATCACCAATTCGCGCGTGCCGCCCCCGAGCAATGGGTCGAGATAGCCCGAAGCCACGCTCTCGAAGGCGCCAAGCAGCAAGCCCGCGAGAATGGCACCGCCCAAGCTGTCCATGCCGCCGAGCACCGCCACCGTCACGCCCTTGAGCAGCAACAGGGAGAGGGATTGATCGACGCCTTGCATGGAGGCCCATAAGACGCCAGCGATGGTGGCCACCATGGAGGACAGCGCCCACGAGAGGCCCACGCCACGCTCGACAGAAATGCCCACCGACCAAGAGGCCATGTAATCGTCGGCAATGGCGCGCAGAACGACGCCGCGGCGCGTTTGGAAAAAGAAGACGAAAAAGCCAAAGAGCACCAAGGTGACGGCCGCGCCAATGACATAGGCTTGGTTGAGCAGGATGGGCCCGAGGAAGATGGGGTCATCGCTGATGCCCAGGCGCAGAGGCCGCCCGTTGCCCCCCCAAATGGCCAAGGTCAGGGCGCGCAGGAAAATGTCCAAGCCCAGCGTCATCATGAGGATCATGACGATGGGGCGACCGGCCAGGGGACGCAGCGCCACGCGCTCGATGCCCAGGCCCAGACCACACATGGTGACGATGGCGAGCAAGATGGCCAGCACCATGGGTAGACCCAGGCCCAATTGATAGAAGAGCACGACATAGGCGCCCACCATGGTGAGGGCGCCTTGCGCGAGGTTGGGCACGGAAGAGGATTTGTAGACCAGCACCAGCCCCATGGCGACCAAGGCGTACATCAGGCCGGCGAGGGCGCCGTTGATGCCGAGTTCCAGAAAGTAATTCAGATCCATGCTCATAGCTCCCGGATCGCGAGTTCGCGTTCCAACACGCCGGTCTCACCGGTTTCGTAGACGATGCGGGCCTGGTGCAGCACCTGGGCTTGGCCGTTGTAAATGGCGTCAATGACGGGCGCGTAGCGCTCTTCGATCACATTGCGCCGCAGCTTGCGGGTGCGGGTGATCTCGCCGTCGTCGGCGTCGAACTCTTTGGGCAAACTGACCATGCGCCGAATGCGCAGGCCCTCGGGCAAGGCTGCATTGACCCGCGCCACGGCCTGCGCGAGGAGCTCTTGGATGGGGGGTTTTTGCGACAGATCGGCGTAGGACATGTAGGTCACCCCGCGCAGCTCCGCCCAATGCCCTACCGCCTCCATATCGATGCAAATCATGGCGGCGAGGTGCGAGCGCCCGCTGCCCAGCACCGCCACATCTTTGATGTAGGGGCTGAACTTGAGGCGGTTTTCGATGTAGTTGGGAATGTAGCGCTCGCCCTGGGCGGTGTAGACCACTTCGGACAATCGCCCCAGAACCACGAGGTGGCCGTCTTCTTCCAGATAGCCCGCGTCACCTCG
>Ga0255182_1001694_pt1 | contig 10995 bp, 7 predicted proteins | sample Atl_UVDOM_RepA_8_FD_188420 | JGI IMG/M metagenome (GOLD analysis project Ga0255182, IMG submission 188420) | Freshwater microbial communities from Altamaha River, Georgia, United States - Atl_UVDOM_RepA_8d | ecosystem: Environmental > Aquatic > Freshwater > River | place: USA: Georgia | collected... | reverse complement strand
AGCTGCTGCAGAACATCGACCTCGACATCGAGATCGAGAAGCTGCGCAACGACCTGACCGGCTCCGAGCTCAAGATCAAGAAGAACGCCAAGCGCCTGAAGGTGCTGGAGGCCTTCAAGAAGTCGGGCATCAAGCCCGAGTGGATGGTGCTCGACGTGCTGCCCGTGCTGCCGCCGGACCTGCGTCCGCTGGTTCCGCTGGATGGCGGCCGCTTCGCCACCTCCGACCTGAATGACCTGTATCGCCGCGTCATCAACCGAAACAGCCGCCTCAAGCGCCTGCTCGAACTGAAGGCGCCCGAGATCATTGCGCGCAACGAAAAGCGAATGCTGCAGGAAGCCGTGGACAGCTTGCTGGACAACGGCCGCCGTGGCAAGGCGATGACGGGCGCCAACAAGCGTGCCCTGAAGTCGCTGGCCGACATGATCAAGGGCAAGAGCGGTCGCTTCCGTCAGAACCTGCTGGGCAAGCGCGTCGACTACTCGGGCCGTTCGGTGATCACCGTGGGCCCGACCCTGAAGCTGCACCAGTGCGGTCTGCCCAAGCTGATGGCCCTGGAGCTGTTCAAGCCCTTCATCTTCGCCAAGCTCGAAGCCATGGGCATCGCGACCACCATCAAGGCCGCGAAGAAGGAAGTCGAATCGGGCACGCCCGTGGTCTGGGACATCCTGGAAGAGGTCATCAAGGAGCACCCGGTTCTGCTGAACCGTGCGCCCACGCTGCACCGTCTGGGCATCCAGGCCTTCGAACCCATGCTGATCGAAGGCAAGGCCATCCAGCTGCACCCCCTCGTCTGCGCGGCCTTCAACGCCGACTTCGACGGTGACCAGATGGCCGTTCACGTGCCGCTGTCGATCGAAGCGCAGATGGAAGCCCGCACCCTGATGCTGGCGTCCAACAACGTGCTGTTCCCTGCCAACGGCGAACCGTCGATCGTGCCGTCGCAAGACGTGGTGCTGGGCCTGTACTACGCCACCCGCGAGCGCATCAACGGCAAGGGCGAAGGCATGGTCTTCACCGATCTGGGCGAGCTGCAACGCGCCCTGGACAACGGTGTCGTCGAGATCACCGCCCGCATCAGCGTGCGCATGGTCGAATGGACCAAGGACAAGGCCACCGGCGAGTTCACGCCCGCCACCAAGCTGGTCGAGACCACCGTGGGTCGCGCCCTGCTGTCCGAGATCCTGCCCAAGGGCCTGCCCTTCAGCAACATCAACAAGGCGCTGAAGAAGAAGGAAATCTCGCGACTGATCAACACCTCGTTCCGCAAGTGCGGTCTGAAGGAAACCGTGGTGCTGGCTGACAAGCTGCTGCAGAACGGCTTCCGTCTGGCCACGCGCGCCGGCATCTCGATCGCCATCGACGACATGCTGGTGCCCAAGGAAAAGGCCCACCTGATCGAGCGCGCCGAGAAGGAAGTCAAGGAAATCGAACAGCAGTACGTCTCCGGTCTGGTGACCGCGGGCGAGCGCTACAACAAGGTGGTGGACATCTGGGGCAAGACCGGCGACGAAGTCGGCAAGGTCATGATGTCGCAGCTGGCCAAGCAGAAGGTCGTGGACCGCACCGGTGCCGAAGTGGATCAGGAGTCGTTCAACTCCATCTACATGATGGCCGACTCGGGCGCCCGCGGTTCTGCCGCACAGATCCGCCAGCTCTCCGGCATGCGCGGCCTGATGGCCAAGCCGGACGGCAGCATCATCGAGACCCCCATCACGGCGAACTTCCGTGAAGGTCTGAACGTGCTGCAGTACTTCATCTCCACCCACGGCGCCCGCAAGGGCCTGGCCGACACGGCGCTGAAGACCGCGAACTCGGGTTACCTGACCCGCCGTCTGGTCGACGTGACGCAGGATCTGGTGGTCACCACCGACGATTGCGGCACCGATCAGGGCATCAACACCCGTGCGCTGGTCGAAGGCGGTGAAGTCATCGAATCGCTGCGTGACCGCATCCTGGGTCGCGTGGCCGCCATCGACGTGCTGCACCCCGAAACGCAGCAGGTGCTGGTCACTGCCGGCACCATGCTGGACGAGGACATCCTTGACGAGTTCGAAGCCGCCGGCGTCGACGAAGTCAAGGTGCGCACCCCGCTGACCTGCGCCACCCGCTACGGTCTGTGCGCCAAGTGCTACGGCCGCGACCTGGGTCGTGGCGGTCTGGTCAACACCGGTGAGGCCGTGGGCGTGATCGCCGCGCAGTCGATCGGTGAGCCCGGCACGCAGCTGACCATGCGGACCTTCCACATCGGTGGTGCCGCGTCGCGCGCGGCCATCGCCTCCAGCGTGGAAGCCAAGTCCGACGGCTTGATCGGCTTCAACGCCACGATGCGTTACGTGACCAACGGCAAGGGCGAACTGGTGGTGATCTCGCGTTCGGGCGAAATCATCATCTCCGACCAGCACGGCCGTGAGCGTGAGCGCCACAAGGTGCCGTACGGCGCCACGCTGAACGTCAAGGCCGACCAGGCCATCAAGGCCGGTCTGGTGCTCGCCACCTGGGATCCGCTGACCCGTCCGATCATCACCGAGTTCGCCGGTCAGGCCAAGTTCGAGAACGTCGAGGAAGGCGTGACCGTGGCCAAGCAGGTGGACGAAGTGACCGGTCTGTCGACCCTGGTCGTGATCGATCCCAAGCGCCGTGGCGCGGCCAAGGTCGTGCGTCCGCAGGTCAAGCTGCTCGACGCCAATGGCAACGAGGTCAAGATCCCCGGTACCGATCACTCGGTGACCATCGGCTTCCAGGTCGGCGCGCTGATCCAGATCCGCGACGGCCAGGACCTGGCCCCGGGTGAAGTGCTGGCCCGCATCCCCATCGAAGGTCAGAAGACCCGGGACATCACCGGCGGTCTGCCGCGGGTGGCCGAGCTGTTCGAAGCCCGCTCGCCCAAGGACAAGGGCACGCTGGCCGAGATCACCGGCACCGTGTCGTTCGGCAAGGAAACCAAGGGCAAGGTTCGCCTGCAGATCACCGATCCGGAAGGCAAGGTCTGGGAAGAGCTGGTGCCCAAGGAGCGCAACATCCTGGTGCACGAAGGCCAGGTGGTCAACCGTGGCGAGTTGATCGTCGACGGCGCGGCCGATCCTCAGGACATCCTGCGCCTGCTGGGCATCGAGGAGCTGGCTCGCTACATCGTCGACGAAGTGCAGGACGTGTACCGCTTGCAGGGCGTGAAGATCAACGACAAGCACATCCAGGTGATCGTTCGCCAGATGCTGCGCCGCGTGCAGATCGTCAACCCGGGCGACACCACCTACATCGCCGGCGAGCAGGTCGAGCGCTCCGAGCTGCTCGATTCCAACGACAAGATGCGTGCCGAAGGCAAGATGGTGGCCACCTACAGCGACGTGCTGCTGGGCATCACCAAGGCTTCGCTGTCGACCGACTCCTTCATCTCGGCGGCGTCCTTCCAGGAAACCACCCGCGTGCTCACCGAAGCGGCCATCATGGGCAAGCGCGACGAGCTGCGTGGCCTGAAGGAAAACGTCATCGTGGGTCGTCTGATCCCCGCCGGTACCGGTCTGGCCTACCACCAGGCTCGCAAGGCCAAGGAAGACATGGACGAGACCGAGCGTCGCGCCATTGCCATGCAGGAAGCCCAGGAGCGCGCTGCGCTCGAACTGGCCGCCCTGGATGGTGACGGTGAGGCCGGCGACGCGGCTCCTGCCGAAGGTGGCGCCACGGCTGAATAAGCCGCTCACACAGCGCACCTGAACAAGGCGCCGGGGTGGCAAACAGCCGCTCCGGCGCCTTTCTGTTTGGCGCTTCACCGCGCACCAGACCGCCGATCATGCCCTCATGAACCCGACCGAACGTGTCCTGAACTGGTGGCGCCGATGGGCGCCCGGGGCTGCGGCCGCTCCCGCAGCCGTCGACAGCCCGTATGCACCTTGCGACAGCGACCCTCCTGAGGTTGCACAGGCGCGCTCGCTGTTGCGCGCCGTGGAACTGGGCGGCGTGCCGCTGAACCCGGCCAAGGTCAACGCCGTGGCCCGGGCCCTGGGCCTGGAGGTGTCGTCACGCGCGCCGGTGGAGCAGACGCTGGAGCGCCTGCGGGCGGCGGTGGCGCGTCAGACCGTGGTCGACTGAGCGCGGCGCCGAACGGCGGCGATGCCCGCCAGCCCCAGGGTCAGCATGCCCAGCGTGCCCGGCTCGGGCACCACGGCGGCCTGCAGGCCGGCCAGGCGGAAGTCACTCCAGTCGCTGCCAGGCTTGAGCAGGTGGTAGCGGCTGACAGGCATGCCATCCAGTGCGAACCATGTCAGATCGCCTTGCTGCTTCGCATCCCCGTTGCCCAACGTGAACGTACTGCCCCCCGATACGAGCTGCGCAGACTCGGCGCCGACACCCCACAGGCCATTGCTGAATCCGGCCAGCTCCAGGCCGGTCAGGCGCACGGGCAGGTTGAAGGTCAGCAGCAAGGCTTCGCCCGCTCCCATTCGTTCCAGCTCGGGATTGTCCAGCGGTCCGACACTGACCCCGAGGCCGCTCCAGTTGGCCGCGATTCGCGCGTCGTCGTCCGACGACACGGGCGAAACGGTCAGGCTGAGTCCGTCGGCGGTGCTGAAGGACGCGGTGTCCTGCAGCACGTCCAGAATCCGGCTCAGATCGAACTCATGGAAGTCGAAACGCACGGTCGGTTCTGTGGCGGCCATCGACGAGGTCGATGCCATCACGGCCATGCCGAGAGCTGCGATGGATGAGAGCAGGCGTCGTGCCATGGTGTAATCCTCCTGAATTGCGGGTTAACCCTCGCTCCATTATGGCGGCCTGCGTGTCTCTCGCCTACCTTGCAGCCTTTCGATCACCCAGCAATCTGCTGATGTCTGTCAACAAATCGACAGATGGATGGCTATGATCGCGCCCCATGCACATCCACGCCCTGCGCGAGCGCCTGCGCCAACTCGGCGCCCTGCCTCTGCACGAGCACCGGGTGCTGCGCCTGTGGACGCACGCCCTGCCGCAGGACAGCGGCCGGTGCCACCCGGAACACTTCCTGCCCCTGAGCGTGCGCCAGGGCCTGCCGGAGCTGCTTGAGGAACTGGCCGCCCTGGGCCGCCTTGAAGCCGAACACCCCGGCGAAGACGGCTCGGCCCGGCTGCTCGTGCGCCTGCCCGACGGTCAGCTGGTGGAGAGCGTGCTGCTGCCGCGCGACGGCGTGTGCGTGTCCACGCAGGTGGGCTGTGCGGTGGGCTGCGTGTTTTGCATGACGGGCCAGAGCGGGTTGATCCGCCAGCTCACCAGCGGCGAGATCGTCGCGCAGGTGGCCCTGGCCCGCGCCCGCCGTCCGGTGCGCAAGGTCGTCTTCATGGGCATGGGCGAGCCGTCCCACAACCTCGACGCCGTGCTCGAGGCCATCGAGCTGCTGGGCACCGTCGGCCAGGTGGCCCACAAGAACCTCGTGTTCTCGACCGTGGGTGACCCGCGCGCCTTCGAGCGCCTGCCCGAGGGCGTGGTCAAGCCGGCGCTCGCCCTGTCGCTGCACACCACGCGTGCCGATCTGCGCGAGCGTCTGCTGCCGCGCGCCCCCCGCCTGTCGCCCGAAGCCCTGGTCGACGCCGCCGAGGCCTACGCACGCCGCACGGGCTACCCGGTGCAGTACCAGTGGACCTTGCTGGAGGGCATCAACGACACCCCCGAGGAGCTCGACGGCATCGTTCGCCTGCTGGCGGGCAAGTACGGGGTGCTCAACATGATCCCCTACAACGACGTCGACGCGTTGCCCTATCGCCGCCCCAGCTGGGAGCACGCGGCCGAGCTGGCCCGACAGCTGCACCGCCGTGGCGTGCTCACCAAGCTGCGTCATTCGGCCGGGCAGGACGTCGACGGGGGCTGCGGCCAGCTGCGCGCCCGCGCCGCCGAGCGCCCCGGGCCCATCCGCCTGCAGCGAGCTGGTCAGGGCCTGGCGGGCAGGTAGAACTCGCTGGCCACCAGCTTGACGCCCCAGCGGGTGCCGCCGGTCAGGGTGGGGTAGCTCACCGGCACCAGGGTGCCCGCGGCCAGGATGCCGGTGGTGCCCAGGGCCTCGCCGGCGGCCAGCTGAGCCGCCTCGTCGGCGCCCGCCTGCGTCAGGTCCAGGTCGGGGTTGAAGGTGCGGGCGCCAGCGCTGTTGAGCCGCGTGGCACCCAGCGACGGGCAGGGTGCCGTGATGCACACGATGCCGGTGCTCTTGACGGCGTAGAACGTGCCCTTGGGCGTGCTGGCGGCTTGTCCCTGCCAGGCCTCGCTCACCACCAGGGTGTTGGCCGTGACCGACAGCACCGGTTGTTGGGCCAGTCGCCCGCGCACCAGAGCCTGACCCTGGGCAAAGCCACCGTCGAAGGTGGCCCGCTGGTCGTCGCTCCACCCCAGGGCGCGCGCGTCGAGCTGCACGACGTGGCAGTCTTTCTGCAGCGTGCCGTCGGCGCAACGCGTGCGCAGCTGGTTGACGGCTTTGACGTAGTAGCCGCCGCAATACGGGAACGCGCACTTGCGGAAGTCCGGGCGGGTGACGATGTAGACCGTGTCGTCGGGCGTCGGCTCTGCTGGCTTGATGGCCGTCTGGGCCTGCGCGGCCAGGGTGGCGAGCAGCAGCGAAGCGGCCCACGCCAGGTGCGTAAGAAGGGGTTGGGGCATGTCGAGAACCTCCGGTGGGTGTGAAATCGTTGAGCGCGTGCGCACTCTACGCCTGGCGTGGCACGCCGCCCATCCCTGGAGTGCACCTTGTCATCCCCGGGCCAAAGTCATACAATGGAAGGCTTTTCGGCTTGCGCTGGTGGGTTGGCCCGCCTGTGCAAGCCGATTTGTGCTTGCCTGTCAGGGTGGCGGCCACGGGCCCAAGTCCTTGATTTGCAAGTGTTTTCAACGGGAACCAACTGGGATTTTCAAAAATGCCAACCATCAACCAGCTCGTGCGCCAAGGCCGTCAGGTCGAGGTCACGAAGTCCAAGTCGCCTGCGATGCAGAACTGCCCGCAGCGCCGTGGCGTGTGCACCCGCGTGTACACCACGACCCCCAAGAAGCCGAACTCCGCTCTGCGTAAGGTCGCCAAGGTGCGCCTGACCAACGGTTTCGAGGTCATCTCGTACATCGGCGGTGAAGGCCACAACCTGCAGGAGCACAGCGTGGTGCTCGTGCGCGGCGGCCGTGTGAAGGACTTGCCCGGTGTGCGTTACCACATCGTGCGTGGTTCGCTCGACCTGCAAGGCGTCAAGGACCGCAAGCAAGCCCGCTCGAAGTACGGCGCCAAGCGTCCCAAGAAGGCCTGATCGCCTTTTCGGGTTGCAGCTGCACTGAAACAAGAATTCGGCTCTCGTCGCTTCATCGGCGTGTCATCCCGAGATGGCAGGCTGAGCAGGTCGAGAAGTCCGAGGTGGCGGTAGACATCCGGGTGGTCCGGATGGCACCGAGTAAGTGGAGTCCGTTGAATCGGCTCCGCGATGGGGGCACACAAGGCCCGCATCAACTGAAGCATTGAAAGGAATCGAAATGCCTCGTCGTCGTGAAGTACCCAAGCGTGAGATCCTCCCTGATCCGAAGTTCGGTTCGGTCGATCTGTCCAAGTTCATGAACGTGATCATGGAATCCGGCAAGAAGGCCGTTGCAGAGCGCATCATCTACGGTGCTCTGGAACAGGTCGAAAAGAAGGCCGGCAAGGATCCGCTGGAAATCTTCAACATCGCTCTGAACAACGTCAAGCCCGTGGTGGAAGTCAAATCCCGCCGCGTGGGTGGCGCGAACTACCAGGTTCCCGTTGAAGTTCGCCCCATCCGCCGCATGGCCCTGGCCATGCGCTGGCTGAAGGAATCGGCCCGCAAGCGTTCCGAGAAGTCGATGGCCCAGCGTCTGGCCAACGAACTGCTCGAAGCTTCTGAAGGCCGTGGCGGCGCGATGAAGAAGCGCGACGAAGTGCACCGCATGGCCGAAGCCAACAAGGCCTTCTCGCACTTCCGCTTCTAATCAACCACCTGCCGCCTTCGGGCGGCGCATCTGGCGTCCGGCGTGCACACCCGTGTGCACCCGGCGCCTTGCCAAATCTGGAGTGACCTCATGGCACGCAAGACCCCGATCGAGCGCTACCGCAATATCGGTATCTCGGCCCACATCGACGCCGGCAAGACCACGACGACCGAGCGCATCCTGTACTACACCGGTGTGAACCACAAGATCGGTGAAGTGCACGAAGGCGCTGCCACCATGGACTGGATGGAGCAGGAACAAGAGCGCGGCATCACCATCACGTCGGCCGCCACCACCTGCTTCTGGAAGGGCATGGACCTGTCCTACCCCGAGCACCGCTTCAACATCATCGACACCCCGGGCCACGTGGACTTCACCATCGAGGTGGAGCGTTCCATGCGCGTGCTCGACGGCGCCTGCATGGTGTACTGCGCCGTGGGTGGCGTGCAGCCCCAGTCCGAGACCGTCTGGCGTCAGGCCAACAAGTACAAGGTGCCCCGTCTGGCCTTCGTGAACAAGATGGACCGCACCGGTGCCAACTTCTTCAAGGTCTATGACCAGATGCGCACCCGCCTGAAGGCCAACCCCGTGCCCGTGGTGATCCCCATCGGCGCCGAGGACAACTTCGTTGGCGTGATCGACCTGCTCAAGATGAAGGCGATCATTTGGGACGAGGCCTCGCAAGGCATGAAGTTCAGCTACGAAGACATGCCCGCCAACCTGGTGGAAGATGCCAAGAAGTGGCGCGAGAACATGATCGAAGCCGCGGCCGAGGCCTCGGAAGAGCTGATGAACAAGTACCTCGAAGAAGGTGACTTGACCGAAGACGAAATCAAGCTCGCCCTGCGCACCCGCACCATCGCTGGCGAAATCCAGCCCATGCTGTGCGGCACCGCCTTCAAGAACAAGGGCGTGCAGCGCATGCTCGACGCCGTGATCGACTACCTGCCGTCGCCCGTGGACATCCCCCCGGTCGCTGGCACGGACGACAACGAGCAGCCCACCACCCGCAAGGCCGACGACAACGAGAAGTTCGCCGCCCTGGCCTTCAAGCTGATGACCGACCCCTACGTCGGCCAGCTGACCTTCGTGCGCGTCTATTCGGGCGTGCTGAAGTCGGGCGACTCCGTCTTCAACCCCATCAAGGGCAAGAAGGAACGCATCGGCCGGATCCTGCAGATGCACGCCAACCAGCGTGAAGAAATCTCCGAGATTCTGGCCGGCGACATCGCCGCCTGCGTGGGCCTGAAGGAAGTGACCACGGGTGAGACCCTGTGCGATCCGGACGCCATCGTGACGCTCGAAAAGATGGTCTTCCCCGAGCCCGTGATCTCGCAGGCCGTGGAACCCAAGACCAAGGCCGACCAGGAAAAGATGGGCATCGCCCTGGGCCGTCTGGCCAAGGAAGACCCCTCGTTCCGCCTGCGCACCGACGAAGAATCGGGTCAGACCATCATTTCCGGCATGGGCGAGCTCCACCTGGAAATCATCGTCGACCGCATGAAGCGTGAATTCGGCGTGGAAGCCAACGTGGGCAAGCCTCAAGTGGCCTACCGCGAAACCATCCGCAAGACCGTCACCGAAGTCGAAGGCAAGTTCGTTCGTCAGTCGGGCGGTAAGGGCCAGTACGGTCACGTCGTGCTGACCGTCGAGCCGATGGAGCCGGGCGGCAAGGGCTTCGAGTTCGTCGACGAGATCAAGGGCGGTGTGGTTCCTCGCGAATTCATCCCGGCCGTTGAAAAGGGCATCATCGACACCCTGGGCAACGGCGTGCTGGCCGGCTACCCCGTGGTCGACGTGCGCGTGCGCCTGACCTTCGGTTCGTACCACGATGTGGACTCGAACGAAAACGCGTTCAAGATGGCCGCTTCGATGGGCTTCAAGGAAGGCTGCCGCCGCGCCAACCCCGTGATCCTCGAGCCCATGATGGCCGTGGAAGTCGAAACGCCCGAAGACTACGCCGGTACCGTGATGGGCGACCTGTCGTCGCGTCGCGGCATGGTGCAGGGCATGGACGACATGGTCGGCGGTGGCAAGGTCATCAAGGCCGAAGTGCCGCTGTCCGAGATGTTCGGCTACTCGACCTCGCTGCGTTCGGCCACGCAAGGCCGCGCCACGTACACCATGGAGTTCAAGCAGTACGCCGAAGCTCCGAAGAACGTGGCCGACGCCATCATCTCGGCTCGCGCCAAGTAATTCATCTCAGCCGGTCTTCGGCGCCACCTCGTGTGGTGGGCTTGCTGCCCGTGGCAAGCCCTTGTCGGAAACCTTAAACCTGCACGGGCGACTGTTCTTTGTTTGGAGAAACACATGTCCAAGGAAAAGTTTGAACGGACCAAGCCCCACGTCAACGTGGGCACCATCGGTCACGTGGACCACGGCAAGACCACGCTGACGGCCGCCATCACCACCGTGCTGTCGAAGAAGTTCGGCGGCCAGGCCAAGGCCTATGACCAGATCGACGCAGCGCCCGAAGAAAAGGCCCGCGGCATCACCATCAACACCGCCCACGTCGAGTACGAAACGGCCAACCGCCACTACGCTCACGTGGACTGCCCCGGCCACGCCGACTACGTCAAGAACATGATCACCGGTGCCGCCCAGATGGACGGCGCCATCCTGGTGTGCTCGGCCGCTGACGGCCCGATGCCCCAGACCCGCGAACACATCCTGCTGTCGCGTCAGGTGGGCGTGCCCTACATCATCGTGTTCCTGAACAAGGCCGACATGGTGGACGACGCCGAACTGCTCGAACTGGTCGAAATGGAAGTGCGCGAGCTCCTCTCCAAGTACGACTTCCCCGGCGACGACACCCCCATCGTCAAGGGTTCGGCCAAGCTGGCCCTGGAAGGCGATACCGGCGAGCTGGGCGAGCAGGCCATCATGAAGCTGGCTGACGCCCTGGACAGCTACATCCCGACGCCCGAGCGCGCCATCGACGGCACCTTCCTGATGCCCGTCGAAGACGTGTTCTCGATCTCGGGTCGCGGCACCGTGGTGACCGGCCGTATCGAGCGCGGCATCATCAAGGTCGGCGAAGAAATCGAAATCGTCGGC
>Ga0255182_1001693_pt1 | contig 10998 bp, 4 predicted proteins | sample Atl_UVDOM_RepA_8_FD_188420 | JGI IMG/M metagenome (GOLD analysis project Ga0255182, IMG submission 188420) | Freshwater microbial communities from Altamaha River, Georgia, United States - Atl_UVDOM_RepA_8d | ecosystem: Environmental > Aquatic > Freshwater > River | place: USA: Georgia | collected... | reverse complement strand
AAAAGATTATAGTGAATATTCGGCAAAAATTAAAGAACTATTAGATTATGCTATAGATCATACATATTACATTAACAAACATAATGAATGTATAGATATTCAAAATTTACAAAGTATTGATGTAAATGCAGATGAGCATATAGATTTTGAACTAATATTTGACCATGATACAACACAAAAAGATAAAACAACTGGGTCATCCCCATCCTCCTCTTCATCATCAAATAGAAATCCATTTAAAAGAAAATGGTATAAATATTATTCATACACAATGGGTCCGTCTGTTAATACATGTATTGTCAAGCCAACTAACGGACCATCTATAACAGCGATAAACTCGGTAGCAAAAGCAAACAGTTATGTTGCCCAAGGAATTGTAAATGCTGCACAATATTTAATTAGAAATAGTCAAAAATTAAGAGATGCTTTCGGTATACCACACACATTGAATGATGACCAATTTGATGAAGACCCTGGTGCAGTATTATTTGTAAAATTATTTTTAATAAGAAATAAATATACTGGAGATAAAAGTCGTGCAACTGATACTTTATTTTTAAATCAAACTAAATACCTTGAAGGTATTCAAGTATCAAATGATGAAAATACATTATATAATGCTATGATGTTTGGTCAAAATACTATTTGGTCTACATCTACAAAAACAGTATTTAATATGGCACCATATTATACAAGAAATAATACAATGCCTGTTACAGGCGGGTTCTATATCAAAGAATTATGTGAAGGTCTAGCTCAAAATCCAAATATTAAGTATGATAAGAAACAAGAGGCAGAGACAGATGATTCGGGAAATGACTTTGATGAGGAAACACTTAAAAGGCAAGATACAGAAGAAGAAATAATGTCACAATTGTCTGGCATTTTGGATCAGATAATAAATTGTAAAAATCAATTAATGATAGGTAAACAACAATCATTTATAGAGAAACTGATTGATGGAATTATTGAAATAGATAGACTAAATAAAAAAATTAAGGAATTTAAAGAATATTATGAATTTTTTGATACTACTCTGGCAGATAATTATGAAGATGCAAAAAACAGCTTTATTGTAGACAATAAAGGAAATAATGTATCTGTAATTGAGAAAAATATACCACTAAAAAGAGGTGGTATAAAATATAATGATATTGCAAGCATGATTATGCAAAAATTTAACGCTGTTATCAGCATTTTAAATAATCTTAAACAGAAAGGGTTATTTACTAAAGAATATCCAGGGTCTGTATATTTGGTATTTGGAAGTGCTATTGCCAATTTAAAATCTTGTGGAATTGAACCAAATAGATTTTTTAAACTAATTTTATATCTAAGTAAAAATTTTCCTTGGTGGATCGGTGATGATATAATAAATTATAAAAATATAATTGACCGCTATTATTGCATGTTAGTATTAAAATTTATTTCAAAACTTAAAAAATTAAATAGTGATGTATATAATGATAATACGGGTAATAAAGAAAAAACTAAAACGGAGTTAGATAAATGGATAGAGAAAAAATATACTACACTTAAACAAGAGTTACCAGATAGTTCATGTTTGCCTGTTTCTATTGGTAATATTACAGATAACTATATTCAGCAGGTCACAAGTGCAGATATTCCAAAAATAGATACTTTGCAAGAAGTAGATAAAACAACGTCAACTCCATTACAAATTAAATTTAATGATGCACAGTTTGATGAAGTTTCACTTGATTTTATAAATTTAATAGAAGAAAACGGAACATCAAACAATTACAATGAAGTGGTTCAACTAAAAGGTAAACCAAAATCAGATGCATCAAGTGCAGCTGAAAGAAGTACACTAGAAAAAGCAATAGATATAGAAAAAGTTATACTACAAAAAGGTAAAACAATAACGGATCCAGTGCAAATGAATGAATATATTAAAGCTATAACAAGACGAGTAGAAAGTGAAGCTCCTTTTGCTGCACCACAAGAACCTACTGGAACACGCGAAACAGCTACTAAAGGAGGAGTTTCACCAAAATTTGATAATGATACTGCTATTGTTGTTAATAAAAGGAGTGATAATTATAACAGTCCGAATTCAGAAATTATGAGTCCTAATTTAGAAATTAATAAATTTAACATGCTGCAAAATAAAGAGGTTGATGTACAAAAAATAGCTACAGAAAAAGCTAAGCGACAACAATTAGCTGTAGAAGAAGCTAAGAGACAAAGATTAGCTGTAGAAGAAGCTAAGAGACAAAGATTAGCTGTAGAAGAAGCTAAGAGACAAAGATTAGCTGCTAAAGCTGCAGAAGAGGCTAAAGCTGCAGAAGAGGCTAAAGCTGCAGAAGAAACTAAAGCTACAGAAGAGGCTAAAGCTGCAGAAGAGGCTAAAGCTGCAGAAGAAACTAAAGCTACAGAAGATACTAAGATTAAAACTACACCTTCAATTAATAAAGAAGAGGTAATTAACTTCTATAAAAATAGTTATAAAAATAATGTTTTTAATTATTTAAAAGATTATATATCTATAATTGAAAATATAGATTCTATATATCAAGATAAACAAATTAACTTTAAAGAAAATACTGTTGAAGAAATATTGATTAAAATTCTTTTACATAAAATAGATGAAATTAATAATTCGTATACTCCTTCAATAGATAGTAAAAATATAATTGAAAAACTAAAATCGATTAATTATTCATTATCAGTAGAAATGTTAAACACAATATCAAATTACTATAGCCAACAATTAAATATTTACTCAACAATTAATATCATAATTAATATTGATTATGAAAACCAAGATGAATATAATATATCATTAAAAAATTTAATATATGAAAATATTCCAGACCGTTATTATAAGCAATTTAAATTACCTTTTACAAAAGATCAATTGATTAATAAACTATTGAATAAAAGTACAAATGAGGAAAACAAGAGTAGTGAAAATACTGACTTACAAATAAATAAATATGGAGGCGTGTCGCTTAAAAATAAAAAATATATTAAAAATTATAAGACAAGAAATACTAAGACAAAAAATAAGAAACATACTATCAAAAAGAGAAATAATAAAATTAAAAGAAATACAAGAAGACATTAAATTATTTAATTTATAAATAATAAATAATTTAATTTACATACCAAATTGAGAGAAATCATTTAAAACTGGGGCTGGTAAATATTCGTTATTTATAGCATTATAATTAGGAACTTTTTTACATTCAAATGATGGTTCAGGACATCTAGCACAAGCAGGACATGGTGGACATTTTTCTTGTCTTGGGTAAGATGACGCTGCTGGACAAGCAGGACATACAGGCGGAACAACTTGAGATTTTAAAATATATAGATCTTCTTGTCCAGGAGGGATTTGGCTAGCAGGAATGCCAGGCGGTAATGTGCTTGAATAATCACTTGAAGTAGTTCCTGCAACTGTATTACCCGCAGGACCTTGAGCATAATATGCAGTGTTACCTTGCGGACCAGTTACAGAACCTGCGCTTCCACCATACGACCCGTAATATTGATTAGAAGAATATCCATTATTGGTTGTGCCAGTGGTTGTATTACCCGCAGGACCTTGAGCATAATATGCAGTGTTACCTTGTGGACCTGTCACAGAACCAGCACTTCCGCCATATGCACCATTATAATTTTCAACACTATATCCCGTGCTTCCATAATATTGAGTTGACGTATCAGTGTAATTGTTGTTTGCTCCAGATGTATTATAGTAATAAGTTCCAGATGGTGTTGTAACTTTGATAGCTTGTTGACTATTATTTGTATTAACAACAGTAGCTGTCACTCCATTTGGTCCATAAAATGTTGTTGCAGTTCCATTATTACCATAATAGTTTGTATAGCTCTCAACATTTCCTGATGCATCACTTGCATTTTTAGATGTGAGTGTTACTGGACTAGAGCTACCAGGTAATATAACTTGCAATGATTGAGTTCCATCACTATTTGTTACAACAGATGCAGTTGTTCCATTTGGTCCATAATATGTTGACCCAGATGATAATTGAGATGACCCTCCTGTGTAATGATTATAATTATCATATTGGTTAAAAGAAGGAGTTGAAGCTCCACTTGACGTAGTTGTTTTACCGTTTCCATTCGTAGAAAAAGTTCCAGAAAATTTACCTGAAAATCCTTCTCTGCCGCAATTACCTCCTAAAAAGGAACATAATAAAAGACCTAACAATAAAATTAGGAATAGAAATAATGCTTCAGTATTCATTGTATAATTTATATAGTGAAAAAAGTTTAAATAATATTAAAAATTGAATTGATTTAAAATTAATAATATATATTATATAGCAAACATGAAGACAGATTATGAACCTGTTGAGATTATTGATGATTCTTCTGATGAAGAAGAATATATTATAATGAAAAAAACTCAAAAGTTAAAAGCTGTTAAACCAAAAATTCAGAAACCACTATTAAAGAGATCTCATAATGAAGACGACAAAATTATTGAAATCGGTGTAGATGAAGCTGGAAGAGGACCTCTATTTGGTAGAGTATATACCGCAGCAGTTATTTTACCTAAAGATGATAGTTTTGACTATTCTAAAGTGAAAGATAGTAAAAAATTTCATTCAAAAAAAAAGATTGAAGAGGCGGCTGAATATGTGAAAGCAAATGCGTTAGCTTGGTATGTAAGCTTTGAAGATGAGAAGAAAATTGATGAAATCAATATTTTACAGGCAACTCAAATGTCTATGCATAATTCTATAAATGAGGTTCGAAAAATTTATAGTAAAAAATCCAAAGAAAAGGGAAAATATGAAAAAAAGGATTATGATTTTAGTTTATTAATTGATGGAAATTATTTTAATCCTATAACATCTTTTAATAAAGAAACGAATAAAATAGAAACTGTTCCATATATGACAGTAGAAGGCGGCGATAATAAATATGCTTCTATTGCCGCAGCTTCTATATTAGCGAAAGTATATCGTGATAAATATATTGAAGAATTATGTGAACAGAATCCAGAATTGTCTGAGAATTATGGTATTGATTCAAATAAAGGTTACGGAGCGAAAAAACATATGGATGGAATAAAAGAACACGGTATAACAATTTGGCACAGAAGAAGTTTTGCTCCATGTAAACATTATATTTAAAATAATATTATTTTTAAAATAAAAAATTGAGTTTTTTTTGTTAATAAAATGAATATAAATACTTAAATACATCTTACTAATTTAAACGTAATAATAATGAGAGTTTTAGTTTTTGATACAGAGACTACTGGATTACCACAAACCAAAATATTAAATCCAGATACATTACATCAATGGCCAACTATAGTTCAATTTAGCTACATTATTTATGATTTATCTTTAAATGATATTGTAGAATCAAAGGATTATGTTATCAAAGTTCCAGAAATTATTTTAATTTCTGAAGAATCGTCAAAAATTCATGGAATTACTAATGAAATAAGCTCCAAGAAGGGTATTTTAGTTGATGAAGTTTTAAATGAGTTCTTCTATTATTTAAGAGATGTTGATTGGATTATTGGACATAATGTTAGTTTTGACATAAATATGATTAAAGTTGAGCTTCTTAGAATTATTTATAATAAGAAGTTAACAACACAACAATTGAAGATGTACAAGTATGATTTACATTTTATAACCAATTACAAAAATATTTGTTGTACTCTACAAGATTCAATTCAATTTTGCAATATTCAAGCTATTGATAAATTTGGAAGACCATATTTAAAATATCCAAAGCTTGTCGAATTACATCAAAAGTTATTTGATAACTCACCAAGCAATCTTCATAATTCGTTTAATGATATTTTAGTTACACTTAGATGTTTCATGAAATTGAAACATGATTCAGACTTATTAAAAAGCTGTAATTCATTTAGAAATGTTGCAAATCAAATTAATTTGTTCTAGTTTGACATATTTATAAAAATAAGACAATGGTACAGTGTAAAATTTACGTATTCCCTTTGAAATATTTCTTTTTTCTTCTTTTTCTAGTAAAAGCAAATGGTTCTAGTTTAGATATAGGATTTATTACTTTTGTTATCTCTTGTCAAAAAATATCACATGTTAACATTTACTTTAAATAGTTAAAATAAATGTTAAAACCAAACAAAGTTCACAATAATCTAAATTACTATAACAAACCGGTCTATTGGCATTCCTTCATGTTCTTTACATGTTTTATAATTAAGATCCAAAACACATTAACTATTAATATTTCAATATTTTATTTAACAAATTCATATTATAGTAACCGTATTTTTCTGAAGGCTCAAACGCATTACCCTCTCCCCAATTATTAAATGAATTAATTAAAAGTATTTTATCTAGATCTGTTTGATAATTTTTATTATAACATTCAATTATTTTTTTTATATACAAAATTTTTAACATTTCAGTATTATTTTTGCATACAAACGGAGTTTTTATTTTGATATGTTTTTTAATATTTGAGCTGTTATCTAAATCTAATGTGATTGATTGTATTTTACTACTACTAAAATCGTATTCATTATTTACAAATTTATAATAATCTATTTCATTTCTATTATTTTTAAAATCTAATAAATCATTTTTAATATTATTTACATTGAAATAAATTTGACAATTTTTTAAACTATTGTTTTCTTTATCATTTGAATTTAAAATTAAATTTATACCACTAAATCCATTTTCAACACATAATTTATTTAATACATTATATAATATATCAACATTTTTTATAATATCACTATCATTTATAATAAAAACAGGTTTATTATTTATTTTGAGATATTTATCATTTTTAAAATACTTCATTAAACAATCACCGTTTTTATAAAAAGAAACATTGTTATATACATTTTCTATTATTTTATTGCCACAATTTAAAATATCAGATAAGTTTTCATTTTTCCAAATAAAAAATATTTTTTGTTTATACATATCCACATCAGGACTGAATAATTTATTGATTACATTATCCATAATCATATTATTATTTGTAATTGTATTAATCATAAACCAGTAATAATATACCGCTATTCCACTAAATCCTAGATTATTAATTAAATTAATTTGTTGTTGTACTAATTTTTCATTTAATATGTAATCATAATTTTCTAATTTACAATATTCATTATTTGGCACATTTAATTTTGATGAATTTTTTTCATTATAGTAATTAATTTCTTTTATATCAGTATATGATTCATAATGTATTACATTATTTTCAATAGTTTCATGAAACTGTGGATAGTATATAAAATATGGGTTTATATTGTGTTTGTGTTTGTGTTTATTATTTTCATCTTGCAAAATTATTTCTTCTTTATTAGGTATCCATAAATCATTCCAGTATCTATTAAATGATATAATAGGTAATATTGTATAAAAATAATCCTGTGAATGTTTGTTTATTAAATAAAATAAAGTATCCATACTTTCAAATTCATATGATTTATAATAACTAGACAATTTATGTTTGTTATAGTAGTTGCTATTTTTTTTTGAATAAATGATAGGTAAATCTGTGATAAATGATAATTGTAAATTATCACAATAATTTGTATTATAATTACCCAAATTAATGATAACATTAGGATTATATTTTGTTAATAAATTATTAAATTCATTAATAGTACTGTATTTTTCCGAATCTATATGCATTTTTGTATCTATATTCCCAAATATAACAAAATTAATTGATTTGTATCTTTCACCAAAGTATAAAACAATATTTTCTAATTCTGTTTTTATATTTGGTTCAGTAAAATTTCCTATTAAACAACAAATTATTTCTTTATTATTGGTTTTAAATTTTTTTAACTTATTATTAAAATGTGGGAATGGAACTATTTTAATATCTTTATGATAAAAAGATGAAAAAAGTTTTAAATTATATTCATAATCATTTGGGTTAATTAATTCGTCAAATTTATTTATATTAATATTTGGATTTATTAAATTAATATACTCGTAGAATGGTAATGATTCTTTATAAATTTTAAAAAAATCACTGGTTGTTCCTATTTTAAAAATAGACAGATTTAATACATATTCAATGAATTTTTCATTAAAAGATATAAAGCTATTTACAAATATTTTAGTAATTTTATGTTTTATATTTTCAATAATTGTAATAACATCGTCTGTTTCATTATAAAATTGGTTTAATATATATTCATTATTAATATTGAAATAATATTTTTCTTGGTCAAATCTTAAAATTAAAAAAGTAGAATGTGTTTTATATTTTGATATAATAGAATTTATAAAAAAACTATCTTTACATTCAGAATTATTTATATCTATAATTAAATTATAATTTGGAAGAACGTCTAATATTTTAATATCTGACTCAAATTGTAAATATTTTTTATCAGAAACCTTTGTATAAATTATATCACTTTCATCTAACAAATCATAATTATCATCATCAAATGGTATTTTATCAATATTAGACATTTCATCATTATAATTAATAGCATTTACAATTTCACATTTTTTTATATTTTTAAAAGTTAAATCTATTTCATTATTCAGAATATTTGTATTATTATTGATATTATCTATAACATTATATTTATCTGAAATATTTGTATTATTATTGATATTATCTATAACATTACATTTATCTGAAATATTTGTATTATTATTGATATTATCTATAACATTACATTTATCTGAAATATTTGTATAACGAACCTTTTTATTATTTTTTATACTATTAACGTTCAGTTTGTATTGTTTGTTTCTACCAAACAATAAATAGTGAACTGTGCAACTTTTTTTAGTTTTTTTTAAGTTTGAACTTGAATCTTTATAAAGTAAATAATACTCCTCCCAATCAAAATCATACGGTATAAGAGTTAACGAATTAGTTTTATTTATCTTGTATTCTCTTTTTTCATAAATCCCATGATTTAAATAATGTTTAATCGCTTCGTTTTTATTTTTAATATTAATTAAATCTTTATGTAATACTAAATACTCCCTCCAGTAAAAGTTCTTTGGCAAATGATTGCAACTCATTTAATATTTTTCTGTAAAAAAAAACAAGTTTTTGAACGTTTTATTGCTAAATCTATATTTAATTTAAGCTGAACACATTTCGCAAATTTCATCCTTTTCTTCTACGTCATATTTTTGTTCTGGTTCAATTGTAAATTGCTGGGCTTGATGTTTTGCCTTTCGTCTCAAATAATAAATTCCTGTTTTTAATCCTTTTTTCCAAGAGTAAAAGTGCATTGATGTAAGAGTATTATATGTAGGATCTTCAACCCATAAGTTTAAGCTTTGGCTTTGACAAATAAACGCACCTCTATCAGCTGCCATATCAATAACATGTTTCATTGGAATTTCCCACACAATCTTATACTTATTTCGTACATGTTCTGGTAACATAGTTAGCTGTTGAACAGAACCTTTATTAGCAATAATATTATTTTTAATTTGTTCGTTCCAATGACCTAATTCAATAAGCTCCTTCATTAGATATTTGTTTACAACTACAAATTCTCCTGCCAAAGTGCGGCGACTATATAGATTACTAGTAAATGGCTCAAAACATTCATTGAACCCGAGAATTTGTGATGTAGATGCAGTTGGCATTGGAGCAACTAACAAGGAATTTCTAAGACCATGAGATTTAATTGATTCCTTAAGTGCATTCCAATCATAACGGTCTGATGGAGTAACATTCCACATATCAAACTGGAGAATACCTTCTGCAGCAGGAGAACTGGCAAATGAACTATATGAGCCAATATAAGGATTAAGCAAAAAGTTTGTTTTATATCTTTCATTTTTAAATATTCCATCATAATCCCATTGATTTGTCATTTGCATAATATCAACATGTCTTAGTTTATTCTGTGAAAGAATTATTTTACGTTCTATAGAAATTTCATTGCTACTTTCTAAAGCTGCATGATAAATTGTCTCAAATATTTTCTTATTTACTGTCTTAGCATCTTCTGAATGAAATGGTAAATTAAGCAAAACAAACGTATCAGCTAATCCTTGAACTCCAATACCAATAGGTCTATGTCTCATATTACTTCGTCTTGTTTTTTCAGTTGGATAGAAATTAATATCAATTACTTTGTTTAAATTAGCGGTGACAACTTTAGTAACTTCGTGGAGTTTTTCATAGTCAAACTGCTTTGTTTCTGGGTTAACGAATGTTGGCAGACCAATAGATGCTAGGTTACATACAGCTGTTTCCTCAGCATCTGAGTATTCTAAAATTTCGGTACAAAGGTTAGACGATTTTATCGTACCAAGATTTTTCTGGTTAGACTTATAATTTGCTGCATCTTTATACAATAAATATGGTGTGCCAGTTTCCATCTGTGAATCCAAAATCTTAAACCATAAATCACGTGCGTTAATTTCTTTACGAGCCTTACCGGATATTTCATAACTTTTATATAGTTCTGAAAATTTCTCTCCATAAACATCTGCCAAACCAGGACATTCATAAGGACAAAATAATGACCACTTTCCATTATCCTTTACTCTCTCCATAAATAGGTCTGAAATCCATAAAGAATAAAAGAGATCACGTGCTTTCATCTCCTCATCACCGTGGTTTTTCTTCAGTTCTAAAAAATCTTCAATGTCAGCATGCCATGGCTCCAAATAAATAGCATATGAACCATTTCGTTTACCTGATTGGTTTACATACCTGGCTGTATTGTTAAATACTCTTAACATCGGAACAAGGCCATCTGTTTTTCCATTTGTTCCTCTAATATGTGAATTTTTAGCTCTTATATTGTGAATATGTAATCCAATTCCTCCTGAATATTTAGATATTAATGCACAATCCTTAAGTGTATTATAAATTCCTTCAACGCTATCGTCTTCCATAGCGATTAAATAACAACTAGATAATTGTGAACGAGGTGTTCCAGCATTAAATAATGTTGGTGTGGCATGTGTAAAATATTTTTGAGACATTAAATCATACGTTTCTTTAACAAGTCGTAAACATTCAATT
>Ga0255182_1001692_pt1 | contig 10998 bp, 9 predicted proteins | sample Atl_UVDOM_RepA_8_FD_188420 | JGI IMG/M metagenome (GOLD analysis project Ga0255182, IMG submission 188420) | Freshwater microbial communities from Altamaha River, Georgia, United States - Atl_UVDOM_RepA_8d | ecosystem: Environmental > Aquatic > Freshwater > River | place: USA: Georgia | collected... | reverse complement strand
GCGCACGTCCAGCGCACGTCCGTGCGCCTCGAAGTGGCCCTGCAACGCTCCCCAGGCGATGGTCTGGTCGCAACGAGGGAAAGGCGGCGGCGTCACACCCGGCATCCGCACGGCCTTTCAGCGCTGGGCCTGGATCAGGCCGTCGAGCTTGAGCGCATCGGCCGCAAAGGCCCGGATGCCCTCGGCCAGCTTTTCGGTGGCCATGGCGTCTTCATTGAGCGCGTATCGGAAGTCGGCCTCACTCAATGCCGCCGCAGCGGGCTCGACACGATCGGCGGCCTGCAGCTGGCGCACCACGGGTGCGGTGGCCGCATCGACCGCCTGCAACTGCGCCAGCAGCTCGGGGCTGATGGTCAGCAGGTCGCAGCCTGCCAGGGCGATGATCTGGCCGACATTGCGAAAGCTCGCGCCCATCACTTCGGTGTGGACGCCGTGCTGCTTGTAGTGCGCATAGATGCGCGCCACCGAGCGCACACCCGGGTCGTTGACGCCCGACTGGGCCGCCTCGTCCCAGGCCGCGCCAGCCTGCTTCTTGTACCAGTCGTAGATTCGGCCCACGAAGGGCGAGATCAGCTGCACCTTGGCGTCGCCGCAGGCCTGCGCCTGGCAGAACGCGAACAGCAGCGTGAGGTTGCAGTGAATGCCCTCTTGCTCGAGCACGCGCGCCGCCTGGATGCCTTCCCACGTGGCGGCGATCTTGATCAGCACACGCTCCCGGCCGATGCCAGCGGCCTCATAGAGGGCCATCAGGCGGCGCGCCCGCTCGATGGTGGAGGCCGTGTCGAAGCTCAGGCGGGCGTCGACCTCGGTCGACACGCGGCCCGGGATGACCTTCAGGATCTCGCAGCCGAAACGAACCAGCACGTGATCGACGATGGCCTCGAGCGTCTCGCCGCGGTGCAGGGCCACGGTTTCGGCCAGCAGCGGCGCATACTCAGGCTTTTGCACCGCCTTGAGAATCAGCGACGGATTGGTGGTGGCATCACGCGGCGCGAACTGCGCCATCTGCTTGAAATCACCGGTGTCGGCCACCACCGTGGTGAACGACTTGAGCTGATCGAGTTGGGAGGCCATGGAATACGCCCGTGACGGGCTTTGATTCGTTGATTCGTTGATTCGACAACCCGATTTTGAGGGTAATTTGTGAACACCATCCGGGCATCTGGCCCGAAAACGCCACGGAGACCCCCTGAATGAGTTTCGACCTTGTGTTTTTCGGCGGCACGGGCGACTTGACCTGGCGCAAGCTGATGCCCTCGCTGTTCCAGGCGTGGCGCCATGGCACCCTGCCCGCCGGCGGTCGCATCCTCGCCGTGGCCCGCGACGAACGCGACGATGACACCTACCGGCACTGGCTGCAGGAGCGACTGCAGGAGGCCGACAGCGCCAAGCGGCCCAGCGACGACGAGTTCCGGCGCTTTGCCGAGGCCATCCATTACCTGCGCATGGACCTGTCCCAGCCGGCCGACTACGCCCGCCTGCGCGACTGGCTGGCGGGCGGCGCGGCCGACACGGTGGTGATCTACCTGGCCACCAGCCCGCACCTGTTCCCGCAGATCTGCGCCCAGCTGGGGGCGGCCGGCCTGAACCACGATCGCGTGCGGGTGGTGCTCGAAAAGCCGCTCGGCCACGATCTGGCCAGCGCGCAGGAGATCAACCGCGTGGTGCGCTCGGTGTTCCGCGAGGAGCAGGCTTTGCGCATCGACCACTACCTGGGCAAGCCGTCGGTGCAGAACCTCATGGCCCTGCGCTTTGGCAACATCCTGTTCGAACCGCTGTGGCGGCGCGAGCACATCGCCAACATCCAGATCACCCTGGCCGAAAGCCTGGGGGTGGGCACGCGGGGCGACTTCTACGACCGCACCGGCGCCCTGCGCGACATGATCCAGAACCATGCGCTGCAACTGCTGACGATGATGGCCATGGAGCCCCCCTCCAGCGCCGATGCCGACGCCATCCGCGACGAAAAGCTCAAGGTGCTGCGCTCGCTGCGGCCCTTCGATGCCGTGTCGGTGGCCCGCGACGTGGTGCGCGGCCAGTACCGGGCGGGCACCATCGCCGGCCAGTCGGTGCCGGGCTACCTCGAAGAAGCCAAGGTGCCGGCCGGCAGCCGCACCGAAACCTTCGTGGCCCTGCGCTGCGAGGTGCAGAACTGGCGCTGGGCCGGCGTGCCCTTCTACCTGCGCACCGGCAAGCGACTGGCTCAGCGCCACTCCGAGATCGTGGTGAACTTTCGGGCCACGCCGCACCCGATCTTTCCGGGCAGCCACGCGCCCAACCGCCTGGTGATCAAGCTGCAACCCGAAGACGGACTGGAGCTGCAACTGCTGGCCGCCAAGGGCGCTGTCAGCAGCGTGTTCCACCCCAACGGCCACGAGACCCTGTCGCCCGTGTCGCTCGACCTGGATTTCGACAAGGCCTTTCCGACCGAGCGCGTGGGCGCCTACGAGCGCATGCTGCTGGACGCCATCGCCGGTCGCCTGAACCTGTTCGTGCGCTCCGACGAGCAAGAGCAGGCCTGGCGCTGGGTGGAGCCGGTGCTGCACAGCTGGACCCAGGACCCGACCGGGCCCAAACCCTATGTGGCCGGAACGTGGGGCCCGCCTGCGGCCAGCGCCCTGATCGCCCGCGACGGCTTCAGCTGGGCCGAAGAGGCCTGATGATGGGATCGGGGGGCGCTGTGCGCCCTCGTGCCGATCAAGCCGACTGCAACAGGCCCTCGACGCCGTACAGCCGTGCCAGCGCCACCAGCTTGGGTGGCAGCGATTGCACCGCAAAGGCACGCCCCTTGGCCCGGGCCATGCGCTGGCACTCCAGCAGCACCGCCAGCGCGCTGGAATCGAAACGCAGCAGGGCCGAGCCGTCAACGGTAAGCAAGACCGTATCGCCGCCAGCGGCGGCCGCCGCCTGGTCCAGCGTCTCGCGGAACAGGCGCAAGGTGTCGGGCACCTCGGCGTGCGTGAGGACGGCCGGCAGGAGCAGCATGGAAGAAAACCGGGTCAGCCCGCCGACGGCTTGCGAGCCGCCAGCTGCTTGTTGCGCTCGGCCAGCCGCGCGATCAGGCCATCGATGCCCGACGCGGTGACCTCCTGGGCAAAACTGCTCTGGTAGGTCTGCACCAGCCAGGCACCCAGCACATTGACGTCGTAGATCTTCCAGCCTTCGCCGGCCTTTTCCAGGCGGTAATCCAGCTGGATGGGCTCGCCCTTGCCACGCACCAGCGTGCGCACGATCACCTCGGTGTCGGTGGGGCGGGCACGCACCGGCTTGACGTCGACCGACTGGTCCTTGATCTGGGCGACCGCACCGGCATACGTGTAGATCAGCAGGCTCTTGAACTCGTCCTGCAGGCGCTTTTGCTGCTCGGGCGTGGCCTGCCGCCAGTTGCGCCCCACCGCCGACGCCGTCATGCGCTGGAAGTTCACATGCGGCAGGATCTTGACGTCGACCAGCGACACCACCTTGCGAACGTCGCCCGCCTGCAGGGTCTTGTCCTGCTTGACGGCGGTGAGCACCTCATTGCTGAGCGTGCGGATGAAGGCTTCCGCCGACACGGCCGTATTGGGAGCGGCTGCGGGCGCAGTGGCGGTCTGGGCCTGCGCCACCAGACCGGACAGGCCCAGACTGGCCACGACCAGCCCCGAAATCGCCACGCGACGCGACAGCACGTTCAGAGTTTCACGATTCATTTGCAACATACCTGCATTGTCCACCGGGACACAATGCCCCGGCGTCAAGAGACTTAACGCACGTCGTCGCCGGCGCGCAGACCGGCAAGCTCTTCGGCCGTCGGCGACACCACCGGAATGATCACCTCGCCCATGGGCACAGGCTGGGTCGACGCCAGCGGGCGAGCGGGCACCAGGGCCACCGACCCCGCCGGCAGCGCCGGTTGGGTGAACACCGGCAAGGCCGACGGCACCGGCATCACCTGGTCGAGCGGGCCGGCGGTCGCCAGGTCGGCGTGCCACAGCACGGCCGTGGGCACCACGTCGGGCGTCCACAGGGCCTGCTCTTCGGGTGGCTCACCGTTGTAGATCTGGTTGCGCCGGCGTTGCAGGTAGGCATCGCGCACGAAGGCGTATTTGTCGAGCGCCACGTCGCCCAGCAGATCGACCGCACCCAGCAACTGGGCGCGCGTGTTGAGGACCTGCAGCACGCGCGCACCGTTGGCGTCACGCGTCTCGCCAAACAGGGTCGACGGCGAAAAATACTGGTCGGCCGGCAGGGCCACGGCATCGCGCATCGTCGACGGCCCGAAAAAAGGCAGCACCAGGTAAGCGCCATCGGGCACCCCCCAGACGGCCAGCGTCTGCCCCAGATCTTCACCTTGGCGGTCCAGCTGCATGCTGGTGGCCACGTCGATGAACCCGGCCAGACCGAAGGTGGAGTTCACCCCGACGCGCAGCACCTCCTGCACCGCCGTGCCCGGACGGCCCTGGAGCAGCAAATTGACCGCCGACCAGATGTCCTTGAGGTTGTTGATGAAGTTGCTGATGCCCGTCTGGACGGGCTCGGGCGTGACGGCGTTGTACCCCTGCGCGGCCGGCTTGACCAGGGTGGTGTCGACCGCTTCGTTGAAGCCGAACACCTTGCGGTTGAACGACTCGAGCGGGTCGCGGTTCTGCGGCGTGGCGCAACCGGCCAGCATCACGATGGTGGCCAGGGCGATGGCCGGCCGCAGTCGACGCTGGAGGCGAGCGCTGTGAGTGACGTTCATTTGCTTTCTCCCGAGCCGGTGTCGGCCTGGCCGGCGTCGGCCGCCTTGTTGTAGAGGAACTGCCCGATCAGGCTTTCGAGCACGATGGCCGACTGCGTCTGGGTGATCTTGTCGCCGCTCTTCAGGGGCTCTTCCTTGTAACCGGCCTCCAGGCCGATGTACTGTTCGCCCAGCAGCCCCGCCGTGAGGATCTTGGCCGAGGTGTCGGCGGGGAACTTCACCCCTTCGTCAAGGTCGATGTCGACCCGGGCCCGATAGGTGGTGCCGTCCAGGCTGATGGCCTTGACCCGGCCGACCACGACGCCCGCGCTCTTGACCGCTGCCTTGGGCTTGAGGCCGCCGATGTTGTCGAACTCGGCACTCACGGTGTAGGTGGGCGCCAACGACAGGGTCAGCAGGTTGCCGGCCTGCAGGGCCAGGAACAGGATGGCCGCTGCGCCCACCAGGACGAACAGCCCCACCCACACATCAATTTTGGATCGTTGCATCTGTCAGCCTCACTTGCGTGGCATCAGATCGAAAACATCATCGCGGTCAGGACGAAGTCCAGTCCCAGCACGGCCAGGGACGACATCACGACCGTGCGCGTGGTGGCCCGCGACACACCTTCGGGCGTCGGCTGGCACTCGAACCCCTGCAGCAGGGCCACGAAAGTCACCGTCACACCAAACACCAGGCTCTTGATCAGCCCGTTGCCGACGTCTGCCCAGACGTCGACACCGCTTTGCATCTGCGACCAGAAGGCCCCCGGATCGACGCCGATCAGGACCACGCCCACCAGCCATCCCCCCACGATGCCCACGGCCGAAAACACCGCCGCCAGCAGGGGCATGGTGATCACGCCGGCCCAGAAACGCGGCGCCAGCACCCGGCGCACAGGGTCGACCGCCATCATTTCCATGGCCGCCAGTTGTTCGCCGGCCTTCATCAGACCGATGCCGGCCGTCAGCGACGTGCCCGCCCGACCCGCAAACAGCAGGGCCGCCACGACGGGCCCGAGTTCACGCACCAACGACAGCGCCACCATCAGGCCCAGGGCCTCGCTCGAACCATAACGCTGCAGGATGTAGTAGCCCTGCAGGCCCAGCACGAAACCCACGAACAGGCCGGACACCACGATGATGGCCAGGGAATGGTTGCCCAGGAAGTGCACCTGCTCGGCCACCAGGCGGCCACGACGGAAGGCCGGGCCGGCCATCCACAGCAGGCGGGCCAGCAGGCGGGCGCCATAGCCCAGGTCCATCAGCTTGAAGCGGATCTCCCGACCGACATGAGCAGGTTGAAGCCAGCGCATCATCGCACCCCGAAGTCCTGGCCCACGGCCACGGCCGGATGGTGGAACTGCACCGGGCCGTCGGGGCGTGCATGCACGAACTGCCGCACCAGGGGGTCGTCGCTGGCGCGCATCTCGACGGGCGAGCCCTGGGCGACGATGCGCCCATTGGCCAGCAACACGATGTGGTCGGCGATCAGGAAGGTCTCTTCGACATCGTGGGACACCACGATGCTGGTCAGTCCCATGGTGTCGTTGAGGTCACGGATCAGGCGGGCGGCCACGCCCATCGAGATCGGGTCGAGCCCCGCAAAGGGCTCGTCGTAAAGCATGAGTTCGGGGTCGAGCGCCATGGCCCGTGCCAGGGCCACCCGTCGGGCCATGCCCCCGGAGATCTCGCTGGGCATGAGGTCGCGCGCACCGCGCAGGCCCACCGCGTTGAGCTTCATGAGCACCAGGTCGCGGATGATGGATTCGGGCAGGCGGGTGTGTTCGCGCAAGGGGAAGGCCACGTTCTCGAACACCGACAGGTCGGTGAACAGCGCGCCGAACTGGAACAGCATGCCCATGCGGCGCCGCGACGCCATGAGGCCCTCGGCATCGAGGTCGGCCAGGTCGACCCCGTCGAGCCGCACGTGCCCGGCCATGGGCATGAGCTGGCGGCCGATGAGGCGCAGCACCGTGGTCTTGCCGCCCCCGGACGTGCCCATGAGCGCCACCACCTTGCCGCGCGGAACGACCAGATCGATGTCTTCCAGGATGGTGCGATCACCATAGCCGCACGTGACCCCGCTCAACTCGACAAAGGCGTCGGGTTGCAGCGAAGGCATGACGGTATCGGGCAGCTGGAATTGGGCCATGGCAAAACGAATGTGGCCGGGGATGCACCACCGGCCACTTGATCATAGGCGATTGCGCCAGAGGGCGCTGCCCGTCCGACGGTTGACCGCAACACGCCCCCCTCATGCAGAGAGGGGGTGTCCGGAAACCCGATCAGCGCGGGAGGGTCGTTGCGCCCATCAGGAAGGTGTCGACCTCGCGCGCGGCCTGGCGGCCTTCACGGATGGCCCACACCACCAGGGACTGGCCACGCCGCACGTCACCGGCGGCGAACACACCGGCCACATTCGTCTTGTAGCCGCCGATGTCGGTGCTGGCCTTGGCGTTGCCGCGACCGTCCTTCTCGACACCGAAGCCGTCCAGCAGGGTGTTGACCGGGTTGGTGAAGCCCATGGCGAGCAGCACCAGATCGGCCTTCCAGGTCTTCTCGGTGCCAGCGATCTCGACGAACTTGCCGTCCTTGAGTTCGATGTGCACGGTCTTCAGACCGGTGACCTTGCCGTTGTCGCCAACGAATTCCTTCGTGGCGATGGCGAACTCGCGCTGGCAGCCTTCTTCGTGGCTCGAGGACGTGCGCAGCTTGGTCGGCCAGTACGGCCAGGTCAGCGGCTTGTCTTCCTCTTCGGGCGGCATGGGCATCAACTCGAACTGGGTCACGCTGGCAGCACCATGGCGGTTGGACGTGCCCACGCAATCGGAGCCCGTGTCGCCACCACCGATCACGATGACGTGCTTGCCTGTGGCCATGATCTGGTCCTTGACCTTGCCGCCGGCGTTCACGCGGTTCTGCTGGGGCAGGAACTCCATCGCGAAGTGGATTCCGGCCAGATCGCGGCCGGGCACCGGCAGGTCACGCGACTGCTCGGCGCCGCCCGTCAGGATCACGGCGTCGAAGTCCTTCTTGAGCTGCTCGGGGCTGACGGTGTCCTTGGCCCAGTTGGTGACCTTGGAGCCCTTGGGCATCTCACCCACGATGGTGTTGGTCTTGAAGACCACGCCTTCGGCTTCCATCTGCTTGACCCGACGGTCGATGTGCGACTTGTCGAACTTGAAGTCAGGGATGCCGAAACGCAGCAGGCCGCCGATGGTGTCGTTCTTCTCGAAGACCGTCACGGCGTGACCGGCGCGAGCCAGTTGCTGGGCCGCGGCCATGCCGGCGGGGCCGGAGCCCACGATGGCCACCTTCTTGCCGGTCTTGACCTTGGCCGGCTGCGGCTGGATCCAGCCTTCGGCCCAGGCACGGTCGACGATGGCGTGCTCGATCGACTTGATGCCGATCGGGTCGTTGTTGATGTTGAGCACGCACGCGGCTTCACAGGGCGCCGGGCAGACGCGGCCGGTGAAGTCGGGGAAGTTGTTCGTCGAGTGCAGCACCTCGATCGCCTGCTTCCAGTCCTGGTGATACACCAGGTCGTTGAAGTCAGGGATGATGTTGTTGACCGGGCAGCCGCTGTTGCAGAAGGGCGTGCCGCAGTCCATGCAGCGCGCACCTTGTTGCTTGGCCTGCTCGGCCGTCAGACCGATGACGAATTCCTTGTAGTTCTTGACACGCTTCTCGACGGGCTCGTAGCCCTCTTCAAGGCGCTCGAATTCCAGAAAGCCGGTGACTTTTCCCATTTCAAACTCCTAAACGATCGCCTCAGGCCTTGGCCTTGGCGCTCTTGGCCTTCGCGATCATGGCCGTGGCTTCTTGCTTGGCGCCCATCTCGGTCAGGGCACGGCGGTACTCGTGCGGGAACACCTTGACGAACTTCGTCATCGCGGTGGCCCAGTTGTCGAGGATCTCGCGGGCACGCAGCGAGCCCGTCCAGCGGTGGTGGTCCTCGATGAGCTTCTTGAGCAGCGCCTCGTCGGCCTGACCCTTGTGCATCGGGATGCCGGCATCGGCCTGATCGGCCGCAGGCAGCACCTTCTCGAGCGAGACCTGAGCCAGGTTCACACGCTTGCCGAACTGGCCGTCCTCGTCATAGACATAGGCCAGGCCACCGGACATGCCCGCAGCGAAGTTGCGGCCGGTCTTGCCCAGCACCACCACGGTGCCACCGGTCATGTATTCACAACCGTGGTCGCCCGTGCCTTCGACCACCGCCGTGGCGCCCGACAGGCGCACGCCGAAGCGTTCGCCGCCCACGCCGCGGAAGAAGGCCTCACCGCTGGTGGCACCGTACAGCACGGTGTTGCCCACGATGATGTTGTCGGTGGCGTTGCCGCGGAAGTCGATGCTCGGACGCACGACGATGCGGCCACCCGACAGGCCCTTGCCGGTGTAGTCGTTGGCTTCACCGATCAGGTACAGGGTGATGCCCTGGGCCAGGAAGGCGCCGAAGGACTGACCGCCCGTGCCTTCCATCTGGATGTACACGGTCTGGTCGGGCAGGCCATCGGGGTGGTGCTTGATCAGCTCGCCCGACAGCATGGCGCCGACGGTGCGGTTGACGTTGCGGGCCACTTCCATGAACTGGACCTTCTCGCCACGCTGGATGGCGGGCTGGGCCTTCTCGATCAGGCGCACGTCCAGGGCCTTGTCCAGGCCGTGGTCCTGCGTGCTGGTGTGCAGGCGGGGCACGTCGGCCGGCACCGGCGGCAGCGCGAAGACCTTCGCAAAGTCCAGGCCCTTGGCCTTCCAGTGCTCGATGCCCTTCTTGGTGTCGAGCAGGTCGGCACGACCGATCAGATCGTCGAACTTGCGGATGCCCAGCTGGGCCATGATCTGGCGGGCTTCCTCGGCCACGAAGAAGAAGTAGTTCACCACGTGCTCGGGCTTGCCCGAGAACTTCTGGCGCAGCACCGGGTCCTGCGTGGCCACGCCCACCGGGCAGGTGTTGAGGTGGCACTTGCGCATCATGATGCAGCCCTCGACCACCAGCGGTGCGGTCGCGAAGCCGAACTCATCGGCACCCAGCAGGGCGCCGATCACCACGTCGCGGCCGGTCTTCATCTGGCCGTCGGCCTGCACGCGAACACGGCCGCGCAGGCGGTTGAGCACCAGGGTCTGCTGGGTTTCGGCCAGGCCGAGTTCCCAGGGCGTGCCGGCGTGCTTGATCGACGACCAGGGCGAGGCGCCCGTGCCGCCGTCGTGACCGGCGATCACGATGTGGTCGGCCTTGGCCTTGGCCACACCGGCTGCCACCGTGCCGACGCCCACTTCGGACACCAGCTTGACGGAGATGTCGGACTTCGGGTTGACGTTCTTCAGGTCGTGGATCAGCTGGGCCAGGTCCTCGATCGAGTAGATGTCGTGGTGCGGGGGCGGCGAGATCAGGCCCACGCCCGGCACGGAGTGACGCAGCTTGCCGATGTACTCGGACACCTTGCCACCCGGCAGCTGGCCGCCTTCGCCGGGCTTGGCGCCCTGGGCCATCTTGATCTGGATCTGGTCGGCCGACACCAGGTACTCGGTGGTCACACCGAAGCGACCCGAAGCCACCTGCTTGATCTTGGAGCGCAGGCTGTCGCCGTCCTTCATCTCGTAGTCGGCTTCGATGCGCGAGGCGCCGACCACGTCCGACACCTTGGTGCCGGCCTTGATCTTGATGCCCTTGAGCTCGTTGCGATAGCGGTTTTCGTCCTCGCCGCCTTCACCCGTGTTGCTCTTGCCGCCGATGCGGTTCATGGCCAGGGCCAGAGTCGAGTGGGCTTCGGTCGAAATGGAGCCCAGCGACATGGCGCCGGTGGCAAAGCGCTTGACGATCTCGGCCGCCGGTTCGACTTCTTCCACCGCAATGGCCTTGCTCGGATCGATCTTGAACTCGAACAGGCCACGCAGGGTCAGGTGGCGCTTGCTCTGGTCGTTGATGATCTGGGCGTATTCCTTGTAGGTGTCGAACTTGCCGGCACGGGTCGAATGCTGCAGCTTGGCGATGGCATCCGGCGTCCACATGTGTTCTTCACCGCGGGTGCGCCAGGCGTACTCGCCACCCGCGTCCAGGGCGTTGGCCAGCACGGGGTCGCTGCCGAAGGCACCCACGTGGTTGCGGATGGCCTCTTCGGCCACCTGGAACACGCCGATGCCGCCGACCTGCGTGGGGGTGCCGCGGAAGTACTTGTCGATCAGCGGCTTTTCCAGACCGATGGCCTCGAAGAGCTGCGCGCCGCAGTAGGACATGTAGGTCGACACGCCCATCTTCGACATGATCTTGGAAAGACCCTTGCCGATGGCCTTGAT
>Ga0255182_1001690_pt1 | contig 11007 bp, 11 predicted proteins | sample Atl_UVDOM_RepA_8_FD_188420 | JGI IMG/M metagenome (GOLD analysis project Ga0255182, IMG submission 188420) | Freshwater microbial communities from Altamaha River, Georgia, United States - Atl_UVDOM_RepA_8d | ecosystem: Environmental > Aquatic > Freshwater > River | place: USA: Georgia... | reverse complement strand
AAAGACCTCGTAGCTCAGCTGGATAGAGCAACTGCCTTCTAAGCAGTAGGTCACAGGTTCGAATCCTGTCGGGGTCGCCCAGTATTGAGAAATAACGGGGAGTAGCGCAGGCCGGTAGCGCACCTGGTTTGGGACCAGGGGGTCGCAGGTTCGAATCCTGTCTCCCCGACCACTTTCAAAGCCTCAAAGAAATTTGGGGCTTTTTTTATGGCCTCAGAAACCAAGTTTTAGGGTGTTCAATAATCTTCCAAGAACGTTTTACGAAATTATTCCATGTTAACGATTTTTCCTATTGCAAGGACAATTTAGTGCGCATTAGTTTACGCAGTTTATTATCAGTTGCTGACATGAAAACTGGGAAAAGTATTTCCTTCCCCAATTTTCAACCCCCTGCCACATCATATTCTCAGGAGAAAGGGGGTACCTAAATTACCATCCCCCCACCCAAAATTATGATGAGTGCTTCCCCCTGTGATCAAATCACATTGGAAGTTAACGTGGTCTACCATTGTCAGTGAAAAATTTCTCTTCTCTGTGATAGTAACATTAAAAATTAGAATCATGAAAATCACACAAGCACAAAGAAAGAGAGCCAAAATCAAACTGGCCATTCAAGGTTGCAGTGGCAGTGGGAAGACTTATTCTTCTTTGCTACTTGCAAAAGGACTCACAAATCAATGGAGTGACATCTGCGTCATCGACACAGAAAATCATTCTGCTGACCTCTACGCCCATTTGGGGAACTACAATGTTCTTTCCATTGGTAAGCCGTTTACACCTGAGAGCTACATTCAAGCGATTGAACTATGCGAACAATCTGGTGTGAAGGTTATTGTTATCGATTCACTGTCTCATGAATGGGATGGCGAAGGTGGAATTTTGGAAATCCATGCAGGGATGGTAGGCAACTCCTTTACCAATTGGAGCAAAGTAACCCCTAGACACAATTCACTTGTTCAGAAGATTCTTCAGAGCGATTGTCACATCATTGCTACTCTTCGAACCAAACAAGACTATGTGTTAAGCGACAAAAACGGCAAAGTTGTACCTGAGAAAGTGGGTTTAAAGAGTATTACAAGGGATGGAATGGACTATGAGTTCACCATTGTGTTGGACATTGATGTAAAACACCACTGCATTGCTTCCAAAGACCGGACGAATTTGTTTGACAACTTGCCGCAATTCAAACCAACAAAGGAAACAGGAAAGGCGATTTTAGACTGGTGTGGTCTATCCAATAGCCTCAGAGACCAAATCGATGAATGTGATGATTTAGATAGCTTAAAAAGCCTATATGAAGCCAATCCAACAGAAAGAAACGCTTATCGTCAACGATTCATCGCTAAACAACAACTGTTATTAGCCAATAAATTTTCAAAAAATGGAACTAGCCATCATTAACCCCGATTTTGCAACCCCTTCAAGGGTTACTTCCGATGATCGATTCATCTTGTCGAACACTGATAGTGTAACACTTGACCATTTGAAAGATGATTGTGTAATCCCCGTGTTCTCCAAAGACAATCAACCAACCATCTCAAACGCTGACTTCGTTGAAGCAATTTATGACGCAGTTCAGAATGTGTTTTATGGGGAAGAGGTATTATCGCCTGCGATTAGAGTATCTCACCCGATAAAAGGAAGAATTCCCGAAGCAAAAGACAAAGATGCCAGGGATCTACAGGATTTCGAAAAGACTGTCTACTACGAAAGAACCATGTTCACCATTGAAGTTCCATCGATTTATCGGGTAATCAACAACAACCACCTAAGCTTAACAGTTGGAGGAGTCAGGGGTTACCAGCTTGAAAACCTGCACACCAAACGTGGTCCTCAGAAGTTCAAAGTTTTTATCGGATATCGTAATCGTGTTTGTTGTAATATGTGTGTTTCTACTGATGGGATATTGGATGATATCAAGGTAAATACCGCAGGGGAACTATTTTCTCGGGCTGAAGATTTGCTTAATAGACATGAATCATCGGAGACATTGAATCGCTACTCCAAGTGGGCTAATATCAAAATCAGTGAAAAGCAATTTGCTGAATTCATTGGCCGATGTAAAATGCTAGGCTTCATGCCAACCAAAGAGAAAGATGGGTATCCGTTGTTCCGATTTACTGACAGTCATTTAAGCTTGGTATTGGATGGGTATTACAAAGACAAGTACTTTGGGCGTGAAAACGATGGGAGTATCAATCTTTGGAAGTTATACAACTTATTCACAGGAGCCAATAAGAGTAGTTACATTGATAAATTCCTAGAGCGAAGCATTAATGCCGAAAGCGTTATCGAGAATATGCGATTGTACCTATAATCTCTTCTCTTATCGATGAACGAAAATCAACTACTCAAAATACGTGAACTTTCCATCGGTTATTCACCCAAGGAAACCCCTCTTCCACAAATCCGAAATTCTTCTGACGCCTACCGACTACTCAAAGAACTATTTGAGCCCAATTCTCTGGGTTTAAACGAACAGTTTGTCGTACTATTTATGAACAGAGCGAACAGAGTAATTGGTGGCTTAAAAGCGTTCAAAGGAGGCATTTCTGCTACTGTGGTAGATCATCGCATCATCTTCGCTACCGCACTCAAAGTTTTGGCTTCAGGAATCGTGATTGCACACAATCATCCCAGTGGCAATCTGGAAGCTTCGGAAGAAGATTTGAAGCTCACAAAGAAGATCAAAGAATCAGGAGAACTATTGGATGTTCGATTGATTGACCATCTCATTCTAGGAATAAAGGACGATTACTCAAGTTTTACTGAAAAGGGCTGGCTTTAATGCTGGCCCTTCTAAAAAAAGAGAATATGCATTTTCTGCGAATAGACGCAATTTTGTATGTTTGTAATGTGACAGCCAATGAAAAACTTCAGGCAACCTCCATTTCGGTAATTGGTAAACAAAATGTATTAGGCAATCACCTCGGAAACGTCCTTGTTACCGTATCCGACAAACCCGTTTATAAGGTTTCTAGTACGACTATCTTCTTCCAACCCGAAGTATCCTCCATATCCGATTATTACCCATTCGGAGCGCCAATACATGGTCGAAGCTACTCCAGTATGGAATATAGGTTCGGGTACAACACCCAAGAAAAAATCGATGAAATAGCAGGACCCGGTAACCATAATACAGCAACTTTCTGGGAATATGATACAAGGCTGGGTAGAAGGTGGAATTTAGACCCGAAACCAGATGCTTCAATTAGTAATTATAGTGCTTTAGGTAACAACCCAATAATGTTTACTGATATTTTGGGGGATACTACTAATTATTATAATTCTTCAACTGGAAAATTACTGGGAACAGTTTATGGAAGTGCAAAATATGGTGATAGATATTTAAGTGAAGACGCTTATAATAGAACAGTGGCAAATAATAAAACAAGTCTAAATTCTGCAATTAGTGAAGCAACTAAAAATATGATAGACCTAAAAGAAATTGCTGCAATTACAAAACAGTTAAATTCTCAATTTACCAATCAGTTAGAAAGTGGATTAAACGGAATTTCAAAGACCATTGATTTAGGGTCTAAAATAGGGTTGCTTTCAAGAATAGGATTTGCTGAATTTAGAGGAAGTGAAAGCATAGAACAACAGGCAGGAATGGATATTACTTTAAATAGAGTTGGGGTTAAAGGTTTTGCTAAAACATTAGAGGGAGTAATTACTCAACCTTTGCAGTATTCGTCATTAAATAATGGCGACCCTAACAAGCCATTCTATTCAAATCCTTATGGTCAAATGTATGCAAAAGATAACAGAGGCAACAAAGTATTTTCATTAGCAAATCACAATGCTTGGACAAGAACAGTTGAAAATGCTTGGTCTATTGCTCACAGAACCGCAAGTATGACTCAAGGAGCGACATTATATTATAGCCCACTAAGTATGCAACCAAGAGGTAGTAAACCAAAGTGGAATTTTGATATATTACAAGAAGTATTTGTGCCTGGAGTTGACCCTAATCACATTAAAATGTATAGAAATAAATAATGGGAGTTAGGCAATTATTTTCACTCATTTTTTTTAGTTTGTTTTTGAATAATTGTAATGTAGAAAGTTCAAAAATAAATAAATTTGAAAATAGTTATGAACTTAATATTAAGTTAGAATGTGCAAATTCGCAAATTACTTTATTTGTAAAAAAAGATACGAATAGTAATTTAATAATCTCTATTTATAATAGCGAAAATTATTTTTTGGAAGCTATTAATGGCTGTGGAAACTGTGATACAACAAGCAATTTTATCAAAGAGATAAAATTTTCAAAAAATAGTAATTGTAATGAATTTGCATTGAGTACTTACATAAATAATTCAACATTCGGAGCAGAAAATTTATTCATAATATGGAATGAAAATAATTCTTGGCATATTACGAAAACTCCGTTTTTAAGATATGAAATAAAGGATTTGAACAATGATAAATATTTTGAAATTATAGACTATACAAATGAAAATAATGGTGTTCCATATTGTTTTGACAATGGAGACTTAAAAAAGTATTCAAATTAAAACACAGCTTTACTTTGTTCAAAAAGTAATAATAAATCAGTAGTGTCCCGTTAACTTGTTTTCAATCCTCGTAGTGCCCAATAAAAACAGGCGTTGACAGCGAAAATAAGTTTTTTCGATTTGAATTTCCCGAAAATTGTTCATAGACTAGATTATGAACCAGGGAAAAACGGTGTTTTCCTGCAGCCACATTAATTTGACACTTTTTCCTTTCGCACCTTTATTTTTTTATTTATGCATGTAACCCCGGTATCATAATTCCATTCAGTACGTGTTTTAATAATTAGTACACTGTCCGTTAAACTTATCAAATCCAAATATTGGCAGGATTCCATTACAGTATCTCCTTTAATGAATCTCAAATCGGGAACCAATGAGATTGTCATTTCCGACCTTTTTATATTTTCATTGAAAAAATATTTACCCTTCGTTGTGAAGATTAGGTCATCATCTCTTGTTATTTTAGAGTACAATCCCTCTTTAAATGTAATTATTTCAATCCGATGATCAAAGTCAAATCTCCATTTCCCCTCAATTAAAGATTTGTCAATCTTTTTTCTATTACAACCTATAAAATTAATAGAAAATACAAGAAAAATTATAACTTTTTTCATTAATTTATTGATTTTTTTGTGGGCTCAAATGAAGTTTGACTTGGATCCGTTGAATTATGTGTATTAAGTTGAAAATTAAAAACAAATCCAATTGTTTTACTCTTTTTATTAAGTTCATCTACTGCATTTTGAATTTTAGATAAATCAGGATCTAAAGGGTTTTTAAATTCATCTTTAGTGGCTCTAATTAAATAAGATTGTATTGCATTTGCAAAAGATTTTTTATAATCCTTATTTGTTTTAATAAATAAGGGATCATTTAATTGATGCAAATAAACTAAAGCATGATCATAATATGAAATATCCTCTGTGCCGTGTCCCATAATTTTATGCTTATTTTCATGATATAATACATTTTGAAAATTGTAATAATCATCCAAGAGTGGATTAACAAAACCGCCACGTGCATTTATATGAATTGAATTTCCTATTGTAAATGCTATTGTATATAATACTCCCCAGTTGTTGGACCAAAAGGTTAGTGATGCTAAGTTAATATTTTGTGTTGTATTATGCAGCATTTTGGTTTAAAGATTTGTAATAAGCATTATTGGGTTTCATCCCTAAGCCTTCATGAAGTTCAAGACCTGTATCTCAAGGATTGAGGTAAATGTGATTGTGTTTGATGGTTTTCCAGAAACGCTCGATCTAAATATTGTCTGTTGCACGTCCTTTCCCTGGAGTTGTTTTCACCCCATTGACAAGTGCATATTTCATATTGCTTGCAATTAAGCAAATTGTTTTAAGCCCAGAATTGTATAGTTGCGCATTTATCAACAATAGACATACTTTCTTAGCAGAGATCCAAGACTGCACCACAACATATTTGCGATAATCCGTAATAAAAGTGATTCCGATTTGCAGTAATCCGTAATTGCAAATGATTCATCATCAGTAGTTTCGATTTATGAAAAGCAAATTATTGTGTTTGGCAATGGTGCTGACTGCGTCACTGTCCTTTGAAGCAGTTAGCGCAAAGTCAATTGCAGAACCTGTACAACAAAATCATGTAACAGAGAACAAATCCCCAACTCTGTCCTGCGATTACATAGTTATTAAAGAGACCAATCCTGAAAACACCCAAAAAGACAGCCCAAAGCCTGCAAAGAAGAAAAGGCATCTTGCGGCTAAGATCACAACTAGTATTGTTGTTGCATTCGGCCTAGTGGTAACAATTTTTATCTTGTCTTACACCGCAGCACAGCATTGAATTCATACCCATTCAAAATATCTACTATGAAGAACTACTTACTTTTCGCTATCGTACTCCTGTTCACCTGTGCTGGCTATGGAAAGGATCTTACAACTCAATCTTCTATCCCTACATATCAGTCAAACAACCAGACTAAAGCAAATCATTTCTCCGAAAGAGAGAGTCAGGAAAGAAGTTACATCGACACAGCAGATGACGAACTGCGAGCATTACCAAAGTCTAAGCCAAAGCGCCACATATTTGCGAAAACAGTTTTGGGATTAGCAGGTGTTTTTGTTGTCGGAGTATTTGTTTTCATCATTATTACCGGGGGCTTCGAGTTCAAGTACTGATTAACTATAGGGATTAACCCCTTTAACATCCAAATTAACCCCTCCGTGAAGGAGTAACTCAGCATGATAAAGTTATGATATGCATAAAAAGTTAAAGCCCCAGCACTCGCCAGGGCTAAAACTATTCATCGATTAGAAGCAGGGTGAACTATGAAAATAATAACCTGAATTGCATTCCAACTTATTATTACTTAGCGCTAGCTTGATTTGTTCAACTCTGATATCATAGTCTTTAACGCCATTGCGAATTAAAACTTGATGTATTTCTTCTTCTGTGTACGCTGTACATCCGAATACATCATCGACCCAATCCAAGTTGTGGTGCTCTGACTTATCATTATTGTAAGCGAGTTCTTTGGGCTCGTCTAAAAAAGGGTCGTGCAATTTTGCAATATGTGCAATTTCGTCCTCAGGGAACTTTGTTTGAGGGAATTCGCTTTCGATTGCGACTACTTTTTCTCCAAGTTCCACTGCGCCAGGCGACATTTTTTCTTCGTCCTCTAGGTTGTCATCATCTTCAGTGTCAAATTGCATATTTTGCAATATTGCAGGGGTGCATTTTTCGTATTGTCCATGAGAAATTTTACGGATTTTCTTTTGCTTAGTCAATTCCTTCAAATAGGAATCCATTCTACGAGATTTTATTCCAAGCTCATCCGCTATCGACAAGGCCTCTGTACGAGTAAACGAATGCTCTAATCGCTTGTAAAACTCCTCTATCGCTGAATTTGGCTCCGAGGTAGTTAAAAACGTATAAACGCTATGCTGAAGAAGAGTAGAGCAAATTGAAATGGCGGTTGCAAAATCTTCATTACTGCATTGTAAGCGACTTCCATTTTGTGAATGGTTTCTTATTGCTCCCAGTACTGCTGAGATCCTATAACATACAACTCCCATTCGCTTAACAACACTCGAAAAATTAGAATCAATTTGATTACTTAACATTTCATGAATGGCACTAAAGTATTGGTTGTAAGCAAAAATTTGATCCTCCGAAAGGACAAATTCTAGCCCTAAACCAGTAGCTAACCTTTCGTTGATTTGATTCACTATGATTGACATGCTTTCATACCCATCTAGATAATTTTTGTCATTTTCGTTTTGTTTCATATCCATCCAACCAATTTTCTGGGTTTGGTAAACACAGAAACGAGAGTAGAGGCCATTAGTAATCGATTTGACCAATCCTAACAAGTGTTCTGGATTCCCTGTGAGCAAAACCGACAATCTTGGCTCTGGAATGGCAATCATTGATTTCAAGGACTTTCTCGCTAACTCTAAGGGCTCATTTTCAAACGTCTTTAACAACATACTGGTGAGATTGGCTCCCCAATCTTGCTTGAACGTATTAAGAATTGTTTGCGCCTCCGAGTCAAACACCAATCCAAACCCATCGTTTTTCTCTAACAGGTCAACCAATGCTGCAGAACTGATATCTGATGGTAGAATGATGTGTTTTTGATTGGGTTCTTCAAGGTTGTAATCTAAATCGTATTTTTCTCTTACTGCATTAGATTCACTTTTAATGTTAATTTCTTCTGATTCTTTTACCTCCAAAGAGTCAATGCTTTCTTGGTTGTCTTTTTGGTTCTTTTCTTTGAGCGCTTGTTTGTACTTGGCCATCTCAAACACATACTCTTTTTTTAATCTTGCTTGTACTTTGCTCAAAATTGCACGAGAATGAATTGCAATCCCCTTATTGCTGGCAGGAGGGCCAACAATCACCTGATAAAGGTTACAGTTGTAGCGCTTTTTTCGGTAAGGGATTTTGATTCCGTTTAAGCCAGCAGCAGAAGTCGTAATTGCACTCAAAAGAGCAATACTTTTCTCTTCATCAGATTCATACTGATGGATCGCTTCTGCTAGTGCTGGAGGCAATGAAGCGAATACTTCAGCTTTAATGGTCGGTGGAAAGTAGTTGGGATCTTTTAAAATATCCCCGTGCAATATTGCAATTTCTGCAATATGGGTTCCTACGACTTGATCCAAATGATGCTTATCCATGATTAAGCCCTTTCTTCAAGCGAGAAGTGATTGTACCAATAGGAAATTGGTAGTTAACTGACTGCGACACTAAAGTGCCCTGTTCTGTTTTGCCAGACTCAACACATTCCGTGTTAAAATTCTGAAATGTTTGTTTAAACATGGTCTATTTGATCCAATCCCCATACTCACCGTGAGCATGTTCGTGGTTTCGGATTCAAAGAGACTATGAAGTCAAAACCTAAAGTGGTTCTAAGATTTGAGCCACTATCACTGATGGTTACCGAACTTTATTTTACCCGCCTCTAAAAGCTGGTTGAGGGACTGAATTACACCATCAATATTGGAAAGCCCCCCATTTCTGTATTTATTCTGGGTTTTCTCGAAGTTTTTAAGTTTTGTTTGACCTTTTACGGTTTGGTTTTTGAACATGAATGTGTCTTCCAACTTTGCAATAATTCTTTTTTGCTCTTTGTAATCAACCCCCCAAAAGTCTTCACACAAACTCAAGAATAGAAAAACAGCTTCATTGCCATTACAGCGAAGTTTTATTTTGGATTCTTGGAAATCGGGTAGAACGTCTAGATGACTCCGAATCAAATATTCAAAGTTGTCAAAGACAAATAGTTTAAAATCAGCCTGCTCAACTCCTGTTAATCCATCCAGAAAAGACAACCAATTTTGGGTAATGCGGTCTATTTGCAATTCAATTTGCTGTTTGGTTGATGCTGAGCCAATAAGAGAAGCTTCTTTTCGCATGTCTTCCAACAACAGTAACCCTAAGAACTCTTTTCCTGCCATCCCAAACTCCCAATCCGCTTCGTTTATGATGTATTGACCGTACTTACCCAAAAACATGAAATGTACAAAACTTGAATTAAGGACTGGCGAATCAAATCCCATATCATTGGAAGTAAGTCTGTAAGTTTCAGCATTGAATTCTGGTTGCTGTTCAAATAAACTGCGAAAGGCACCAACATTGTAACCCTGAAAACTCTGACTAAGAATATCTTCGATTGATTGGCTCATAGCATCAAATGTAAATATGTGGCAAGACAGTTACAAACTAGGATACATATCTGCTGTAATCCCGTTCAAACCACAATTCAGGCTTCTCAGATAACCTATGGTGACTTCCATGCTACTATGATGCATTAGACGTTGAATCAAAGCAACATCCTTGGTTCTGCGATAGGTTTCTACTGCTGCGGTATGACGTATGGAATATAGCGTCTGATTCTCTTTCAATGGATATCGATCTCTGACTTTGATACCCCACTTGGTTGAAAAGTAGTAAGGGTTCACTTTACCAAAAATGGGATCTTCTCCTTCCATCGATTGTACGAACTCAAACTCATCCAATATAATTGATTGTAGGGGTATCGTAGTTTGCTTACCATTCTTCGTGTATCTGGGTGGAAGAACCAATTGCCTACCTTCAAATTGAAAGAACTTGGCTTTCAGCAATCGGATTTCCTGATGTGGTCGTAAAAAGGTAGTGTACATTAGTAAAGCAACACGATAAAGAACAATGTCTGTAGCTTTCAAATACTCAAACAATGAAGAAAGTTCTTGGGGAGTGAATGCAGCATTTATAGTAGCCTCTGCCCTCTTTGCTTTGATTTCAGATACTGGGTTAAAATCCATGTAACCCAATTGCTGAAACAGGTTAAAAATACCCCTGTAATACCTTCTGGCGGTGTTATAAGATGTATTGCTCCCAGTATGTCGCTTCATGATAAATGCTGTCAAAGATGCAGTGGTAATATCATTCAATTGTGACCCCATATAAGCCTGTTTAAGCGACTTTAAATACCACAGCAATGAGTACTTATGCTTATCCCCATAATCAGCCTTAGGGATGAAGTTTTCCAACTCAGCAGCAGCTTCTTTGAAAGAAAAATCAATGACAAGTTTTTGCTTTACTTCGGCCTCAGGTGTCCAACCAATCGAAAGTTGATGATTAACCATTGACAAAAGAGACCGGTAGTAAATTTCTTTCTCCTTCGAATCTAATCCTCTACAGGTTGGCATCCCAAAATCTTTACCAGAGTAAAATTTGAAAGCTTCTTTGGTAACGAGATTTCTAAAGAAGACATACATACGACCTCTTTTTTCGCTTACTAGTTTTGGACTTGTATATGTTAAAGCTGAATTCATGTGCGCATTAGATTACGCACTTGGAAAATCGACAAAAAACACACCTCAAAATCCCCAGTAATTCTGCACTTAGACCTCGTAGCTCAGCTGGATAGAGCAACTGCCTTCTAAGCAGTAGGTCACAGGTTCGAATCCTGTCGGGGTCGCCCAGTATTGAGAAATAACGGGGAGTAGCGCAGGCC
>Ga0255182_1001689_pt1 | contig 11011 bp, 8 predicted proteins | sample Atl_UVDOM_RepA_8_FD_188420 | JGI IMG/M metagenome (GOLD analysis project Ga0255182, IMG submission 188420) | Freshwater microbial communities from Altamaha River, Georgia, United States - Atl_UVDOM_RepA_8d | ecosystem: Environmental > Aquatic > Freshwater > River | place: USA: Georgia | collected... | reverse complement strand
ACGCGCCGCTTCACGCGGACGCCCGATGGAAAGAAGCGCACTGACAGGCGCATTCCTTATGGTGTGGCCATAGCAGTTGGAGCAATCGCCTTCTGGCTGCTGCAGCCATCGAGCGAGCCGAAGAGGATCATTGTAGACGATCTGGACAATAGCGGACTGCCCACGCTCTGACGCTGCCAGTGGCGCGGCTCACTCTGCTTTCAGGATGATCCACAAGGCGGTTTCTGCGTTCATCCGGGGTAAGGGCAAGCCCGATCTGGCGATCCATCCCCCTTGCATCGACGTTCCAGACTGACCGTTGATGTCTATCCGGTAATTCCGGTCGCGATGCACCATCGGCAAGCGCAACGGTGGCGGGAAACGGAAACTCGGCGCGGAGACGCGCAGCACTTGCACCATCAAGTCGGCAGGATCGCCGAATGCCGTCCATGAAACGCCATCTGCTGCATCACCTGTCCAGCATCGGCCTTGGTGGATAAGGTCGCGGCTCTGCTTGTAGTCCGCAATGCTCTGTGCGAGCCGCGCCTTGTCCTTGTCTGAAATCTTGCGCAGGTCGAATTCGATACCGAAATGCCCTGTCCGTGCCACGGCGCTACGAAACGCCATCGATTGGCGACGGCCTGTGCCATGTGCCGGGGATGCCCCAACGTGCGAACCCATAAGTTCGGGTGGCATGAACTGCAGAAAGCCGCGCTGGATCGAAACACGCGAGACGGCATCGATATTGTCACTGGTCCAGAAACGGTGCGTGAAGCGCGAGATGCCGGCATCAATCCGCCCGCCACCGCCCGCGCAGGCCTCAATCTCCACATCCGGATAGGCCTCTCTGAAGCGCTGGAACAGGGCATAGGCCCCCAATGTCTGTTCACGATAGCCGGCATGATTGCCCGCATGGGTCAAATCGCGGTTATGATCCCATTTGAGATAGGAAATTGGCAGCGTTTCAAGCAGCTGCGCAATCTGGCCATACAAATAATCGCGGACTTCTTCCTTCCGCATATCGAGCACCAACTGGTTGCGCGCCGTCAGCAAAGGCCGGCCGGATATTTGCAAAACCCAGTCAGGATGCGCACGAAACAGGTCGCTGTCGGGATTGACCATCTCAGGTTCGATCCACAAACCAAATTCCATACCCAAGCCCGTCACATGCGTTGCAAGCGGTGCCAAGCCATCCGGATATTTCTGCTGGTCGGGCCACCAGTCACCCAATGAACTGGTGTCGTCATTGCGACCATGGAACCAGCCATCGTCCAGAACGAAGCGCTCTACACCGATCTCGGCAGCGGCATCTGCCAGTTGCTTCAGCGCGTCCAGATCATGATCAAAATAGAAGCCTTCCCAGGTGTTCAGGTGCACAGGGCGTGGCTTCATCGCCCCACCCGGCCATTGGACGCCTTTGCGTATCTCGCGATGGAACGCCCAGGCCACGCCGTCTGCACCTTCAGCACTGCAGGTCGCGAGCAAATCGGGTGTTTCGATGCTCTCACCCGCATCCAGCCGCACCTCACCCGGTGCAAGCCATTCCCCAAATTGCCACTGCCAGCGGCCGTCATCAATCCACTCGATTTGCTGGAAATGGTTTCCCGACCAAGCGAGCTGCGCGCCAAAAGCGACGCCGTCGCTGCACGTGACAACGGCGCCGGGGAAACAGTCATGCGATGTCAGCCCACGCCGATTTTCCCGTCGCCACAAGGATCGCGACAAAACATCGTCGATCGGAACAAATTCACCATTATGCCGTCCCCCGAACGAACGGACCGAAAGTGCATTGTCTGGCAAGGGGATGTTTCCGGCGGCGAGAGACTGGATATCCAGCGGCGTTTCGCCATCGTTACGCAGCTTCGTCGACAAGCGAAGCACGTCTGTTTCCGGATCGAGGGTTGCTTGGATGGCTATAAACAGCCGCACGACATCATCGTTAAGATGGAAGATGACACCATGCTCGACGGATTCAACTTCGCATCGCGTGATCGCATGCGCCCAATCCGCGCCATCTCGATGGGCGAGCAAGGCCGTCTGCCCGAACCAACCCATCCCCAATCCCGGGAAGATCGATAGCGGCTGGTCAAAATGGAGCGAGAAAGTCGGTTCGGTTCGCGTTTCACGCAACTGTTCTGGAGGCAGCACTCCATCCGACAAACGCGGCCCCCAATAGCGCCATAAGGGCGCTTCACTGTCACTCGTTTCCCAAATTGCGGTGCAGCCCGCACTGTCCAATCGGATGAAGGTGCTCATGAACTACAGTCATGAGCGGCAAACGGTAAATCCGCAAGCCTAGCCGACCGAGCCGATGATTCATCCGAACGCAATACCGCACGCAGTCGCTTCCCGGCGTTCGGCGGATGCAAAAAACAGTTCCGCATCAGCGCGGATAATCTGAATTTCTGGCTTAAGGGAAAGTGGTGCCTCGGGGCGGATTCGAACCACCGACACGCGGATTTTCAATCCGCTGCTCTACCAACTGAGCTACCGAGGCATATGCAGTGAATCCATCGGTTCACCGCGATTTGGAGCGCCGCCTATAGGCAGGGCGAAGGGGCCTTGTCCAGCCCCAAATTCAAACCTCTTCCGGGAAATCCGGGTCGGCGGGTGGTCCCTTTAAGCGATATCCTTCGCCGAGCCATTGCAGCAGGTCGCGATCCTTGCATCCCTTGCTGCAAAAGGGCTTGTGTTCCGGGCTTTCTGGCTTGCCGCACAGCGGGCAGTTGGCGGTCTTAGGTTTGGCTGACATGGACATGGCCATAGCCTGTGGCCGATGAGTCGGGAACCAGCTCAATTTCCGTCCCAAGAAGTTTGCGCAGCTTTTCGATTTCGCTTGGCCAGGCTTGCAGTTTTTCGATCACCGCTGGCGACGAGACCATGCATCGTTTCCCATGCCCATGCGATCGCGTTGCAGCACGCAGCAGCGCCACCGCCCTGCTCTCTACCGACAGGCGACCGGGTGTGACGCCGCACAGGATTTCGAGGACCGATGCGCCGCTCCGCGGGCGTATGATTTGCACAAAGCCGAAACCGTTGGCAGCAGTGCGTTCGTGCGGCCCCAGATGCACGCAAGCGGTTGCGAGAGCAGAATCGAGATTCTGGCGCGCCGCGCGATCAGGCATAGCCAGGAAATCGATGCCCACCTGCCCGCCAATGTCCAGCAAGCGCAGCAGCCGAGGAATTTCGCGAGCCGCCGCGAGATTGAGCGCAACCGGATCGCCGCTGCCATCGATATCGATCATGGTCATCGCACGTGTCCGCTCGATTGAAACGACACCGCCGTCGATCGCAAATTCACCGCTCACAGCGCTTTCGACAAGGCTGTCGAGATCGGCCTGTTCGATACGTTCGGGGTCGATCGAAATGCGCAGGCCTTCATCCGCAATATCGGAACGCAGGTCGCGGGCCACATTGGCGTTAGCACACACTACTTCGTCAACCGATTCCAGCATCCGCGCCACGAACCATTTTCGGGGTTCCTGCCCTGGATGCAGGCCGACCGTCGATTGCGCCAAAACGTCGGGTGCTGTTCGCACCAAGGGCAACTTCCAACGCCCCGGCTCCGGAATTGCCGAGCGGACCAGCTCGACCGCCAGCAAATGCCCTTCTGGCTTATCGGGTGCATTTTCCAGTTGGGCTTCGATCAAACTGCCCAGATCGACAATTGCCTTGCCACCGCCCAGCCGCTGCTTGATCCGGGCAGTGTAGATTGTCGTCGGCAGCAATGAAGAGGCTTGCGGCCTGAAGATCCGCAGTTCGACCAGTTTTCCATCTTCCAGCAAGCCTGCCCGCACTTCGCCGGGGCATTCATCCCATAAAAGGGTTTGTTTCATTCGACTGGATAACCCGAAGCCCGCAGCAACGCGCGGGTTTCATATAATGGCAGGCCAACCACGCCCGAATGGCTGCCCGCCATCCAGTCGATCAAAGCCTCTGCCCTGCCCTGAATGGCATATCCGCCTGCCTTGCCGAGGCCTTCACCGCTGGTGATATATGCTTCGATTTCGGCAGGGCTCAACCGCTTGAAGCGCACAATGCTATCGCTGATGCGGCTTCGCGCACGGCCGTTTGCGTCTATCACACAAACCGCGCTCCAGACATGATGGCGGCGTCCGCTCAGCAGCTCAAGGAAGCCGCGTTGCATGTCTGGGTCGGCCGCTTGCGGTAAAATCCGCCTGCCCACTGCGACGGTGGTGTCGCCTGCAACTATGATTTCGTCTGCTTCACGCGCAACGGCATGCGCCTTTTCCACCGCCATACGCAGCGCGTACACCCGCGCGATTTCGCCCTTGCGTGGGCTTTCATCAATATCAGGGGATTCAATGCGATCAGGCACCACCCCGATACGCGCAAGAAGATCGCGACGGCGGGGTGAAGAAGAAGCAAGAACAAGCCGCAAGGGCGGCCGCCTTATTTGAAGCGATACGTGATCCGGCCTTTGGTCAGATCATAAGGGGTCATCTCACACAACACCTCGTCACCGACGAGGACGCGGATGCGGTTCTTGCGCATCTTGCCGGCTGTGTGGCCGAGTATTTCATGGCCGTTTTCGAGTTCAACGCGGAACATCGCGTTGGGCAGCAACTCGCGCACGGTTCCGCGCATTTCGATAAGTTCTTCTTTTGCCATTCGGCCCCTGTGTCATGCAGTTGGTTGGGTTGCGAGCGCCCTTAGGCCTTTTGTCACAAAAAGGGAAGAGCATGCAGTGAGACGTCGTTTGTCGAAGATTACAGGCTTTTTGCCCGATAGCTGCGACAAATTATGACATGTTAAGGCTGTGCCTGCGACAGGCGATTGCGATAAAGGCGCCGCAACAAAAACATAACGGAACCAGTCAAATGCCCTCTCCCCGCATTTCATTTTTTTCTGCCAGCCTTGTTGCCTTGAGCATCACCGCTCCGATTCCGGCAATCGCCGCCAATGAAGCCGGTGCTGGCGAAGGCCAGGGGCAAGCAGTTGCACCAGAAGCTGAAGTTGTCGATGACGTCGCGGCCACACCCGATATCATCGTCACGGCCACGCGCCTTCCCGGATCTATCGACACCGATGCACCGCCGATCGATGAACTGTCCGAAAATGACATTGCGGCGATCGGCGCATCGTCGATCAACGATCTATTGGCTGCGGTTGCGCCGCAGGCCGGATCAGGCCGAGGACGGGGAGGCGGTGGGCCGCCAGTGATCCTATTGAACGGCCAGCGTGTATCCAGTTTCCGCGAACTGCGCGACCTTCCCCCTGAAGCGATCCGCCAGGTGCAGATTTTCCCCGAAGAAGTGGCGCTGAAATATGGCTTCCGCCCGGATCAACGTGTCGTCAACTTCATCCTAAAGCCCGATTTCGCCTCGTTCAACGTCGAGCATGATTTCGAAATGCCGGAAAAGGGCGGTTTCACCACCAAGGAATTTGAAGCTACCTTCACCCGCATCGGAACAAACAACCGACTCAATATCGATACCGAGTTTGAAAGCAGCAGCCGGATCACTGAAGACGAACGCGCAATCCTGCCTAGCAATGCAGCTGCACCATTTGCCTTGGCCGGTAATGTCACCGGATTTGGCGCAAGCGGAGAGATCGACCCGGCGCTGAGCGCGCTTGCCGGCCGCACCGTCACGATTGCCGCCGTACCAGCCAATCCGACGCTGGCTGGCTTTGCCTCCAACGCCAACAATGCTGCCCCCGGCGATATCGGCGCGTTCCGCACGTTGCAGCCAAGCTCACAGCGTTTTTCGACCAACGCGACATGGAGCAAGGTACTGGGTCCGCAAACCAACCTCTCCATCAATGGCAGGTTCGAGGTAGAAGACCGTAAAAGCCTGCTCGGGCTGCCTTTCGCCAGCATCCTGGTTCCGGATTCGAACCCCTTTTCACCCTTTGCAACCGACGTCGTGCTCAACCGCTATTTTGGCAATCCGCGTCCGTTGACGCGCGACGTATCGACCAAGACGGCGCAGGGCGGCCTTTCATTCAACACTTTACTGGGCGACTGGCGACTGGCGCTGACCGGCGACTATACGCTGGTCGATACCGAAACCGTCACCCAGACTAACGGCGATTACACCGAACTGCGTGCCGGAATATCAGCGGGAACGATCAACCCCTTCGCAGCCGATCTGGGCAGCAACCTGCTGTTTGTCGCACCCGACACAGCGGACAGCCAAACTGGGACAATGTCGCTTCGCAGCACCCTTTCCGGCACCCTGTTTGAACTTCCATCGGGCGAAGTGCAGGTCACCATTCGCAATGGCTTTGACCGCCAGACGATTGACAGCAACACCTATCGCCGCGGCATCGTTTCTGCAGTCGCGCTTGATCGCGATAACATCAACAGCGCGGTCAATGTCGAAGTGCCAATTGTGGACCGCGGCGTTGGCGCACTGGGCGGGATTGGCGACTTCTCGGTCAACGGAAATATGGGTTTCTCCGACCTCTCCGATTTCGGTACGCTGATCGAATATGGCGCGGGCCTGCGCTGGTCACCCATCGAAGGTCTTTCGCTCTCCGCGTCGATTATCGGCGACGAAAATGCCCCCGGCCTTGGACAGTTGGGTAACCCGACGATCGTCACCCCCAATGTCGCTTATTATGATTTTGTGCGCGGTGAGAGCCGCTTCATTGATTTGGTCACGGGCGGCAATCCTGCCTTGGTGGCGGAAAGCCGGAAAGACTTGAAAATCGGTCTCGATTGGGCGCCGAAATTCCTCGAAGGCTTCAGTCTTCAGGTCGAGTATTTCAAGAACAAGAGCGAGGATACGACGGCCTCCTTCCCCTTGTTGACGCCCGAAATCGAAGCAGCATTCCCCGGTCGCGTTACGCGCGATAGCAATGGCCAGCTGGTCCGCCTCGACCAACGCCCGGTGAACTTCGCCGAGGAGCGTTCTCAGCGCATCCGCTGGGGTTTCAACATGTCGGGCCCCATCGGTAGTCAGCCGCAGCGTGGACCGGGGGCCGGACGCCCCGGTGGCGGGCGCGGACCCGGCGCAGGTGGCCCGGGCGGCGGACGTGGCCCCATGGGCATGATGCCTGGCGGTGGGCCGCCGAGCCGGTGGCAAATTGCGCTGTACCACACCTATCGCTTGCAGGATGAGATACTGATCGCTCCGGGCGTGCCCGTACTCGACTTGCTCGATGGCTCCGCGACCAGCAGTCTTGGTGGATCGCCGCGTCACGAACTGTCACTCAATGGCGGCGTGTTCCACAAGGGCATGGGCCTGCGCTTTGAGGGTAGCTATCGCGGGGCGACGCGCGCCGACGGCACTGGCCTTCCCGGCAGCAGCGACCTTTTCTTCAGTGACCAGTTCAGCCTCAACAGCTTCCTGTTCATCAGCCTCGACCAGCGCGGCGATTTGACCAAGAAGGTTCCCTTCCTCAAAGGCAGCCGTGTTGCGTTCCGCGTCCAGAATGTGCTCAACGATTATATCAAGGTGCGCGACAGCAATGGCGATACACCTCTGAGCTATCAGCGCGGTTTCCTTGATCCGCAGGGCCGGGTATTCGAATTGAGCTTCCGCAAGCGGTTCTAGCCAGCGCGGCGCAGCTTTCGGATGACCCGCCAGGCATAGGCTTTGGCCTTGTTCTGAGCCGGGTAACGTCCGGGAGCGCGCGGGCGCAGGCCCGACTTGCGTAACACGCTGTTGAATGCACGCGCGTCCGCCTCTGCATAGCTCCAATCGCTGCGCCAGGTGATCGACAGCGAAATCGAAGGATCGGGCCCGACCTTCACATGGTGCGGTGCCATGACCGGGACGAACACGGCTTGCCCGGGCTCCAACGTCCAATCAGTGGCGCCGCAAGCAAGCTCCTCACGCCAAACTAGGTTGCGATGCCCGCCGGTGTGATAGGCTTCGTGCGTTTCGTCGGGCGCATAAGCGGGATCGCCCGCAGGAAATTGTGTCATCGTCTTGCTGCCCTTCAGTTGCAGCAGGATGTTGTGTTCCGGATCGAAATGATAGGGCGTGACTGCATCGGGCGATGAAACGAAGATAAAGCCTTGCGGCATCAGCATCGCGCCGGTCCTGCTTTCGATGATGGGCTTGAGCTCACCCAGCAAATCCAGCAGCAGCGTGCGGTATTCGGGTGCCTGCTCAATGTTTTTGAGAACGGCCCAGCTGCGGCAAACATCCACCGTGCGGATCGTGTCCCCGATCGACAGGCCATTGGCGATATCCGAATTGGGATCAACACCGGTCGGCAAATCGTCCTTGTTATATTCGACCGTTGTCGCGGGCAGGCTTTCGCCAAGCTGCGCCAACGCGTCGAGCGTCAGCAAGGGATGGTCGCGCAGATTGTGGCGCAACCGATGCGGGGTTTCGGGATAGTTTTGCGCAAAAACTGCCCGCGTATCTTCATCGAAAATCTGGGTCATCCTGATTTCCCATTGTTTTGGTTTGTATTTCTCTTGGTCACTCGGCGCAGGCGCCCTTTGGCCTGTTCGGCCGCCAGCAGCGCGGTGAAGGCAGCACGCTTGATAGGTCCACCAATTGCGATCGAATAGCGCCCTATACTGCGGCGGCCCGACCAGATGCTGTCAATCATCGGATGGTTCTGCGCCGCACAACTGTCACACCAGGCAATGTCTTCACGCTCCAAAAGCGCAAGATTGTGGATCTGCAACAACACGCCAGGCGAAAAACGCGCATAGTCTTCATCAAAAGCCGTCTTGAAGGAGAAGGCGCCAGGCGGTGTGATGAAATTGACCAGCATCGCAATGGCGCGCCCATCAAGGCGCAGCGCAAGCAATTCGAGTTTACCTTCCTTGGCAGCTCCGAAGAGGGCGTTTCGGAACAGCTCGCGTGTTTCCTTGTCGCAGTCGAGCGCAGAGCCATTGGCCCCCTTCCAGCCGCGCCGTTCAAGCGCGAGGAATTCCTCAATCCAATCGGCAAGCCCGGCATCCCCAAAACTGCGTTCGAAGCGAATATCACCCAATTCGGAAAGGCGGCTCTGCAGACGGCGCAATTCCTTGCGCTTCTTTCCCCGCATATTGGCTTCGAGATAAGCTTCGGGCGACAGGCCATGTTCCAACAAAGCGCGTTCTTCACGCTGGAAAATTGCGAAGCGCCGTCGCTGTGTGTTGCATATCTGCTCCAGCGCGACAGCCACTGGACCATCGAGGCGCATGGCGGTGAGGTGTAGAAAAAATGCAATGTCTTTGCCATTATCCAGCGCCGAAAGCAGGCCGTGCCAGAAATCCCGTTCACGGCCTTTTGCAACCAGAGGCGAGCCCAGGAAGGCGTTGTGGTTCACCCAATTTTGCAAATGCGCCAAGGGCAGGCCAGCATAGGTATTAGAGCGCATCAAAGGGATAAGGCCCAGAAGCGTTTCCCCTTCCCAACAGGCTGCAATTTGCCGTGTGGAATTGGGCGCAAGCGACTGCACAGCAGCCGCCTGGTACCATGGCTCGGCAAAGGGGTTTGACTCAATTGCAAGGCTGGCAAGTTTCGACCAGCTTTGCGAAATCACAGGATCGGCGATCGCCTGCTGTATCGTCATGAAGGTGGTGGAACCACGACGAACGCCAAAACCCCCTGCCCCTTCAAGGACAGGATTTATCGGGACATCGACGGTCGATCGTGCCTGTCGCTGGTCTGACAGAGCTGGTTCCACTCGTCATGTATAACAAATAGTCGCAAAAATTGTGCTAACACAAAGTCAGTAATGAACCGGGTCGTTATTTACTCGAAATTGCAACCGGTACTGGTTTGTCCGCATCGCTCTCAACATATGCGGGATTGTGCTTAGCGAGCCATTTTTCGGCCGATTCAAGCCATTCTATCTGGTCGGCTTCGAACGGGAAATTGTGCGTGTTTTCCTTTTGCTCGACATATTCGAAATCGACGCCCTGCTTTTTCCCGGCTGCCTTCAAAGCATTTACCAGCAATTTGGCTTGGGCAACGGGCACGCGTTGGTCTCGCGCACCATGCACGATCAGGATTGGAGACCATTTGCCCTTCGCATTCCGAGCCGGCGATACATCGGTCAATTCAGCCGCACCTTTGGCGAGATAATTGGAACCGAACGAACCAAGATAACTGACATCATATTTGCGCATTTCCGGCAGATCGTAAACGCCTGCGCCGGCAATGGTACAGCGCCACCTATCGGGATCGCGCTGTGCTGCACGTGCTGACGCATATCCCCCATAAGACCAGCCCATCATGCATACGCGTGTAGGATCGACGATCCCTTCATTGGCGAGATGATCGACTGCATCGTTCAGATCGTCCTGCATGCGTAGACCAAAGCCGTTGTCGCGGCCCTTCTTGATCCATTCACGACCATAACCACCCGAACCGCGGTAATTCGGCTGAACCACAACATAGCCCATTTCGGCGATGGCTTGTGCCCACACATCAAAACTCAGCATGTCGCGCGGCCCGAAAGGTCCGCCATGGGTAATCATGACCATCGGCAATTTTTTGGAATTGGGACGGTGGCGTGGCATCGTCAAAAATGCCTCGATTGTTTCACCGTCGCTAGCTTTGTAGCGTATCGCTTTCATGGGATTGAGTTTCATATCCCGCAATGCGGCATAGCGATGCCCCAACAGCTGGAAATCGCCGCTTTGCACATCATAGAGGTAAATCGAGCCAGCCTGGTCAGAACCGCCCAGATTTATCAGCAATTTGGTATAATCACGGTTCGACGAGAATATCTGGGCATTAGCCTCGCCAAATTCTTCATCGAGGAATTTCTGGATCGTGGCCATGCGCTTGTCGAGCCACTTGGTGCGCGGCCTGTCCGAAACATAGTTGATCCCCATCAACCTGTTCCCGTCCTGATTTTCAATCAGGTCACCTACATCATAGCCGGATACTTCGAAAATGGGGCCGCCAACAGGCTCCATGGTTTTCATGTTGAACTTGTAGACCTTGTTGAAGCCGTCTTTGTTGTTGGTTCCCAAAGCCATGTCAGGTTCGTCGAGGAAGATTTGCGGATAGGCTTCAGACAGGGAGAAAGTCCTATCTGCTTCATTATAGACCGTTTCCAGATAACCCTTGTCGCCAGAGCGATACATGATGCGGGTCTTGCCATT
>Ga0255182_1001686_pt1 | contig 11022 bp, 9 predicted proteins | sample Atl_UVDOM_RepA_8_FD_188420 | JGI IMG/M metagenome (GOLD analysis project Ga0255182, IMG submission 188420) | Freshwater microbial communities from Altamaha River, Georgia, United States - Atl_UVDOM_RepA_8d | ecosystem: Environmental > Aquatic > Freshwater > River | place: USA: Georgia | collected... | reverse complement strand
AGATCGGCATCGCGAGCGTCTGGTTCGAAGGCAATCCGTGCAACATGCACCTGCTCGGGCTCGGTGACGCCGTGAAGCAGGGCGTCAGCGCCGCCGGCATGATCGGCATGCGCTTCAACACCATCGGCGTCAGCGACGGCATCTCGATGGGCACCGACGGCATGAGCTACTCGCTGCAGTCGCGCGAGATCATCGCCGACTCGATCGAGACCATCATGGGTGGCCAGTGGTACGACGGCCTGGTGACCATTCCCGGCTGCGACAAGAACATGCCCGGCTGCGTGATCGCGATGGCGCGCCTGAACCGCCCGTCGCTGATGGTCTACGGCGGCACGATCAAGCCCGGCCACTCGCGCGGCGAGACGCTGGACATCATTTCCGCCTTCCAGAGCTACGGCGCCTACCTCGCCGGCTCGATCGACGACGGCCGGCGCGAGGAAATCGTCCGCCACGCCTGCCCCGGCGCCGGCGCCTGCGGCGGCATGTACACCGCGAACACGATGGCGTCCGCGATCGAGGCGATGGGCCTGTCGCTGCCGTACAGCTCGTCGACGCCAGCGGTGGATCCGCTGAAGCGCGAGGAATGCGCGCGCGCCGGCGAAGCCGTGCGCATGCTGCTCGAGCGCGACATCAAGCCGCGCGACATCATGACGCGCGAGGCCTTCGAGAACGCGATGGTGATCGTGACCGTGCTCGGCGGCTCGACCAACGCGGTGCTGCATCTCATCGCGATGGCGCGCGCCGCGGACGTCAAGCTGACGCTCGAGGACTTCCAGGCGGTCAGTGACCGCGTGCCCTTCCTCGCCGATCTCAAGCCGAGCGGCAAGTACGTGATGGAGGACGTGCAGAAGATCGGCGGCATCCCGGCGGTGATGAAGTACCTGCTCGAGCACGGGCTCATCAACGGCGACTGCCTGACGGTCACCGGCAGGACCGTCGCCGAGAACCTGCGCGACCTGCCCGGGCTCGCGGCCGGCCAGGACGTGATCCGCCCGATCGAGAATCCGATCAACCCGCGCGGCCACATCCAGATCCTGAAGGGCAACCTCGCGCCGGGCGGCTCGGTGGCGAAGATCACCGGCAAGGAAGGCCTGCGCTTCTCCGGCCCGGCGAAGGTCTACGACTCCGAAGAGCTGATGCTGGCCGCGCTCGAGCGCAAGGAAATCGACAAGGGCGACGTGGTGGTCATCCGCTACGAGGGTCCGCAGGGCGGCCCCGGCATGCCCGAAATGCTGACGCCGACGTCCGCGATCATGGGCGCGGGCCTCGGCAGCGACGTCGCGCTGATCACCGACGGCCGATTCTCCGGCGGTTCGCACGGCTTCATCGTCGGCCACGTGGTGCCCGAAGCGCAGCAGGGGGGTCCGATCGCGCTGATCCGTACCGGCGACCGCATCACCATCGATGCCAGCACCAATGCGCTCGACGTGGACGTCAGCGAGGAGGAGTTCGCGCGGCGCAAGGCCGGATGGGTGATGCCGCCCTACAAGGCGACGCGCGGCACGCTCTACAAGTTCATCAAGACGGTGAAGTCGGCCTCGGAAGGCTGCGTGACCGACGAGTAGGCATTGGCACCGGGACAGTGGCGGTGCGCCGCTGTCCCGGCCCTCACATCAGCTTGGTCTTCTTGTAGTCGTTGTAGAACTTCAGCACGCGCCGCACGTAGGTCTGGGTTTCCTCGTACGGCGGGATCTGCCGCCCGTGCTTGATCACCGCGTTCTCCCCGGCGTTGTACGCCGCCAGCGCCAGCACCAGGTCGTTGTCGAACATCCCCAGCAGATCCTTCAGGTAGCGCGTGCCGCCGGTGACGTTCGCGTTGGGATCCTTGCGGTCGCGCACGCCGTAGCGCTCGGCGGTCGCCGGCATCAGCTGCATCAGGCCCACCGCGCCCGCACGCGAGACGGCGTTGGGGTCATACGCGGATTCCGCAGTGATCACCGCGTGCAGCAGCGCCGTCGGCAGCTTGTGGTGCTTGGCGGCAAGTTCGATCGTGCGGTTGAAGCGCTTGCGGTTCGCCGCGAGGTGGCGGTAGTTGATGGAACTGCTGGTCGCCTCCGACCAACCCTTCCAGGTCTTGACCAGGCGCTTGTAACCGGTGTGCGACGGGCGGTCGGTGAGGTACACGCGACCGTATTTGTCCACGTACTTGTAGATGTCCGCGCCGGCCACCAGCGGCAGCCCGATCAACAGCGCGATGCCGAGGTAACGCCTGATTTGATTCTGCTTGGCTCTTGACATCTTGGGCGTTTATTTTTGGTTTCTAATGTCAATTATTTCTTATATTTTTTAACTATATGAAAGATATTCAAATAAAGCCAGCCCCGCGCCTGCGTACAGGCCCGCCAGGAGGTCATCGGCCATCACGCCCAGCCCGCCGCCGAGTTGCGAGTCGGCCCAGCGCACCGGCCACGGCTTCCAGATATCGAAAAGTCTAAACAGCGCGAAGCCAATTCCCAAACTGAGCCAGCCGCCGGAGCCGAAAACAAGCGTCAAAAACATGCCCGCGACCTCGTCCCAGACGATCGCGGAGTGGTCGTGCACCCCGAGCGCGCGCCCCGTCCGGCCGCACACGGGCACGCCGACGATACAGATGAGCGCGAGCAGCAGCGCGCAGGCGGGCAGGCCGAAAGGCGCCGCGAGCACGTAAACCCCGACGCCGACCATGGAACCAAAGGTGCCCGGCGCCCGGGGCGCGAGTCCGCTGCCCGCGCCCAGCGCGAGAAAATGGCCGGGGTCCCGCAGCCAGGACCAGCCCGGCCGGATGCCGCCGGCCGGGCTCACTCCGCCGCCCGGGGCGCCACGCCGCTCATCACGGCCAACTGCTTGACGCTCAGCATGCGCTGGTAGCGGTTGCCGTTGATGACCCAGGTCGGATAGCCCTTGATCTGCTCGGCGACGCATTCGGTCGCCTGGGGCGCGCGCGGCCCGTTGGGCGCGCATTCCACGTAGGGCAGGAAACGGCCGGCGGCGCCGAACATCTTCTTCTGGTCCATGCAGTGGGGGCACCACGAGGCGCCGTAGAACTTCGCCCCGCTCGCGGTCAGGGCCTCGGCCACCGCGCGCAGATGCGGGTCCTCGGGCCCCGCTGCAGGGTCGAAGACTCCCGCGTAGTGGAGATGCAGCACGCACAGCGTGACCAGCGCGACGCCGCCACTGCCGAGGCGCCAGGACCGCGCGGTGGGCTGGCCTCGCCGCCAGGTCAAGGCGACGGCCCCCGCCCACAGGGCGAGCGACGTGAGGCACCAGCCGCAGGTCGCATCGAGTTCGAGGATGCCGACGGCGGTCAGGTAGACGCTCACCGCAAAACCGCCGAACGCGATCAGCGTCTGCGCGCGCCAGCGGCGCTGCATGGAGCGCGTGCGCCAGGCGCTCAGCGCGAGAGCGGCATACGCGAGGAAGCCCCAGACCGACAGCGGCACTGTCAGCAGCGTGGACCAGCGGCTCGACTGCACGACGTCGCAACCGCTGCCGGCGTCGCAGAAAGCCAGGGCCTGCTGCGAGCCGCCTGCCCAGGTCAGGTAGGCGGTCAGGGCCATGCCCGCGAGGGAAATCGCGAGCATCGGCACATCGCTCGTCTCGCGTCTTGGCGTGCTCTTGTGCGTTCCGCTCCTGCTGCCGCTCATGGGCTCCCTCGTCTGTTGGTCGTCGAATCCGCGCAGGTATACCAATAATGCGACGCTTGCGTCACCATGCGGCCCGTCCCAGGCCCCATGCGCCGGCGGCGAGGCGATACAGACGAAGGAAACCCAGTGACCAGACTCGGCGACATAGCACAGCGCTTCGAACTGGAGCTGCGCGGCAATCCGGATCTCGAGATCGAAGGCCTGTGCGGCATCAGCGACAACCTGCCCGGGCGGCTGTCCTTCCTCACGCGCCCCAAGCACGTGCGCGCCGCGCAGCAGTCCCTGATCCCCGCGTTCGTCGTGCCGCCAGGTCTGGAGGTGGCCGGGAAGTCATGCCTCCTGCACGCGGCGCCCGAGTTCGCCATGGCGCGCATCGCGAGCCTCTTCGAGCGCTCGAGCCTGAGCCAGGACACCGCGATCCACCCGAGCGCCGTCATCGACCCGTCCGCCCGACTCGGCGCTGACGTGCGGATTGGCCCCTTCGTCGTCATCGGCCGCGACGCCAGCATCGGCGCGCGCAGCGTGGTGCACGCCGGTTCGGTGCTGATGGACCGCGTGGTCGTCGGCGAGGACTGCGTGATCTATCCCCGGGTCACCGTGCGCGAAGACTGCGTGCTCGGTCATCGCGTGATCCTGCAGCCTGGCGTCGTGATCGGCGGCGACGGTTACGGCTACGTGCCGCACGAGGGGCGGCACTTCAAGGTGCCCCAGCTCGGCAACGTCGTGCTTGCCGACGACGTCGAGGTCGGCGCCAATACTGCGATCGACCGTGGCCGCTTCACCGGGACCCGTGTCGGCCGTGGCAGCAAGATCGACAACCTCGTCATGATCGCCCACAACGTGCAGGTTGGCGAAGACTGCCTGATCGTCGCGCAGACCGGGATCTCCGGCAGCACGAAGCTCGGCGACCGGGTGACGCTCGCCGGCCAGGTCGGCGTCACGGGGCACCTCAATATCTGCAGCGACGTCACCGTGCTTGGCAAGTCGGTGGTCGCGAAGCACGTGCTGCACCCGGGCATTTACGCGGGTAACCCGATCCGCCCCGCCGACCAGTGGCGACGCGCCGTCGCTCGCTTCTACGCCGACGCCAAGAAGGATGACGCCCCGGACGGGGACTGAGCCCCCCTTCAGGCGCCGCGCGTGGCCGGCGGCGCGCGACCCACCTCGAGGATGACGATGCCGGCGACGATGACGACGGCGCCCAGGACCTGCACCGCCTCGAGCCGCTCACCCAGCCACAGCCATGCCATGCACAGCGTCGCCGGGGGGCCGATCGAACTCAGGATCGCGGCGCGCGCGGCGCCGATGCGACCGATTCCCGCCGAGAGCATGAACAGCGGCAGCACGTTCGTGAACACGGTCATCACCACCAGCAGCAGCCACGCATGCCCCGAGAGCGCCAGGGCGGCCGGGCCGCTCGTCAACAGGAAGTGCGCGCTGAGCGCGAGCGCCGCCGCCGTCGCGGCGACGACGAGGAAACCGACGCTGCCGAGCGTCCTGCCGACCTGCTCGTTGGCCAGGAGGTAGACCGCGAAGGTCGCCGCCGAAATGAGCACGAAGGCGGCGCCCTTGCCGTTCGCGGTCCACAGGCCGGCGTCGAAACCGCCCACCGCCAGCGCGACGCCGGCATAGGCCGTCGACGCGGCAAGCAGTTCACGCCGCGCCGGCCACGCCCCGCGCAGCGCGGCGCGAGCGACAACGACGATCGCCGGGTAGGTGAACAACAGCACGCGCTCGAGGCTCGCGTCGATCAGCTGCAACGCGCGAAAATCGAACCATGTGCCGACGTAATAGCCGCTGAGGCCGCCGAACGCCGCCGCCGCGACAGCCCCGCGCGGCGCGGCGAAGACCCGCGGCAGTTCGCCGCGCAAGACCGCCCAGCCCCAGATGAAAGGCAGCGACACCAGCGCGCGCGCCACGAGCAGGGCCTCGAGTTCCACGCCCTGCGCATACAGCATTTTCGCAAAGATGCCCTTGGCGGCGAGCAGCAGCGCGCCACCGAGCACCAGCACCAGCGCCAGCCGATCGAGGACCGGGGTGCTCATGCCCGCCCTGCCGGTTGCGGCCATGCGTGGGGAACGCTAATTTCTGCCGACGGAAGCGCAGCGACGCCGGGCGACTTCCCTCCGCCAATAAAACCATAAGAGTTGGGCACCGGTGCTGCCGGATGCCACGGGGAGAATCGGGTATGAGCAAGGCGGCCGATCTGGCATACGAGCGGATTCGTCACAGGATCATCACGGGTCATTACATCGCGGGCGCGCACCTGAAGGAGGAGCAGGTCGCGGAAGACGCGGGTGTCAGCCGCACGCCGGTGCGGGAGGCGCTGCGCCGGCTCGACGCCGAGCACCTCGTGAAGTTCGTGCCGAACCGCGGGGCTTACGTCGCCTCGTGGACGCGAGCCGATATCGAGGAGCTGTTCGTCCTGCGCGCGATGTTCGAAGGCCACGCGGCTTATCGCGCGGCGACCCGCATCACGCCGGCGGCGCTTGCGGAACTCGAGAAGTGCGTCGCCGAGATCGACCAGCACCTGCCCGGACAGACCGAGCGCCAGCGCCTCGCGATCGTCGAAGCCAATCAGCGCTTCCACGCGATAGTCCTCGAGGCCGCCCACAGCGAGCGCCTCAACAAGGCCCTGGCCTGGCTCGTCGAGACCCCGGTCATCCTCAAGACCTTCGAGCGTTACAGCCCCCGCGACATCGAGCGCAGCAACCACCATCACCGCGAGATCATCGACGCATTGCGGGCCGGCGACGCACGCTGGGCGCAGAACGTCATGGACACGCACCTGCGCGCCGCCTGCCGGCGCTACCTGGAACACGACGGAAACGGCAGCGGTAACTGAATTTCAGGCCACGGCGGGCGGAAACACGCTCGCCCGGCTGACCATGGCCGGCGGCTGTGCGCCGAGCGGGCCGGCCAGCCACCTGGCGACGTCGATCAGCGCTTCGAGCGAGATGCCGGTGGCGTAGCCCATGCGATGCAGCATGTAGACGACGTCCTCGGTGCCGACGTTGCCGGTTGCGCCGGGCGCGAACGGGCAGCCGCCGACGCCGCCGCAGCTCGCATCGAACACGCTGACGCCGCCCTGCACGGCCGCATAGACGTTGGCGATGCCGGTATTGCGCGTGTTGTGGAAATGCATGCGCAACGGAATGCCCCCCGCGGCCGGCAGCACTTGCTCCACCAGCCGCGCGACCTGGCCGGGCACGGCGACGCCGATCGTGTCGGCGATGCCGATTTCGTCGACGCCGAGATCGGCATAGCGACGCACCATCCCGACGACCCGCTCGAGCGGCACTTCGCCCTCGAAAGGACAGCCGAAGGCGGCCGCGATGGTGACGCCGAAGAAGCGCCGGGCGGCCTGCGCGGCTCGCGCCATGTCACGGATGACTTCGTACATTTCCGCGGAAGTCACGCCCTGGTTGCGCTGGCAGAAGGTGTCGCTGGCGACGGCCACCGAATTGACCTGGTCGAGGGCGGTGGCGAGCGCGCGCTCGAAGCCGCGCATGTTGAGCACGAGGCCGATGTAGCTGACCCCCGCGCGGCGCGGCAGCCGCGCGATGACCTCGTCGGCGTCCGCCATCTGCGGCACCCGTTTCGGATTGACGAAGCTCGCCACCTCCAGGCGCCGCACGCCCGCATCGACGAGGCGGGAGATGAATTCGATCTTCGTGTCGGTGTCGATCAGCGTGGGCTGGCTCTGCAGCCCGTCGCGCGGGCCGACCTCGACGATTTCAACGGGCTTGCTCATGGTCGCTGCGTTCACTCGGTTTGCGGCGTGGGGTCTGGACGGATTGTAGCGAAGTACGCCCGTGCGGGCGCGACGGTGCGTCAGTCCCGATTGCGCACCCGCTCCGCCGGCACTGCCAGCTGGCGCAGCAGGTAGGCACGGAAATCGGCCGCGTAGGGCTGGCGCTCGAGCGCGGCGGCCATGCAGGCGAGCCAGGCGTCACGCTCGCGGCTCCCGATCGCGAGATGCGCGTGCGAGCCGGGGATCGAGATCGAACCGTACTTCTCCTGGTAGCGCTTCGGGCCGTTCAGCCAGCCGCACAGAAAGCGCGCGAGCTTGTCACGGGACACGTCGAGATCGGCGGGGTGCATCGCGCGGATGTCCCGGGCCTCGGGCAGGGTGTCCATCAGGTCGTAGAAGGCGTCGACCAGGCGCCGGATCCCCTCTTCCCCGCCGGCCGCCCTGTAGGAGGCGTCGCCGACGCCGTAGACCGGCGGCACGCCGGGCGCATTTAAGTCTGTCATGGCCCAAGTGTACCCCGGCGGGGCGCGCGCGGTTCAGGTCCCCGACCCATTCCAGTATTCTCCCGTCATTGGTGAACGAGGTCCTGCGATGAGCAAGTACGATTTCGATTTCTTCGTCGTCGGCGCCGGCTCGGGCGGCGTGCGCGCGGCGCGGATGGCGGCGAACTTCGGCGCGCGGGTCGCCGTGGCCGAGGAGCGCTACTTCGGCGGCACCTGCGTCAACGTCGGCTGCATCCCGAAGAAGCTCTTCGTCTACGCCTCGCGCCTGCGCGAAGACCTTGCCGTCGCCCCCGGCTATGGCTGGACGGTGCCGCCCGCGAGCTTCGACTGGCCGACCCTGGTGCGCAACAAGGACGAGGAGATCACCCGCCTGAATGGCGTCTACGAGCGCATCCTGCGCGGCGCCGGCTGCGAAATCCTGAACGGCCGCGCGACGCTGGTCGGCCCGCACACCGTGGAGGTCGCGGGCCGCAGGATCAGCGCCGAGCACATCCTGGTCGCGACCGGCGGCTGGCCGAGCGTGCCGGACCTGCCGGGTCGCGAGCACATCATGACCTCCAACGAGATCTTCCACCTCGAGCGGCTGCCGCGGCGCATGGTCGTCGTCGGTGGCGGTTACATCGCGGTCGAGTTCGCCGGGATCCTGCAGGGCCTCGGCTGCGAAGTGACGCAACTCTATCGCGGCAAGCTGTTCCTGCGCGGCTTCGACGACGAGATCCGCGCCTTCCTGGCCGAGCAGATGCGGCACAAGGGCGTGGACCTGCGCTTCGACAGCGACGTCGCGCGCATCGACCGTCACGGGGACGCGCTGCGTCTCGTCCTGAACGACGGCAGCCATCTCGACTGCGATGGCGTCCTCTACGCGACAGGCCGCCATCCCAACAGCGCGAACCTCGGGCTCGAGGCCTGCGGCGTCAAGCTGGACGGCGCCGGCGCGATCGTCGTCGACGACGAGTACCGCACGAGCGTGCCGTCGATCCGCGCGGTCGGCGACGTCACCAATCGCGTCAACCTGACCCCGGTCGCGCTGGCCGAAGGCATGGCGGTCGCGCGCAGGCTCTTCGCCGGGATGCGCTACGAGGTCGACTACGACTACATCCCGACCGCCGTCTTCAGCCAGCCGCCGATCGGCACCGTTGGCCTCGGCGAGGAAGAGGCCCGGCGCAAGTACGGTGCGCTGGACATCTACACCTCGAGCTTCACGCCCCTGCGCTTCACGATTTCGCCGGTGAAGGAGAAGGCCTTCATGAAGCTGATCGTCGAGAAGGCCGGGCAGCGCGTGGTTGGCCTGCACATGTGCGGCGAGGACGCCGGCGAGATCACCCAGGGCTTCGCCGTCGCGATGCGCGCCGGCGCCACCAAGCAGGTCTTCGACACGACCATCGGCATCCACCCGACCGCCGCCGAGGAATTCGTGACGATGCGCGAGCCCACGCGTTCGACCTGATTCCACCCTCATCCGGGCGATGCGCACCGCGCGGCCGCCACGCGATGATGACCGATGCCCGGCAACCGCCCGGGCCGCAGCATGACCCCAGGAGCAAGCATGGACTGGTATCGCAAACGAACCCTCGGCGGCATCCTCGAGGAGGCCGCCGCGCGCTGGCCGCAACGCGAGGCCTTCAGCTTCAACGATCGGCGCTGGACCTACGCCGAGTTCAACGCCGAGACCGACCGCGTCGCGAAAGCCCTGATGGCGAGCGGCGTCGAGCCGGGTGAGCACATCGCGCTGTGGATGACGAACCGGCCCGAATGGCTGTTCCTGATGTTCGCGATCGCGCGCGTCGGAGGCTGCATCGTGCCGCTGAACACCCGCTATCGCACCGACGACGTGGCCTACACGGTCACGCAGTCACGCAGCCGGACGCTGATCACTCTGGACCGCTCCGGCCCCGTCGACTACCAGGGCATGCTGATGGAGAGCATGCCGCGCATCGAGAAGACGGCGGACGGCCTCGACATCGACGGCTACCCCGACCTGCGCCGGCTCGTCGTGCTCGGCGAGACGCGCATCGCGCACAGCACCGCGTGGGAGGACTTCCTCGCGGCCGGCGAGCGGGTGACCGACGCACAGCTCGCGGCGCGCGCCGCCGCGGCCGATCCCGAGAGCCTGATGATGATCGCGTACACCTCGGGCACGACCGGCCACCCGAAGGGCGTGATGCACAGCCACCAGCCGATCCGCAGCACGCACGAGCGCGGCCAGATCATGGGCTACACGCCGCACGAAGTGCACATGAACTACCTGCCGCTGTTCCACATCTATGCATTCAGCGAAATCGTGATGATGTGCGTGCTCTCGGGCGGCCGCCACGTGATGATGGACGTCTTCGACGCCGAGCTCGCGCTCGACCTCGCCGAGCGCGAGGGCGCGACGGTGCTGCACGGCTTCGAGGCGCACTGGCTCGACCTGCTCAACGCCCAGGCCCGCAAGCCGCGCCGGCTCAAGGTGCGCATCGGCACCCTGCCCTCCGGCGTCGAGAGCACGATCCCGATCGCCGAGAAGGTACAGGACGTGTTCTGCCCCACCCTCTCGGGCTTCGGCATGAGCGAGGTGTGGGCCTACACCGCCTGCTCCAATCCGTCGCACACCCGCGAGCAGCGCGTGCACGCCTCGGGCATCCCGATGAACGACTACGAGTTCCGGGTGATCGATCCGGAAACCGGCAAGGACCAGCCGACCGACGTGCCCGGCGAACTGCTGGTGCGGGGCTACGCGGTGATGAAGGGCTACTGGGACAAGCCCGAGGCCACGCGCGAGGCGCTGGACGCCGACGGCTGGCTGCATTCGGGCGACATGGCGCGCATCCGTCCGGACGGACACCTCGTGTTCCTGGGCCGCTACAAGGACATGCTGAAGGTCGGCGGCGAGAACGTGTCGCCCGCCGAGGTCGAGGCCTACCTGCGCATGATGCCGGAAATCCAGGACGCGGCCGTCGTCGCGTATCCGGATCCACGCCTCGCCGAAGTGCCGGTCGCATTCGTCATCCTCAAAGCGGGCGCGGCGATCGATGGCGAAGCGCTGATCGGCCGGATGAAGGGCAAGATCGCGAGCTACAAGATCCCGCGCCACGTGATCTTCTGCGACAGCTACCCGATGACCTCGTCCGGCAAGATCCGCAAGGTCGAGCTGCGCGCGCAG
>Ga0255182_1001685_pt1 | contig 11027 bp, 12 predicted proteins | sample Atl_UVDOM_RepA_8_FD_188420 | JGI IMG/M metagenome (GOLD analysis project Ga0255182, IMG submission 188420) | Freshwater microbial communities from Altamaha River, Georgia, United States - Atl_UVDOM_RepA_8d | ecosystem: Environmental > Aquatic > Freshwater > River | place: USA: Georgia... | reverse complement strand
AGCTTCCAGCTAGCCGGTGAGTGGCATGACCTGCTGCACTTCGAGTGCCGCGCCGCCTAACTTCGGCGTTCGACATCGGAGCAGGCCCTTTGACCTCCATGCGCCCTAGGCGTATAGTTGCAGGATGTTGACCGTTGTCGAGAGCCCCATCTTCCAGCGTCTGTGGCCTCGATATTGGGATGAGGATGAACGTGCAGAGTTCGCCTCATTCATCGCGGTCAATCCGGATGCCGGCTCTGTCATACGTGGGTCCGGCGGTGTTCGCAAAGTCCGATGGTCAAGGGAAGGTACTGGCAAGTCAGGCGGGGTGCGGATCGTCTACCTCATCAGGAACGAAGCCGGCGAGGTCTACCTTCTCACCCTGTACGCAAAGTCGAAGTCAGAGAACATCTCTCTCGACACTCTCAAGGAGATACGTCGTGCCCTCGAAGTCTAGAAAGCTCAGTTCTGCCGAAATAGCCGCGTTCGAGGCGACGCGTGACGTAGGGGCAGAGATACTCCAATCCATCCGTGACATGAAGGCGGGCAAAGGCAAAGCTGTCGCCTCGTCTGCCAGCGAAGCGCGTGAGGCAACAGGGTTGTCCCAATCTCAGTTCGCCAGCCTACTTGGCGTTTCCGTCCGCACTCTGCAGGGCTGGGAGCAAGGACGCAAGCAACCGAGTGGTGCAGCACGCACACTGCTAGCCATTGCTCGTGAGAATCCCAAGGCTGTTCTTGCGGTCTCAGCTCGATGACGTATTGCTGTGACGTCATGCAGCGATGCCGAACAGGCCGCTGCATCCGACCGCCTTCGGCATCGGCTGAGCGGCGGCGTTAGGGCTCGTGAACGTCACCGCGCTACGAACGGCCGGTCTCTGATAGAACTGCCCCTCACCCCAAAATCTCAAACGGCCCGCCTTTCTCGAGCGCCCGGTGGTAAGCCGGCCTGGCGTGGATGCGTTGCAGCCAGTCCATCAGGCGGGGGCGGCTGTTGTTGAGGCCGGCGCGGGCGGCGGCGGCTTCGAGGGGGAAGCTCATCTGCACGTCGGCGGCGCTGAATTCGCGGCCGGCAAACCAGTCGGCGTGTTGCAGCTCGCCTTCCAGGTAGTCGAGGTGGCGCTCGATGTTGGGGCTGACGAAGGCGCCTTTGACCTTGGCGGCAATCGCCTTGGCGATGGGTTTGGCGAAGAAGGGCATGGGCGCTTTTTCGACCTGATCGAACACCAGCTTCATCAGCAGGGGCGACATCAGCGAGCCCTCGGCGTAGTGCATCCAGTAGCGGTAGCGCAGGTGTTCGGGTGTGCCCACCGGCGGCACGAAGCGGCCTTCGCCGTAACGCTCCACCAGGTATTCGAGGATGGCGCCGGACTCGGCCACGGTGAGCTTGCCGTCGGTGATGACGGGCGACTTGCCCAGCGGGTGCACCTTTTGCAACGCGGGCGGTGCGAGCATGGTTTTGGGGTCGCGCTCGTAGCGTTCGATGCGGTAGGGCACACCCAGCTCTTCAAGCAGCCACAACACGCGCTGCGAGCGCGAATGGTTGAGGTGGTGGACAACGATCATGGGGCGGTCTTTCCAAAAAAGGCGTGGAGTTCGGCGGCGGTGGCCTCGGGCTGTTCTTCGGGAATGAAGTGGCCGGCGTCCATGGCGTGGCCGCTCACCGTGGCAGCGCACTGCGCACGCCACAAGGCCAGGGGGTCAAAGAGGCGATGCACCACGCCTTTGGCGCCCCAGAGCACCAGGGTCTCGCAGGCGATTCGGTCGCCTCGTTCGCGGCTGATGCGGTCGTGTTCGAGGTCGATGCCTGCGCTGGCGCGGTAGTCCTCGCAGGCGCTGTGGATGACCTCAGGCCGGCAGAAGGTGCGCTCGTATTCGGCCAGGGCGCCGGGCTCGATGTGGGCCAGGCCACCGGCGCCCCAGCCGCCCAGCTTGGCGCTCAGGTAGGCCCTGGCGTCGCCGCCGATCATGGTTTCGGGCAGGGGCGCGGGCTGGATGAGGTGGAACCAGTGGTAGTACGCGCGGGCAAAGGCCATGTCGGTGGCGGCGTACATGTCGAAGGTGGGGGCGATGTCGATCACACACAGCCGCTCCAGGCGGTCGGGGTGGTCGAGCGCGAGGCGGTGCGCCACGCGGCCGCCCCGGTCGTGGCCACACATCGCAAAGCGGTTCACCTGCAACGTGTCCATCAGCGCCACGAGGTCGGCCGCCATGGCGCGTTTGCTGGCCTGGGCGTGGTCGTCCTGCCCCACCAGCTTGGTCGAGTCGCCGTAGCCGCGCAGATCGGGCAGCACCAGCCGGTAGTGCGGTTGCAGCGCCTGCGCCACGCGCCGCCACATCACATGGGATTGCGGAAAGCCGTGTTGCAGCAACAGCACGGGGCGCGCGTTGTCCCAGTCGGCGCTCACGCGTGCGTGCAGGGTGATGCCGTTTACCGCGAAGTCGCGCGCCTCAAAGCCTTGCCAGTCGAGTGTGTGCATGGTCAGCCTTGCGACGCGAGGAACTTGTTCAGATTGCCCATGGCCTGGGCACGCACCTTCTGGCGGAACCAGGGCATCCAGCCCAGCAGCCACCCCGGCACGCCCAGCGCCTGCCGGGCCCAAAGCCAGAAGTCGAAGCGGTCGCGGTGGCGGCTGATGAGGCCTTGTTCGTTGAACTCGAACCGTGCATCGATGCGGTTGAGCACCAAGCGGTTGGTGGCGCTGAATCGGTAGTGGGCATCCCAGTGGGCCTGGCCGGTGCGGGCATCGGCCGCCACACCGCTGAACTCCAGGCGCCAATCGTCGCGCCCCTTGGCGCGGGTGGCGGTGCACAACATGCGCCACATGCCGCCCACCTCGCGCTGGCCGTTGAGCTGGAAGACCTCGTCTTCGAACACCACGTCGGGCGCGTAACACGTGGCCATGGTGTCGGCATCAAGCTGGGCAAACGCCTGGTAGAAACGCTCGAGCGTCTGTTGGTTGGGGTGCATGGAAGGCTCCAATGGATCACAGCGCCGAGGGAACGGCCTGCGCGAGGAAATCGTACACCGCGCGGATGCGCGCGCTGGTGCGGATTTCACGGTGCACCACCAGCCACATGGGCAAGGTGGGCAGCTTGAGCTGGGGCAGCACAGGCAACACGGCGCTGTCTTCGCGCAGCAGGTAGGTGGCCACAAAGCCAATGCCCAGGCCGGCACGCACGGCTTGCCAGTAAGCGATGAGGTCGTCGGTGCGGAAGGCGAAGTGCGCGGACGTCACGGCCTGGCCCATGGCGGCAAAACCGCGCACGATGTCCTGCTGACGGTCGCTGCCCACCAGCTCGTGCTGCAGCAAGTCCTGCGGCTGGCGCGGGGTGCCACGGCGGCGCAGGTAGTCGCGGTGGGCACACGCGCTCACCGCCACCACGCCGATGCGCTTTGCCACCAGCGAGGCCTGGTCGGGCCGCACCATGCGCAAGGCGATGTCGGCTTCGCGGCGCAGCAGGTTGCTCAGCGCGTTGCTGGCCACCAGCTCCACCTGCACCTCGGGCAGCACCTGCCGCATTTGCGCGAGCACGGGTGGCAGCACGTGGCAGGCCACCGGCTGGCTGGCCGAAATGCGCACCGTGCCCGACACCGCCGCCGTGCCGCCAGACGCCGCGCGGGCCAGCGCGTCGGCGCCGGCCTGCATGGCGCGGGCGGCATCGGCCAGTTGCAGCGCGGCCTGGGTGGGCAAGAGGCCCCGGCCGGTGCGCTCGAACAGCACCGTGCCCAGTTGCACCTCCAGCGCCCCGATCTGCCGGCCCAGCGTGGGCTGGCTGCTACCCAGTGCCCTCGCGGCGCCCAGCAGGCTGCCGTGTTCCAGCGCGGCCAGAAAGGCGCGCACCAAGTCCCAATCGAAGCGTTCGGTATGCATGGATGAATAGCTGTTCTGTGTGAACAGCCAATTGTGCAGACAGCCGATGCTTCGCACAATGCCAGCACCTTCTCCTGAACCACGGACCGACCATGCACCCACCCACTGTCTTGATCCTCGGCGGCGCCGGCCGCTTAGGCGGTGCGGCCGCACAGGCTTTTGCGCAAGCCGGCTGGCGGGTGTTGGCCCAGGTGCGGCCTGGGCGCCGCACCCCAACCCACGCCCATCCCGCCATCGAATGGCTGCCGCAAGACCTGCACCACCACACGGCCTTGCAACAAGCCGCCGCAGGCGCCACCGTGGTGGTGCACGCGCTCAACCCGCGCCGCTACACCGATGCCGCATGGCAGCGTGAGGTGCCCCAGCTGGCCGAGCACGCGGCCTCGCTGGCCCAGGCCCTGGGCGCCACGCTGATGCTGCCGGGCAACGTGTACGGCTATGGCAGCCAACTGCCGGCGCAATTGAGCGAACACACACCGCCGCAGCCCGACCACACCAAGGCCCGGGTGCGGGTGGCGCTGGAGCAGCACCTGAAAGACCGCGCCCAGCAAGGTGGCCCACGCACCATCGTCATTCGCGCGGGCGACTTTTTCGGTGCCGGCAGCGGCTCGTGGCTGGACCTGGTGCTGGTCAAGGACCTGCAACGTGGCAAGCTCACGCTGCCCGGCCCGTTGGGCGTGCCCCACGCCTGGGCCTACCTGCCCGATCTGGCCCAGACCTTTGTGCGCGTGGCCGAGCAGCGCGAACGCCTGCCCGCCTTCGCCACCCTGCACTTCCAGGGCCACACGCTCACGCTGGACGACTGGGTGGCCGGCTTGCAAGGCGTTGCGGGTCCCCTGCGCACCCAGGGCATGCCATGGCCGCTGTTGCGTGCGTTGGGCCTGGTGTCGCCCACGCTGCGCAGCCTGTGTGGCATGCGCTACCTCTGGCAGCGCCCGCACCAGCTGGACAACGCCTCGCTGCAGGGGCTGATTGGCACCGAGCCCCACACGCCTTGGCCCGATGCGCTGCACCAAGCGCTCCGCGACCTGGGTCACGAACCGCGTCTGCAAAACGCCCACGCTTAGGAGCCGCCATGGAACGCCGACACTTCATCCGCCTGGTGGGCGGTGGCACCCTCGCCGCCGCAGCCACCACCGCCGGTCTCAGCGGCTGCAGCACCGAGCTGCCTGCCGAAGCCTTGGCCGCCTGGAACGGCCCAGGTGACGAGCCCGACCCCCGCCGCTGGGCGCTGGCCCACGCCATCCTGGCCCCCAACTCGCACAACCTCCAACCGTGGCTGGTGGACCTGCGCCAACCCCACGCCCTCACCCTGCATGTAGACCTTGAGCGCACCCTGCCCATGACCGACCCGTGGTTCCGCCAGATCGTGATCAGCCAGGGCACCTTCATCGAAGCGCTGGTGATCGCGCTCAAGGAGCGTGGCCTGGCGCCGACCGTCACCTTGTTCCCCGAGGGCGCGTTTGCCCCCCGCAGCCTCGACGCCCGCCCGGTGGCGCGCGTGCACTGGTCGCCCGGTGCGCCGGCCCCGGCCAAAGACCCTTTGTTCGCCCAGCTGCGCCGCCGCCACACCGCCAAGGTGCCCTACGACACCACCCGCCCGGTGGCACTGGCCACACTGGCCGCGCTGGCAGCCGTGGTGGAAAGCGAGCGCGTTCGCCATGACGCCACGGTGGACACCGCTCAAGTGGCGGCCCTGCGCGAGCTGTGCTGGCAGTCGGCGCGGGTGGAGCTGCTGACACCACGCACGGTGATGGAGAGCGTGCGCCTCACGCGCGTGGGACCTGGCGAAATCGCCCGGCACCGCGACGGCATCAGCGTCAATGGCTGGCTGCCGCGCCTGGCCCACGCGGTGGGAGCCTTCGATCGCACACAGCCACCGACCGAAGGCAGCACCGCGTACCGCCAAATGATGGAACGTTTTGAGAGCCACAGCCTGAGCGCCATGGGTTTTGTGTGGCTGAGCACGCCGTTTGGGCGCGATACCGTCGCCGGCACCACCCGCCATGCCGAGGTGTTGGCCGGGCGCGCCTACATGCGCCAGCAGCTCAAGGCCACCGAACTCGGTCTGCAAATGCACCCCATGAGCCAGGCGCCGCAGGAGTTTGAAGAAATGCGGCCGCACCGCGAGCGCCTGCAAGCCTTGCTGCTGGGCCGCTCTGCGGAAGACGAGGTGGTGCAGATGTTCAGCCGCGTGGGCCACTGCGCGCCGCAACCCCACACGCCGCGTCGGACCCTCGATGGCTTTGTGCGGTCGGCCTGATCCAGCCCGCGTTGATCAGGTCAGCCGCGCCAGCAGCCCCGCCAGCGCGTGCCGCACGGTGGCGGCTCGCACCGCTGCGCGGTCACCGTCAAAACGTTGGCATTCGCTGTGGGTGCTGCCGTTCACGCTCCAGCCAAACCACACCGTGCCCACCGGCTTGTCGGCGCTGCCGCCGGTGGGGCCGGCCACGCCGGTGACAGCCACCGACAACTGCGCATGCGAATGCGCCACCGCGCCTTTGGCCATGGCGCGCGCCACCGGTTCGCTCACCGCGCCGTGCGCCTCGATCAACGCGGCGGGCACGTCCAACAGCTCGGTTTTGGCCGCGTTGGAGTAGGTGACAAAGCCCCGCTCAAACCAGTCGCTCGATCCGCTCAGGTCGGTGCAGGCACCCGCAATCAATCCGCCGGTGCAGCTCTCGGCCGTGGCCAGCATGAGGCCACGCGCGCGCAGCGTGTCGGCGAGTTGAATGCACAGGTGAAGGGTGTCGTCGTCCATCAGAAGCGCCAGACTGCAATCACCAGCAACGTACAAAAGGCCGCCACCAGATCGTCGAACATGATGCCCCAGGCGCCGCGCGCGCCGAAGCCCTTGAACAGTTGATCCGCCCAGCGCACGGGCTGGGGTTTGGCGGCGTCAAAAAAACGGAACAGCGCAAAAGCCACCGCCTGCCCCCAGAAGCCCATGGGCATGGCCAACCACAGCACCAGCCATATGGCCACAATTTCGTCGATGACGATGTGACCCGGGTCGGCAATGCCCATGTGCAGCGCCGTCACCTCGGCGGCCCACCAGCCGCCCAGCACCATCAGGCCCAGGGTGGCCGCCCACTGGATGTCGGTGGGCTGCCACAGGGTTTGCAACAACAAGAAGGCGGCCCAGCCCCACAAGGTGCCCACCGTGCCGGGCGCCTTGCGGCTCAGGCCGGAGCCCGCGCCTAGGGCAATGAAGTGCGCCGGGTGCGCCAGCAGAAAGCGCAGGTCAGGGCGCACGATGGGAGGGAAGGCGGGCGTCATAGGGCTGGATTATCGGCGCCGCGTTGGGCTTCGCCCGACAGCCAGCGCGCCCAGTGTTCGGTGCAGGCACGCACCTTGGGCAGGCGGTGGCGCTCGGCCAGCATGACGGCGTAGATGGGCACGCGGCTGCGGTCGAACCAGTCGTCCAGCAGGGGCACGAGTTCACCTCGTGCAATGTGGCCGCTGGTGTAGATGTCGTTGAGCCGGCCAATGCCCACGCCGGCCAGGGTGAGCGCCAGCAGCATGGCCGAGTTGTCGGTGCGGGTGTGCCCCTGGGCCAGGTAGGCCGGTGAGCCATCGGGCGAGCGACCCACCGCCCAGGGCCAGCGGTTCATGACCGGGCTGGCGCTGTTGGTGATGAGGCGGTGTTGGGCCAAGTCGCCCGGGTGTTGGGGAGTGCCGAAGCGGGCGAGGTAGGCCGGCGCTGCACACAACTGCCGGCCATGCTGCGCGATGGGACGCGCCACCAGGTTGTCGCCGTGGACGTTGCCGGTGCGGATGGCGATGTCCACGCCCTCGCGCGCCATGTCCACGATGCGGTCGTCGGCCAGCACCTCCACCTGCAGTTGCGGGTAGGCTTCGTACAGCGAGGGCAGGCTGGGCACGATCACGCTCTGCGCCAGCCCCGGGCTCACGCTCAGGCGCACCCAGCCGCTGGGGCCGGCGCGTTTGTGCCGGAACGCAGCGGCCAACTCGTCGCGCGTGTCCAGCAGGCGGCGGGCGTGGGCGGCAAAGGTGTCGCCCTCGTCGGTGAGGCTCAGGCCATGCGTCGTGCGGTGCATGAGCCGCACCTGCGACTGCGCCTCCAGCCGCGCCAGGCAGCGCGACACCAGGCTCACCGGCGCGTGCCGCTCGCGCGCGGCGGCCGACAGGCTGCCCAACTCGGCCACCCGCAGAAACAAGGCCACATCGTCCAGGTCGAAATTCATGACGCCCATTGTGCTTGGCTTTGCATTAAGTGCAAAACCATTCTGCGATTTACACACTTTCCGACCCACACTCACATCAATACAGTGCAAGCCACACCTCAAAAGGAGCTTGCCATGTTCACCACACCGCGCCACGAACCCGACTTCCACGCCATGGCCCGCCAGCGTGCCCAACAACTGCGGCGCGAGGCCATGGCCCACGCCTGGGCCGCCATGGCCCGGCTGCTGCGCCGCGCGATCCCACGGGCGCACACGGCATGCCACGCTTGTGACAGCGCACATGCCGGCAGGCCTGCCACACTGGGACGATGAGCACAGCCCCCACCCCCGCCAGCCTGGCCGCCACCGCCCTCATCGACAGCGACCACCCCGGCGTGATCGCCTTCGCCCAGCAACACGCCCAGGGCGCCGATGACCGCGAACGCGCGGTGGCGCTGTATCTGGCGGTGCGCGACGGCTTCCGCTACGACCCCTACCGCATCGACCTGGCACCTGAGCACATGCGCGCCAGCAGCGTGCTGGACAAAGGCTACGGCTGGTGTGTGCCCAAGGCCGCGTTGCTGGCGGCCGTCTGCCGCGCGGCGGGCATCCCGGCGCGCGTGGGGTACGCCGACGTGCGCAACCACATGAGCACCGAACGCATGCGCCAGACCATGGACACCGACATGTTCATCTGGCACGGCTACACCGACATCTGGCTGGACGGCCAGTGGGTCAAGGCCACGCCCGCCTTCAACATCGAGCTGTGCGAGCGCTTTGGCCTGCTGCCGCTGGATTTTGACGGCCGCAACGATTCGATCTACCACCCCTTCGACAAGGCCGGCAACCGCCACATGGAGTACGTGAACCAGCGCGGCGCCTTCGACGACATGCCCCTGGCCCAGATCGTGGCCGACTTCCAGGTGGTCTACCCCACCATGTTGCGCGAGCAGGCGCAGATGCACGCGGCCAGCTTCCAGCAGGACGTGGAACGCGAGGTCAGCGGCGGCTGACCGACAATGCGGCTTGCCATGGCCGCACCCCACACCACCGCCGCTCTGATCGGCGAACACCCCAGCATCGTCGCCTTGCGTGAGCTGATCGCGCGCGTGGCGCGCTCGAAAGCGCAGACCGTGCTGATCTACGGCGAAACCGGCACCGGCAAGGGCCTGGTGGCGCGGCTCATCCACCAGCAATCGGTGCGCGCAGCGGCCGAGTTCATCGACATCAACTGCGCGGCCATCCCGGCCGAGCTGCTGGAGTCGGAACTGTTTGGCCACGAACGCGGCGCCTTCACCGGCGCGGTGGGCGCCAAGACCGGGCTGATCGAAGCGGCCAACGGCGGCACGCTGTTCCTCGACGAAGTGCGCGAGCTGGACCCGGTGATGCAGGCCAAAATTCTGACCCTGCTCGACAACCGGCGTTTTCGGCGTGTGGGCGCGGTCAAGCCCATCCACGTGGACGTGCGTTTCATCGCCGCCACCAACAAGATTTTGCTCGGCGAGGTCAAGGCCGGCCACTTCCGCGACGACCTCTACTACCGGCTGCAGGTCATCGCCATCAACATCCCGCCGCTGCGCGAGCGCGGCGATGATGTGTTCCTGCTGGCCGAACACGCGCTGGCCGGCTTCAACGCCCAACACGGCAGCCGCATGCGGCACTTTGCGCCCGAGGTGCAGGACATCTTTCGCCGCTACACCTGGCCGGGCAACGTGCGCGAGCTGGAGAACCTGCTGGAGCGCATCTGCCTGCTGGAGGACGGCGAACGCATCGAAGTGGCCCACCTGCCGCAGCGCATCCTGCGCGACGTGGGGCTGGCGCCGCAGTCGCAACGCCCCACATCGCCGTCGGGTGCGGACGCGGACTACCACCAGGCCACCGCCCACTTCCAGCGCGAACTCATCGCCCAGGCCCTGCGCGCGGCCGGTGGCCAGCTGGGCGAGGCGGCCCAGCGCCTGGGTCTGAGCCGCCACGCCCTGCGCCACCAGATGGGCAAGCTGGGCGTGCAAGAGGCCGAGGGCGGGTCTTTGGATGCGTGAAATCCACGCGTCGGCGCGAAATATTCACGCATTTCAGTTGGGTTTGCTGCGGCGCAACAGCTTCAAGCCTTTGATTTGAAACACCTTTTTTCTCGCGTGCCGGTTGGCACAGATGATGCGAAAGGGTAGGTATCGGGCCCACGGCGGGCCAGTTCACCACCCACTCGCATGCAACACCTGAAGATCATCTGCCCCAACGGCCACCTCGGCTTCGCCCCCCTGCGCCCCGAGAGTTTCGAGATCGGCGTCAACGCCCAGCCCGACTACATCGCGGCCGATTCCGGCAGCGACGACGTGGGCCCCGTGCCCCTGGGCTCGGACACCTCCACCAGCCCCGAAGCCTGGCAACGCGGCGACCTCGAAAAAATGCTGCTGGCCTCGCGCCGCCTGGGCGTGCCCATGGTCATCGGCTCGGCCGGCGACACCGGCTCCAACAGCCGCGTGGACCGCTACGTCGCCATCATCAAGGAGCTGGCCCAGCAGCATGGTTTGAAGAAGTTCAAGCTGGGCTACTTCTACTCCGAGGTGGACAAGGAAACGCTGCGCGCCAAGATGCGTGCCGGCAGCGAGGTGCTGGGCCTGGACGGTTTTGCCACCTTGACCGAAAGCGAACTCGACGCCACCGACCGCATCGTCGCCATGGCCGGTGTGCACCCCTACATCGAACTGCTGCGCCAGGGCGCGGACGTGATCATCGGTGGCCGCAGCTCCGACGCCGCCGTGTTCGCCGCGCCCGCGCTGTTCCACGGTTTTGCCGAAGACCGCGCCTACTACCTGGGCAAGGTGCTGGAGTGCGCCTCCTTCTGCGCCGAGCCCTACGGCGGCAAGGAAACCGTGATGGGCACCATCTCGCACGAGGACGTGCAAGTCACCGCCATGCACCCGGAGCAGCGCTGCACCATCGCCTCTGTGTCGGGCCACGCCATGTACGAGCGTTCCAACCCCTACGA
>Ga0255182_1001684_pt1 | contig 11036 bp, 8 predicted proteins | sample Atl_UVDOM_RepA_8_FD_188420 | JGI IMG/M metagenome (GOLD analysis project Ga0255182, IMG submission 188420) | Freshwater microbial communities from Altamaha River, Georgia, United States - Atl_UVDOM_RepA_8d | ecosystem: Environmental > Aquatic > Freshwater > River | place: USA: Georgia | collected... | reverse complement strand
TGGTGCCCGATGCCGGCCTGGAGCTCGTCGTCGAGGTCCTGCCGGCGGACTCGGTGCCGGGCTGGGCCTGGAGCGAGATCGGCACGCGCGCGGCCATCGGGTGGCTGTCGCCGTCGCGGCAGCTGGGGATCCTCGACGCACTGACCGATGACGGTGCGCCGATCGCGGCCGGCGACCGCCGCGCGCGGATCGTCAACGGGTTGATGCGCGCCATGCCCACGGAACTCGTCGATGACGACGACCGCCCGCGCGCCGTCCACGCCGAGGTGGAGGCCCGCCGGCGCGAGTTCATCGCCGAGCGCGAACGGATGGCGCGGCGCGTCCCGGCGTGGATCGGGCTGCAGCTGCCCCGCGAGTGGCCCGCGGCCACGCCCGTCGACGTGCCGTTCCAGGCCTGGGCGCCGGGGACGGACCGCCTGTGGCGGGTGCGACCGGCGGGCGACGGGCCGTGGGTCGCCGGAAGCTCGGAGCGATGGCTGCCGTGGGGCGGGCGCGTCGGCGTGCTGCACCTGCCGGCACCGGACGCCGACGGTCGGTGGCGTGCGACGCTCGAGGTGCAGTCGCGTGCGGGCGACGGCCCGTGGCGAACGGAAGCGCCGATCGTGGTCGACCGCACGCTCGCGCCGTTGCCGGATGCGCAGCCCGGGCCGCTCGACGACGACGAGCTCCGTGCCGCCATCCGCGCCGCGTTCGACTTTCCGGTGTCGGTATGGCCCGGCGCGACGCGCCCGGTCACCTTCACGTTCGACCCACGGGTCGTTCCCGAGACGCGCGACGGGCTCGCGCGGATCGTGCTGGGGGTCCGGCTCGAACTCCTCCACCGGGGCGAGGTGAAGCGCGCGGTCGACTTCTGGCGCTCGGGCCCGGTCCAGCAGTACGGGAGCGAAGTGGTCACCGAGGACCTCCCGGCGCTCGCGGCGCTGGCCGAGTCCCTGCCGATGCCCCACCCCGACCACGCCGGGGAACCCGTCGGGCTCGACGGCTGGACCCTCCGGGCGCGCGGGCTCCGACCGATCGCGCTGCGCGGGCTGTCCCGCACGCCCGAAGGCGGCGCCTGCGGCTACTGGGCCGGCTTGCTTGAGTGGCCGGCGCGGTCGGTGTTCGGGGCCGGGCCCGCGCCGGAACCGCCGCAGTGGACGATGCCGGCGACGCCGTGAGGGTGCGGCGGGGGACACGGGGACCGAATAACGCTTCTTAGCGAGAGTTCATGACGCACTTCGGCCCCGGCCTGCGCCTCTACGGTGACCCTCGTCTGTTCCCTGTACCCCTTTCGATGGATCGAGGTGTGTGACCATCATGTCCCTGCTTCTTCCTGACAACTCCTGCTCCGAGGTCGACCCCGTCGGCTTCTCTTTCGCGGCCGTGCGATACGGGCCGGAGCTCTCGGCGGAACACGAGTGGCTGCGCCTCGACCGCGACCACGCCGCCGGGTTTGAGCAGCGCGATGCACAGATGCGGGTGCTGCCTGGACGATGCACGGCCATCGCAAGCGAGACCTCCATCGAGGTGGTGCTCATGGTGGCATCCGAGGGCACGGATGGCGTGGTGATGATCCGCCACGCGCTCGCCGGAGACAGCGTGATCGAGGTGGAGAATTCGCTCCTCGAGCCCGTGGCGGTCGCCGAGCCCGGATCCGGCGATGCGGCCATCGAACTGCCGATCCGCGCCGGGGCGCCGCTGCGCATCGTGGCGAAGCTCGAGCGCGGCTCCCGGATCCAAGTCAGCACGCGCGCGGCGTGAGGCCGCGCGCGTCTGCACGATCAACACATCCGTTCGACGGGCCCCCGGCGCACTCTCACCCGCGACGCGTCGCCGATCCGAACGCCTGGGAGAGCAGCACCAACCCCGCCGCCATGTCCGCCGCCGACTGGAATCGGTCGTCAGGGTCCTTGGCCAAGGCACGCTCGAAGAACTCGTGCGCGGGATGGCCCGCATCGACGCCGGACGCCGACGAGAACGGCATGGCCGGCTCGGCGATGATGGTCCGCAGCATCTCGGCCGCCGTCTGGCCGCCGAAGTCGTACGGCATGCGGCCGGCGAGCAACTCGTAGGCCACCACCCCCAGCTGGTACAGGTCGGAGCGGTGATCGGCGTGGCGGGACCGTCCGGCCGCCTGCTCGGGGCTCAGGTAGCTCAGCGTGCCCACGATGTGGCCCGTGACCGTGTGCTCGTGCTGCGACCGGAGGTCGCCGCCGGTCACGCGCGCGGCGCCGAAGTCAATCAACTTGGGGCAGCGGCCCGCCCCCACCAGGATGTTCGCGGGCTTCAGGTCGCGGTGCACCACCCCGCAGCCGTGGGCCTCCGCCAGCGCCTCGGCCACCGTGGCCAACATGGCCAACCGATGGCGAGCCGGCACGCGGGCCTCGCGGCAGTGCGCGCGGATGTCGGCGCCCTCGACGTACTCCATCTCCAGGTACACGCAGCCCGCGGCCGTGCGGCCCTTGGCGTGGAACACCGGGAGGCTGGGATGCCGCAGGCGCGCGAGGAGGCGTGACTCGCGCTCGAAGCGGGCGACGGTTCCGCGCCCCGATCGGGCATCGACGCACTTCACGGCCACCATGCGGCCGCTCTGGCGATTGCGGCACAGGAGCACCACGCCGGCACCGCCGCGGCCGAGTTCGCGCACCGGCTCGTAGCACTCCGGCAGGTTCGGCATGACGGACACCGGAACGGCCGCCGGGGCGTCGGCCTCGCCGGCCTCGCAATCCCACACGGAGCCCGATTCCTCATCCATGGCAAGCAACTGGACGACCAACTGGTGCAAGGCCTCGTCGTCCCCGGAGGAGTCCGCCACGTACTCGGCCCGGTCCTCGGCCGGCAGCTCGCAGGCGCAGGAGAAGATTGCCCGTGCACGACGCAGACGCGTCTGCTGCACCTGCCGATCACTGCTCTCGACACTGAAATCCATCTCTTGACCTTTCCCCACGAACAACCCGTCACCGCGCGGGAGGACCCGCGACACCGATCACGCCGCCTGGCCCTCGACGTCGTCCAGGGCGCCGATCACGATGCCCAGCTTCAGCGCCAAGAACGCCCGTCCGAGCCGCCAGTCACGATTGACCGTCACGCGGGCAACCCCCAGCGCATCGGCGATCTCGCTGACCGTCATGCCGGCGAACACCTTGCACTCCACGACCTTGGCCTGGCGTGCGTCCACGTCGCCCAACTCATCCAGCGCCTCGTTGACCGCCAGGATGTCCGCAGGAGACAGCCGATCCTCGGCCACGAAGGCGAGCGCGGCATCGCCGACGCGACGGTTGGCGCCGCGCTTCACGGCCGAGCGCGACCGGGCGTGGTCCACCAGGATGCAGCGCATCGTGCTGGCCGACACGGCCAGGAGGTTGTTGATCGTCTGGAACTCACTCGGGTCGCGCTTGGCGAGGCGCATGAAGGCCTCGTTGACCACGGCGGTGGGCTGCAGCGTGTGGCTTGCGCGCTCCTGCCGCATGATGGCCGTTGCCATCGAGCGCAGTTGCGGATAGATCTCGCCGAAGCCGTCCGCGACCGACCGAAGATGTGAAGCGGGGCGCACCGAACCAACGGCATCGCCCGACCTTTCCGCTCTGTTGTTACTACTCACGGGCTTTCCCTCCTGTGATGCGACGACCATAGCCCGGCTCCGCCGCAAGTCAACGAATGCCCGTGGGATAGTCACCGCAATCCGCGATCTACGCACAGATCTACACACAACCTTGGCGATCGCATCACAGGAACACTTTATTATCGGCCACAAACAGCACGGCCGCTGTCCTGCGTTCCCACGTCAGGACTGCGGCCGGCCAGCGCACGGCGATTCGCCTGCGCCAACATGCTGCGAAGGCGACGGTTGCTTTGCCCGTGCTTCACTGGTTCCCTGGAAGCGGGGCACGTCGCCGAATGTCGCGGACTGGCGTGCGTGGGCCGTGCGTGCGGCCCGAGCACATCCGCACCCAAAGAGGCGTGATTCAAGACCCGACCGGATCACCGACTTGCAGATTTTCTCCCACCTACACTCGACCCCCGATGCACCCCTCCCTCTGGGCACCCTGGCGAATGGCGTACATCCGGGGCCTCGACGCCGCCTCCGCCGAGGCCAAGGCGGGCCAGCCAACCGGGCCAACCAACTTCCTGGCCGAGTATTGGGCGCACCCCGAGCGCGACCACGCCCAGTTGGTGATCCACCGCGACGCCCGCGGCATGGTGCTCCTCAATCGCTACCCCTACACCAACGGCCACCTGCTGGTGGCGCTCGGGGACGCCCGACCGAGCATCGCCGACTACGACCCCGACGACCGGGCGCACTTCTGGCGATTGGTGGACTTGGCCATGGACCTCTGCCAAGCCACGTTCCGTCCCCAGGGGCTGAACGTGGGGCTCAACCTCGGCCGGGCGGCGGGTGCCGGCCTGCCCGAGCACGCCCACGGCCACGTGGTGCCCCGTTGGGCCGGCGACACCAACTTCATGAGCGTGATCGGCGAGGTGCGGATGATCCCGGACGCCCTCGAGCGGACCTGGGAGGCCTATCGCGCCGAACTGGCCGGATCGCGTTCGCGAACCGGGTTCCCCGGAACCTAGACTGACCGTGGATTCGACGGGGCCCGGCCCCCTCGGGAGCTGGTTCGGCGCCTATGTGCTCGAACCGATGCGAACCCCAAGGGATCGCCACCCAATCGCTGCGACGATGGCCATGCCTCCTCTGAGTGGACGGCCGGGATCGACGGCAGGCGAACCCACCTACGCTTGGGGTTCGGGCTTCGCGCCGAACGGCCCCGGGTGGGGCCGGGCTCCGTCGATCCCTCCCGTCGGTTCCCCCTCCCCCGTTCCCGCCACGATCGCAGGCCGCGATGAGGCACGCCGCAGACCCCCGCTCGCTGCTTGACCTGCTGGCGGGCTGGCTGTGGAGTTTCCACCCTCGCAGCCTGCACCCGATGCAGCGCGCCAACTACCTGCGCGAGCTGGTGTCGTGGGCGTTCCTGCCGATCATGCTGGGCGCGATCGAGGGCGGCACCATGTCGGTGCTGGTCAAGAAGGCCTGGGCGGACGTGCCGGGGGTCTCGCCGGGGACGCTCGACTTCGCCGTGGCGTTCGTGAGCGCCGCGCCCAACTTCGCCAACCTCACCAGCTTCATCTGGGCCCGGGTGAGCGCCGGGCGCGACAAGGTGGCGTTCATCTCGCGGATCCAGCTGGCCACCTGCGCGTGCGTGGCGTTGGTGGCGGCCATGCCGGTGAACGAGTGGGGCCTGGTGGGCACGTGCGTGCTGGTGCTGGCGGCGCGTGCCACCTGGACCGGCGTGATCACCGTGCGCGCGGCGATCTGGCGCCAGAACTACCCGAAGGCCAACCGGGCGAGCATCGCCGGCAAGATGGCCACGGTGCAGTCGCTGATGCTCGCGCTGGCGGGCTGGGTGGTCGGCGCGAGCATGGACCTCAGCCCGGTCAGCTTCCACGTGGTGTTCCCCGTGCTTGCCGCGGTGGGCGTCTACGGCAACAGCATCTTCCGCGGCGTGCGGCTTCGCGGCGGCCGGCGGCTCGCCGAGCGCGAGCGCGCCGAGGGCGGCACGGTGCGCGTCTCCGCCAACCCGGCCCGGACCGCGGCGATGACCGGCGACGCGCTGCGCACCAACTGGCGGGTGCTGGTCGAGGACCGCGCCTACCGCACCTTCATGACGTGGATGTTCGTCTTCGGGCTCGGCAACCTGATGATCGGCGCACCGCAGGCGATCTTCCTGGAGGACAAGCTCGGCGCAAGCTACCTGCAGGCCATCCTGGCCACCACGGTGATCCCGCTGCTGGCGATGCCGGTGGCCATCCCGGTGTGGGCCAAGCTCCTCGACCGCGTGCACATCGTGCGGTTCCGCGCGATCCACGGCTGGGCGTTCGTGGCCGCGGCGGGCATGATGTGGCTGGCGGCGTCCACCGAGCAGCTGTGGCTCTTCTACGTGGCGGGGGCGTGCATGGGGGTGGGGTTCGCCGGCGGCAGCATCGCCTGGAACATCGGGCACCAGGACTTCTCGACGCCCGAGCAGGACGCCCTCTACATGAGCGTGCACGTGACGCTGAACGGCATCCGCGGCGTGATCGCGCCGTTCGTGGCGGTGGGGCTGTACATGTGGCTCGACGCGCGCGAGGTGTCGAGCCTCACGTTCGCCGCGTGCTTCGCGGTGAACGTGGTGGGCGTGCTCGGGTTCGCGTGGCAGTGGCGCGGGATGCGGGCGCGGCTCGCCGGGTTCGATCGCGGCGCCAAGACCGCGTCGGTCGACGCATCGATCGACGAGGACGAGCCGCTGGGGCGGATCCGCGCGTCGATCGACCGGGGGGATTGAGTTCATCCGCGCGGGACCGCGCCGTCCCACTGCGCGACTTCCGCCAGGGGCACCGCGTCGATGCGCGGGCCGAGCGAGTACCGACGGTCGCCGGGATGCACGGCGATCAGGCGATCGAGCCGAAGGTCCTCCATCGCGATGCGCATCGAGGGGGTGACCCTCGGCGCGTCCATCCGCTTGCATTCCACGCCGATACGCCGCCCACGCACAAAGAGCAGCAGGTCGAGTTCCGCGCCCTGGTGGGTCGCCCAGAAGTAGGTCTCGTCGGGCCGGATCGCCTTCAGGACCTCCTCGAGGGCGTACCCCTCCCAGGACGCGCCCACCTTCGGGTGCATCGAGAGCTCGCGGTCGGTCGCGGTCCCGATCAGGGCGTGGAGCAGGCCGCTGTCCCGCACGTAGATCTTCGGCGACTTCACCTGGCGCTTCGCGATGTTCTCGTGCCACGGCGGAAGCTGGCGGAGCATGAAGACGTCGCTCATCAGGTCGAGGTAGCGCCGGACGGTGGTCTCCGCCACCGCCATCGACCGCGCCAGCTCGGCGCCGTTCCATACCTGGCCGTGCAGGTGGGCGATCATGTTCCAGAACCTGCGCAGCGTGAGCGCCGGGATGCGGATCCCGAACTGGGGAACGTCACGCTCAAGGAAGGTCTGGATGAACTCGCGGCGCCACGACATCGACTCCGCCACGCTCCGGGCAGCGTAGGAGCGCGGGAACCCGCCGCGGAGCCAGTGGCGCGCCACGTGCGCGGGGCCGAGGTCGCGGAGCCGGAGCCCGTCGAGCTTCACGGTCTCGATGCGGCCGGCGAGTGACTCCGAGGACTGGCGCAGGAGATCCGGTCCCGCGCTGCCGAGGATCAGGAAGCGCGCGGGAAGGGGTCGTCTGTCGGCGAGTACGCGCAGCAGCGGGAACAGTTCGGGTCGGCGCTGGATCTCGTCGATCACGACGACCCCGCGCAGCGGGCGGAGCGCGGTGTCCGGCTGCTCGAGCCGCGCTAGGGACGCGGGGTCCTCGAGGTCGAAGTAGTTGGGCGAATGCTCCGGCACGAACTCCCGCGCGAGCGTTGTCTTGCCGCTCTGGCGCGGGCCCAAGAGCGCCACGACGCGGCTCCGCCGGAGGGCGGTCGCGACCAGCGCACGATCGGTGGGGCGATCGATCATCAGCCCGACTTTACCATGTAATCCTAGCGATAGAAAGCAGTATTTCTTGGTACTGCCGGAGGGTGCGCAAGTCGCCTGCGGCGCCGTCGCGCCATGCCACCGCGGCCCGGGTCCCCGGGGCGCGGCGGCGTCACGAACGGATTCGGGCGTTGGGCGCCGGAGCGGCCCGCGACAGCGCGAACGCACCCGCCACCCCCAACCCCGGCCCCGATCCTGGACCCCTTGCGCCATGCCCGCGCACTCCCGTGCGGCGGCTCGAGGCGAGGTTCGTGCTCAAGGCGTACTCGCGACGCGGAACCCGATGTTGTTGTTCGTGTTGCCGGGCGTGTCGTTGTTGCGGTTGGACGAGCGCACGTTGTTCGTGTCGTTGTTCCAGCTGCCGCCGCGGATCACGCGGTTCGTCGTTGACCGGATCAGGGCCGCCCGAACTCTACCGCGAAGTTCGGCCGCCGGGACACCCGCGCGCGCCATCACCCTCGCGGCGATGGCTGGGTCGCTCGCGTGCGCGGCATGCCCCTGCCACGCCGCCACGCGAGCACGAAGGGTCTCGGCATCCACCGTGCCCTCGTCATGGCCCTCGGCCGTCGCGCGGAGCCTTCGCGTTGCGCGCACCACGGCCGGCCGCTGCAGCCGCCGCCGCCCGTCGCGCACCACGAACCCCAGGAACGGCACCGGCGACCGCGTGGCATGCACCCCGCCCTTGCGCGAATGCAGGCGCAGCCGCAGGCTGGCAAGGAACTCCTCCAGCCGCCCCCGCAGCGCCCACAGCGCGTCGCGGTCGTCGCCGAAGACCAGGAAGTCGTCGCAGTAGCGCACGTACTCGCCGAACCCCTCGCGGTCCATCACCTCGTGGTCGAAGGCGTCCATGTACACGTTGGCCAGGAACTGGCTGGTGAGGTTGCCGATGGGGATGCCCTTGCGGCGCGCGGCCGGCGCGAACAGGTCGTCGCCCGGGAACCATTCGGTGACCGGTTCCTGCGGGTTGCTGCCGTCGACCACGCGCTCGAGCACCGCAAGCAGCCGCTCGTCGGCGATCACCCGCCGCACCTGCGCCTTGAGGATGGCGTGGTCGATGCTCGGGAAGAACTTGGCGATGTCCCCCTTCAAGACGAACCGCCGGCGCCCCGAGAGCTCGGTGGCACGCGCAAGCGCCCGGTGCGTGCCCTTGCCCACGCGGCACGCGTACGAGTGCGCCACGAAACGCCGCTCGAAGTGCGGCTCGAGTAACGAGACCAGCGCGTGGTGCACCACCCGGTCGGCGAACGGCGCTGCGCTGATGAGGCGCGGCTTCGGCTCGCGGATCACGTAGGAGCGGTACGCGCCCGGCATCCAGGTGCCCGCGGCCAGCTCGGCCGCGAGGCGGAAGCACTCGGGCTCCATGTTCAGCAGGAAGGCCGCCGCGTCGGGCTTGCGCTTCTTGCCGCGGGCGGCGCTGCGCGCGCAGGCCATCAGGTGGGCGGGCTCGCAGAGGGTGCGGAAGAGTTCGCCGTTGCGACCGATGCCCTTCGCCATGCGCCCACCTGGTTCCCGAGGTCCACCTGCATGCGCGCCAGGTGCAGGGCGGATTCCTCGGAGAAGAGGTTCAGTTCGCGCGCCATCCGCCCCAGGTGGCGCGCGCTCTGCAGCCGTGCGTTGCCGAACTCGAGTGCGGCAGCGCGCGCGCCGCCGCCGCGCGCATATTGCGCGCGGACCAGTTCCTCGAACACGTCGAAGTGCGCGGCTTCCAGCCGCGCACCGAGCCCGAAGCGCACGTTCTTCGGGAACTTCCCCACCTTGGGGATCAGCCAGCGCAGGATGTCGCTGGCCAAAATCACCGCGGTCGGCTCCGCCGACCGCGGACGCACGTCCCCGCTTCCCTCGTACCCCGGGGGCAGTTCAAGCACCACCTGTGCCGGGTTCGGCACCTTGGGAAGTGACATCGCGTCGAGGCCCCGTGGTGGCAGGGAAGAGGGAAGAGGGAAGAAGGGAAAAGGAAATCAGGGGGTCCTCGCGACGCGGAACCCGAGTTTGTAGTTCGAGTTGCCGGGCGTGTCGGTGTCGCGGTAGGACGAGCGCACGTTGTACGTGACGCTGCTCCAGCCGCCGCCGCGGAGCACGCGGTCCGACGCACTTACCGGACCCGTTGGGTCCGTTTGCGGGTTGGCCGAGTAACTGCCGTACCAATCGTTCACCCACTCCCAAACGTTGCCGAGCATGTCGTGAAAGCCGAAGGCGTTCGGCGCCTTGCCGCCGACGGGGTGAGTCTGGCTGCCGGAGTTCAGGGAGTACCACGCCAGCGCACCCACCGTGCTGTCGTCCGTCGACCCGTTGTAGAACGGCGTCTGCGTCCCCGCACGGCACGCGTACTCCCACTCCGCTTCCGTGGGCAGCCGCATGCCGGCCGCCGAGCAGAAGCCCTGGATGGTGTTCCAACTCACCCGCTCCACCGGGCGCGCATCCGAGCCCGGGTACCCATTGGCCGCAACGAAGTACGACGGGTTCGACCCCATCCGCGCCTGCCACTGCGCCTGCGTCACCTCGTAGCGGCCCAGGTAGAACGCGTTCGTCAAGGTCACCTGGTGGGCGGGCAACTCCTGTGAGTAGCACCCATACTGGTTTGACCCCATGATGCAGCCCATCTCAAACGTCCCCGGCGGCACCAAGAGCATCTCGATCTGCGTTGCCGTGTCGCGCACGCGCCACGGGCGGCCGGTGGCAATGATCGCCGCGCGCAGCGCCGGGTCGGTCACCACGGCCGGGTCCGGCGCGTAGTCGATCAGTGTCGCCCACGAGGGAACCCCTAGGCACGTGAACCCGGTCGGCCCCCACGACGAGAGCAGCAGGCCAAGGTCCGCGCCATTCACCACGCCGTCGTGGTTCAGGTCGGCGAAGGGATCGTCCGAGCCCCACCCCGACAGCAGGTACCCGAGGTCTTTGCCGTCCACCGAGCCATCGAGCCCGAAATCGCCGCGCGCGTATTCGCACGCGTCGGGCGTGCAGTTCTGGTTGTCATCGGCGGCGCCGTCGAACACCACCTCGCACCGATCGAGCCGGCCGTCGCCGTTGCAGTCGCGCTCGAGGCCCTTGGCCACGTCGCAGGTGTCGGGCACGCCGTTGCCGTTGCAGTCGGGCACCAGGCCCTGCGCGAGTTCCCAGTCGTCGGGCAGGCCGTTGCCGTTGCAATCCTCGCAGGAGTCGGGCACGCCGTCCTGGTCGATGTCGGTTGCCGCCCCCGACGCGATGTCGCATGCGTCCGGAACGCCGTTCTGGTTGCAATCGGGCGCGCCGGCCGCGATGTCGCAGGCGTCGGGGACGCCGTTCTGGTCGCAGTCGGCCGCTTGGCCCGAGGCGATCTCAAAGTCATCCGGAATGCCGTTCTGGTTGCAGTCGGCTTCGCACGAGTCGGGCACGCCGTCCGCATCCACGTCCGCCGCCAGGCCGCTGGCGATGTCGCAGCTGTCGGGCACGCCGTTCTGGTTGCAGTCGGGTGCGGCACCGGTGGCGATGTCGCAGTAGTCGAGCACGCCGTTCTGGTTGCAATCGGGCGACACCGTGAACGTGGCGATCACCTCGCTGAATCCACCACCGCACTGCGTGG
>Ga0255182_1001683_pt1 | contig 11041 bp, 9 predicted proteins | sample Atl_UVDOM_RepA_8_FD_188420 | JGI IMG/M metagenome (GOLD analysis project Ga0255182, IMG submission 188420) | Freshwater microbial communities from Altamaha River, Georgia, United States - Atl_UVDOM_RepA_8d | ecosystem: Environmental > Aquatic > Freshwater > River | place: USA: Georgia | collected... | reverse complement strand
AATCCGCAACGTCTACCTCGAAGACAGCTCGCTGACCGGCTCGGCCAACCTGATGGTCTGCCCGAACCTGGACGCGGCCAACATCCTCTACAACGTGCTGAAAACCACCACCAGCGGCGGCGTCACCGTCGGCCCGATCCTGATGGGCACGGCCGGCACCGCCCACATCCTGACCCCGGCCGCCACGGTGCGCCGGGTGCTCAACATGACCTCGCTGGCCGCGGCCACCGCGCGCAGCTGAGCGCGTCCTGCGGCCCAGGGCCGCGCCGCGCCGCCCTGACCATCGCCAGTCCATGGCCAACCCCTGCATACAATCGCCCATCTCCTGAACTGCCGCCCGCCCCGCCCTTGAACTCCCCAGCCATTCATGTGATGCAGGTCATCACCAAAGGCGAAGCCGGCGGGGCGCAGACCCATGTGCTCGAACTCTGCCGGGCCCTGCAAGGGCAGGCCCGGTTTTCGGCGGCGATCGGCGAGCAGGGCACGGGCAGTCCGCTGGGCCAGGCCTTGCTGGCCGAGGGTGTGCAGGTCATGGCCCTGCCCGGGTTGAGCAACTCGCTGCACCCATGGCGCCTGTTGACGGCGGTGCGCGCGCTGCTGCGCCTGATTGCGCAGCACCGTCCGGACCTGCTGCATGTGCACAGCGCAGTCGCCGGCGTGGTGGCCCGCATTGCCGGCAAGATCAGCCAGACCCCGGTGGTCTACACCGTGCACGGCTTTGGCTTCAAGCCGCAGGCGCCCCGGCGCCAGCGGCGCCTGGCCTGGTGGGCCGAGGCCCTGCTGGCGGCCTGGACCACGCGCATGGTCTGCGTCTCGGCCGATGAACAGCGCCTGGCCTGGCAACTGCCGCTCGACAGCCGCCGGGTCAGCGTGATCCCCAACGCGGTGGCCGACACCCCCCTGCGCGCCCGGCCCGAGGCCGAACCGGCACGGCTGGTGATGGTCGCCCGCATGGCCGCCCCCAAACGCCACGACCTGCTGCTGCAGGCCCTGCAGCGTCTGGCAGCGCAAGGCCTGCACCCGCCCACCACCCTGCTCGGCGACGGCCCGCTGCGCCCGGCGCACACGGCCCTGTGCGAGCACCTGGGACTCTCGCATGTGCGCTTCGCCGGCGATGTGCAGCAGGTGGCCCAGGCGCTGGCCGGGCAGCAGATCTTTGTGCTGCTGTCCGACCACGAAGGCCTGCCGATTTCGGTGCTCGAAGCCATGCGCGCCGGCCTGGCCATCGTTGCCAGCCGGCTGCCCGGCATTGAAGAACTGATCGAACACGGCCGCAGCGGCTGGCTGGTCGATCCCGACCCCGAGGCGGTGGCCGAGGCCTTGCTGGCCCTGCTGCAATCGCCCGAAGCCCGGGCCCGCCTGGGCGCTGCCGCGCGCGCCGACTACGAGGCGCGTTTTGTGCCCTCGGTGACCGCCCCGCAGCTGCTGCAGGTCTACCAGGAGGCGCAGCTGCTGGCCACTGCACGCTGGCCCATGACCCTGCCGCGCCCGCCGGCCGCGCGTCTGGCCTCGCAGCAGGCCCGTCGCCAGCAGCGCCATCTGGGCTGGACCGTGCTGGGCGGCGGGGTGCTGGCCCTGGCCTGGGCCCTGGGCGAAGGCCTGCGCGCCCTGGGCTGGGCCACCCACGACTTCAGCCGCACCGTCATCGCCTGCGCCCTGCCCTATGCCGCAGCGGCGCAGCTGCTGTACGGCGCCGTGCGGCTGCCCGCCGCCGAACGCGGCAGCCTGCTGGCGATCACCGTGGCCCTGCCCTTTGTGCTGACCCCGCTGGGCTTTGCCTTGCTGCAGCAGCCCTATTCACGGGGCGCGGTGTTGTTGACCGGGGCGCTGACCTGGGCCTGGTTCTGGCTGGCCGAGCGCAGCCTCTGGCGCCAGCGACCGCTGCGCCTGCTGGTGCTGCAGCCCGGACTGGCCGAGCACCTGCAGCAGGAACTCGCCGCGCTCGGCGCCGCTGACCGGGCCGGCGCCATGCAGCTGTTGCCCTGCCCTGCCCACTGGCGCGAGCGACCGGCGCAGATGCCGGCCGACCTGGCGCTCGATGGCGTGCTGCTGCAGACCGACACCGCCGAGGCCGACCTGGACGCGGCCGACCGCCAGGTGCTGACCCAGCTCAAGCTGCGCCACATCCGGCTGTACGCCAGCGGCGACCTGTGCGAAGCCCTCTCGGGCCGCACCCCCGAAAGCCGTCTGCGCCAGACGCTGTGGCAACCCGACGGACGCGCCGGTTACGATCTGTTCAAGCGCGTGCTCGACCTGGCGCTGGTGCTCGCACTGCTGCCGCTGTGGCTGCCGCTGTCGCTGCTGGTGGGCCTGGCCGTGCGGCTGGATTCGCCGGGACCAGCGCTGTTTGGCCAGGTGCGCACCGGCCTGCACGGCCAGCCCTTTCGGCTCTGGAAGTTCCGCAGCATGCAGCACCAGCCCGCCGACGCCCCGGCCCGCTTTGCCCGGCAGGACGATCCGCGCATCACGCGCCTGGGGCGCTGGCTGCGCCGCAGCCGGCTCGATGAACTGCCCCAGCTGGTCAATGTGCTGCGCGGCGAGATGAGCCTGATCGGCCCGCGGCCCGAGCAGACGGCGCTGGTCGACACCTTTGCCCGCGAACTGCCGGGTTACCCTTACCGCCATCTGGTGCGCCCGGGCCTGACCGGCTGGGCCCAGGTGCAGCAAGGCTACGCCGCCAGCACCGAAGAGACCGCCGTCAAGCTCAGCCACGACCTGTACTACGTCACCCACTACAGCCTGGCCATGGACCTGCTGATCGCGCTGCGCACGGTGCGCATCGTGTGCACCGGCTGGGGCGCGCGCTGAAACCCGTCATCCCCATGCCCCGCCTGCTGATCCTGAACGAAGAACAAGGCCACGGTGGCGTGCACACCGTCAGCACGGTGCTGCAGGCGCAGCTGCAGGCCCGGGGCTGGACGGTCGAGACCCAGGCGGTGCGCGGCCAGCGTCTGTCGCCAGGGTCGCTCTGGCGGGCCGCCCGCCAGGCCGATGTCCTGCTGGCCTCCAACAATTTCCGCCCGGCTTATGTGGCGGTGCTGCTCGGCCGGCTCAGCCGGCGCCCCAGCGTGGTCTGGGTGCATGGCCCCTTGCGCGAGGTGCTGGCCCAGGCGGCCCGGCAATCAACACCCGCCGGTTCCTTGACAAAGCCCCTGCACCCAGCGCTGCAGAAACTCAGGCATCTGCTGCTGCGCAAGCAGTTGCAGCTGGCGGATGCGCGGGTCTGTGTCTCCGAAACCAGCCGCCAGAGCCTGCTGGCCTGGCTGGGCCCGGGAGCGGCCGAAACCCGTCTGGTGCGCAACCCGGCGCCAGCCTGCCTGACGCTGGCCGACGTCCCATCGGCAGCAGCCCCGGACTCGTTACCGCTGCCAGCCCTGCAAGACACCCCGGCCCCGAGCCAACCGGAACCGGATCCACCGAACCGCCCGCCCCGGGCCGGCACACCGCCACCCGTGCGGATCGGCTGCGTGACCCGCCTGAGCCCGGAAAAACGCCCGGGCCTGGCCCTGCAGGCCCTGCGCCTGCTGCCCGCGCACCACCACCTCACACTGCTGGGCGACGGCCCCCTGCAAGACAGCTTGTCCGCCGAGGGCCGCGACCTGCTGCACAACGGGCGGCTGCAGATGCCGGGCGCGCAAACGGTCACGCTGCAGACCTATGCCGACTGGGACCTGAGCCTGCTGTGCGCCGCCTACGAGGGCTATCCCATGGCCGCGCTCGAATCCCTGGCCGCCGGCGTGGCCTGTGTCGGCCCGCCCCTGCCGGCCCTGCAGGAAATGCTCGGCCCCCAGGCGGCCAAATGGCTGGCCGAGGACGACAGCCCGGCCGCCCTGGCGCGGGCCGTCGAGCGCTGCCTGCAGACCCCGGTCGCCCAGCGCCGTCAGCAGGCGCAGGCGATCGCCCGGCAACACGATGTGGACAGCTTTGGCGCGCGCTGGGACCGGCTGCTGCGCAGCCTGATCCGGCCCGCATGCCCAGGAGGCAGGGCCCCATGAAGCAGGTGCACTTTGTCCACGGCGGCGACGCCTACCTGCCCGAGCTGCAAGCCTACTGCGCCTACCTGGCGCAGCGGGGTCACCAGGCGCAGGTGCACCGGCGGGCCGACCAGGTGCCAACCGAGGCCGATGTGGTGTGGTGGCTGTGCGGCCGTGTCGACCGGGCGCAGGCCCGGCGCCTGCGCCACTGCCTGCAGGTGCACGAATACGCTTCGGCCAGCGTCGGCCGCTGGCCCGGCGTCAAGGACCGGCTCAAGCGCTGGCTGCACCCCCGTCCGGACTACCGCGTGTTCCAGAGCGACTGGCTGCGCGCGCGCATGGGCTTTGACGATGGGGTGCCCAGCTGCCTGCGCGACATGGCCGTGCCCGAGGCCTTTGTGCAGGCGCAGGCGACGCAGGCGCCCGATGTGGACCTGGTCTACCTGGGCGAGATGCGCCGGCTGCAGGCCTTTGTGCCCACGCTGGAGGCCATCGGACAGGCCGGCCTGCACCTGCTGCTGGTCGGCGAAGTGCCGCCGTCCCTGCAGGCGCGGCTGCAGGGCGTGCCGGGGCTGGTGCTGCAAGGGCGTGTGCCCCAGTCCGATGTACCGGCCCAGCTGCTGCGCGCGCGCGCCGGCCTGAACCTGATGCCGCCGGTGCTGCCGCTGCGCGAGCAGACCTCGACCAAGGTGCTCGAATACCTGGCCGTGGGACTGCCGGTGGTCAGCAACCCTTACCCCTGGGCCGCTCGCTGCGCGGCGCAGCACCCCGGGCGCCTCCTGCTGCGGCCGGATCTGGACACCCCCGAGGCCTGGCAAGTCCTGGCCCGATCATGGCCGGCGCCCGACCCCGAACGCCGGCACTGGCAGGGCCCGACCTGGGCCTCGCTGCTGCCCGGATTGCCCGTGTGGGCCGCGCTGGGGCTGGCATGAGGCGCGGCGCTGGCCTGACCCGTTGGACCCGCCCCATGGTAGCCCCCTGGGCGCGCATCAGCAGCGCTGCGGCGGTGGGCAGCCTGCTGGCGCTGGCCGCGCAGGGGCTGCTGGGCCTGGTGCTGCTGCGCAGCTTCGATGCCGGGGCGGCAGGGCTGTTTTCGGTGCTGGCCCAGCTGGCGTTTTTCTGGTCCACGCTGGCACTGGCGCAAAGCCCGCTGAGCCTGCTGGCCGAACGCGAGCAGCCTGTGCACGCTGCCGCGCGCGCCGCCTGGCACACCAGCCTGTGGCGCTGGCTGGGGCTGATGCCGCTGGTGCTGGTCGGCTGGTGGTGGGCGCAGCCCGGAACTGCGGGCATGGACACCGGCGGGGCTGCGATGTCCCTGGGCATGGGGCTGCTGTGGCTGGTGCTGCTGAGCCTGTCGCAGCAAGGCTGGTACCTCGCGCAAAGCCTGGTGCTGCGCACCCGCGGACCTGGGTCGGTGGCCACGGTTCGCCTGCTGCCGCCGCTGCTGGCCCTGCTGGGTGTGCTGGCCGCGCTGGCCTGGCCAGTGCCCGGACTGCGCAATGCCGAGGTGCTGCTGGGCGCAGCCGTGCTGGGCTTTGCCGCTGGCGCGCTGTGGCTGGCGCCAGCACTGCAGGCAACACCGGCCGCCCACCCTGACCCCGTGCAAGACGAGACCCGCCGCCCGGACACAACCGTGTCAGGCGACGACCGCCCGCTGCTGCTCAAGACCCTGCATACCCTGAGCGATGTGGGCCTGCTGACGGTGCTGGCGGTGCACTGGCAGGCGCAGCACGGCAGTGGTGCCGCGGGCCATCTGCTGATCCTGCTGCGCCTTGCAGGCTTTGTGCCAGCCCTGGTGCATGCGGCCTGGTCACAGGTGGCGCTGGCGCGCAACGTCCACACCCGCGCGCGCGCGCTGAGCGCGGCGCTGCTGGGCTGGACGGCGCTGGCCCTGCTCGGCCTGGGCTTGCTGATCGCCGACCGCGCTGCCCTGCTCGGCCCGGGCTGGCAAGGACTTTCGGCGCTGGCACTGCCGGTGCTGGTCTGGCAGGCTGCGGCCACCGCCCTGGCGACCCTGGCCCACCGGCCCCTGCAAACCGGTCAGGCCCGCGCCTGGTCCTGGGCCAATATCGGGCTGAACCTGTGGCTGCTCGGCTGGGTACTGCTGCCCCAGGTCTCGGCCACGCAGCACCTGCAATGGCTGGGCTACAGTGCGGCGGCCGGCCAGGCCCTGCTGGTGCTGTGGCTGCTGCGCCTGCCGCGGCAACAGCCATCGCGTTGATCAGAGCGGCGCCGAAGAGCCAAAGCGCCGGTCGCGGGTGGCAAACCAGGCGAAAGCCTCGCGCAGGGTCTCGGCGCCAAAGTCCGGCCAGAGCAGGTCGGTGTAGAAAATCTCGGCGTAGGCCGCCTGCCAAAGCATGAAGTTGCTGACCCGGTATTCACCGCCGGTGCGGATCAGCAGGTCGACTTCGGGTGCGTAGGCGGTGCTCAGGTGACGCGCAAGACCTTCTTCATCCATGGCCTGCAGGCTGCTGCCGGGGTGGGCCGCCTGCCAGGCCTGCGCGGCCTGCAGCATGTCCCAGCGGCCGCCGTAATTGGCGCACACCGTCAGCGTGATGGTCTGGTTGCCGGCGGTGTCGGCCTCGGCCTTGTCGATGAGCTGCTGCAGGGCCGGTGCAAAACGGCTGCGATCTCCGGCCACCTTCAGGCGCACGCCGTGCGCATTCATGGCGTCCACCTCTTTTTGCAGGTAGGCCATGAACAGGTTCATCAGGCTGCTGACCTCGTCCTCGGGACGCTTCCAGTTTTCGGTGCTGAAGGCAAACAGGCTCAGGTAACGCACCCCCGATTCGGCGCAGGCCCGCACCACCTCGCGCACGCGCCGGGCGCCGGCCGCATGGCCCAGGCCCGCCGGCATGAAACGCTTTTTGGCCCAGCGCCGGTTGCCATCCATGATGATGGCCACGTGGGCGGGCAGGACAGGGGGCAAGGAAGAAGACAAGTGGAGGATCCGGACGCGATGGAGATTGTAGGGGGCGGCCCTGTCGTGACCGTCAAGGCCCGGTTACACGAGCGGTTCGACCTGGTGGTGTTCCAGCTGCACCTGGGCCGGGCGACCCAGGATTTCCAGCAAAACCGCCACGCGTTTGCTCGAAACCTGTTGCACCAGACCCTCCAGGCCGTTGAGTGCGTTGTGCTTGAGCCGGACTTTCTGGCCCGCCTGGAGGTTGCTCAGTTCGTCGAGCGTCGCCTGGTCACGACGCGCCTGCAATTGTCGAATCGTCTCCACCACGGTGTTGGACAGCCGCGCCGGCTCGACACCAAAACGCACGAGTGATGTCACTCCCCGCGTCGAACGCACCACCGAAAGGCTCTGCTCCTGGCGGGTCGGCCTGAACATGAGGTAACGGGGGAACATGGGCTCAAAAACACTGACCGGCCCTGCGGCCGTGCGGCGCATCTTCTTGAACAGCGGCAGGTAGGTTTCAAACGCCTGTTGTTCGAGCTGGGCCTGGGCCTGGGCCTCCAGCCGGGGCTTGGTGTAGGCGATCAGCCAGTCGGCATCAGGCGCGGCGGGGTCGTCTGCAAACCGGGGCGTTGCTGAATTTGAAACTTCAAGCATGCAGACATTTTATGCGTAAAACTATGACAATCAGGACGCTCATGATGCCTTTCACGCCCTGGACCCTTGTGCAAATACCCATTGCATGGCGCACAAGAAAAACGCATTCAAATGCCCGAGATTCGCCAACCGGTTCAGTGGAATCAGACTGCACAAGCAGCTGATCACCGGATAATGCCTTTGAATGCGCCCCCTGCACGGTTATGTCAGGAGAGGCCTGGTCAGGATTTACAAAAAATTAGCCAGCAGCGGTTTGACCCGTTGCCGGCTTATTGACGGACCAGTTTGACGGGCCAGTTGGATTGGGCGCAGCCTGAAAACTGCGCCGGCCGCCCTCAGGCAATCAGAAACTGGCTGCGGTCCTTGCCATCAATCCACTTCGGCGGCTTGCCACGGCCGGTCCAGGTCTGACCGGTGGCCGGGTCACGGTATTTGGCGGCGACCTTGCCCGTGGCCTTGCCGGCCGTCTTGGCAGCACGACCCGGGAAGACGTCCTGGGGCGTCAGACCAAATTCGGCAACCAGTTCACGCACCCGGGCGACGGCCGATGCGATTTCATTTTGGCGCGCCTGGGCAATGGCTTGCTCCAGTGCTTCACGTTCGGCCAGCAATTCCTTGTAGGATTTAGACATCTTGATTACTCCATGCAGAAAGAAAACGCGCCCGAATATAACCGATTATTCTCGGACTGGGTCCGTGGAGTTTCAAAAAATAAACGATTTTGCATTGAATAACGTTTGCCGGTATTCACAATACCGGTAAAGGCGGAGGAAAAAGCAAAATCGACACCTCATCCGGCTTCGCGACTTCTCCAGGCTGCGTCGAATTGCCGTCACCGAAATACGCAAAAGTGGCGCCACCGAGCCGATCAGGCATGCCCGCCTGACACCGGGCAGCGGCGACAATCGGGGCGGGAGAGACCTCTTTCATGGCGAATTACCTCTTGGGCGACCTGCAAGGCTGCCGCGATGCGCTCGATCGCATGCTGGCGCGGCTGTCGTTTTCACCCAGTCGCGACCGGCTCTACGTGCTGGGCGATCTGGTCAACCGCGGCCCGGACTCGGCCGGTGTGCTCCGACGGCTGCGGGCGCTCGAAGGCTCGGCCTTCCCTTTGCTGGGGAACCATGACCTGCATGCACTTGCGGTGCACGCAGGCGTTCGCCCGCCGCATCGCCAGGACACCCTGAACAGCCTGCTGCAAGCACCCGATGGGCCCGCGCTGCTGAACTGGCTGCGTCAGCAGCCGCTGGCGCGGCAAGGGCACGGCGTCCTGATGGTGCATGCCGGCGTGTTGCCAAGCTGGACGGCGGCGCAAACCCTGGCCCTGGCGGCAGAAGTCGGCAGCGTGCTGCAATCGCCCGACTGGACAGACTTCATGACCGCGCTGTATGGCAACACGCCGGACGCCTGGGACGAGGCCCTGCAAGGCTTTGACCGCTTGCGCGTGATCGTCAACGCCCTCACCCGCCTGCGCTTTTGCAGCGCCGCCGGCGTGATGGAATTTGCCACCAAGGAAGGCGCCGGACAGGCCCCGCCAGGCTTCATGCCCTGGTTTGATGTCCCCGACCGGCGCACCGCGCAGGACACCGTCGCCTTTGGCCACTGGTCGACCCTGGGCTGGCTGGGCCGAAGCGATGTGCTGTCACTGGACACGGGCTGCGTCTGGGGTGGCGCGCTGAGCGCCCTGGCCCTTGGCCCCGACGGCCGATCGCCGCACACCCTGATCCAGATCCCGTGCGAGGCTGCCCAGCGTCCTGGCGCGCCGGGCTGAGCACAAGGGCCCTGCCTGCCCGAAAAGGGTGCCCTTGATTGGGTATAAACGGGTCCATGGCTGCCCTGCCCCGATTTGACCCCCGCACGATCCCGATCGAGCGGGTCGACCACGACCTGCCACCGGTGCCAAGGCACGACCTGCAGGCGCCGGCCATTGCGCGGCGCTTTGCACAGCCGCCGCTGTGGGAGCCGGAACTGCGCCGAGAGCCGCGCATGACCGACCGCGCGCCGGCACCTGCGGCGGTGCTGGTGCCCCTGGTGTTGCGCGAGGGCCTGCCCTCGGTGCTGCTGACCGAACGCGCCGGACATCTGCGCACGCATTCAGGCCAGATCGCTTTTCCCGGCGGCAGGGTCGATGCCGAGGACCCCAGCATCCGCCATGCCGCCCTGCGCGAAGCGCAGGAGGAGATCGGTCTGGCGCCCGAGCATGTGCAGGTCCTGGGTGAATTGCCGGTCTATGTGACCGGCACCGCGTTCCAGGTCACCCCGGTGGTGGCCCTGGTTTCGCCGGCCATGGCCCTGCAGCCCAACCCGGACGAAGTGGCCGATGTGTTCGAAGTGCCGCTGGACTTCCTGATGAACCCGGCCCACCACCGCTGGCATGCCTTTGAATGGGAGGGCCAGTCACGGCGCTGGTGCTCCATGCCCTATCTGCAGCCGCGCAACGGTCCAGCTGGCGAGGGGGACAATGTCGAACGCTTCATCTGGGGTGCGACGGCCGGCATGCTGCGCAACCTCTACCGTTTTCTGATCAGCCCCCTGCCCACGGCCCTCCCATGAGCTTTTTTTCCATTCTTCTGGCCCTGCTGCTTGAACAGGTGCGACCGCTGGGCGGCGACCATCCGGTTCGCCGCGCCACCCGTGCCTGGGCCCTGTGGATGGCCCGCACCTTTGATGCCGGCGAGCGTCGGCAGGCCTGGGTCACCTGGACCTTGCTGGTGGGCATTCCGGCTCTGGGCGTGATCCTGCTGCAATGGCTGCTCGAATGGACCCTGGGCTGGCTGGCCGTGCTGCTGTGGCAGGTGGCTGTGCTGTATGCCACGCTGGGCTTTCGGCAGTTCAGTCACCACTTCACCGCCATCCGCGATGCACTTGAAGCCGGGGATGAAGACCTCGCGCGTCATTTGCTGGCCGCCTGGCAGAACGTGCAGGTAGGTCAGATCCCCCGCAGTGAAATCGTGCGCCACGTCATCGAGTACTCGGTCCTGGCCGCGCACCGGCATGTGTTCGGCGTGCTGCTGTGGTATGCCCTGATGTCGGTGATCGGTCTGGGATCGGTCGGCGCCGTGGTCTATGCCCTGGCCAGCCGGGTGGAGCAGCAGTGGGGTGAATCTTCGGCACACGAATCCCTGACCAGCCCTGTGCTGCTGGCGGTTTCGCGACGGGCCTGGCAGGCGCTGGACTGGCTGCCCGCTCGCGCCACCGCGCTGGCCTTTGCCATCGTCGGGCGCTTTGAGGACGCGATGGACGGCTGGCGCCACCATGCTCAGCAGTTTCCACAGGACAACGACGGCGTGATCCTCGCTGCGACCGCCGGCGCGATCGACGTGCGGCTGGGCGGCGCGGCCCTGCAACCGGGCGAGGACCTGGTCGTGCTCGATGAAGATGGCAAACCCCTGGGAGGTTCGGCCAGCACACCGGGACGACCACCCGAGACCGCCCATTTCGCCCAGGTGGTTGGCCTGGTCTGGCGCACGGTCATCATGTGGCTGCTGCTGGTCGCCCTGCTGAC
>Ga0255182_1001682_pt1 | contig 11064 bp, 12 predicted proteins | sample Atl_UVDOM_RepA_8_FD_188420 | JGI IMG/M metagenome (GOLD analysis project Ga0255182, IMG submission 188420) | Freshwater microbial communities from Altamaha River, Georgia, United States - Atl_UVDOM_RepA_8d | ecosystem: Environmental > Aquatic > Freshwater > River | place: USA: Georgia... | reverse complement strand
CCGCCGCCGACGATCCGTTCGCGCCGAGCATGCCGACCTTGGCTTCCGCGATGTGCATCGAGCCACCGCGTCCGCGGCAGATCCCGCGCTCGCGCCCCATCATCTCGGCGACGAAACCGTTGAGGTCGATGCCCTTGGCGAGTGCCTGCCCGTGTCCGCGATGCGTCGCCGCGATCGTGTCCGCGTCGCGCAGGTGCCGGCTGATGCCGACCGGCACGGATTCCTGGCCGATGCTGAGGTGGATGAAACCCGGGATCTCCTTGTCGGCAAACAGCCGGGAGAGGCGTTGCTCGACCTTGCGGATGCGCAGCATCGCGCGGTAGCAGTCGAGCAGGGTCGTGGTGTCGGTGCCGGCCTTCGCGGCCGCGGCGGGAGATTTTTTCTTGCTCATTTCGCGCGCAGTTCTCAGGGCAGGCGGGAGGTGCGCGAGCCGGCCCTGAAGCCGTCGCGGCGCATCATATTATTCGAGCGAAGGATGTTAGCGGCGCCCCGCGAACACTGTCAAAGCTTCCTTGCGCAGGCCACTTCGAGCGCCGCCAGCAGGCGCTGCACCTCTTCCTCGGTGTTGTACAGCGCGAAGCCGACGCGCAGCAGGCCGCCCTGTTCCATCAGGCACAGGCTCTCGACGACACGCGGCGCGTAGAAATGCCCGTGCCACACCTGCAGGCCCTGCGCGGCCAGGAATTCGGCGATGGGGCCAATGTGCCGCGTCGTCGAGAAGGAGACCGTCGGTGCGCGCGGGCTGGCATCGAAACGCGGGCCGTGACGCCGCACGCCGGGCAGGTGCTGCAGCGCATCCCAGTAGCGGGCGCCCAGCGCGTGCTCGTAGTCGGCAATGGCGCACATCGCCGCGACGATTCGCGCCCGCCGCGAGGCGCCGGCGCCGGCCGCCAGATCGGCGATGTAGTCGACGCTTGCCGTGACGCCGGCGAGCGCCGCGAAATTCAGCGTGCCCGTCTCGATGCGATAGGGCGCGCATTGCTTCTGCGTGCGCAGGCGATCGGGCTCCAGGACTTCGAGCAGTCCCGGGCGGCTGCACAGGATGCCGACGTGGGGCGCGTAGAACTTGTAGGCGGAGCAGAGCATGAAGTCGCAACCCAGTTGCTCGAAGTCGAGCGGCAGGTGCGCCGCGTAGTGCACCGCGTCGACGACCGTCAGGGCGCCGACCGCCTGCGCCAGTTCACGGACGCGCGCGAACGGGGTGACGCTGCCGAGCGCGTTCGACGCGATGCCGACGGCGATCACCCGGGTGCGCGGGCCGACCAGCGTGGCGAGGTGATCCAGGTCGAGCGTCCCGTCATCGGCGAGATGCGCCTCCCGGACCGCGACGCCGCGTTCGGCGAGCCCGATCCAGGGGCCCCGATTCGCTTCATGGTCGAGCGCGGTGATGACTACTTCGTCGCCCGCCACGAGCCGCCGCCCCAGCGCGCGGGCGAGCGCGAAATTGAGCGTGGTCATGTTCTGCCCGAACGACACCTGGCTCGGGCTCGCGGCGCCGACGAAATCCGCGATCGCGGCGCGGGCGTCCTGCACGACCGCTGCCGACTCGTGCGACGTGGCGAACGCCCCGCCGACATTGACGTTGCAGTCGCGGTAGACGCGCGCGACGGCGTCTATCGTGCATTGGGGAACCTGGGTGCCCCCGGGGCCGTCGAGGAAGGCCAGCGGCAGATCCCCCTGCTGGCGGGCGAGGACGGGAAAGTCCCGGCGGGCGGCCCGCGCGTCGGCGTCGGTGTAATTCATCTGATTCAAGCCCTGCGCCCCGCGGCACGCGCACGCAGGCCGCGGATTTCGTCGAGCAGGACCTCGGTCGGGCGCTGGCGGCAGTAACCGGCGAGCGCGGCGAGCGAGGCGCGGTGCCGCTCCGCGGTGAAGGCGCTGCACGCGTCGTCGATCAGCGTGACCAGGTAGCCGCGATCGCAGGCGTCGCGCACCGCGGACTCGACACATTGGTCGGTGACGACGCCGCCGATCACCAGCTGCGTGACGCCGAGGTTGCGGAGCACGTAATCGATGTTCGTGGCATTGAAGACGCTGCTTGCGGTCTTGGGCAGGCGGATCTCGTCGCAAATCGGCGCCAGGGCGTCGATGACCTGGCCGTCCCAGGCGCCGCGCGGCACCAGGATGTCGCTGATCTTGTAGTCGAGGCTCTGGTCCCGGCCATCCGCGGTCAGGGCCTCGATGGTCGTGTGCAGCACCTCGACGCCGGTTTCGCGACAGGCGGCGACCAGGCGCTGCAGGTTCGGGACCACGACGGTTTCGAGCTGGCGCAGGTAATAGCCGTAGCGTTGCGCCAGTTCTTCGGGCGGACAGCCGCGGAACAGGCCGCCTTCGGGGTGACAGCAGTAGTTCTGCATGTCGATCAGCAGCAGCGCTGCCTGGCCCGGCACCAGCGCCAGTTCGCGACTGTAGGTTCTCTTGCTGGCGGCCATGTCCACCTCCCGGCCAGCTGGGCCGGCACCGTCTCTGGTTGCAGGTATCGCAGACAGTGGCGCTTGGCGCGCCGTGCGCCACGTTTCTATACTCGCAAACGACGCGTATCCGCAAGGGGAGGGGCGATGAGCATCCAGGACGGCAGTGTCGGCCAGCTCGACTTCGTGACCCGCCACGGGCTGCACAGCCCCGAACAGCGAGCCGCCATCGAACGGATCGAGGAGGACATCGCCCGTCACCGGCTGCGCACCATCCGCATCGCGTGGGGCGACCAGCACGGGGTCGTCCGCGGCAAGCACGTGATGGTCCACGACTTCATGCTTGCGTTGCGCAACGGCATCGATTTCCAGACCGCGACGCTGTTCATGGACACGACGAACAACATGTTCGCGCCGATGTTCAGCAGCGATGCCGGGCTCGGCATGCGCGCGCTCGCGGGCGGGCCGGACGCGATCCTGGTCCCGGACCCGCTGACCTTCCGCGTGCTGCCCTGGGCGGAACGCACCGGCTGGATCCTGAGCGAAATGCACCTCCAGACGGGCGAACCGGTGCCCTTCGACACGCGCGCGCTGCTGCGCCGACAGTTGCGCGAGCTGCATCGCCGCGGTCTCGACTACGTGGCGGGGCTCGAGGTCGAGTTCTACATCTGCAAGCTCGAGGACCGCATGCTGGCGCCGGAGCAGTCTGGCTGGCCGCCGGATCCCCCGAGGGTCTCCGCGATCGCCCACGGCTTCCAGTACCTGACCGAGGAACGGCAGGACGAGATCGATCCCATCCTGCAGATGCTGCACGACAACCTCGAGGCGCTGCGCCTGCCGCTCAGGACCATGGAGGACGAATGGGGGCCGGGACAGTGCGAATTCACGTTCGACCCGGTGCGCGGTCTCGCGGCCGCTGACGACATGCTCCTGTTCCGCACCGCGACCAAGCAGCTGTGCCGCCGGCATGGCTATCACGCGACGTTCATGACGCGGCCGGCGCTGCCGAATTTCTTCTCCAGCGGCTGGCACCTGCACCAGTCCCTGTGCGATCGCGACACCGGCGAGAACCTGTTCGCGAACATGAGCGGCTCGGACGAGGTGCTGTCGCCGCTCGGCCGGCACTTCGTCGGGGGCATCCTCGCGAACGCGGCGGCGGGCTGCGTCTTCTCGACGCCGACGATCAACGGCTACAAGCGTTATCGCCCGAACTCCTTCGCGCCCGATCGCATCACCTGGGCGCGCGAGAATCGGGCGGCGATGATCCGGGTGCTCGGCGGCCCGGGCGATCGCGCCTCGCACATCGAAAACCGCGCCGGGGAGCCGTGCGCGAACCCCTACCTTTACATGGCTTCGCAGCTTGCAGCCGGCCTCGCCGGCATCGACCACCGCCTCGAGCCCGGCCCGCTCGAACTTTCGCCCTACGACTGCGACAAGCCGAAACTGCCGCGCAGCCTGATGGAGGCGACCGCGCTGCTGCGCGACAACACGGTGTATCGCGCGGCCCTCGGCGACGCGTTCGTCGACTACCTCCTCGCGATCAAGCAGAACGAGATCGACCGCTTCCTGCAGCACGTGACGGACTGGGAGCATCGCGAATACTTCGAGGTCTACTGAAAGGGGACGGCATGAGTGACTGGCGCGGCAAACTCGGCGGCATGTCGCCGCAGGAGATGAACGATTTCCTGCAGGGGCCGTGGCTCGCGCGGCTGGCCTGCCTGAAGCCCGACGGCTGGCCCTACGTGGTGCCCGTCTGGTACCACTGGGACGGCAGCGCGTTCTGGGTGGTCGGGCGCGAGCGTTCGGAATGGTGCCATTTCATGGCGCTCGACCCGCGCGTGTCCCTGGTGGTCGACGAACCTGTCGCCCCGATTCGCAAGGTCATCTGCGAAGGCACGGCGGTGGTCGTCGAGGCCGCGGTCGGGCCGTACCTGATGAACGGCGAGAAGTCGCAGTGGAACCTTATCGGCGAGCGGCACACCGGGCCGCGCTACCTCGGGGAAAAGGCGCAGGAGTATCGCGGCGACGTCAACGTCGAGCCGTGCTGGACCTTCAAGATTGTCCCGAAGAAGCTGGTCACCTGGCAGGGCTTCGGATGGGCGAAGCGCTACCGGCATCCTGAACTCTATCCGCCGGCAGCCGCGGAGGTCGGCAGCGGGGCATGAGCCTGCTGCGCGCCCACGAGCCTCCGGCCGTCAGCATCGAGCGCGCGCAGGCGCGCTCGCCGTTCTTCCTGACCTGCGACCATGCGAGCAACCGCTTCCCCGCGGCGCTGGGGGATCTCGGCGTGTCGGTGGCCGACCGGGCACGGCATGTCGCCTGGGACATAGGGGCCCTGGCGGTGGCGCGCGGTCTGTCAGCGATGCTCGACGCGACACTCGTCGCGAGCGGCTACTCGCGCCTCGTCATGGACATGAACCGGCCACTGCACCGCGCGGACTCGATTCCGCTGCACAGCGAAACGACCGCGGTGCCGGGCAACGAGAGGCTGTCGGACGCACAGCGCGCCGCGCGCCGCGCAGCCCTCTTCGAACCCTACCACGGCAGCATCGCGCGCCTGCTGGACGAACGCCGCGCGCGTGGCCAGGCCAGCCTGCTCGTGGCCGTGCACAGCTTCACCCCGGTCTACCTCGGCGTCGCCAGGCCCTGGGAAGTCGCGCTGCTGTCGAACCGCGATCGGCGGGTGGCCGATTTCCTGATGCAGGCCCTGCGCGACGAGCACGGACTCGAGGTCGGCGACAACATCCCGTATCGCCTGACCGACGAGGGTGACTATGGCGTACCGGTGCACGGCGAACAGCGGGGGCTGCCCCACGTGCTGATCGAACTGCGGCAGGACGAGGTGGCGAGCGCCGCCGGGCAGGCCGCCTGGGTGCGACGCCTTGCGCCGCTCCTGCGCGCGGCGTGGGCGGCGTTCGAAAGGCGGCCGTCGCAGACCTGAGGGCGCGTCCCGACGGGCCGGCATTGCGTTGGATCAAGACGGCGCCGCCGCGCTTGCCTAGGCTTGAACTGATGAGGCCGCGGGCCGTCTGTCGATTCCAGTTCCGTCCGGAGGTGAAAATGCTGACCAATGTTGCCGTCCTGTACTCGGGCAGCGAAGCCGAGCGACCTGCGCTGGCCTTTGCGGCCGCGGTTGCCGAGGGGCTCGACGCCTCGGTGGCCTGTCGCTACGCGTGCGACACCCTGAGCATGCTCGACGCGGATCAACGCGCGGAATACCGCGCGCTGATCGAGGTGCAGGGCATCGAGTCCGCGCAGGTCTACCTGCGCAAGGCCTATGCCGCGCAACGTGACGCGCACGCGGCCGCCACGTCCACCGCCTTCCACCAGTTGGCGGAGTCCCGGCACCTGGTCTGGGGCGAGGCGCTGGATCTGCTCGACGATCCGCGCCCGCCGCTCGCGGCACTGGGCTACATGCACGACATGGTCATCAGCGCCTACGGACTCTCGGAGCCCGTGCTGCAGCACGCCATCGAACAGGTCCTGGTCGCTTCAGGTTCGCCCCTTGCGCTGATCGGCCATGCGCCGCGCGTCGACGATCTCTCGCAGATGGCGATGGTGTTCGCGTGGAAGCCGTCGTCCTCCGCCAAGCACGCGTTGCGCTACGCGCTGCCGCTGTTCAGGAAGGCGCGCCAGGTTTACCTGGTCGCGATCGAGGAGGACGGTGAACCGGCGGCGGTGCCGTCCGTGCAGGACATGGCGGATTACCTGATGAACGTGCACAGCGTCGCGACCTCGCCGATGCTGCTGCGGGCCGCGGACGACCCGGCGCTGCAACTCGCCGACCTGTATCGCGAGGTCGGTGCCGACCTGTTGGTGATGGGCGCCTATTCGCACTCGCGCCTGCAGCGTCTCTTTTTCGGTGGCTTCACCCGGCATTTCCTGAAGAAGCGGGACTGCAACCTGCTGCTGGCGCACTGAGGGAGCGCCCGGTCAGCCGCCAGGGCTTCGCCGCGCGCAAGCGCCCGGCGCGGGGGGGCGACCCCGCTGCCGGGCAGTGCTCAGCGGTAAAGCGCGGTCAGCGCGATTGCGATCACCGCGCCCAGGCTCAGGTGCAAGCGCAGGCGCATGAACCAGGCCGGCAGTTGGTGCAGGGCGGCCGTGCGGTAATCGTGGATGAAGGCGATGGCGAAGCCGATGGCCAGGAACCACAGCGAGAACGTGGTCGGGAGCAGCAGTGCCGCCCACGCGCCCAGCGCCGGCAGCATGCTGTACATCAGTTCACGGCTGCCCTGGGTGCCGGCGATGGCCGGGTTGTTGACCGTCAGGCCCCAGGTGATGCCGCCGAGGAAGGACAGGATCACCGCCCCGTAGGTGGCGACGCCGAGCGAGGCGTGCGCGGCGAGGCTGTCTTCGCCGGAGGGGCCGAGTACCGCCGCCAGCATCTGGCCGAGAAAGGGCAGCAGTCCCAGGTAGCCCAGCCAGCGGGCGGTGGCGGGCACTTCGTTCATGGAGCGGCGATAGGCATCGGACATGGTGAGCGGCTGGAAATGCGCGGGCGATTCCGCCAGCGAAGCATAGCCCGGCGTGGCGCCGGGCGCCTGCGCCAGGTCAAGGCGCAAGACCGCGAGGCGTGCCCGCGTTTCACAGCGAGCTGAATTTGCGCAGTTGCCTGTCGTGGAACCGGCGCATCGTCAGCTGCGCGAGGATCGCGCCGATGCCGCAGAGCGCCATGTCGGACTGCGTGTCCCAGGGATCGCCCTGGGTGCCGAGGAACGCGGCCGCGCCCTGCTCGGACCAGACCGCGACGGCCCATTCGATCATCTCGTAGGTCGCGCTCAGCGCGAGACACACGCACAGCACCAGGAAGAACAGCCAGCCGCGGCGGTTCAGCACGCGCCGTCGAATCAGCACTTCGCGCGCGATGAGGGCTGGCACGAAACCCTGCATCAGGTGGCCGAGGCGGTCGTAGTGATTGCGCTCGAAGCCGAACAGCGGCTTGATCGCATCGAACAGCGGTACTTCGGCATAGGTGTAATGGCCGCCCACCATCAGCACCACGCAGTGCGCGAGAATGAAGGCGTAGACGAGAGTCGTCAGCGGGAAGCTGCGCCGCGTGGCCCACAGCACGAAGAGGCCGAGCACGGCCGGCGCCACTTCGAGCGCCCAGGTCGGATAGTCCTTCGGGTTGATGCCGGACCAGACGAGCACCGTGAAAAAGACAATCAACCAGAGCTTGGCCACGTGGTGCTCCCGGGGCTTGCAGGCCTGTTTTTCGAGTGCGCGCATGATGCACGGCGGCGCCCGCCGCCGTCCACCGGGTCCCGTGCCGGCCACGCGCGCGGCCGGCGGTGTTCACGCTATAGTGCTCGCAGTCGTCAAGGCGGAAGGCCGCAATGCAGTTCACGAAATTCAAGACGCCCAGGACGGACCGCTACTACGAGGACTACGAAGTGGGCGCGACCTACGAACTCGGCAGTTACGCGCTCAGCGAGGCCGAGATCGTGGACTTCGCATCGCGGTTCGACCCGCAACCCTTCCACCTCGACCGCGAGGCAGCGGCGAAGTCGCCGTACGGCGGCATCATCGCGAGCGGCTGGCACAGCGCCTGCGCGATGATGCGCCTGATGGTCGATCACTTCATCTCCGCGAACGCCGGCCTCGGCTCGCCCGGTCTCGACGAGATCCGCTGGTTGAAGCCGACGCGCCCGGACGCCGTGTTGACGGTCCGGGTCACCGTGCGCGACAAGCGCCGCTCGCGCTCGAAACCTGACCGCGGGATCTTCTTCCACGAGGTCCAAGTGGTGGACGCCGGCGGCGACACGGTGATGACGGTCAAGGGGGCGGGCATGGTCCGCTGTCGCGCGTCCGCGCCGCCCGCCGCCGACTGAGAGAAAGACCGCGGGCACGAGCCCGCATGCCTGTAGCGGTGCGCCCGCGCGCACCAGGGGAGGACTGGATGACGCCGAACTGCTGGGGAGATGCCGGACACTACGACTTCAACGCGATCGTCGACGCGCTGAACCGCTACCTGCGCCTGAAGACGGTGCCGGTCGGCCTGAAGCGCTTTCGCACGGTCGACGAAATGAGCGCGATACCGCGCATCCGGCGCCCGCCGGCCGGCGAGAAGTTCGCCTTCGATCAGATCGTCGGCCAGTCGCGCTGGCTGGGCTGGACGCTGGGGGTGACGATGGACAACCTGATGGGCGCGCAGTGCGGCGCGGTCGTCGGCCTCGCCCCGCGCGACGCGGAATGGCTCAAGGGTGAGCCGATGAAGGGCGTGTGGTACGGCACGCTCGAGGACAGCGCGGCGCACCAGCAGGCGATGTCCTGCGCCAGCCACGGCGACTATCACGCGATCGCCGTCTCGCCGCTGACCGCGGGGCGCATCGACAATCCCGACATCTGCCTCGTCTACGGCACGCCGGGCCAGATGATCACCTTCGTCAACGGACTGCAGTACCGCAACTACCGGAAATACTCGTTCACCTGCGTCGGGGAGAGCGCCTGCGCCGATTCCTGGGGCAATGCCCTGAAAACCGGCGAGCCGTCGCTGTCCGTACCGTGCTACGCGGAGCGCAAGTTCGGCGGCGTGCTCGACGAGGAAATGCTGATGGCGATACCGCCGAGCTACCTGCCGCAGGTCGTCGAGGGATTGAAGAGCCTGAGCGAGAACGGCCTCCGCTACCCGATTCCCAACCACGGCATCCAGAAGTCGCCGCTGGACAGCATCGAGGCGAGCTACGGCAGCCGGAAAATCTGAGGAACACGCACATGATTTCCAGCGCAGCGCAGGACCAGGGTTTCGATCTCGAGCGGCTGGGACGCGTCGGCGCACGCCTGCACGCCGACATCGCGGCCGGCCGCTACGACGGCGCGCAACTGAAAGTGTCCCGCCATGGCCGGCTCGTGCTGGATGCCGTGCACGGCTACGCGGATCGCGCAGCCGCGCGGGCGATGCGCGGCGACGAGGCCTTTGTGTCGTTCTCGATCGGCAAGCAGTTCACGAACGTGCTGGTGCTGAACCGCATCGAGCGCGGCGACCTGCACCTGGCGCAGCAGGTCGGCGAGATCATTCCCGCCTTCCGCACGCGCGGCCTGCGCGAAATCACGCTGTTCCACCTGCTGACCCACACCAGCGGGCTGATGTCGGCGATTCCGGCCGTGCCCCTCGAGATCATGACGAGCATCGAGAAACTGACCGAATGGCTCGGCACCCAGCGACCCGAGTCGCTGCCGGGGGAGCGGGTCAATTATTCGATCATCGCGGCGCACGCCGTGCTGGGCGAACTGGTGCGGCGCGTGGATGCGCGCGGCCGCTCCTTCGGCCGCATCATCACCGAGGATCTCTTCGAACCCCTCGGAATGCGCGAGACCAGCCTGGGGCCTCGCGCCGATCTCGTCGCGAAGCTGTGTCCGGTCGTCGCGCGCTACGAGGAGCCCGGCATGTTCTACCCGGCGGAGGTCGCGGGCGTCGGGCAGGTCGTGCTGATGGAAGGCGCCGAGGTGCCCGCGGGCGGTTTCCTCACGACCAGCGCCGATCTGCATCGCTTCGCGACGATGCTCGCGAACGGGGGTGAACTCGACGGTGTGCGCGTGCTGTCGCCGCACACGCTGCGCTACTGCGCGCGCAACCACACCGGCGAGCGCCGCAACGTCCTGTTCGACTACGCCCGCGACACGCGCGCCTGGGCGCCCTGGCCCGCGAACATCGGCATCGGCTTCTTCGTGCGCGGCGAGGGCGTCCAGCCCGGACCGCTAAGCAATTTCTCGAGCCCCGGCACCTTCTGCGGCTGGGGCGCCGGTTCGACCTGCTTCTGGGTCGACCCGGTCAGCGGGCTGGCGTTTTCGTTCCTGTCGACGGGACTGATGGAGGAAACCTGGCATTGCGAGCGCCTGCAGCGTCTCGCCGATCTCGTGGTGACCTCGCTCGTCGACTGATCCGGGCTCAGGCCCGCTCGCGCGCAGCCTCGGCGTGGAAATCGCCGCCGCCGAGGCTGTCGAGCATGTGACCGTAGAACGACGCGAAGTCCGCCCGGATCGCTGCCACCGGCACGTCGGCGAATTCCCCGCGGTAGCGCAGGTATTCCATGTGCTGGCGGCCGGCGCGATCGTAGGCGTGGTAGAGGGAGTCCTCGCGCCCGTCGAACTCGAGCGGGTGCAGGCCGAACCTCTCGCACAGCTCCACGTTGAAGGCCGGGGTTGCCTTGACCCAGCGCCCGTCGAGCTCGAGCGCGGTGTAGCCGTGCCAGCGGAACTCGTCGGTCTGCATCAGTTCGCGCAGCCGCGCGGTCGAGAGGTGATTCCTGACATCCGCGTAACCGAGCCTCGCCGGCACCCCTATCGCGCGGCAGCAGGCGGCCAGCAGCGCCGCCTTCGTCACGCACCAGCCGCGGCCGGTCGCGAGCGCGTGGCTCGCCGACAGGCCCGCGGTGGAGAGATCGATCGCGTACGGGTCGTAGCGCACGCGGTCGCGCACCGCGTAGTAAAGCGCGACCGCTCGCTCCCGCGCACTGGCGGCAGGCACGTCATGCGCGTCCACGAAAGCCCGTACCAGCGGATGTTCGTAATCGACGGTTGGCGTGGGCGCCAGCCAGCGTGCGGGGTCGTCGGCGATCATCATGAGGCTTGCTCCAGTTCCAGTTCGATCACGGCGCGGTGATGGTAGCGGCCGGCGAGCCGCGAGAGCCAGTCGAGCAGCCGCATCTGCCAG
>Ga0255182_1001677_pt1 | contig 11084 bp, 10 predicted proteins | sample Atl_UVDOM_RepA_8_FD_188420 | JGI IMG/M metagenome (GOLD analysis project Ga0255182, IMG submission 188420) | Freshwater microbial communities from Altamaha River, Georgia, United States - Atl_UVDOM_RepA_8d | ecosystem: Environmental > Aquatic > Freshwater > River | place: USA: Georgia... | reverse complement strand
CAGGAGCTGGCTTGGCTGCAGTCCGCATGAAAACCGCCGGCTCCAGCGCCGTGCTGGCCCTGCTGCTTTTGGGCGCAGGCACTGCCGCCCAGGGCTCACCCAAGGCGGCGGTCGAGAGGTGCATTGACGGGGCCGCGCGGCAGCACCGCATTCACCCGGCCGTGCTGCGCGCGGTGCTGAATGTGGAGTCCCGCCTGAATCCCTCGGCGCGCAACCACAACGCCAACGGCACGGTCGACCTGGGCGTGGGCCAGATCAACTCGGTCCACCTGCCCGAACTCTCGCGCATGGGCATCAGCGAAGCCCATCTGCTCGAACCCTGTGTGGGCACCTATGTGGCCGCCTGGCATCTGGGGCGGCAGCTTCGCCGGCACGGCGAGAACTGGTGGGGGGTGGGCAGCTACCACTCGCTCACCCCGCAGCACAACCGCCGCTACCAGGTGCTGGTCTACAACGAGATGGTGCGCGCCGGCGCCCTGCCCGGTCCGGTCAAACCGGTCCCTGCACGCAAGCCCTGAGCCCGGGGCTTCTGCGTGACGATGGCGGTGAAGGTCATGGACACATGACTAGCCGCGAGGATGATGCTGCGCATGAAGGGCTCGTAGACGCTCACGCGCCACATGCGTGTAGATGGTGGTCGTGGCGATATCGGCATGCCCGAGCAAGAGTTGCACCGCCCGCAGGTCGGCCCCGTGGTTGAGCAGGTGCGTGGCAAAGGCGTGACGCAAGGTGTGGGGTGACAGCGGCGTGCTAATGCCTGCCTGCAGGGCATAGCGCTTGACCAGGTTCCAGAACATCACCCGCGACATGCCGGTGCCGGGCTTGGGACCGGCTGCCGTGACGAACAGGGCTTCGCTCTGGCGCGACCCCAGCAGCACCGGACGTGACTCACGCAGGTAGCGCGCCAGCCAGTCGGCGGCCTCCTGGCCAAAGGGCACCAGCCGCTCCTTGCGGCCCTTGCCCAGGATGCGCAGCACGCCGTCGGTCAGGGACACATGCACCGTGTGCAGTTGCACCAGCTCGCTTACACGCAGGCCGCTGGCATACATCAGCTCCAGCATGGCACGGTCGCGCAGGCCCAGGGGGTCATGGACATCGGGCGCGCGCAGCAAGGCATCGACCTGGTGTTCGCTCAGGGTCTTGGGCAGACGCGCTGGCGTGCGGGCCGCCAGCAGGCGCAGTGTCGGATCGACATCAATGCGCCGCTCGCGCAGGGCCCAATGAAAAAACCGCCTGAACACGGTCAGGCGGCGGTTGGCCGAAGTGGCCCGGGTCTGGGCATGGCGCTCGGCAAAATAGGCTTGCAGGTCGTGCTCGCGGGCCGCTTCCAGGCTCAGGCCCTGGCTTTGCTGCAGCCATTGCGCAAACTGGCGCAGATCGCGTCGGTAGGCGGCCAGGGTGTTGGCCGCCAGCCCGTCTTCAAGCCAGAGGGCATCGACAAAGGCATCGATGACCGCCGGGCTGTCCAGGTGCATCAGTCCAGCTTGAGTTTCTGCTGGTCCACCACCTTCTTGTAGACCTCGAACTCGGCCTTGATCTGGGCGGCAAACTGCTCGGGCGTGTTGGCGACGACCAGCGAGCCGGTGTCTTCAATGCGCTTGCGCACGGCCGGATCTTCCAGCGCCTTCTTCACGCCGGCGCTGACCTTGTCGACCACGTCCTTGGGCAGGTTCTTGGGCCCGAGGATGCCGTAGTAGGCCATGCGGTTGACCGGCTCCAGCCCCACTTCCTTGAAGGTCGGCACATTGGGCAACACCGCCAGGCGCTGCGGTGCAGCCACCACGATGGGCACCAGGCGACCGGACTGGATGAAGGGCAGCGCCGAAGGCAGGTTGTCAAAGATGATGGGCACCTGGCCTGCGACCGTGTCGTTGAGGGCCGGGCCCGCACCCCGGTAGGGAATGTGGGTGATGAAGGTGTTGGTCAGACTCTTGAAGAGTTCGGTCTGCAAATGCCCGATGCCGCCAGTGCCCGAGGAGGCATAGGAGTAGCGGCCCGGGTTGCGCTTGACTTCCTCCAGAAAGGCCTTGAAGTCCTTGGCCGGGAAGCTCGGGTGCACCGCGATCACATTGGGCGTGGCCGCAATGTTGATCACAGGCGTGAAGTCCACCGTCGGGTTGTAGGGAATGCGCGGGTTGATGGCCGGGTTGGCGGCCGTGGTCGAGACCGTGGCCATGCCGAGGTTGTAACCGTCGGGTGCGGCGCGTACGGTTTCGGTGGCGCCAACCACGCCGCCGCCGCCGGCCTTGTTGACCACGATCACGCTCTGGCCCAGGGCCTTGCCCAGCGGCTCGGAGATGACACGAGCGACGATGTCGGTGGTGCCGCCGGGGGCAAACGGGACCTGCAAGGTGATCGGCTTGTTCGGGTAGGCCTGCGCCCAGGCCGTGCCACACGACAGGGCCACAGCCGATACGGCCGAGGCGGCCATCCATTGACGACGTTTCATTTTCAACTCCTGCTATTCAAAAGGACCTTCGATCATAAGCACTGCGTGAACCCTCAAAGCTACGGAGATTCCCGCAAGCTCGAGGCGCCTGGGTGACTCTGTGGGCACCCCTGCGGCTTGGCCGCTGGGTATGCTAGCCGCGTGAACGCTGCCCAACTGCTTTTCCCGGACTTTTCCCTCATCCTGTGCGGCTATCTGGTGTGCCGCTACACCCGACTGGACCGCAGCGTGTGGACCCCGGTCGAGTCCCTGGTGTATTTCTTCCTGTTCCCGGTGCTGCTGTTTCACTCGATCGTGAAAAGCCCGCTGGACCTGCTGGCCACCTCCAGCCTGATCGGCGCCGGCCTGAGCCTGGGGCTGTGCGCCATCGGCCTTGCCTACAGCCTGCCCTGGTGGCCCCTGATCGGGCGGCTGATCGACCGGCGCGACCACGCGGCCAGTGCGCAGGTGGCCTTTCGCTTCAACTCCTTCATTGCCCTGGCGCTGGCCGAACGCCTGGCAGGGCCCCAGGGCCTGTTGCTGATCGCGGTGCTGATCGGCGTCTGCGTGCCCCTTTTCAACGTCGGTGCGGTCTGGCCCATGGCGCGCCAGGGCCAAGGCGGCTTTGTGCGCGAGCTGCTGCGCAACCCGCTCATCATCGCCACCGCCACCGGACTGCTGGCCAATCTGCTGGGCTTTCGCATGCCGGCATGGATCGAGCCAGCCGTCACCCGCATCGGCAACGCCTCGCTGGCCCTGGGGCTGCTGGCCGCCGGTGCCGGCATGCAGCTGGGCAGCCTGCGCGGCGGCCTGACACTGGGCGCTGCGGTGCTCGGCATCAAGCACCTGGCGCTGCCCCTGCTGGCGGCGCTGCTCGCACGCCTGTGGTCACTCGATGCGGCGCAGACCCTGATCCTGATGGCCTTCAGTGCCCTGCCCACGGCCTCCAGCGCCTATGTGCTGGCCGCCCGCATGGGCTACAACGGACCCTATGTGGCGGCTCTGGTCACCCTCTCGACCCTGCTGGGCATGCTCAGCCTGCCGCTGGCATTGACGGTGCTGCACTGAGGCTGGCCGCGGCATCGGTCTTGGCCTTGCCGGCCAGCACCAGCAGGTCAAGGAAAGCCTGAGCCGCCGGTGAGAGACTGCGACCGGCACGGCGCACCACCCCCAACATGCGCGTGATCGGCGGATCGGCCAGTCGCACCCCCACCACCGCATGCGGATCCGCGGGCAAGGTCAGCTCCGGCACCACCGCCACCACCAGACCGCTTTGCACCAGGTCAATCAGGGTCGAGACATGGCGCACCTCGCAGGCAGGCCGTGGCCTTCGCCCTGCCATGGCCAACGCCTGGTCGATCAGCACACGGTTGCGGCTGGCATGCGAGACCAGTCCGTACGGGAAGTCCGCCAGCGCCTCCCAGTGCACCACCGGCTCGGCCGCCAGCGGGTGCCCTGCCGGACAGGCCAGCACGAAGGACTCCTGCAGCAGGCTCGTGAACTCCAGGTCCTGGTCGTGCATGCCGATGTAATTGATCGCAAAGTCCGCTTCGCCACTCTTGACACTGTCGAGCACTTCGTCGGCCCCCTCTTCGACGATCCGCACCATCACCTGCGGATACCGGTCGCGAAAGTCCCGGATCACCTCGGGCAAAAAATGATGGACTGCGGAAAACACACAGCCCACCGAGACATCCCCCGCCTGCAGCTCCGCGGCTTCGTGCAGGTGATGCACCGAGCGTTCAAGCTCGCCGAGCAACTGGCGCATCTCCGCATGAAAGCGCCGCCCCAGCCGCGTCAACTCCACACTGCGCGTGGTGCGGTCGAGCAGGCGCACCGCCAGCAAGGACTCCAGGTGGCTGATGCGCCGCGACAAGGCCGGTTGCGTGAGGTGCAATTCGCGCGCTGCAGCGGCAAAGCTCTGCAATTCACCGACGGTGACAAAGGCCCGCAGATCGGCCAGCGAAGGTTGGAGGGACATGGCGATTCATTACCTGGTGGCATTAATTCTTGATAAAGATGCAATTTACAGCAAGAACAAGCCATGACAGCATGTCGTCCCTTGGTATTCAGACCCCGACTCCAGGAGACACACCATGCAAAGACGACACATCCTGCAAGCAGGCGCCGCCAGCCTGCTGGCCCCCACGCTGGCCTCGGCCCAGTCTTACCCGGCCAAACCCATCCGCTACATCGTCCCGGTGTCGGCAGGCGGCGGCTCGGACATGATCGGCCGCGTGGTGACCGAGCGCTGGGGCAAGGCCCTGGGCCAGAACTTCGTGGTTGAAAACATCAGCGGCGGGGGCGGCGTGGTCGCCTGCCAGACCACCCAGCGCGCCAACCCCGATGGCTATGTGCTGATGCAGGCCTATGTGGCCACCCACGGCACCACTCCCGCCACCCGCCGGGTCAGCTATGACGCGGTACGCGACTTCACACCGGTGGGCATGATCGGGGCCACCCCCAATGTGCTGGTCGTCAACAGCAATCTGCCCGTCCGCAACCTGGCCGAATTCATCGACTACATCAAGCGCAACCCCGGCCGCATCAACTACGGCTCGGCCGGCCAGGGCTCGCTGACGCACCTGACCATGGAACTGCTCAAGCAGCAGGCCGGTCTGTTCATCCTGCACATTCCCTACCGGGGCATTGCGCCGGCCATCAACGACCTGATCGCCGGCCAGACCCAGGCCTTGTTCCCCGGACTGGCGGCGGCCATGCCGCACCTGCGTTCAGGGCGGCTCAAGGCACTGGCCGTGACCGGCACCAAGCGCAGTGCGCTGATCAAGGATGTGCCTACCCTGGACGAATCGGGCTTCAAGGGCTTTGATGCCATGCAGTGGTACGGCGTGGCCGGCCCGGCCGGCATGCCGCAGCCGGTGGTACGCCAGCTCAACGAAGCCCTGGCAGGCGTGCTGCGCGCCCCTGACCTGGCCGAAAAACTCTCGGCCGAAGCGGTCACACCCTGGGTGATGTCGCCTGACGAGTTCGGCCAGTACATCCGTGCCGACATCTCTCGATGGACGACGCTGGCCAAGGCCCGCAACATCCAGCTCGACGAATAAACCTCTCACACTCACAAAGGAAGTTCCCCTCCATGGCACGCAATACCGTCGTGACAGCCGACACCCAGGCCCCGGCCATCACGCAAATCCTGGCCGACTTCGTGGCCAGGCATCTGACCCGCGGCTGGACAGACGCGATCGAACACGAAGCACACCGCACCTTCTACAACTGGCTGGGCTGCGCCATTGGCGCCGCCCGTCATGAGGCCGTGGAAGCCGCCGTGGCCGCCTGTCAATTGCTGGAACCGGCAGCACAGGCCACCCTGACCGGTCGTCGCGAAAAACTGGACATGGGCTCGGCCGCCCTGGTCAACGGCATCAGCTCCCACACCTTCGACTTTGACGATACCCACCTCAAGACGATCATCCATCCGGCCGGACCCGTGGCCTCGGCCGTGCTGGCCCTGGCTGAACACCGGGGCCTGAGCGGCCGCGAAGTAATCGACGCCCTGGTGCTGGGCATCGATGTGGCCTGTCGCGTGGGCAACACCATGTACCCTGACCACTACGACCGGGGCTGGCACATCACCGGCTCGACCGGCATGCTCGGCGCCGCTGCGGCCTGTGCCCGTCTGATGCGCCTGGATGCCCAACAGACGGCCATGGCCCTGGGCATAGCCGCCTCGCAGCCGGTGGGCTTGCGCGAACAGTTCGGCACCATGACCAAGCCCTTCCATCCGGGGGGCGCTGCACGCGCCGGCCTCATGGCCGCGCTGCTGGCGAGCAAGGGCTTTACCGCCAGCCCCCGTGCACTGGAGGCCCCGCGGGGTTTTGTCCAGGTGGTCTCGGACAAGCGGGCCTGGCACGAGGTGACCGACGAGCTGGGGACCCGCTTCGAGATCGGCTTCAACACCTACAAGCCTTTTGCCTGCGGCATCGTGATCCACCCCAGCATCGATGCCTGCGTGCAGCTGCGCGAGAAAGGCCTGCACCCCGAACAAATCGAGCGCATCGAATTGCGGGTGCATTCCCTGGTGCTGGAACTCACGGGCAAAAAGGAGCCGCAGGACGGCCTGCAGGGCAAGTTCAGCGTCTACCACGGCTGTGCTGCCGGCCTGATCTACGGCCGCGCCGGTGAGGAAGAGTTTTCTGACGAAGTCGTGCGGGACCCGCTGGTGGTCGCAACACGCCGCAAGGTCCAGGCGGTGGTGGACGACACCATCGACGAAGCGGCTGTGCGCGTGAGCGCCTGGCTGACCAGCGGCGAGCGGGTGGACGTGGCCGTCGACCATGCGGTGGGATCGCTGCAGAACCCTCTGAGCGATGCGCGGCTGGAAGACAAATTCAACGACCTGGTCGTGCCAGTGCTGGGGGCTGACCGCGCACGCGCGATCACCCGGACCTGCTGGGAACTGGCCCAGTTGCAGGACATTCGCCAGCTCACGGCACTCTGCCAGGGCTGAGGCGCTGCGGCCAAGACCTTGCCGGCTTCAAGTCAGCGGGTCTGGCCCCGAGGAGCCTGCGCCAGCGACCACTGCAGCTGTTCCCGCACCACCTCGCTGGGGTGGTGCAGCCAGGCCTGCAGCGCCTGCCGCAGGGCCTGGGCCTCTGGCGCCGTGAGGTCCGGATGGGCCAGGGCATTGCCGGCGGCCAGGGCCAGGTTGCGCAGCCAGCGTGCATGCCCGATGCGGCGAATCGCTGTGCCTTCGGTGCGGCGCAAAAACGTGGCCTCGTCCCAGCCCAGCAGCCGGACCAGGCCCTCGCCCTGAAGTGCCTCCCGGGGCAACCAGTCGGGCAGCGGGCTGGTTTGGGCGTACTTGTTCCAGGGGCAGACCAGCTGGCATTCGTCGCAGCCGTAAATGCGGTTGCCGAACAGGGGTCGCAAGGCCTCGGGCACCGGCCCCTCGTGTTCGATCGTGAGGTAGGAGATGCATCGACGCGCATCGAGCTGGTAAGGCGCCACGATGGCCGCGGTCGGACAACCGTCCAGGCAGGCCCGGCACTGGCCGCAATGCGCGCTTTGGGGGTTGGTCGGTGGCAAGGGCAGATCGGTGAACAGCTCGCCCAGAAAGAACATTGAACCCGCCTCGCGGTGGAGCACCAGGGTGTGCTTGCCCCGCCAGCCCAGGCCTGCGCGCACGGCCAGCGCGGCCTCCATGACCGGCGCCGAATCGGTGAAGACCCGGTGCCCGAAAGGACCGATTTCGTCGGCCATGCGGTCCTGCAGTTGCTGCAGGCGCTGACGCAGCACCTTGTGGTAGTCACGCCCCCGGGCGTAGAGGGATACCACCGCCTCGCCAGGCCGCAGGCTGCGGGCCTGCTCCTGTGCCAGCCAGTCGGCGGGGGCGGCAGCGGGCAGGTAATCCATGCGGGCGGTGACCACGCTCACCGTGCCGGGCACCAGCGCGGCCGGGCGTGCGCGCTTGAGGCCATGCGCCGCCATATAGTCCATGCTGCCGTGAAAACCGGCCGCCAGCCAGGCCTGCAATCCCGGCTCGGCGCCGGACAAATCGATGTCACTGACCCCAATTTGGGAAAATCCCAATTCCTGGGCCCAGCGCTGCATGCGGGCCCACAGTGCCAAAGGATCAAAGTCAGGATGCCGAGCCATCACACGCCGATTGTAGAAAAGCCCCCGCGCCCGCCTGAGCACGCTGCCGGCACCCCGCCGGTGCTGGAGATGCACTGGCCGGACGAAGCCGCCACCCAGGACTTTGCCCTGCAGCTCGCGCGTGGCCTGCAACAGTGGCCTGGCGGCACGGACGCCTGCATCGAACTGCACGGCGATCTGGGCGCTGGCAAGACCACCCTGGTGCGCCACCTGCTGCGCGCCGCCGGCGTGCAGGGTCGGATCAAAAGCCCGACCTATGCCGTCGTCGAACCGCACACCGCCGCGCACGAGGGGCTGCCTTGGCCGGTCTGGCACTTTGACTTCTACCGCTTCAACGACCCGCAGGAATGGGCCGATGCCGGCTTTCGTGACATCGTCGCCGGCCCCGGGCTCAAGCTGATGGAGTGGCCCGAAAAAGCCGCCGGACAGCTCCCGCCCGCCGATCTGGCCCTGACCCTGCAAGTCGAGGACGATGGGCAGCGCCGTGTCCGCATGCAGGCAGGCACTGAACGGGGCCGGACCTGGCTGGAGGCCCTGCGTGCGCACTGACCGTCGGCATTGGCTGCAACTGGGCCTGCTGGCCCTGACCCTGGGCCCGGCCGAACTCGTACGGGGCGCCACCATGGTGGCGGTGCGCCTGTGGCCAGCGGCCGATTACACCCGCGTCACGCTCGAATCCGACACCGCCCTGCGCACCCGCCAGACCTTTGTCGACACCCCACCCCGCCTGGCGGTCGACATCGAAGGCCTGAGCCTGAGCCCGGCCCTGCGCGAGCTGGTGGGCAAGGTGCAGGCCAGCGACCCCAACATCGCCGGCATCCGCGTGGGACAGTTCAGCCCGGGGGTGGTGCGGCTGGTGATCGACCTCAAGCGGCCCATCCAGCCCCAGGTGTTCAGCCTCGAACCGGTCGGGCAGTACCAGCACCGGCTGGTGCTGGACCTCTACGCCAGCGAGCCCCCCGACCCGCTGGCCCAGCTGATCGAGGAACTGGCCGGTGCACGTGCCGTGGCGAGCGCAGCGGTGTCCGGCCCCTCGTCCCCTGCCAGCGCACCCGCCTCCGCCCCGGCCTCAGCACCGGCGCTGCCACAGGCCGGGGCCGGCCCCGGCGCCCTGGCTGGCAGTGCGACCGGCGACCCGCTGGGCGAGCTGATCTCGCGCCAGGGTCTGGGCACCCTGCCCGCGCCTGCGGCGACAGCGCCCTCTGCCAGGCCTGCCGCGCCCATGACGCGCCGCGAGGAGGCCCCACCGACGGCCAGCGCCCAGATGTACCCGCCCGGACAAAAGCCGCCCGCCACAGCGCCATCGCCGCCCGTGCCCGCCCGTACCGACCGCCTGATCGTGGTGGCGCTGGACGCCGGCCATGGCGGCGAAGACCCCGGCGCCATCGGGCCCGGCGGCACCCGCGAAAAGGATGTGGTGCTGCAGATGGCCCGCCGGCTGCGCGACCGGCTCAACGCCAGCACTGTCAATGGCCAGCCGGTGCGCGCCTTCATGACCCGCAATGGCGACTATTTCGTGCCGCTGCAGGTGCGGGTGCAAAAAGCCCGCCGGGTGCAGGCCGACCTGTTCGTGAGCATCCATGCCGACGCCTTCTACACGCCCAAGGCCCGAGGCGCGAGCATCTATGCCCTGAGCGACGGTGCGGCCTCCAGCACGGCGGCCCGCTGGATCGCCCAAAAGGAAAACAGCGCCGACCAGATCGGCGGCGTTGCGCTCAACCACCATGACCGGCAAGTCCAGCGCGCCCTGCTGGACATGAGCACCACCGCCCAGATCCGCGACAGCCTGACCCTGGGCCATGCCATGCTGCGCGAAATGGGCCAGGTCGGCCGGCTGCACAAGCCCCGTGTCGAACAAGCCGGCTTTGCGGTGCTCAAGGCGCCCGACATTCCCAGCGTGCTGGTCGAAACCGCCTTCATCAGCAACCCCGAAGAAGAGCGCAAACTGCGCGACCCCGCCTACCAGGAAGCCCTGACCGAGGCGCTGTTGCGCGGCATCCTGCGGCACTTTGAACGCCATCCGCCGCAGCCGCGCAGCCGCACGCTTTGATGACTGCGCTGCGCGCATGATCTCGTCGCTTCGCATCATGATGGCGCTGCGCGCCGATGACCGAATGTTTCCCCGGTCATGGCACGCAGTGCCGTCATGAGTCGCGCAGCGACGAGATCATGCGCGCAGCGCAGTCATTGGCGCGCCCGCCAGGCGCCGAATAGGGCAATCAGGCCCGGCACCAGAATCAGCGCCCAGATGATCTTCGACAGGTTCGCCTGGACCCAGGGCAGGTTGCCAAACAGGTAGCCGGCCAGCAAGAGCCCGACGACCCAGATGAAGCCCCCGATGACGTTGTAGGCGGTGAACTTGCTGCGTGTCATGGCGGCCACGCCGGCCACAAAGGGCACAAAGGTGCGCACGAACGGCATGAAGCGCGCCAGGATGATGGTGATGCCGCCGTACTTTTCGTAGAAGGCATGCGCCTGGTCAAAGGCGGCGCGGTTAAAAAAGCGCGAGTTCTCCCACTGGAACACCTTGGGGCCAAAGTAGCGCCCGATGCTGTAGTTCATCTGATCGCCGGCAATGGCCGCGATCAGCAGCAGCACCATGGTCAGCGGCAGGCTCAGCAGTTCGGCGCCACACAGGGCGCCCACAATGAAGAGCAGCGAGTCACCGGGCAAAAACGGCATCACCACCACGCCGGTCTCGACAAAAATGATCAGGAACAGCAGCGCATACACCCACGCCCCATGCTGCGCCACAAACGCCTCCAGATAGCGGTCGACATGGAGGATGAAGTCGACCAGTTGCATCACGATGTCCATGGGCTGATTATCCCTGCGGCCACCCCCTAAAATGATCAGGTGACTGCCCCCAACACCCCTGCCCGCCGCCCGATCCGCGAACTCCCCGACGAACTCATCAGCCAGATTGCCGCTGGCGAGGTGGTCGAGCGCCCGGCGTCGGTCGTGCGCGAGCTGGTGGACAACGCGCTGGACGCCGGCGCGCAGAACATCACCCTGCGCCTGCTGGGCGGCGGCACCCGGC
>Ga0255182_1001674_pt1 | contig 11092 bp, 8 predicted proteins | sample Atl_UVDOM_RepA_8_FD_188420 | JGI IMG/M metagenome (GOLD analysis project Ga0255182, IMG submission 188420) | Freshwater microbial communities from Altamaha River, Georgia, United States - Atl_UVDOM_RepA_8d | ecosystem: Environmental > Aquatic > Freshwater > River | place: USA: Georgia | collected... | reverse complement strand
GGCGGCGTCGACTACTGGGGCATGGCCCGGGCGTCCATCAAGCTGTTGTCCACCCTGGGCTTCCAGAAGTCCCAAGGCGGCTCAACCATCACCATGCAGGTGGCGCGCAACGTCTACCTGACCACCGAAAAAACCTACACCCGCAAGATCTACGAGATCCTGCTGACCTACAAGCTCGAACACCTGCTGAGCAAGGACCAGATCCTGGAGATCTACATGAACCAGATCTTTCTGGGCAACCGGGCCTATGGCTTTGCCTCGGCCGCCGAGGCCTACTTCGGCAAGGCCCTGCAGGACGTGACGATTGCCGAGGCCGCCATGCTCGCCGGCCTGCCCAAGGCGCCCTCGGCGTACAACCCGATCAACAACCCCAAACGCGCGCGCGCACGTCAGCTCTACATCATCGAGCGCATGGAAGACAACGGCTACATCACTGCCGCGCAGGCCAAGGCCGCCAAGGCCGAGCCACTGCGCCTGCGCAGCGCCAGCGACCCCCGGCGCACCCATGCCGAGTTCCTGGCCGAAACCGTGCGCCAGATGGTATTTGCCCAATACGGCCCCGAGACCTACACCCGGGGCCTGAACGTCTACACCACTGTCCGCACAGCCGAGCAGCAGGCTGCCTACAAGGCCTTGCGCCAGGGCATCCTCGACTATGAACGCCGGCAGATCTACCGCGGCCCCGAAAAATTCATCGACCTGCCCAAGGAAGGGCAAAAGCTCGAAGAAGCGATTGACGATGTGCTCGAAGACCACCCCGACAACGGCGAGCTGATGGCTGCGGTGGTGCTCGAGGCCTCGCCTCGCAAGGTGGTGGTCATGCGCCAGAACAGCGAGCAGATCGAGATCACCGGCGAAGGCCTGCGCCCGGTGCAATCGGGTCTGGCCGAAAAAGCCCCGCCCGCCATCCGCCTGCGCCGTGGCGCCGTGGTGCGCGTGGCCAAGACCGCCAAGGGTGGCTTGGAAATCACGCAACTGCCCGAAGTCGAAGGCGCTTTTGTCGCCCTGCATCCGCAAACCGGCGCAGTGCGCGCCCTGGTCGGCGGCTTTGACTACGCCAAGAACAAGTTCAACCATGTCACGCAGGCCTGGCGCCAGCCAGGTTCGAGCTTCAAACCCTTCATCTATTCGGCCGCACTGGAGAAGGGTTTCTCGCCCTCGACCGTGGTCAACGATGCGCCGCTGTTTTTCGACGCCAGCGTGACCGGTGGTCAACCCTGGGAGCCCAAGAACTACGACGGCACCTTCGAGGGCCCGATGTCGCTGCGCCGTGCGCTGGCCAAGTCCAAGAACATGGTCTCGATCCGGGTGCTGCAATCGGTGGGAGCCCGCAATGCCCAGCAGTGGGTCACACGTTTCGGATTCGAGGAGTCACGCCACCCGGCCTACCTCACCATGGCGCTGGGCGCAGGTTCGGTCACCCCCATGCAGATGGCCACCGGCTATGCGGTGTTTGCCAATGGCGGCTACCTGGTGCCGCCACACCTGATCACGCGCATCACCGACTTCAAGGGCCGTACCCTGGTCGACAGCCCGGCGCCGGAACAACCCGATGAATCGCAACGGGTGATCCCGGCGCGCAACGCCTATGTGATGACCAGCCTGCTGCAGGAAGTCACCCGCAGCGGCACGGCGGCACGGGCCCAGGCCCTGCTGCGCCGGCCTGACCTGTATGGCAAGACCGGCACCACCAACGATTCGATGGATGCCTGGTTTGCCGGCTACCAACCGCAAGTCGCCGCCGTGGTCTGGATCGGTTATGACAACCCGCGCAAGCTCGGCGACCGCGAAACCGGCGGTGGCCTGAGCCTGCCGGTGTGGATCAGCTACATGGAAACCGCCCTGCGCAACCTGCCAGTCTCTGAACCCGCGGTACCCGATGGTGTGGTCATGAGTGGCGGCGACTGGACTTACCAGGAATACGCCGGAGGCGCTGGTGTCACCTCCCTGGGTACCGGGGCTGAACCCGCAGCCGGCAGCGTCCTGTCCCCCGCAGAGGAGCGCAACCGCATCCTCGACCTGTTCCGCAACTGAAGATGCGGTCCTGTGCAGGAGGCCAACCCGGTGTTGTGGGAGGGCGCCCCTGCGGCCGAAGGCTTTCGCGCGCAACGGCGCGCTCCTGCAGCAGGCCCCCTGCCGGGGGCCACTTCATCAGGCCGTGCTTCAGGTGCCGAAATGCAGCGCCTGGCCTGACTGCTCGCTCGCGTAACGCGAGAGGCTTTCCCAGAACTCGCCCTGGCCCTTGGTGTCCATCCAGCGGCCGGCGTCGAGCTTGTAATGGAAACCACCGCAGCGCGCGGCGAGCCAGACCTCCTGCAGCGGTTTTTGCAGGTTGATGACGATCTGGCTGCGGTTGCGAAACGTGAGCGTGATCATGCCCCCCACGCGCTGGTTGTCGATGTCGGCATCGGTCTCGTCGTTGATGCGGTCACAGGACGTCTCCACCAGTGCCAGCAGGCGTTCGGCAGCGTCCAGGTATTCGAGGTCGGTCATTACAATCGCCGGATGTTGAGGATTGCAAGAATTCTAGTCATCGGCCATGTCCTTGCCGCCTGTGCGGCGATGCTCGCCGGCTGCGGCCAGAAGGGCCCGCTGGTGTTGCCCAACACCCCCGAGTCGCAAGGCCGCGCCACATTGCCGCAAAGCCTCAACCCCTGGCACAAATCCCCTGCTGCCCCCGCAGCGCCCGCTGCAGGCGCCGCCTCCGAACCCGTCCGCTGAACATGACCTCCTCCACCCTGCCCGGCCAGCCCTTCATCGCCTACCGGGGCGAACACCTGCATGTCGAAGGCGTGCGCCTGATGGACCTGGCGCGCGAACACGGCACCCCGCTGTTCGTGTATTCCAAGGCGGCCATGCTCTCGTCACTGGCCGCCTACCAGCGCGGCTTTGCCGGGCGCAAGGCGCAGATTTGCTACGCCATGAAGGCGAATTCGAGCCTGGCGGTGCTGCAGGTGTTTGCCAATGCGGGCTGCGGTTTTGACATCGTCTCGGGCGGTGAACTCACCCGCGTGCTGGCCGCCGGTGGCGATCCGGCCAAAGTGATTTTCTCGGGTGTGGGCAAGACCCGCGCCGAGATGAAGCAGGCGCTGCAGGTCGGCATCGGCTGTTTCAACGTCGAAAGCACAGCCGAGCTCGATGTGCTCAGCGATGTGGCCGCCGGCATGGGCCTGCAGGCGCCGGTGAGCCTGCGCGTCAACCCCAATGTGGACGCCAAGACGCACCCCTACATCTCCACCGGCCTCAAGGGCAACAAGTTCGGCATCGCGCACGAAGAGGCGCTCAAGGCCTACCGCCACGCGGCCAGCCTGCCGGGCCTCAAGGTCGTGGGCATCGACTGCCATATCGGCTCGCAGATCACCGAGGTCACGCCCTACCTGGACGCGATGGACCGCGTGCTCGATTTGGTGGCCGAAATCGAGGCCGCCGGCATTCGCATTCACCACATTGATTTTGGGGGTGGTCTGGGCATCGACTACAACGGCGACACCCCCCCTGCGGCCGACGACCTGTGGCGCCAGTTGCTGGCCAGGCTGGACGCGCGCGGCTACGGCCAGCGCCAGCTGATGATCGAGCCGGGCCGCTCGCTGGTGGGCAATGCGGGCGTATGCCTGACCGAGGTGGTCTTCACCAAGCCCGGCGAGCAAAAGAACTTCTGCATCGTCGACGCGGCCATGAACGACCTGCCGCGCCCGGCGATGTACGAGGCTTTCCACCAGATCGTGCCGGTGTCCCCGCGTGCGGGCGAGGCGGTGATGTACGACGTGGTCGGCCCGGTGTGCGAGAGCGGCGACTGGCTGGGGCGCGATCGGCCGCTGGTGGTGCAGGCGGGCGATGTGCTGGCCGTGCTCTCAGCCGGCGCGTACTGCATGAGCATGGCCAGCAACTACAACACCCGTGGCCGGGCGGCCGAGGTGCTGGTCGATGGCGACCAGGCCCACCTGATCCGCCAGCGTGAGTCGGCATTTGACACGTTTGCGCTGGAGCAGCTGGTCGGTTGAGCGCGTGGGTTGATCAACCGATGGTTGGCAGAGGGCTGACCTCGCCCGCCTCATGAGTCGCTTCGCGCCAAAATCGTTGGTCGAGGCCAGCCCTCTCCCAACCTCAGTGCTGTTTTGATCGTCGCCAGATTCGCCAGCCCAGCAGTACGGCCAGGATCAGGCCGTAGACCCAGACCTCGTTGAAATCGTTCTTGCCCGCGCGCATCCACCAGAAATGCAGAATGGCGAGCAGCGCTACCACGTAGACGCTGCGGTGCAGGGTTTGCCAGCGGCGCGCGCCCATGCGGCGGATGGCGCCATTCCACGACGTGGCGGCCATCAGGGTCAGCAGGACCAGGGCCACACTGCCCACCAGCACAAAGGGGCGTTTGGGGATGTCGCGCACGATGTCGGCCCAGTCCAGGCCCATGTCGAACCAGGCATAGCACATCAGATGCAGACTGGCGTAGCCGAAGGTCAGCAGGCCCAGCAGGCGGCGAAAGCGGGCGAGTTCGGGCCAGCCCAGTTGGACCCGCAAGGGCGTGATGGCCAGGGTCAGGCACAAGCCGCGCAAGGTCCAGTCACCGGTGCTGCGGATCAGGGCCTCGGCGGGGTTGGGGCCGAGCTGGTCGGTGAAGGTTTGCCAGACCAGCCAGGTCAGGGGCAGCAGGCCCATCGCGAGCAGGGTCCACCAGGCACCCCGGTGCCGCAAGGCTGTCCTCATGCCTTGCATGCCATGCATGACCGCCGGTACCGGAATCGGCCCAAGGGGCGCACGGCCATCAGAAATATTTCTTGAGGTCCATGCCGGCGTAGAGCTGCCCGACTTGCGGCTCGTAGCCGTTGAACATCAGGGTCTTGCGCCTTTTGGCCAGCAGGCCGTCTTCGCCGATGCGGCGTTCGGTCGCCTGGCTCCAGCGCGGATGGTCGACATTGGGGTTCACGTTGGAATAGAAGCCGTATTCGCGTGGCGCGGCCTTCTCCCAGGACGAGACCGGCTGCTTGTCCACAAAGCGGATTTTGACCAGGCTCTTGGCGCTCTTGAATCCGTATTTCCAGGGCACCACCAGCCGCACCGGCGCGCCGTTCTGATGGGGCAGCACTTCGCCGTACATGCCAAAGGCCAGCAGGGTCAGCGGATGCATGGCCTCGTCCATGCGCAGGCCTTCGACATAAGGCCAGTCGAGCACGCTTGAACGCAGGCCGGGCATGGTGGCGCGATCGGCCAGGGTGACGAATTCGACGAACTTCGCGCCCGGTTGCGGCTCGACGCGTCGAACCAGCTCGGCCAGCGAATAGCCGATCCAGGGGATCACCATGGACCAGCCCTCAACGCAGCGCAGGCGGTAGATGCGTTCTTCCATCGCAGACCACTTCATGAGGTCTTCCAGGCCATAACGACCAGGTTTTTTGACGAGGCCTTCGATCTCCACCGTCCAGGGTTGGGTCTTGAGGGAGTGGGCGCGGCGGGCCGGATCGGACTTGTCGGTGCCGAATTCGTAGAAGTTGTTGTAAGTGCTGGCGTCCTTGTAGTCGGTGGGCCTGTCCAGGACCTGGGCGCCGGCGACGGCAGAAGGCCTCGCAGGTAAAGGGGGCAACACCCCCGGCCCCTTCATCTGCGCCCGTGCATCACGCGCCGCCCAGCCGGCCAGCCCCAGACCGGCGGCGCCTAACGCCATGTGCTGCAGCATGGCGCGGCGCGACTCGAACACGTTACGCGGCGTGATCTCTCGTGCCACGGGGTGCACGAAACCGGCATCAGAAGAACGGATCAGCATGAAAGGACCTCCTGCACTCAAGGCTTGAGCATTGTGGTCCTTTTCGGTGCCCCTTGCAGAGCACGGGGCGGCTTAGAGTGCGCCGTAGCTGTGCAGCCCGCTGAGGAACATGTTCACGCCCAGAAAAGCGAAGGTCGTCACGCCCAGGCCGACCAGCGCCCACCAGGCCGCCACGGTGCCGCGCAGGCCTTTCATGAGGCGCATGTGAAGCCAGGCCGCGTAGTTGAGCCAGACGATCAGGGCCCAGGTTTCCTTGGGGTCCCAGCTCCAGTAACCGCCCCAGGCTTCGGCCGCCCACAGGGCGCCCAGCACGGTGGCAATCGTGAAGAAGGCGAAGCCGACCGCGATCGACTTGTACATCACGTCGTCGAGCACTTCGAAGGACGGCAGGCGCTCGCCGATGCGGCGGCGCAAGGCCAGGATGCCGCCGACGATCAGGGCAGAAATGCCGAAGTAGACCGCCCAGTAGTCGCTCATGCCGCCATCGGGGCTCTTGCGGAACACCAGCGGCTCGAAACAGAGCACGATGCCCAGCAGCCACAGGGGGGCGAGCTTGTACCAGCGGGTCTCCTGGGCCTGCTGCTTGATCAGGTAGGCAAAAGCCACCATCGCAGCAATGGCAAAGGTGCCATAGCCGACAAAGTTGGCCGGCACATGCAGCTTCATCCACCAGCTCTTGAGGGCCGGCACCAGCGGCTGGATCTCGTGCGCCTCGCGCACCAGCGTGTACCAGAGCAGGAAACCGACCGCCGCGCTGACCACCAGCATCACAAAGGCGCCCAGGGCACGGGTCTTGTACTGGGCCTCGTAGTACAGGTAGAACACTGTGGTCATCCAGCAAAACATGATGAACACTTCGTAGAGGTTGCTCACCGGGATATGGCCGATGTCGGGGCCAAGCTGGTGGCTTTCGTACCAGCGCACCATGGTGCCCACGAGGGCCATGGTCACGGCCACCCAGGCCATGCGCGTGCCCAGCAACTCAAGGGAGTCCCCCTGGCCCTTGATGAACATGCCGGCCCAGTAAAACGCTGTGCTGATGAAGAACAGCATGCTCATCCACAGGATGGCCGACTGGCTGGAGATGAAATACTTGAGCCAGAACACCTCGTCGGCGCGCGCCAGGTCTCCGCCGTAGGACTGGATGGCCAGCAGGGACACCGCTGCCACCACCAGCATCAGATTGCGCAGGGGCGCCCAGAACCAGCCCAGCCAGATCACGGCCGGCAAGGTGCCCACGAGGATGTATTTTTCATAGACATCCATCGCATGGTGATAAAGCCCGAAAGCCACCCCGGTGCCGATCACGGCCAGCAGCGCAAAGGCCCAGTCGAGCCAGTTACGGCGTGAAAGGTAACCCGGGTTGAGGGTCATGGTGGTGGTGTTCATGGACGTTGCTCCTCGGGCGCCAGCAGGCGCACCTTCAACTGTTCAAACTCGCGGTCGGTGTCCAGGGTCTTGCGGTTGCTCGACAGGGCCATGGTGGCCTGTGCGCCGCTGCCTGCCGGCGCCAGCCAGACCCACAGGCGACGCTCGCGGACATAGAGCATCGCAAAGATGCCGATGATCAGCAAGGCACACCCCAGATAGACGATGGTCTTTCCGGGTGCGCGGGCCACCTGGAAGACGCTGGCCTGCACCTGGGTGAAGTCGGTCAGCAAGAAGGCCATCGGCGCCACATAGAGGGGTGCATCGCTGAGCGCAAGCACCACCTGGGTCATGAAGGCCGGCACCTTGTCCTGGGGCAACGGCGGCACTTTGGCCTGCTCGCGGGCGACGGCATCGAGCTCAAAGAGCACACCATTGAGGATGCGCACGAACATCTCGCCGGCGCGCTGACGTTCGGCCTCGGGCACATTCGCTTCCATGAAGTCGGCCAGGGCCTGCAGGCCGGCGGCCGGTTGGCCGTTGATCAGTTCCTGGCCGGCGAACAGGCCCAGGGCGCGCCGCGCGGAGTCGGCGAGCTGGCGCGAGAGTTCGGGGCGCGCCGGGTCCACCGCCCGGCTGGCGTAGCGCTGCACTGCGCGCTCGCGCAATTCGGGCGTGCGCAGCGCGCTGCGCAGCCGTACAAAACCGTTGATTTCGCTGTTCTCGTCGGCCGGCACCCGCAGGTAGCGGAAGGGCTCGGCCGGCGATTCGCGCATGCCCAGCAGGAACACCGGCACGCCATCACCGGTGTCCACCGGCAGCATGTAGTTGTTGTATTCGCGCGCCTGACCGGCTTCGTCGCGCAGCTTGTAGCTCACGCTCGGGCCGACGTTGCGCAACTCCTTTTGTGTCACGGTCTTGTGGCCGGCACCCAGGCGTTGCTCCAGGGCATTGCGCAGGTCCACCTTGCGCACATCGGTGGCGGTGTCCATGCTGGCGGCATTGGCAAAGTTCTCGACGTTGATGGTGCGCAGGCCGGTGAATTCGAGCGTCAGCTTCTTGTCGCCGGATGCGTTGACCAGCTGGGAGCTGCTGCCGATGGTGCCCTCGACCTCGAAGGCCTGCATGTCGGCGTCCATCGGGACGGCACGCAGCTTGACCTCCGAGCCCCCGTCGTCAAAGCTGGACTGGTAGATATAGATACCCTTGAAGCTGGCCGGGTGGTTGACCTCGACGCGCGCATCGCGCTTCTCGCCGGTGGCCTTGTCGTGGATCACGATGTCGCTGGCAAACAGCTTGGGCATGCCGGTCGAGTAGTACTCGACGATGAACTTCTTGAGCTCGACCGCAAACGGCAACTCCTGCAGCAGGATGCCGTCGGACTGGTTGAGGATGGCGGTGCTGGAGACCGTGTTTTCGGCCACCATCAAATTGCCACGGTAGGTCGGGTTGCGCTCGGAGAGGCGGTGCTGTTCGGGCACGTCGGCAATCAGGCCGCCACCACTGTAGGTGCTCTTGCCGCCAAACAGCATCTGGGCGCGCACCATCAGGTCACCGTCGAGCAAGCCCCCAATGCACACCAGCACGATGGCCGAATGCGCGGCGATGTAGCCGAGCTTGTTGGCCGCGCCCGCCTTGGCCGCCACCATCCAGCCCATGCCATCGGAGGTCTGGCGCGACTGCAGCCGCACCTTCCAGCCGCCGGTGGCCAGCAGCTGGCCGATCTGCTGCGCCGCTGTCTCGGGCGCCTGCGCCAGTGTGCCTTCGGCCTTGTGGTGAAAGGCCTTGAGGCTCTGCTCGCGGATGTTTTCCTTGTAGAGCTTGAGGTCGGCCAGGATCTTGGGCGTGTTGCGGGCAATGCACAGGCTGGTGCTGACCACCAGAAAGGCCAGGATCAGCAGGAACCACCAGGCGCTGTAGACGGCGTTGAGCTTGAGGGCAAAGAACACTTCGGCCCAGAAGGGCCCGAACTGGTTGACATAGTTGGGCAGCGGTTCGTGCTGCTTGATGACGGTGCCGATCACCGAGGCGATGCAGATCACCGTCAGCAAGGCGATCGCAAAACGCATCGAAGCCAGCAATTCCAGCACATCACGCCAGCGGCCGTAAGCCTCGGACGGGGCGGGACGCTCGGCAGTGGTGCTCATAAACCGGAAACCTTCACTGGCCGCGACGGGCCGACAACAGGAACAACAAAAAAGCGGGACAGGGCCCGCTTTTGAGATGGATCTGGCTTCAGCGGCGGGACTGCAGATTCAACCCTGCATTCTCGCCGAGCCAAGGCTGTGACAGCAGCATAAGCCCATAACCCCAGGGGGTAAACCGGGCTTTCAGCGCAGGCCTGCGATGTAGTCGGCCACCGCCTTGATTTCGCGGTCATTCATCTTGGCCGCCACCTGCGTCATCTGCAGGTTGTTCTTGCGCACGCCATCGCGGAAAGCGGTCAGTTGCGCCGCCGTGTAATCGGCATGCTGACCGGCCAGACGCGGGTACTGGGCCGGAATGCCCACGCCGTTGGGCGCATGGCAGCCGGCACAGGCGGCAATCTGGCGGTCCGGAATGCCACCGCGGTAGATGCGCTCGCCCAGGGCAACGGTGTCCTTGTCCTTGGCAAAACCAGGCTTGGCCTGTTTGGACGCCAGCCAGTAGCTGATGTTGCGCATGTCATCGTCGCTGAGGGCCGCGACCATGCCGCTCATGATGGCGTTGGCGCGCTTGCCCGATTTGTATTCCTGCAGCTGCTTGAGCAGGTACTCAGGGTGCTGCTGGGCCAGCTTGGGGTTGGCCGGTGTGCTGGAGTTGCCGTCGGCGGCATGGCAGGCGGCACAAACGGCGGTGTAGGCCGCCTCACCCTTGGCCAGGTCGGGCTTGGCCACCTTGGGGGCCGGGCCGGCGGCCAGGGCAGAACCCGCCATGGCGGCGGACAGGGCAGCAATCTGGAGGAGGCGGGCAAAAGGCTTCATGGCGTCTTTGAATGATGGGCGCAAAACCGCTGGATTCTACAATGGGCCACTTCCCGCTTTCCTGACACCCTTTTCATGACCTCCAGCCCCCCGGCCGATCCCGCCGCCCCCGTCCAGCCGGTCACGCCCATGGGCTGGATGCACACCGCCCGATTCCTGACCACCGCGGCGCAGCTGCACCACCTGCCGGCGCTGGATCTGCCCGAGATTGCCTTTGTGGGCCGCTCCAACGCCGGCAAGTCCACCTGCATCAACACCCTGACGCAGCAAAAGCAGCTGGCCTTTGCGTCCAAGAAGCCTGGCCGCACCCAGCACATCAACCTGTTTGCCCTGGGCAAGCAGGGCGTCACCGATGCCGTGCTGGCCGACCTGCCCGGCTATGGCTATGCGGCGGTCTCCAAGACCGACAAGCAGCGCTGGCAGCAGGTCATGGCCCAGTACCTGGTCAGCCGGCCCAACCTGATGGGTGTGGTGCTGCTGTGCGACCCGCGACTGGGCCTGACCGGGCTTGACGAAGCGCTGCTGGAGGTGATCCGCCCCCGGGTGGCCGAGGGCCTCAAATTTGTGCTGTTGCTGACCAAGGCCGACAAGCTCAACCGCAACGAAGCCGCCAAGGCGCTGTCGATTGCCCGGCTGCAGGCCGGCGGCGGCGAGGCCCGGCTGTTTTCGGCGCTGAGCAAACACGGGGTCGAAGACCTGGCCCGGGTGCTGTGGGACTGGACCCATCCGGCAGCGTCGCCCTCTGACGATACGCCGCCTGCTCCCTCCGGCCCCGATTGCGGCATCACACCCGGGTCATCGGCCCTTCAGACCCCCGGCGGGTAGACCCGCGGCTGACCGGCAGGACGGGTCTTGAATCGCTTGTGGACCCAGTAATACTGCGCCGGCATCTGCAGGATGTTCTGCTCCAGCACCTGGTTCATGCGGGTGGCATCCGCCACCACGTCCTCGCCCGGAAAATCCGTCCAGACCGATCCGACATCGACCTCGTAGCCTTGCGGCG
>Ga0255182_1001672_pt1 | contig 11096 bp, 6 predicted proteins | sample Atl_UVDOM_RepA_8_FD_188420 | JGI IMG/M metagenome (GOLD analysis project Ga0255182, IMG submission 188420) | Freshwater microbial communities from Altamaha River, Georgia, United States - Atl_UVDOM_RepA_8d | ecosystem: Environmental > Aquatic > Freshwater > River | place: USA: Georgia | collected... | reverse complement strand
CGATCCCGGACCACTCCACGTGGCTCGAGCAGCTTCAGCGTCTGGGGGGTCCCATCAATCGACCCCAGGGGACGACGGGCGGTCACCTGCACACGAACATCCCCCTTGCAGCCATCACGCATGGTCACCACCAGTTCTTGCCGGTCGGCCAGCACCTGGTGCGACTTCATCAACTCGCAATCCACCCGGTCAATGACCAACCCTTCGGGCAGACCAAACCGCAGTTCGAAGACAGGTGCCCGCTCGACCAGGAAATGGAAATCGTCCACGACCTCCATTTCGTCTTCGCGAAAGACGACGCGAGACTGTCGCTGCGACTGCACTCGCGGCTCAATCGGGCGGGCCGTCACCTGCAGATCAAATCCGGGGTTGAAATACCGCCACGCCAGTGCGTCGGGACGGGCGAACTCTTGCGGGATTTCTCCCGGTTCGATGCGGATCAGCCCTTGCTGCTGCTCGACAACAACGGAAAGGTCGGATGTTCCCGAAAGGACCACCACCCCATTTTCCCGCCAGCCCCCACCGGCATGCACACCATGGACGGGACCGTTCAGAACGACCCCGGCCACCGGGAACACCTCCAGTGGCAGCGGTGCCTCGGTCAAGACCCGCACGGGAAGCCGTTTCGATTCGCTTCCCAGCAGTTCGACAGTGATCGTCTGGCCGTTGTCTCCCGGGGCCACCGTCCAGGTCTTCAGACCGGGAGCCGTCACTTCCAGAATGCGGGCTCCCGTGGGAGCGAGAATCTCAACCCGTTCGAGCCCTCCCCGCAACACCTGATGATCAAGCCGACTGTCGGTCTGGATCAAACCGTCCCCCAGCCGGACCAGGGTCGTGTTGCGAACCGAAGCGAGCGCATCCTGCATCGGCGAATCACCCGATCTGGGACGCCAGCGGGCCCGCACCCGTCCCGCCGCTGGCAAGCGGGCCATCATCCGCGACGCTCCATCCTCCACGCCGGTCTCGACGGCAGCGGCCGAGGGCTCCAGCTCAAAGGCCTGGTCTGCAACGGGCACTTTCACCTGCAGTGATGTGGTCACCGCCCGCGGGGTTTCAAAATCGAGTTCCCGTCCGTCGGGTGTGTTCTTGACCTTCACCCCCATTTCAAACTGCACACGGTAGAGACCTGGTTCGGGAAGCCGGATTTCGTAGTCTCCGTCCCCCGTCGCCCGCAACCAGACCCGCTTGTCTTCACACGCGAGTTCTCCAAGGGCAGCGTCGCCAAATCGCAGAGGAATCCGCAGCCCTTCTGTCGTCAGTGCCCGAATTGCCAGTTCGGCGCGCACCCGCGCCAAGTCTCCCTCGATCGTGGCCTGGTATTTGGCCTCGGCGACACCGCCGCCGATCACGGCCTCTCCCTTCTGCCGGGTTTCGAATGCCTGCAGCCGTTGCCACCAGTCATTCAGAACCCGCACGGGAACAATCGCCACAGCACCATCGCCCGCCAGGGTCTGCTGCAGATTGCGAAATGGCACGTAGACCAGCCGGTCCCAAGCCGATGAGCTGGGGGCATTGGCCCCCCCATCCGCCGATACCGGTTTCGGAGCTTCGCCCTTCTCGCTGGTTTGTGCGCCAATGCCAGCCGGATTGCCGAGGCTCGCGAAAACCATCAGCAAATACGCCAGCCATCCCCGATCCTGGCTTCGAACACTGCTCATCAACCGACCATCTCCCGAACGTTGTGCGGGCCCTATTCCTGGCAAGCAGAGCAAACGGCGCAAGAAATGACGCCTGTTCCACCTGTCGCACCCCTCTCTTTCACTGTACAGAGTTGAGTGCCTGCAATGCCAGCCACCCCCCATCCGAGAGACACGACCAGCGGGAACGGTCCCATGCGGTTCGAGACGGGCATCCTGCCCAATGGGGCCCAATGGGCTGGAACCACCGTCGATCCCGGCTCGATCCCGTTCGAATCTCCGCGTCCAGCACGCGTTCACCAGATTCCCGGGAGTCTGACCGTCCCCCTTGATCGTCGACAATTCGGTTTTAACGATCGTAGTGATGAAAACAGTCTGTTCCCCCTGCTAAGATTGCCCTGCGGTGGATTCGATTCCCCGAATGGGCCCCCGACCCCTCCTGTGCATGTGCATTGTGACGCTCAACACACCGGACTGCTGGCGTCCTCTTGCCTGGTTCGCCCTGCTGGCTGTCTGCCTCGCCGATTATGGGTGTGATGCCCGCGGCGATCGCGATGATTTGAATCTGCCAAACGCAGTGAACCTGCAACCCCAGGTCACCCCAACCCCCTGGCTCGTCGACACATCTCTGGAATCGGGCCTGAACTTTGCCCGCCGCCCTGAAGCCGAGGGGAGTTATTTCATGCCCGAGATCATGGGCTCGGGAGCCGGTTTTCTCGACTTCGATGGTGACGGCCTGCTGGACGTGGTGATCCTCGAAGCCTCCTGGGGGGGCGATGCCAGCAAGACCAGTTCGTCGGTGCGACTCTACCGGCAACACGCCCCGGGCCAATTCATCGACGCATCGGCCAAGGCGGGCCTGGCTTCCTTTGCCAGCTACGCGATTGGCCTCGCCATTGGCGATTACGACAGTGACGGCGACAGCGACCTGTTTGTCAGTTGTTATGGTCCCGATGTGCTCTGGACGAACCTGGGAGATGGCACCTTTGAGGAGTCCAGCCGGCGACTCTCGGTGCGCGATCCCCGGTGGGGAACCGCCGCAACCTTCTTCGATTACGACCGTGACGGTTTTCTGGACCTGTTTGTTGTGAACTACCTCGACTACTTCCCCGGCACTTCGTGTGATGACAGTCGACAGCGGCCCGATTATTGCGGGCCGCAGGCTTTCCGGGGGACCATCGGAAAGCTCTACCGGAATCTTGGTGAAGAAAACCCCCAGGGACACACTCTGCTGGATGTTTCGGGGGTCACTGGAGTGGCGGCAGTCCCTCCCGGTCCCGGACTGGGGCTCATCTGCCGCGATTTCAACAACGATCATCGCCCCGACATCTACATCGCCTACGATCAGCAGGCCAATCCATTGCTGCTGCAGCAGATCGAGGGACGATTTCGCGATGAGGGGGCCAATTGGGGTCTGGCCACCAATGGCCTGGGTCAGCCCCAGGCCAGCATGGGAATCGCCGGGGGTGATTTCAACGACGATGGTCTGTACGACCTCTTCATCACCAACATCCGGGGCGAGGTCAACATTCTCTATCTCGCCACCCAGCAGGATTCGTTCCGCGATGGCACCTCCCTGTCAGGACTCGCGGCTGCCAGCCTGACCCGCACCGGATTTGGCACCGTCGCTCTTGATCTCGAACTCGACGGCGACCTCGATCTGGCTGTCGTCAATGGCCGGGTCAAGCGCGACGCTCCGCTGCCCGCCTCAAACCTCGGCAGCTACTGGAACGACTATGCCGAGCCAGCCCAATTGCTGCTCAATGATGGCCAGGCCCGCTTCCGTGATGCCTCGACATCGTGCGGCGAATGGGGCGCCCGGCATTCCGTCGCCCGGGCCCTCGCCTGTGCCGATTTCGACAATGACGGCGATCTGGACCTGCTCAACACCAGCTGCGAAGGTCCTGCGTCACTCTGGCGCAATGACGCCCCCCGCTCGGGTCACTGGCTGCGCATCCGACTGGTGGACACCGTCGGCAACCGGGAAGGAATCGGAGCACGGGTGACCGTTCGCGCGGGGAACCGGCAATGGACCCGCGAAATGAATCCATCCGCCAGCTACCTCTCCAGCCACGACCCCCGGTTGCATTTCGGAGTCGGTGCCGAGAAGCGGTACGACTCGCTCGAAGTCGAATGGAGCGATGGAGTGAAACAGGCCGCCCCCGCTGGTGAAACCGATCGCGAAGTGATCCTCGAACGAGGCTCCGGTCTCCGGGTGATCCCGATCTCCCCCGACCGCTGATCACAGCGGTGGTCGTCCTCTCTGTGCACTCCCCACGGCTGTTCCTGAAGGCCTCGGCATCAGACTGGTGACGACGGCGGCAATCGGTCATTCCGCAGCCTCAGGGAAGCGGCCCTTCATAGGGAAACCGGTGAATGGCCCGCAGGCATTCCGAAAGGGCCTTCACCAGCGTGCTCCCCCAGCCACAGGGGGTGAAGGGAGCCACACTCTGGTTGGTCTGCCGGTCGGCTTCGGCAAAAAACCGCATGTGCCGATCCTGCTGCGCCACAAATTCCCGAACGGTGATCCGGAACTCGACCTCGCCGTTGGCCTGCACTTTCTTCATCGAGAAGAAGTGCAACTGGGCGAGCTGCTCGGAGGGATGTGTCTGCGCGAGTTCCCATTCAGCCATGGTGCAGAATCTCGGTGAAGGAATGGACCGGCGAGAGCGTCAGCCGACGGCCGGGCGATATCACTCCGAGACGGAGTCAGATCCCTGCCCCTCGCCGACAGCTGGCGGAGTCACAACCCCACGATCACGCAGTTCGTCGGCAGCGGTCCGCCGCACCTGGGCTCCGGTTCGACTGCCAGTCTGGGTTCCTCGGGCGGGATCCACCGCCGGAGCCCCCTTGCCGCGGTGCTGCCGTTCCGCGAGACGGAGGGCCGAATTCATCTTGGGCTGCTCGTAACCGGGCACCGTTCGCTGACGGTACAGCACGAGGGCGTGCAGGGCATGGAACAACGGTCCGCAATCCGCCTCGGTATTGCGGTTGACCACGAGATCCCGCGCCACGCTGGTGATTCCCTTCTGCACCCAGTCTTCATTCAGACGGTCCTGGGGCAACGACATCATCAGCCATTCGAGCTGGTGACCAGAGGTCGAAATGCGCTTGCCAAACTCACGCGTCTCGCCCGGGCCGAGAAAGTGGTTCGACGAGAACGACCCGTCGGCATTCTGGAGTGATCGGGACTCTTCGATGTAACGCTTCACCTTCTGGTCGGCCTCGACCCACACCCCACGCAACGGTTCGCCGGTGTCGAGCTTCATGTTGCGGGCATAGGCCAGGGCGAACAGCCCGTGGCATCCGCCACAGGCACCCGAAGTTACTGGCTCATCGACCTGCATCTTCAGCAGTCGCTCGATGCTCCACGCTTCGCCGGCCGCATTGGTCCACTGTGCATCGGGCGACTCGTAATGGGCCAACGCCCAGAGAGTCCAGGTGATTTCCCGCCCCGTCCGCACCTGCATCTTCGCATCCTGCACGATGTCACGAATGGTGATCACCTTCGTGGGGGTCGCCACTTCGTAATCAAGCGGAATGTTCGCGAGGCACATGTATCCCAGGAACTGCGTGGGATGTCCCTCGAAGGCGTAGGGGCGGGTGAACGGATGACCCTGCCCGCCATACGGTGTCTCCTGCCAGAGGGGCTGGTTGTCGTAGAACGCCCCCCCCATGATCCACTCGATGCCGCTGATCAGCTTGCCAGTCTGCTGTTCGCGCAATCGCAGATCCCACCGCAGGGCCAGCACGCCATGCACCACCTGCCAGGGAGTGTGGCGATCCGCCACCAGCGTCCGCCGCGACGTCTCACGAATCGCCAGCGCGATGAGATCCTGCTGCGGAATGCGCGAGAGCTGGTCGGGCTGATCGAGGATCCCGGCGTAACGGCTCAGGGGATCCTGGCTGGCGCCGGGCGCCACCGGCTGGGCCGCCGCGCGGTTTTGCTGGGGCTGCTGGGGGGCCGGCTGGGCGACGCCATTCTGGCGGAACGGGCCGCGGACCTGGGCTTCACTCCACCCTGGAGAGATCCCAAGGGCAACGAGTGTCGAAACCCCAGCCAACCGCTTCGCCATGGTGCGCAGGTTCATGATGACGTCAGCTCCCAAACTTCTGTCCGTAGGGGGGAATTCCGAATCCAATCGCGACTGGGTCGTCTGTGCCCTGCCAACCTTGCCGCGCTCACCCCTCCTCATGAGGCACGTGCGCAGTTTTCAGGCTCGAAACAGATCGACCGTCGCAACGGTCAGCTTGGATCAGTCGCCCATCCCCCGGCAGGGTCACCGCTGGCCGGATTAATCCGCACAGGTTTTGCCGAATTCCGCGACAGTCCCCGACTGCATCTTAGCCAGAACAAACAACGCATTCGACCCATTCCACCCAAGCCCCCAAACCCTGTGGCTGACAAGGCCATTGCCACGAGGCCCCGCAGCAGAAAAACAAACGTCTGTTGGAAAGATTGCCCGCCGGGCCGACGACACGATTCCGGCCTGGAATGGAACCGATTGCCTGGAGCCCGCCATCCGATCCCTCAATTGGATCCCCCACCGGCACGGCTGAACACACAGAGCCGGCAGTGACGGCGCGAGGCATTCTCCCAACAACTGTTCGCGGCCAATCAACGTTTTTTCTTCACCGGTTCTCCCCGCGGCAGTCCCCCCCCCGTGGGAGCGCTGGTTGCAGGCCTGAAAACCGGTTGATAAGGTCGTTTTGAACAGTGGTTCTCCCGGACGGGTGACAGTGTTCGAAAGTCGCGACGTCGTACTTTTGGGCCGGTGTTTTGCCATCCCGCTCCCGTACCTCACCGACCTGGCATGGTTGAGTCTGCGGTTCCCCAGGTCGCGATTGCCGTGAACGTTCCATTGTCCACCGTGGCCATTTCCACACCCCACTTCGAAGAGAGCCGTTCCGTGCCCAGTCCCTGCACCCGCCGGCAGTTCCTCCAGAACGCCGCCCTCCTGGGGGCGGGGCTCTGGTCTTCAGGAGGTTTGTCGGGGGCCCTCCATGCCGCGGCGAACGACCGTCTGCGAATTGCCTGCCTGGGGGTGGGGGGCCAGGGGGCACTGGATGCGGCCGCGGTCGCCCGGTTGGGAGATGTCGTCGCCATCTGCGACATCGACGAACAGGCACTGGCCGCCCGGGCTGCCGAAGACCTGTTCGCCCGGGCAAAGATCTACCGCGACTATCGCCGGCTGTTCGAGGAAATGGCCGACGGTTTTGACGCCTTCACGGTCAGCCTGCCGAATCACACCCACGCTCATGCCTCGATTCTGGGAATGCGCCTGGGGAAACACTGCTTTTGCCAGACGCCGCTGGCCCATTCCGTCGGAGAAGTCCGACAGATGATGGCGGTGGCGAAAGACAAGAAGCTTGTCACGCAACTTGCAAATCCCAGCAGTGTCTCGGGGACGCTGAAGCAGGCGGCTGCCCTCATCGAATCGGGAGCGCTCGGTACCATTCGCGAGGTCCATGCGTGGACCAATCGTCCCAACTGGCCCCAGGGCAAAGGCATTCGTCATGCTGCGGCCGAGGTCCCGCCGAGTCTCCACTGGGACCTGTTCCTTGGCCCGGCCCCTCATCGGGCATTCGCTCCCGAGATCTACCATCCCACAAACTGGCGCGGCTGGTGGGACTTCGGCTCTGGCGCACTGGGAGACCAGGGTTGCCAACTGCTGGACCTCCCATTCCGGACACTCAAACTGTCCGCCCCCACCCGGATTGCCAGTGCCCACTCGGGGCACGACCGGAATGAATTTCCCGCCTGGTCGGTCGTCCGCTACGAGTTTCCCGAACGGGGGACTCGCGCACCCCTTTCCCTGTTCTGGTACGACGGGGGCAAACGCCCGTCCCGCGAACTGTTCCTGGGACGAACGCGCAGTGCGAGTGGCTTGCTGATTGTCGGCGAACGCGATTCCCTGCTGCTTCGTGATGATCTCACCGAAGCTCCGACCCTGCTTCATGAACAGGCGAGCATCGATGCTGGTCCGGCGAACGGCGAGCCCGGACCTGGCCTGTTCGAAGAGTGGATTCAGGCGATCCGGGGGGGGGCCGCGACGTCGTCGGATTTTGTCACGGTGGGCGGTCCCTTGTCAGAAACCGTTCTGTTGGGGAACCTTGCTGTCTGGATGGGGCCTGCGGCCCAGACGAATGGTCCGGTTGTGGAATGGGATTCCGAATCTCTGTCCTCGCCGAATCTTCCCGAATTGGCCCCGCTGATCCAACCCCCTTCCCGGGAAGGGTGGTCGCTGTAACCCCACAGGTCGCAACCTGGGGACGTTTCCGGGAATCGAGGTCGGTTCCCACAACGGCCGACCGGGCGAACCTCTTGCCCACACCGTTTGTTGTTTGCTTTTTGACGGACTTACTTCATGTCTCAACCTTGGCGGGTTCGGGGAGTTCGCGGGGCCACCACGGCCTCTGAAAACACCCGGGAAGCCGTTCTGGAAGCCACTCGGGAACTGTTGCAGGAGGTCCTGCGGGTCAATGAGATCACCGACCCCGAGGACATTGCGTCCATCCTGTTCACCACCACTCCCGACCTGACGGCCACCTTTCCTGCCGAAGCGGCGCGTGAGATTGGTCTGCAGCTCGTTCCCCTGTTGTGTGCGTCGGAGATCGCTGTCCCGGGCCGGCTGCAGAAATGTGTCCGCGTGCTGTTCCACATCAATACCACGAAGTCGCTCAAAGACATCGTCCATGTCTACCTGCGCGAAGCCAAATCACTGCGTCCCGATATCCACAGCGCACAGTGACTGATACAACGAAACTGACATAATGCACTGGCAGAGCGAGCCTGAGAGCGTGCGTGACATCGACTGAATCCAGGGTTCGCGTGGCATAGCCCGGGCGGAGGTGGCCTTCACCTCCGCCCGCGTTGTTTCCGCCCCCCGAGTTGACCCTGGCTGATTGGTCCCAGGCTTCCTCGAGGCCCGGTTCAGGCCCCTTCGGTTGTCTGCTGTTGCCGGCGCAGTTCGGTCGACGAAATGTCGCAGCGAAATTCCTCTTCGGGGATCTCTTCGAACAACTCCCGAAACCCGGCCGGGATCGGCAATTGCCGCAGTGAGACATAATCCCCCTGCTGGGCGCGTCCCGCGACGAGGAACCGACAGCCATGGCGGCGAATCGTCCCGAGCGCCGTCTGCATCGCCTGCGGATCTCCCCCGTAGTACTTTGGGTCCACGAGGCGGGCCGCGGTATCCGCCCCGACAACAAAGATCATCCCGGGCAGGACCTCGGCCTTCTGGGCGAACAGGGGAGACCGGGTCAGCACCACCGGTTCACCCGCAAACTGGGCACACCGCTCTTCGAGCGTGATCAAATCGAGCGGTGGCTTGTCGACATTCACCACCGAGATTTCCCAGGCCACAGCCCCCTGCAACCTCCGGCTGGCAATCTGCTGCAGTTGCCGATGCCCTTCATGTACCGGATTGAACGACCCCGGAAAGATCGCCCGCACCGCTGTGCGGGGTTCCTCCTCGCCGGGACCAGCCCCTACGCGCCACACCACCCCGCGCGATTGCTCCAGCAGGGCCCGCTCCAGCACTCCCGCCTCAACCCGGCGTTCTTCCAAAGTGTCCCCCCCCTGCTGCAGCTCGATGATGGGTGGCTCGATTCCCAACTGTTCAGCCACCAGTGACAACAGCAGATCGCCCACCAGCCGTTCTTCAGCCTCGCGGCTGCGCAGCCCCTTGGACAGGGTGACCGACACCGCGTGCGTCGCCCGCGAAGAATGCACGGCCAGATGACTGCGGTGGTCCCCCTTCTTGGGCCGATCACTCACCAGTGCTGAAGTCGCGGCCACTCCCAGCCAGAGGGGCCTGGCCCCCGCTGCCACAACCGCTTCCCCATCCAGTTGTCGAACGCGGCGTTCGGCCACCGCAGCCATCCCCAGGGCAGTGGCCCGGCTGCACGCCTGCTCGGGAGGTCGTCCCAGCCACTCCGCGAGGGCACTGGCCGCATAGGGCACACGTCCCTCCAGCACGGTACGAGAGCCTCCGGGAACCTCCAACAACCGGGAGATCGCTCCCGCCCCACCCCCCGTGACCGAGAGAACCATGCGCACAGAGGAATCATGAATGGCCCGGATCGTCCCGGTCCAGTCGCCGTCGTCATCAGGGGCCAGTGGCCGGAACCCGGTCATCGAAGTGTGCGCCTCGAAGTCTGTCGGAAACGAAAACATTCGGACATTCACTCTCGCGTTCCCGCGGCAGGATTGCCAGTCTGCGGTTCCCTGCGGGTGGTTGATTTTCCCGGGACAACTCGACGACAATCTCAACCGCTGCATTCTGTCCGTTTCGCTCCGCAGGAGTTGGTGGTGATGATCCGTCCGTTGTGGGGCCTGATGCTGGGCCTGCTCGTCCCTCTGCTGATCGCCCCTCCCGTCGCTCGCGCCCAGGAATTCCAACTGCCGGCCGGCGTCGAGGAGGTCACCTCGATCGAAGGGATCACAGAGTATCAGCTCGCCAATGGCCTGCGGGTGCTGCTGCTGCCCGACGACTCGAAGCCAACCGTGACAGTCAACATCACCTACTTCGTCGGTTCCCGGCACGAAGGGTATGGCGAAGCGGGCATGGCCCATCTCCTCGAACACCTGCTGTTCAAGGGCACTCCCGACAACCCCAACATTCCGGCGGCGTTCAAGGAACGGGGGGGCGATTTCAACGGCACCACCTGGTACGACCGCACCAATTACTTTGAGACATTTCCCGCCACCCCCGACAACCTTGAGTTCGCCCTGCGTCTGGAAGCCGACCGCATGCTCCACAGCCACGTCTCGGAAGCCGACCTCAAGTCGGAAATGACCGTGGTGCGGAATGAGTTTGAAATGGGGGAAAACAGCCCCCAGGGAGTGCTGTCGCAGCGGATGATGGCGACAGCCTACGAATGGCACAATTATGGCAAGTCGACCATCGGCAATCGCAGTGACATCGAGCGGGTACCGATTCAGGCCCTGCAGGCCTTCTACCGGCGCCATTACCAGCCCGACAACGCCCTGCTGATTGTCGCAGGGAAATTCGATCCTCCCGCCGCCCTGTCGCTCATCGCGAAGTACTACTCGCCGCTGGAGCGATCGGGAGAGCCCCGCGAGGCGACCTACACCGAAGAACCACCGCAGGATGGCGAACGCAGCGTCCGTCTGCGCCGGGTCGGTTCGACTCCTTTGGCCGGCGTGACTTACCACATTCCCGCCGGGGGTCACGAAGACTTCCCCGCGGTGGAGGTGCTGCAGCGGGTACTCACAACGGAAGTCTCGGGCCGGCTCTACAAGTCACTGGTACAGACCCGGCTGGCGGCCGACGTGGGGGGGCTGACCTATTCGCTGCATGATCCCGGGGTGATCGAGATTCTCGCCCAGGCCGCCGGGGAAACCACCGGACCGCAGTTGCTGTCGGCCCTGCTCGCCACCATCGACGAAACCGCCACCGGCGGTGTGACGGAAGACGAAGTGAAGCGGGTGCG